>JGI24721J26819_10003671_pt1 | contig 16338 bp, 18 predicted proteins | sample YelNatPaOPGAMG01_FD_26819 | JGI IMG/M metagenome (IMG submission 26819)
TGCGTCTGCTCGCCGCGGAAACTCAGGGGACGACCGACAGGAACACGTAGGCGGCCAGCAGCACCAGGTGCACCTCGCCCTGCAGCCGGGTGGCCCGCCCTGGCACCACGGTGAGCACGCTGATCACCACGGTCAGCGCGAACAGCACCAACTGGGTGGCGCCCAGGCCCAGCAGCAGCGGCCCCCCGAACCAGATCGAGGCCAGCGCGATGGCCGGGATCGTGAGCCCGATGCTGGCCAGCGCCGAGCCGTAGGCCAGGTTCAGGCTGGTCTGGATGCGGCCCTGCCGCGCCGCCCGCGCCGCCGCGAGCGTCTCGGGGAGCAGCACCAGGGCGGCGATCACCACCCCGACGAACGACTGCGGAAAACCGGCCGCCGAAACGAGGTGCTCGATCGTCGGCGACTCCTCCTCGGCCAGCCCCACCACCGCGACCAGCGCCACCAGCAACAAGCCCACGCTGCGCAGCGTGGCCGCGGTGCTCGGCGGCTCGGCGTGGCTCTCGTCCTCGAAAAAGCTCTTCTGGCCCTTCTGCGTGACCGGCAGGAAGAAGTCCCGGTGCCGCACGTTCTGCGTGAAGACGAAGAGCAGGTAGAGCCCCAGCGAGGCGACCGCGGCGAATGCCAGCTGGGCGGGGGAGAATTCCTGTCCGCCCTGGGTGGTGGTGAACGTGGGCAGCGCCAGGCTCAGCGTCGCCAGCGTGGTGAGCGTGGCCAGCGCCGCGCCGGTGCCCTCGGCGTGGAACACGGTCACGCCGTAGCGGTGCGAACCGAGCAGCAGCGACAGTCCCACGATCCCGTTCGTGGTGATCATCAACGCGGCGAACACGGTGTCGCGGGCCAACGTCGATGCCTCGTGCCCGCCGGAGGCCATGAGCGCGACGATCAGCGCCAGCTCGATCGTCGTCACCGCCGTGGCCAGCACCAGCGACCCGAACGGCTCACCGACCCGGTGGGCGACCACCTCCGCGTGGTTGACGGCGGCCAGCACGGCGCCGATCAGGAACACCGCCACGAGCAGGGCCGGCACGGGCCCGAGCTCCTCGCCCCAGCTCAGCGCGAGCGCGACGACGGAGAACACCGGTACCGCGACCGTCCACGACACGCGTTTCGACATCGCCCGTCATTGTCATCGAAGTTGCCCCGGTTCGCGCGGGACGGCGCGGGGTCANCCCCGCCTACACCGGTCGCAGGACCGCGACGAGGAAGTCGGAGTCGTCGGTCAAGGGCCGCAGATCCCAGGTGGACAGCAACAGGTCGGGCGCGAGGCCGGCGGCCGCCGCGTCCTCGAGGAACCGGCCGAACGCGTAGTCGCGCCCGGCGCCGAAGCCGATCACGGCGCGGCCGTCGCGCCCGAGGTGGGCGCGCACCCGGCTCAGCACCCGGCCGCGGGTACTGGGGGCAAGGAACGCCATGACGTTGCCGGCCAGCACGATGACGTCGAACGGCTCGGCGATGCCGCGCGCGGGCAGGTCGAGTTCGGCGAGGTCGCCGACCAGATACCGGGGTCCGGGATGATCCTGCTCGGCCGCCGCGATCAGCACCGGGTCGACGTCGACGCCGACGACGTGGTGGCCGGCGGCGGCCAGGTACCCGGCCAGGCGGCCGGGNCCGCAGCCGGCGTCCAGGATGCGGGCGCCGCGGGGCACCATCGCGTCGACGAACCGGGCCTCGCCGGCCAGGTCCTCCCCGGCGCGGGCCAGGGACCGGAAACGCTCCACGTACCAGTGCGAATGCCCGGGGTTGGCCGCGACCTTCCGCATCCAGATGCTCTGCTCGCCCATGCGGCCATTGTCGCAACACGGTCGGGGTCCGCGAATGCCGATCACGCGGTCACCGCCTCAGTAGCATGCTCACATGCCGAACAGCGACGGCCTTGCCGAAGGTGACGTGTTCGCCGGATACACCATCCTTCGGCGTCTGGGCGCCGGCGGGATGGGCCAGGTGTATCTGGCGCAGCACCCCCGGTTGCCCCGCCGCGACGCCCTGAAGATCCTGCCCGGCGACCTGACCGGCAACCTCGAGTTCCGCCAGCGCTTCAACCGGGAGGCCGACCTGGCCGCCGGTCTCTACCACGAGCACATCGTCGGCATCCACGACCGCGGCGAATACGAAGGGCAGCTGTGGATCTCGATGGACTACGTCGAGGGCACCGACGCCGCTCAGCTGCTGCGCAGCNACTATCCGTCCGGGATGCCCAAAGCCGATGTCGTCGAGATCGTCGCGGCGGTCGCCGACGCGCTCGATTACGCCCACTCCCGCGGGCTGCTGCATCGTGACGTCAAACCCGCCAACATCCTGCTCGGGCANAGCGGCCCGCGACGGCGCATCCTGCTCGGCGATTTCGGCATCGCGCGGGAACTGGGCGAGATCAGCGGGCTGACCGCGACGAACATGCTGGTGGGCACGACCGCCTACTGCGCGCCCGAGCAGCTGCGCGGCGCCGACGTCGACCCGCGCGCCGACCAGTATGCGCTCGGTTGCACCGCGTTCAACCTGCTCACCGGGTCCGCGCCGTTCGCGCACTCCAACCCGGCGGTGGTCATCGGCCATCACCTGTCGACGCCGCCGCCGCGCGTCGGCGATCGGCGCCCGGACGCAGCGGACCTCGACGCGGTCATCGCCACGGCGATGGCCAAGAGCCCCGACGAGCGCTTCGCCACGTGCACGGACTTCGCGACGGCACTGGCCGGCCAACCGGCCACCGCGCCGGCACCCGTGACACGGCGCGCCGACGCCGGCGCCGCGCCGACGGAGGTGATCGCGCGCCCGGCAGGGGCGGCGCCGAAAGCCCGCGGTCGCCGCCCGGGTCCGGTCACGGTGGTCGCGGCGCTCGTCGCCGTCGCGCTGGTGGGAGTGGCCGCGGTGGTCGGCATGCACCTGCTGGGCGGAAAGTCCCGCCAACCGGCGAGCAGCGCGCCCTCCCCCTCGGCGGCGGCGCCGCCGGGCGGCCCGGCGGCGGCGGCGCCGGGCGGCGCCGCCGCGGTACCCCCGTCGCCGCCGGCGATCACGCTGTCCACCCAGATCACCGATCAGTCCGGCGTGCTGGGGCCCGTCGAGCACGCGGCCGTCGACAGGGCGCTCACCAAGCTCTACAACGGCCGCGGCACCCGCCTGTGGGTGGTCTACGTCAAGAACTTCGGCGGCCTGCGGTCGTTCAGGTGGGCCGAGAACGCGGTGCGCGCCAACGGGTTGGGCGACAGCGACGCCCTGCTGGCCATCGCCACCGACGAGCCGTCCTATTCGCTGCGGGTGCCGGGTGCGCTGGTCAACGGGACGGCCATCGACGTCGAGAAGATCCGCCGCGACCGCGTCGGTCCGGCCGTCTACCACCACGAGTGGGCCCGCGCCGCGATCGCCGCGGCCAACGGCCTCGACGCCGTGCCCGGTTAGCCCTCCGGCCCGAGCAGCACGTCGGCGTCGAAACAGCTGTGGTCGCCGGTATGGCACGCGCCGCCCACCTGGTCGACCGTCAGCAGCACGGCGTCACCGTCACAGTCCAGCCGCACCGAATGCACATGCTGCGTGTGGCCCGAGGTCGCGCCCTTGACCCACTGCTGCGCGCGGGACCGCGAATAGTACGTGGCCTCGCGGGTTTCCAGGGTGCGCGCCAGCGCCGCGTCGTCCATCCAGGCGACCATCAGCACGTCGCCGCTGCCCCGCTGCTGCACGACGGCGGTGAACAGGCCCTCGGCGTTGCGTTTCAGGCGTGCGGCGATCCGCGGGTCCAGCGTCACCGCACGACCACCCCCGCGGCCGCCATCGCCGCCTTCACCTGCCCGATCGTGAGCTCGCGGAAGTGAAAGACGCTGGCCGCCAACACCGCATCCGCGCCGGCCGCGACCGCGGGCGCGAAGTGCTCGACCGCGCCGGCCCCGCCACTGGCGATCACCGGCACGGTGACCGCGGAACGGACCGCGCGCAGCATCGCCAGGTCGAACCCGGCCTTGGTGCCGTCGGCGTCCATCGAGTTCAGCAGGATCTCCCCCACCCCCAGATCGGCCCCGCGCGAAGCCCACTCGACGGCGTCGATACCGGTGCCGCGCCGGCCCCCGTGGGTGGTGACCTCCCAGCCCGAGGGGGTGGGCGCCGACCCCGGCGGCACCGTGCGGGCGTCGACCGACAGCACGATGCACTGCGAGCCGAACCGCCTTGCCATTTCCTCGAGCAGGTCGGGCCGGGCGATCGCGGCGGTGTTGACCGAGACCTTGTCGGCGCCCGCACGCAGCAGNGTGTCGACGTCGTCGACCGTGCGCACCCCGCCGCCGACGGTCAGCGGAATGAACACCTGNTCGGCGGTGCGGCGCACCACGTCGAGCATCGTCGCCCTGCCCGACGACGACGCGGTCACGTCCAGGAAGGTCAGCTCGTCGGCGCCTTCGGCGTCGTAGGCGGCCGCCAGCTCCACGGGATCGCCGGCGTCGCGCAGGTTCTCGAAGTTGACGCCCTTGACGACCCGCCCCGCGTCGACATCCAGGCACGGGATGACCCGCACGGCAAGACCGTTGGCGGGAGTGTCCGGACCCATCTCAGTAGTCCTCGGGTGCGCCGGTGGCGCGCAGAAGTTCGAGGATCTCGCCGTGCACCCCGGGCGCCGCGGCCAGCACCGACCGCGCCGCGGGCGTCCACGCCTCACCGGCAAGGTTCGTGACGATGCCTCCGGCGGCCCGCACCAGCGCCACCCCGGCGGCATGGTCCCAGATGTGGTCCCCGAAACTGATTGCCCCACCCAGGATCCCGTCGGCGACGTAGACGAGGTCGATGCCGGTGGAGCCGTGCATGCGCAGCCGCGACGACACCCTGCTGAGGTTTTCCAGCACGGCCATCCGATAGCGTCCGGGAAAGCGACCCCGCGCGTCGGCACTGAACGTGCCGACCCCGACCAGGCTGTCGGCCAGTTTGGTGTCGCCCAGCGACGGTTGCGGCACACCGTTTTTCAGCAACCGACCCCCGGCGACGGCGGTGTAGTGCTCGTCGACGAACGGCAGCCAGGTCAGGCCCGCCACCGGGTCCCCGTCGTGCAGCAGGGCCAGCAGGATCGCGGCCATCGGCGACCCGGCGGCGTAGTTGAAGGTGCCGTCGATCGGGTCCAGCACCCACACCCACGGCGCGCCGACGTCGGTGCCGCCGAACTCCTCGCCGTGCACGCCGATCCCGGTGGCCTCGACCAACGCGGCGACCACCTGCCGCTCGATCGCCAGGTCGATCTCGGTGGCGAAGTCGTTGCCCTGCTTGGCAACCGCCGAAACGGCCCGGCGGCCCTCCAGGAACCGCGGCACGGCGGCGTCGAGGATCGCCGAGGCCTGGGCGACCAGCGCGGTGAGATTCATCGCGGGCCCTACCCGCGCGCCGCGGCCAGCGCCTGCGGCAGCGTGAACCGCCCGGCGTAGAGCGCCTTGCCCACGATGGCGCCCTCGACGCCGCGGCCGACAAGGGTGGCGATCGCCCGCAGGTCGTCCAGGCTGGACACCCCGCCGGAGGCGATCACCGGGGCGTCGGTGCGTTCGGCGACGCCGGCCAGCAGGTCCAGGTTGGGCCCGCCCAGCGTGCCGTCCTTGGTTACGTCGGTGACGACGTAGCGCGAACATCCTTCGCCNTCAAGGCGTTCCAGCACTTCCCACAGGTCGCCGCCATCGGTTTCCCAGCCGCGCCCCCGCAGCCGGTGTGCTCCGTCGTCGATCTGGACGTCCAGCCCGACGGCCACCCTGTCGCCGTGCTCGGCGATGGCGCGGGCGCACCACTGCGGGTTCTCCAGCGCCGCCGTGCCCAGGTTCACCCGGGCGCAGCCGGTGGCCAGCGCCGCGGCCAGGGAGTCGTCGTCGCGGATGCCGCCCGACAGCTCCACCCGCACGTCGAGCTTGCCCACCACCTCGGCGAGCAGGTCGCGGTTGGAGCCGCGACCGAACGCGGCGTCCAGGTCCACCAGGTGGATCCATTCGGCGCCGTCGCGCTGCCAGTTCAGTGCGGCGTCCAGCGCCGTGCCGTACTCGGTTTCACTGCCCGCCTTGCCCTGCACCAGGCGGACGGCACGCCCGTCGACCACGTCGACGGCGGGTAACAGAATCAGCGACATCTCCCTACAACGCCTCCACCCAATTGCTCAGCACCGCCGCACCGGCGTCCCCGCTCTTCTCGGGGTGAAACTGGGTGGCGGACAGCGCACCGTCCTCGACCGCGGCCAGGAAAGGCACCCGATGGGTGGCCCAGGTCAGCATCGCCTCCGGGGCCCCCTCCCAGCGCTGCGCGGCGTAGGAGTGCACGAAATAGAACCGGGCGTCGGCGTCCAGCCCCTTGAACAGCACACTGCCCGGCGCGGCGTCCACCACGTTCCACCCCATGTGCGGGATCACCGGGGCGCGCAGCCGGGTCACCTCCCCGGGCCACTGCCCGCACCCCTGGGTCTGCACCCCGAACTCGATGCCGCGGGCGAACAGGATCTGCATGCCCACGCACACCCCCAGCACCGGACGGCCGCCCGCGACCCGGTCGGCGATGATGCGCCGGCCGCCGATCCGGCCCAGGCCGTTCATGCACGCCTCGAAGGCGCCGACGCCGGGCACCACCAGCCCGTCGGCGGCCGCGGCGGCCCCCGCGTCGGAGGTCACCTCGACNGACGCGCCGACCCGCTGCAGCGCGCGCTGCGCCGACCGCAGGTTGCCCGAGCCGTAGTCGAGGACCACAACGGACTTCGTCCGAGAAGTTGACGTCACAGAACACCTTTGGTGGACGGCACACCCGACACCCGGGGATCGGGCTCGACGGCCGCACGCAACGCGCGGGCCACGGCCTTGTACTGCGCCTCGGTGATGTGGTGCGGATCGCGCCCGTAGAGAACGCGGACGTGCAGCGCGATGTGCGCGTTGGCGGCCAGCGACTCGAACACGTGCCGGTTGGCGACGGTGTGGTAGGGCACCGAACTGCCTCCAATGGTGGTGCGCAACAAGTGATCCGGCTCCCCGGTGTGCACGCAGTAGGGCCGCCCGGACACGTCGACCGCGGCGTGAGCCAGCGTCTCGTCCATCGGGATGAACGCGTCCCCGAAGCGGCGGATGCCCAACTTGTCGCCGAGCGCCTCCCGCAGCGCCTGACCCAGCGCGATCGCGGTGTCCTCGATGGTGTGATGCCCTTCGATCTCGACGTCGCCCCGGGTGTGCACGGTCAGGTCGAAGCTGGCGTGGCTGCCCAGCGCCGTCAGCATGTGGTCGTAGAACGGGACACCGGTGTCGACGTGGACCACACCGGTGCCGTCGAGGTCGAGTTCGACGACGACGTCGGATTCGCGGGTGCGACGCTCGATGCGCGCGCGGCGGGTGTTCCCGGCGGTCGTGTTGCCGGTTTCGGTGGCGGTCACGGTGCTCCTACGGGGGTGACGGGCGCCAGTTCGGCGGCGGCGAGGTCGGCACTGGCCCGCAGGAACGCGTCGTTCTCCGCGGCCAGGCCGGTGGTGGCGCGCAGATAGCCGGCGATGCCGACGTCGCGGATCAGCACGCCGGCGTCCAGGTAGCGCTGCCAGGCGGCCGGGGCGTCGGCGAACTCGCCGAACAGCACGAAGTTCGCGTCACTCGGGATGACCCGGAAACCCATGTCGCGCAATGATTTCGTCACTCGCTCACGCTCGGCGACCAGGGCGGCGACGCTACCCAGGGTGTCGCCGGCGTGCCGCAGCGCGGCCCGCGCCGCGGCCTGGGTGACCGAGGACAGGTGATACGGCAGCCGCACCAGCAGCAGCGCGTCGATCACCGCCGGCGTGGCGACCAGGTAGCCGAGCCTGCCACCGGCGAAGGCGAACGCCTTGCTCATGGTGCGGGTGACGACCAGCCGCGTCGGGTACTGCCCGACCAGCGACACCGCGCTGGGCTGCGCGGAGAATTCGCCGTAGGCCTCGTCGACGATCAGGATGCCCGGCACCGCGTCGAGCAGCCGCCGCAGGTCCGGCAGCGAGATGCTCTGCCCGGACGGGTTGTTGGGGCTGGCGACGAACACCACGTCNGGCTTGTTCTCGGCGATGGCGGCGACCGCCTTGTCCACGTCGAGGCTGAAGTCGTCGGCGCGGGGCGCCTCGATCCATGCGGTCCGGGTGGCGTCGGCGATGATCGGATGCATCGAGTAGGACGGGACGAACCCGATCGCGGTGCGCCCCGGCCCGCCGAAGGCCTGCAGCAGCTGCTGCAGAATCTCGTTGGAACCGTTTGCGGCCCAAACATTTTCGACGCCTACCCGGGTTCCGGTCTGGGCGGTGAGGTAGCCCGCCAGGTCGCGGCGCAGCGCCACCGCGTCGCGGTCGGGGTAGCGGTGCAGTTCCGCGGCCGCCGCCCGCACCGAGCGCGTGACGTCCTCGACGAGGGCCGTGCTGGGCGGGTGCGGGTTCTCGTTGGTGTTGAGCCGCACCGGCACCTGTAATTGCGGCGCGCCGTAGGGCGACTTGCCCCGCAGGTCCGCGCGCAGCGGCAGGTCCGCGAGGGTGGGTTGGCGCGCCGTCATCGCTCGAACCTCCGCCGCACCGCCACGCCGTGCGCGGGCAGGTCCTCGGACTTGGCCAGCGTGACCACGTGCCCGGACACGTCCTTGAGGGCCGCCTCGGTGTAGTCGACGACATGGATGCCGCGCAGGAAGGTCTGCACGGACAGGCCGCTGGAATGGCGGGCGCTGCCCGCCGTCGGGAGCACGTGGTTGGATCCCGCGCAGTAGTCGCCGAGGCTCACCGGCGCGTACGGGCCCACGAAAATGGCTCCGGCCGAACGGATTCGGCGGGCGACCCGCGCCGCGTCGACGGTCTGGATCTCCAGGTGCTCGGCGGCGTAGGCGTTGACGACGTCGACCCCGGCATCCAGGTCGTCGACCAGGATGATCGCCGACTGGGGTCCGGCCAGGGCGGTGGTCACGCGTTGTCGGTGCACCGTGGTCGACAGCTGGTCGGCCAGTTCGGCGTCGGTGGCATCGGCCAGGTCGACGCTGGGGGTCACCAGCACGCTGGCGGCCATCTCGTCGTGTTCGGCCTGGCTGATCAGGTCGGCGGCCACGTGCGCCGGGTCGGCGGTGTGGTCGGCGAGGATGGCGATCTCGGTCGGCCCGGCTTCGGCGTCGATGCCCACCCGGGAGCGGCAGAGCCGCTTGGCGGCGGTGACGTAGATGTTGCCGGGCCCGGTGATCATGTCCACCGGCGCCAGCTCGGACCCATCGGTGTCGGTGCCGCCGTAGGCCAGCAGCGCCACCGCCTGCGCACCGCCCACGGCCCACACCTCGTCGACCCCGAGCAGCGCGGCCGCGGCCAGGATCGTCGGGTGCGGCAGGCCGGCGAACCCGGCCTGTGAGCGGGCCTGCGGCGGGCTGGCCACCACCAGCGAGGGGACGCCGGCGGCCTGCGCGGGTACCACGTTCATCACCACGCTCGACGGGTACACCGCGTTGCCGCCGGGCACATACAACCCGACCCGCTCGACGGGGACCCACCGCTCGGTGACCGTCGCGCCCGGACCCAGCGTGGTGGTCACGTCGGGGCGACGCTGGTCGGCGTGCACGGCGCGGGTGCGCTCGATCATCACCTGCAGCGCGTCGCGCACCTCGGGGTCCAGTCCGGACAGCGCCGCCTCGAGCGCGGCGCCGGGCACCCGCACGGCCCGGGGCCGCACGCGGTCGAACGACGCCCCGTATTCCAGCGCCGCCTGCGCGCCCCGCTCGGCGACGGCCTGCACGATCGGTCGCACCGTGGGAAGGACACTCTCCACGTCGGCGCCGCCGCGCGGCAACGCCCCCCGCAGCCGGGCAGCCGTCAATTCCGTGCCCCGCAGGTCGATGCGGGCGATCACGGGTGCGGGCGTGGCAGTCACGGTGTCCATTGTCCCAGAGCAACTCAAGTCGTTATCCGGCCGGTACAGTGCCGGTGAACACCCGCTCGGGAAAGGGAGCCGTCATGTCCGCAAAGGATCATCCCAACAACGCGCCGGGCGTCCCGATGGTGTTCCCGCCGTGGTTCGAGCGCTTCCAGATCAAATACTTCAACCCGGCGCTTAAGCCGATCGCGCGGTTTCTGCCCGCAACGGCGACCATCAAGCATCGCGGGCGCACGTCCGGCAGGCCCTACGAGACCATCATCACGCCCTATCGCAAGGGAAACGTGCTGGCGATCGCGCTGGGCCACGGCAAGACCAACTGGGTCAAGAACGTGCTGGCGGCCGGCGAGGCCGACGTGCAGTTGCGCCGCAACCGCGTGGTGCACATCACCAACCCGCGGATTCTGCCGGCCGGCTCAGCGGGCCCCGACGCGGAAAACCTGCCGAGGATGGCGCGCCTGCAGTTGCGCCGCATCGGGGTGTTCGTCGGCGACATCGTCGCCTGAAGCCGGCGCGTTCCGCGCGTCGAGACATCAACCAGCGCGATGCGCGCCGGCGTGTCGGGTGCGTGATTTATGTGTCGCGGCGGGGCGCACCGGCGCCCGCCTACATGTCCAGGCCGATGTCGAGCACCCGCACCGAATGGGTCAGCGCTCCGACCGCCAGGTAGTCCACCCCGGTCGCGGCATAGGTCGCCGCCGTGTCGAGGCTGAGCCCGCCGGACGATTCCAGCAACACGGCGGGTGCGCGCGAGTCCCGGCGCTGCACGGCGATCTGCGTCTGCCAGACCGGGAAGTTGTCCAGCAGGACCAGCTCGGGCTTTTCGGCCAGCACCGCGTCCAGCTGCGCGAGGGAGTCGACCTCGACCTCGCAGGGCAGGCCCGGGGCCGCTGCGCGCACCGCGCGCAGCGCCTCGACCACCGATCCGGCGGCCACCACGTGGTTGTCCTTGATCAGGGCCGCGTCGCCGAGCCCGAGCCGGTGGTTGACGCCCCCGCCGACCCGTACCGCATACTTCTGCAGCAGCCGCAGCCCGGGCAGGGTTTTGCGGGTGTCGCGGATCTGGGCCCTGGTGCCCTCACCGCCGCCACCCAGGCCGCGGTCGCGGTGGCGATCCCCGACAGGTGACAGATCAGGTTCAGCATGGTCCGCTCGGCGATCAGCAACCCCCGGGTGGGCGCCCGCACGGTCAGCAGGGCCTCCCCCGGCTGCAACGGGGTGCCGTCCTCGAGGCGGTGCACCACCTCGTAGCCGCCGGCACCGAGCACCTCGTCGAGAACCAGCACCGCGACGTCCACCCCGGCGACCACGCCGGGTTCCCGGGGCACCATCGACGCCGTGGCCACCGCGTCGCCGGGAACCGTCGCCAGCGTGGTCGCGTCGGGCCCGTAGCACAGATCCTCGTCGAGGCCCCGCCGGATGGTGTCGCGGGCGGCGGCCCGCTCGGAGTCCGACAGCATCGTCAACCCACCGCNGCCAGCGTCTCGACCAGCACCGACGTGCGGTCCTGGGCCAGCCGCAGCACGCTGTTGCGGGCCTGTTCGGGCGCGGTGTCGGGGTGTTCGGCGCGATGGTGACAGCCCCGGCTCTCGGTGCGGGCCAGGGCCGCGGCGGTCACCGCACGCGCCGTCATCGCCAGCGCGACGTCCTCGAAATCGCGGCGTCCCGCGACGTGACGCACCGGCGCGCCCGACAAGGCCGCGGACAACCGCCGCAGCCCGGCAGCATCGCGCACGACCGCGGCGTCGCGGCTCATCGCGCGCTGCAGGTCGTCGCGCCGCGGNGCGNTGCACGCCAGGGGCTCGGGCGCCTCGGCGTGCACCCGCCCGGCCGCCGCGGCGTGTGCCGCCGCGGCCGTGCCGGCGCGGCCGCCGACCACCAGCCCCTCCAGCAGGCTGTTGGACGCCAACCGGTTCGCGCCGTGCATCCCGGTGCGGGCCACCTCGCCCGCCGCGAACAGCCCCGGCAGCTCGGTGCGGCCGTACACGTCGGTGACGATCCCGCCGCAGCTGTAGTGCGCCCCCGGGACGACCGGCATGGGTTGCCGGACGGGGTCGATGCCCGCGGCCCGGCACGCGGCGGTGACGGTCGGGAAGCGGGCCTCGAAGCCGTCGANGCCGCGGGCGTCGAGCAGGACNTNCGNGTCGCCGGTGGCCTTCATCCGGGCGTCGATGGCGGCCGCGACGACGTCGCGCGGCGCCAGGTCCGCCATCGGGTGAACGCCGTCCATGATCGAATTGCCTTGCTTGTCAAGCAGTATCGCGCCCTCGCCGCGGATGGCCTCGGTGATCAGGGGCCGCCGTCCGCCGGTGGCGGCGAACAGCATCGTCGGGTGGAACTGGATGAACTCGACGTCGCTGACCGCGACGCCGGCCCACAGGGCCAACGCGATCCCGTCGCCGGTGGATCCACCCGGGTTGGTGGTGGCGCCGTAGAGATGTCCGAGGCCGCCGGAGGCCAGGATCACCGACGGCGCGCTGATGATCCCGTGGCCGTCCGGATTGCCCACCAACACCCCGGTGACCGCCCCGCCGTCGTGCAGCACCCGCAGGGCCACGTGGCCGGTGCGGATGTCCAGCGCGGCCGCGGCGTCGTCGAGCGCGCGCTGCACCTCGGCCCCGGTGGCGTCGCCGCCGGCGTGCACGATCCGGCGCCGGGAGTGCCCGCCCTCGCGCGTCAGCGCCCACCGGCCGGGGACGGCCTCGTCGAATCGCGCCCCGTCACCGACCAATTCGGTCACCGCGCGGTAGCCGTCGGCCACGATCGAGGTGACCGCGTCGGGGTCGCACAGGCCGGCGCCCGCGGCCAGGGTGTCGGCGACGTGGGCGTCGACAGAGTCGTCATTGTCGGGCAGCACCACCGCGATGCCGCCCTGGGCGTAGTGCGTGGCGGTCACGGCGTGTGTCTGGTCGGCCTTGGACAGCACCACGACGTCACGGCCGGCGCGCCGGGCGGCCAGTGCTGCGGTCAATCCGCCGACGCCGGTGCCGATGACGACCACGTCGGCGGCCGCCGTCCACGCCGCGGCGGCCGTCATTCCCCACCGCCCGGCTGACCGATCTCGATCATCCGCTGCACGCTGCGCCGGCCCGCGGCGGCGATGTCGGGTTCGACGTGCACCTCGTCGGCTCCCTCGACCAGGCAGCGCAGCAGGGCCGCGGGGGTGATCATCTTCATGTACCTGCACGACGCGCGGTCGTTGACGGCCTGGAAGTCCACCTCCGGTGCGGCCCGGCGCAGTTGGTAGAGCATGCCGACCTCGGTGGCGACCAGCACCTTGCGGGCCTGCGTGGCGTGGGCGGCGTCGAGCATGCCGCCGGTGGACAGGATCTTGACCCGGTCCGGCGGGAAGGCGCCCTCGCCGGCGAGGTACAACGCCGACGTCGCACAACCGCACTCGGGATGCACGTACAGCTCGGCGTCGGGGTTCGCGCGGGCCCGGTCGGNGAGTTCGTCGCCGTTGATGCCGGCGTGCACGTGGCATTCACCGGCCCACACGTGCAGGTTGGTGCGCCCGGTGACGCGGCGGACGTGCGCGCCCAGGAACTGGTCCGGGCAGAACAGCACCTCGCGGTCGGGGTCGATCGATGCGACGACGTCGACCGCGTTGGACGACGTGCAGCAGATGTCGGTGAGCGCCTTGACCGCCGCGCTGGTGTTGACGTAGGAGACGACGACGGCGCCGGGGTGTTCGTCCTTCCACGCGTGCAGGTCGTCGGGGGTGATCGAGTCCGCCAGCGAGCACCCGGCCCGCTGGTCGGGGATGAGCACGGTCTTGTCCGGGCTGAGGAGCTTGGCGGTCTCGGCCATGAAGTGCACGCCGCAGAACACGATGGTGTCTTCGGGCGCGTCGGCGGCGATCCGCGACAGCGCCAGCGAGTCCCCCACGTGGTCGGCGACATCCTGGATGGCGGGCAGCTGGTAGTTGTGCGCGAGGACGGTGGCGTTGCGCGCCGTGGCCAGTCGGCGGATCTCGGCGGCCCACTGCGCGTCGGCGTCCACGCCGCCGTAGCCGGTGGGCGAATCCGCGATGTCGGTGATTTTGCTTGCGATGTTTTCCGCGAACGTGTCCATGCCTTTCAGCACCGTCACGGCGGCTCCTTTCGGCCCCGAGGTTTTCGACTTAGAATCGAAAACATGACCAATGGTAACACCGCGCACGAAGTGCTCGCCGTCGTGTTCCAGGTTCGCCACGTGACCGAGCAGGTCAAGGCGGGAGCCCGAAAAGAGAAACCGCAGCTTAACGTGCTGTTATGGCAGCGCGCCAAGGATCCGCAGGAGGGCGCGTGGTCGCTGCCGGGCGGGCGGCTGCGCAACGACGAGGACATGACGACCTCGGTCCGGCGCCAACTGGCCGAGAAGGTCGACCTGCGCAAGCTGGCACATCTCGAGCAGCTGGCGGTCTTCTCCGACCCCCACCGGGTGCCCGGCAACACCCGAAGGATCGCATCCACGTTCCTGGGCCTGGTGCCCTCCCCCGCCACCCCCGAGCTGCCCCTGGACACCCGCTGGCATCCGGTGAGTTCGCTGCCGCCGATGGCCTTCGATCACGGCCCGATGGTGACCCACGCCCGCACCCGGCTGGTGGCCAAGATGTCCTACACGAACATCGGGTTTGCCTTGGCGCCCAAGGAGTTCGCGCTGTCGACGCTGCGCGACATCTACGGCGCGACACTGGGCCACCCGGTCGACGCGACGAACCTGCAGCGGGTCCTGGTGCGNCGCGGGGTCATCACCCAGACCGGTACCATCGCGCAGTCGGGGCGCAGCGGCGGGCGCCCGGCGGCGCTGTACCACTTCGTCGACTCCCAGCTCCGGGTCACCGACGAGTTCGCCGCGTTCCGCCCCCCCGGCCAGCCGTGAAGGTTTGACCCCCGCCCCGCGGGGCTATGCGAGGTGGCAGCCGGTGAGGAGCCGGCAGATGTGCCCTGACAGCGCCGCCGGCGAGCGGCCCGACCCCACGCGAACCGGCTCATACCACGGCGGTTACGTTGTGGTTACCACCCGTTCATACGCGACCTCAGACGCGACTTCATACGCGACCTCATAGACGAAAATGCCGGTTGACCAAGAAGGGATCCCCGATGGTTGAGTTCGGCAATCTGGCGGGTGCGCGTGGCGCGGAGTGGATCGGCCGGCCACCTCACGAGGAACTGCAGCGCAACGTGCGCCCGCTGCTGCCCTCCGACGACCCGTTCCACCAGCCGCCGCTGGGCTACCAGCACGCCGAGCCGGGCACGGTGCTGCGCTCCCGCGACGTCGAGCTGGCGCTGCTGGGCCTGGTGCCGCAGGACGTCAAAGCCGTCCAGCTGCTCTACCGGACGATGAATCTCCACGGCGAGCCGGAGGCGACGGCGACCACGGTGATCGTGCCGGCCGGGCTCGCACCCGGGCAGGCCTGCCCGCTGCTGTCCTACCAGTGCGCGATCGACGCCGTGTCGTCCCGCTGCTTCCCGTCCTATGCGCTGCGGCGCCGGGCGAAGGCCTTCGGGTCCATCGGCCAGTTCGAACTGTTCCTGATCGCCGCCGCCGTCGCCGAGGGGTGGGCGGTTTCGGTGCCCGACCACGAGGGCCTCAAGGGCTTGTGGGGCGCGCCGTACGAACCGGGATACCGCGTGCTGGACGGCATCCGGGCCGCACTGGGTTCGGAACGGCTCGGACTGTCGCGGGCGGCGCCGATCGGGCTGTGGGGCTACTCCGGCGGCGGGCTGGCCAGCGCGTGGGCCGCCGAGATGTGCGCCGATTACGCACCCGAACTCGACATCGTCGGGGCGGTGCTGGGCTCACCCGTCGGCGATCTGGGCAACACCTTCCGCAGGCTCAACGGCCGCTTCCTGTCGGGCCTGCCCGCACTGGTGGTGGCCGCGCTCGTCCACACCTACCCCGACCTGGACCGCATCATCAAGGAGCACGCCAGCGANNAGGGCCGCGCCCTGCTGGAGTCGCTGGAGAAGATGACGACCGTGGAAGCCGTCGTCGCGATGGCGGGCAAGAACATGGGCGACTACCTCGACGAACCACTCGAGGACATCCTGTCGACCCCCGAGGTCAGCTACGTCTTCGACCAGATCAAGCTGGGNGCCGCGGTGCCGGCGCCGCCGGTGCTGATCGTGCAGGCCGTGCACGACTACCTGATCGACGTCAACGACATCGACATGCTCGCCGACGCNTATTCGGCCGGCGGCGCCCGGGTCACCTACCACCGGGACGCGTTCAACGAGCACATGCTCCTGCACCCGTTGTCGGCCCCGATGACGCTGCGCTGGCTCACCGACCGGTTCAACGGCCGGCCGCTGACCGAGCACCTCATCCGCACGACATGGCCGACGTTGTTCAACCCGATGACCTATGTCGGCATGGCGCGACTGGCCCGGATCGCGGCCAAGGTCGTCTTCGGCAGGAAAATTCACCGCCGCCCGTTATGACACGGCGGCTTCCGTGGAGCCTCCCGCGCCCGCCGGCAGCGCATCCGCGGGCCGGTGGCCCACCGGCGGGGCCCCCAGGTCGTCGC
>JGI24721J26819_10003673_pt1 | contig 16334 bp, 16 predicted proteins | sample YelNatPaOPGAMG01_FD_26819 | JGI IMG/M metagenome (IMG submission 26819)
CCTAAACCCATACCTTTAGCCTTTGTAGTAAAAAGTGGTTCAAAGATTTTGTCTTGAAGTTCTTTAGGAATCCCTTTCCCAGTATCCGTGACAGATAAAACTATCTTTTCACCCTCCTTTCTGCAGCTAACGGTTAATTTCCCACCCTCAGGCATAGCCTGTACCGCATTAATTACAACATTTGAGAGAACTCTTCTTAAGATTATTGGGTCAGAATTTATCTTTAAACCCTCCTCACAAAATATTTCAGTTTCTATATACGATGGTATTGGTGTATAGGATATTATGTCTTTTATAAAATGTTTTAAGTCGATTTCTGATTTAATTACCTCAAGTGTTGTCCCATAATAGTATAGGTCTGACACAATTTTATCCAAATATTTTATCTGAAGTTTTATGGAATCCAGTTTTTGAATTAGATCAGATGGTATAATCTGCGAAGCCTTAACCTTTTCCTCAATTAAAAACACATTATTAGTTATAGACTGTAGGGGATTTCGAAGATCGTGTGCAATAATTTTAGCGGTTTCGCCTATAGCTGAAATTCTTTCTTGATGAATCTTTTCCTGAGCCCTTTCAAGCTTGTCAAGCATACCATTAATAATCTTACACATGTTAGATATTTCGTCATCACCTTCCACCCTTACCCTTGCAGAAATATTTCCACTTTCACCAATCTTTTCCAGCTCCTTATCAACACGTTCAATATCTTTTAGAATACCGTACTTGAAGAGCAAAAATACTGCTACACCAATCAAAGTAGTACAAGATAGGGTTGCAAAAGCGAAGTAGAATACATGAACAATACCCTCCTTATAAATTTGCCTCGGTTCTATAAGCTCAACTACTAGAGCTTCTTTACCGTAAACGTCCTTTAAAACGGTGTATCCAATAATATTTTGATCTAACGGCTTAACATAAATGTTTTCATAAAATGGCTCTCCCTCAACTCTCTTCACTCCAAATTCGTAAACAGAAAAATTTTTCCCCAAAAAGGTCTTGATATCGTTTAATTGATTAAAGTCAAGATAACGGCCCATCAACAAAAATCCCATAGGTGAACCTTTGCCTTCACTTGTCAAAATTGGATGCATAGAAAATATTGTAGGCTGCCCAAAGATAATGAGCCCACTTAAACCATTTTTATCCAAGCAACTTTTGAAAATGCTTGAATTAGATTGCAAGCGAACTTTCAAGCTTTCTGGCAGGGGCATCATCTCCTTTGTTGTCAAATTGTATGAAGTTCCCCAAAAGATTTCTCCATTCTTATCCATGAAGACAATAAGGTTAAGCTTTAAATTTTCAAACACTGAACCAACTATATTACTTTCAATGTAGGTGCTACTTTTTGTCTGCATAAAATTATAGGTTTCGTCCCTGTACGCCCAATATTTTACAAAAGCATCCAAACCCTTAATATCCAATTCAAACCCATTCTTTATATTTATAATATCGTCAACCACCTGCCTTTTTTCTATTGCCTCGAAATCTGCAAGCATACTTTGGCCTAATATAAGTTGCACTATAATTAGCACTATCATTGCGACGGTAACTATTATGAAAGCCTTTTCACTCTTCTTCAATAAATTCACGTTTCTTATGTTGGAAAGGTGTTTAAAAAGTTTTTTACTACACTTTCTGAAGATATTTACTAGCGAACTTCATCTTCTTTTCAACGTGTACGCCTATTTCTTCATGGGCCATTCCATGGTAGACTTCAATAGTCTTGTCCTTTGAACCCAGATGATTGTATGCAGCGAAAACTGTTGATGGAGGACATATGGTGTCAATTAGTCCGACAGAAAATATTGCTGGCTTCATAATTTCTGGAGCAAAGTTCATTCCATCAAAGTATGATAATGTTTCCATAATTTTTTCCTCTTCCTCAGGCCTTGTTCTAAGATAATTCAATATTTCAAGATATGGTCCTGCTTCCGCAACATACACTGCTCTGTCAAAGTGGCAAAGGTATGGTACACTTGGCATAGTAATAGAAATACTTGGGTGTAAGGCGGCTACAGCTATAGATAATCCTCCACCTTGACTCATTCCTGAAACACCAACCCTGTTCCTGTCAACGTCTTTTCTTTCTAAAACGTATTTTACCGCCCTATAGCAGTCCATGTAAACGTACCTGTAATAGTATGTGCTTTTATCCTGTATACCTTTTGTCATATTGCCAGTAATGCTTCCTAGAGGATATCTTGCATGATCAGGTGCTTCTCCAGCCTGTCCTCTAACATCTACAGCTAAAATTGAGAAGCCAAGCATTATCCAGCCAAGGTAGTCTGTCACAACCCCCTTACTTGAACCGTATCCGTGAAAGAAAACTATTGTTGGAGAAGCTTCCCTGTTCTTAGAGTCTTTGATGAAAAGTGCTGTTATTGGAGTCTTGTCAATAAATCCTTCGAAAAGAACCTTGTAGACTTCAACCCTGTTTGTGAAATATTCCACCTTCTTTTCGCTAAAGTTTAGTGGCTGCTCTTCAGCGATCCTAACATTTTCTTCCCAAAACTTTTTGAAATCGCTTCTTCTTGTTAATGGAGGCTTATAATTTTTTAGCTCCTTTAATGTTAGGTCTACTAGGGGCATACATTTAACCTTCTTTTACATGATAATAAATTTTTTTAGAAAAATTTTCTACCATTTTCGACTACAATTTTTAGTGCATGATTTTATTTACAAAGGAAATGCTTTAGGCGTTCCTCGTTAATTTCTAAGCCTAATCCAATCTTTTCTGGAACAGAAATGTATCCTTTAGAAAAATTTTCCACAGGCTCAATGCATATGTAATTTGAGAAGGGGTTCGGACTCTCCTTTATATCGTAAACTTCATATGTTAAAAATGTTTCAGGTGAAGTTGATGCCGAAATTTGTATTGTGGCAGCCCTACATCCTGCACCCGATAGGCCAACGTGTGGTGAATAGAATAGATTATATGCTTTTGCAAGATTCAATATTTTTGAGCAGCCAGTTATTCCTCCTGCCCTCACAATGTCTGGCTGTATTATGTCTACTGCACAATTTTCGATCAATTCTTTAAAATCGTATGCTGTGAAAAGTGATTCTCCACATGCTACTGGTATGTCAACTTTCTTCTTTAACATAATATATCCTTTTAGGTCATAAGATGGCAGCGGCTCCTCAAACCATTTAACTTCAAGTCTTTCAAGGAAGCGTGCAAGCCTTAACGCGTTACTCAGATTGTATGCCGAGTTTGCGTCAGCCATAATTTCAACATTCCCTCCAACCTCATTCCTTATGGCCTTCAAGTTTTCAGCATCTCTTTCAACGCCCATGCCAACCTTAACCTTTATCTGATCATGTCCCTCGTCAACCCATTCCCTAGCCTTCTTAGCCATAGCTTCAGGCTTCCCGAAAACTATTGATGATGCATATGCCTTAAGCTTGTCATGGAACTTTCCACCCAATAGAGTGTATACTGGCCTTTGCAAAATTTTACCCTTTAGGTCCCACAACGCTATATCAACTCCAGACATTGCTTCAATTAAATGGCCCCTACTATAGCCTCTGTTCTTAAGTGTAGCAAACATTTTCTCCCATATTACTTCAGTTTCTAGAGGATCTTCTCCTAAAATAACCTTTTTCAAAAGCCTTTCAACTATTTCCGCTGTAGCCTGTGGAACTTCTCTAACCCAACATTCTCCAAAACCATACAATCCATCTTCTGCTACAACCTTTACAAAACAGGACGAATACCCACGCCTTACTGCACCTTCAATTGAGCTTGAGAAGGGTAGGTAGCCTGATAGTGCAGAAGATGCTTCAGCATAAACCGGATACACTATGACATCCTTAATTTTCGGCATCCGAACTTACCTCAATAGTTTATATTAGAACTATTCCACCTTTTCCACGTAGATGGCTGAAACTGGACAGACTTCAGCACCCTCCTTCGCACATTCGTATAGTTCGTCTGGAATAATTCCAACAGACCGACCCTCCCCAAGTTCGATACTATACTTTTCAACAACCTTATTCTTTCCATTATCTTTTCCAAGCTCATATACCTGTGGGCATGTGGCAGGTGCAGCCCCACACGAGATACATAAGCCCCTGTCTATGACTATTCTATATGGCATAACTTTAACGTTCTAAACGCGTTTTAAAAATTTTTCTATAATGTTGAAGAGGCTAAAAATTTTGGCAAAATTATAACATTTTTATATAACCGTTAAAGTTGGATTTTTATGCTCAAAGTTGGTTCAAAACTTCCAGAGATTAAAGCTTTAGACCAAAACGGGGAAGAGATAGACTTCAAAAACTTTGTTGGAAAAACTACCGTAATATACTTTTATCCAAAAGATTTTACACCCGGCTGCACTAAAGAAGCATGCTCGTTCAGAGACAACCTAAGCAAGTTCGGGAACGTGAACGTTGTTGGTGTAAGTGTCCAAGATGTGAGCTCGCACAAAAAATTTCATTTGAAATATAATCTAAATTTTACTTTGATAGCAGACCATGACAAGAAGGTTTCAGAAACCTTTGGCGTACTAAGACCGAGCGGGTTATCTGAAAGAGTTACATTCATATTTGATAGGGACGGAATATTAAGATATGTTTTTGAAAAAGTTGATCCTGAAGGACATGCTGAAGAAGTTTTAGAAAAGATTAGAGAGCTTGGACTAGATTAGAATTGGAAAAATAAATATAATTGGAGACTTTTAATCTTGATATGGTTAAACGACTTTCTGTAATAGATTCTAATAGATGTACTGGTTGCCAGAGCTGTATGTTCGCATGCTCAAGAAGGTTTGGTGTTGGGGGGTTAGCGGATTCAGCTATACATGTTCGTTCTGTTGGTGGGATAGAGCATGGATTTGTGGTTATAGTTTGTAGGGCGTGTCCAGACCCACCTTGTGCAAAGGTATGTCCAGTTGACGCGCTAAAGGTTAGGGTAGGNGGTGGAGTCATATTAGATTCTACAAAGTGTATTGGTTGCGGACTTTGTGCTAGATCATGCCCTTATGGTGCAATTTTTTGGAATGATAGGGAAAATAAGCCTAACATCTGCGTTTACTGTGGATATTGTGCAAGATATTGTCCACATGATGTTATCGCGTTAGAGGAGTTGGGGTGATAGGCTTGGACGAGTATATAAGAAATGTTTTATATATTGACCTTTCAAGAAAACGTTTTTGGGTTGATGATAGAAGAGAGCTTTTTGAAGAGTACTTGGGTGGTGTAGGTGTTGCCTCAAAGATTTTGATGGAGGAGTGNCCTAAAAATGCGGATCCACTTGGGCCTGAAAATGTTATAGTTTTTGCTGTGGGACCGTTGAACGGCCTATTTCCTCTGGCTTCAAAGACTGTAGCATGCTTTAAATCGCCTTTAACAGGCTTTTATGGAGAAAGTCATGCTGGTGGCAGGAGCGCTATTGCAATAAGGCAGGCTGGATATGGTGCTATAGTTATAAAGGGAGCTAGTGAAAAGCCAGTTTATGTTGCAGTCCATGGGAGAAGAGTAAGTTTTAGAGATGCTTCAGCACTTTGGGGTTTAAGGAACAGTATAACTGTTGGACGCGTGCTTAGAGAAATAGAGGAGGGTGCAGGCGTTAGGACGATAATGAGGATAGGTATGGCAGGAGAAAATCTTGTTTCATANGCTTCAGTTAATACTGAAACATACAGGCACTTTGGTAGACTTGGTTTGGGAGCCGTTTTCGGGAGTAAAAAGTTGAAGGCAATAGTTGTATCGGGTAAATTAACTTTACCTGTTTCAGACAAGAAAATGTATAGAGAAGTTTATGACATGATTTATGAGTCTGCAATAAAGTCGGCTGCAATGAAAAAATATCATGACCTTGGTACTGCAGCAAACATATTGCCATTAAATTCAATAGGAGCGCTTCCNACAAAAAATTTAAGGCAATCAAGTTTCGAGCATGCGGAAAACATTTCTGGAGAAAGATTGGCAGAAAGGTATCTTGGAAGAAGAGTTGCATGCGCACACTGTCCAGTGGCTTGCATACATCTTGCAGCATTAAGAGAACCTTATGTTACAGAACCATACTTTTACAAGACTACAATGATATCATATGATCATGAGCTGTTGTATGCGCTTGGATCCATGATAGGGGTTAAGGATGCTGAAGGAGTACTAAAGCTTATTGATGAGGCTGAAAAGTGGGGTGTTGACGCCATGATGACTGGAACAATACTATCATGGATGACAGAAGCCTACGAAAGGGGACTGATAGGAGTGGATGAGACGCTAGGATTAAAGCTTGAATGGGGTTCAGTTGAAGCTTACACTAAAGCTATAGAGTATATTGTTAAGGCTGCAAACGAGCTATATGGTGCAGCAGCAAAGGGCCTAGAGGCTCTAGTGGAAAGATATGGTGGTGAAGATTTTGCACTCTCATATGGTGGGAACGGTATGCCAGGATATCATACTGGACCAGGAGCACATCTAACATATTTGACTGGCGCAAGACACAGCCATCTAGATAGTGCAGGATACAGCCTAGATCAGGAGATTTTAAAGGGAAAGAAAATGAATGTACAAGATATTGCTAGAGAATTGTATCGTGAAGAGTCTTGGAGACAGATACTGTCGAGTCTAGTAGTATGCTTCTTTTCGAGAGGAATTTATACGCCTGAAAATGTTTGTAAGGCGCTAAAGGTTTTAGACTACGATTTCAGGGAAGATGACTTGAAAAGATTGGGTGAACGTATTCTTAGGAACAAGAACCAGTTTAAGGAGAGGGAGGGATTCAATATCCTTGCACTAAAGTTTCCAAAAAGAATTTTTGAGACGCCAACATCGTTTGGGATGCTTGACGAGAAAACACTTTACGAGGGAGTTAAAGAATTTTATAGCATACTTTCAGCAGAAGATTAGGGTCTAAATGTCTTCTTCAGAAAAGACCTTGACACCGTTTCTCTTCAAAAGGGCTGTTGTAACCCCGTCACCTGACACGAGCCTTTCAGAAAATGTGCCATCATAAATTTTACCACTCCCACATGATGGACTGCACTGTTTAAGTATTGCAGAATCTATTCCATAAAGTTTAACTATCCTCAAAGTTTCCATCGCACCCTTAACAAAATATTGGGTAACATCCTTACCTGAACATGTTACAACCTTACCCCTACCATCAAGAACCATATAGCCGTCTCCAACGATTTCAGCATTTTCTCTGGGTGTTGGAAGTCCACCCAATTGTTCAGGACATACTGGAATCAGTATATTTTTATCGAGAAGCTTTAGAACCCTACTGTTGAGGTTGCTTCACCCCTATAATTGCATTCTATTCCAAGGAGACAGGCGCTACAGATTATCAAAAGGCTTACACCACCAAATTTTCACACATGCTACAATTAAAACTTTTTAAAAACCATGCCAAAAAACATGTCATATGAAAAAGGATATAGAATCCATTAACCTACCATACCTACTGCATCCTAAGCTCACGCTTCTAGTAACATGCGGGCCGTTTGAGGAAAGCAATATAATACCAATAGCTTGGTCGATTCCAATTTCAAGAACACCCCCACTTGTAGCTATAGCAGTTTCACCTAAAAGGTACAGCTACAGCCTCATAGAAAAATATAGAGAGTTTGCAATAAACATTCCCACGTACGAGCAAGTGAACGCGATCAAAGTATGCGGCAGCATTTCTGGAAGAGATAAGAACAAGTGGGAGGCGGCAAAATTGACCAAAGAGAAGGCGAAAAAGATCAATACAGCAATAATAAAGGAATGTGTAGGCCACATAGAATGTGTACTTGAGAAGAAGCTTGAGCTTGGAGACCACAGCCTTTTTGTTGGAAGGGTTGTTGCAGCATATGGGGAGGAGGAAGCTTATGCCTCCGGAATCTTGAACACGTTAAAATTTAAGCCTCCACTTCATTTGGGTAAAGATGTTTTTACAACAACAGTGTAGTCGATAAAGTTGAAATAGTATTATGCTAGATATTTTCTGGAGGACCAATTGCATATAGCCCAAATAGGCACTGGAAGGGTCGGTAGGCCAACAGCATATACAATATTATGTTCAAGGCTTGCTGACGAGCTGACAGTATGTGACACTAAACCTGGGCTTGCAAAAGCCTTCGCTGAAGAGCTTAAGCATGTGTCAGCAAGCCTCAACCTAGATGCTAGAATAAACTATTGTGAAAGGGATGAGGATGTTTCTGGCGCTGACATAATACTGATTTCAGCTGGAAAGCCCAGGGTTCCAGGTGTTAGCATGAGCAGGAGGGACTTGGCCATAGAAAATGCTAGGATAGTAAAATATGTTTCTGAGGTAACAGCTTCATCGAATCGTGGTGCAAAATATGTTGTTATAACAAATCCTGTTGACGCTATGACTATGGTATGTAAAAGGTATTCTAGGGCAGAGTTTGTTATAGGAACGGGAACATATGTTGAAAGCCTGAGGCTCAGGTCTAGGCTTGCAGAATACTTTCAGATTCCAGTTTCAGAAGTTAGTGGATGGGTTGGTGGAGAGCATGGAGAGCTTGCTACAGTCTTCTGGACAACGGTTAAAGTATATGGAAGACCCTTGGAAGAGTATCTGAAAATTAGAGGAAAACTTATTGAAAAGAATGTTATAGAAGATTATGTTAGGTCGATAACAAAGTTTATTATAGATAATGTTGGTGGAACAGAATACGGTCCAGCCGCAGCATTTAGAGACATTATTGAAGCAATAGTTAAAGACAGGAGAACATATTTTCCCATAGATGCACCCATAAGATTTGATGAAATTCATGAACCAGTATATGTTAGTTTGCCAACAAAATTGGGTCAAAGTATAGGAGAAAACTTTTACAATAAACTTTCTTCCGAAGAGAAGGTGAAAGTTCTTGAGGCTGCTAAGGCCATTTATAGGACATACATTGAGGCAGTCTCCAACATCGATAAAGCTTAAATATCATACATATTGTATTGCCATTCCACTATATTAATTTAAGTGGAAAGGCTTGATGTAAGATGTCGTTTGAAGTACAGGACCTTTATGATGTGATAAAGATAGTGACACTGTTGATTTTAAGCAAGACTACAAGAATTGAGGTTAGTAAATTGAGGGGGAGAATAGAAGAGTTATGTGAACATCGTATTTGTGTTGAATTAAGTGACCTAAATAGAGCCTTATCTGAACTCGCAAGCGAAGGCCTAATTACAGTTAAAGGAGAATATATTGAGTTAACTTCTGTCGGTTTAAAGGTTAGTGGTGACTGGAAAAGTTTACTGTTGAAAAGTGAACCAATATTGGAGGTTGTTGCAGGCTTAACCGATGGTTCAATAACAGGTCTAATGGTTATCCTTTCATCCTTTTTTGCTGGACTATCTTCTAAGTTAACTATCTTTGCAGCACTATTAACATTAGCTTCGGTAGCAATAACAAACTTTTCAAGCTTCTTCCTAGGAGGAGTTACGGAAGACATTTCTGAAATTATTGCCGTAAAAAGGTTGATGGACTACAGTTTAAGCGATAACCCGGATAAGGGTCAAAGGCTGAAGTCAATAGAACTTTTGAAACAAGTCTTTACACTCCTAAATAGGGAGATCCAGAAGTCAAACATCATGTCCGCAGTAGTATGTGCCCTTACAACATTATTTGCAGGATTCACGCCTATAATAGTATATTTGACGCTTCCAACACCATACAATTTATCTGGTTCAATTGCATTGATTGGATCAATTGTCGTCCTCTTACTTGCAAGATACCGTTCAAAGATGACGAAGATTCCCCTAAAAATAACTTTATTAGAGACTTTAATAATAATACTTATAGCCACATTCGCTTCAATACTTTTGGGAATAAACTTGTAAACAATATTATTGCTGCACCTTTTTAACCATGTTCACGTAATCCAGAGCCCTTTTAGCCCATTCAGGGTCCTTCAAAAGCATTCTTCCGACAGCAACTAGGTCAACATAGCCTTTCTCAACAACCATGTTAGCGTATTCAAAGCTCCTTATTCCTCCAACGCCAATAACTGGAACATTAACAGCCTTCTTTATTTCACGAGCTTGAGGTATAAAGTATCCTTCAACACCCTCAAACTGTGCAGGGCTGCCGCCACACAGTCCACCACTTACATCAATGATGTCCACACCCATCTCTTCAAGCCTCTTGGCAAGAAACTTCGCATCTTCCAGGGTACTGCCTCCTGGGCTCATATCGTCCGAGCCAAGGCGATATAGTAGTAGCCTATCTCCAATCACACGTTTTACTGCTTCAGTGACCTCTAGAGGAAAACGCATCCTATTCTCTAAAGTTCCGCCATATTCGTCTAATCTCCTATTTGTTAGAGGAGAAAAGAACTGGTTTAACAAGTAACCATGTGCACCATGTAATTCGACACCATCAAATCCTGCTAAAACAACTCTTTCAGCCGCCCTCGCGAACTCTGTAACAACAGCCTTTATCTCGTCTTTCGTAAGCTCCTTCGACCTCCCATCATAGGATGGAGCCAAAGGTCTAATGTTAGCTACACTTGACCTCGATCCTGAATGGCTATTTGCACCACAGTACAAGCACCCTTTTCATGAATAACTTCGGCAAGCTTTTTGAGGCCCTCGATCACGTTGTCATTGTGCACTCCAAGCTGCCTATCAACACGTTTCCCTACTTCAGAAACGTACGAGGCTTCGACGATGACTAGACCAACATATTGTGCTCTACTCGCATAATGTTCTATTAACGCGTCAGTTACCTTTCCATCTTCGGACGCAAGACTTGTGAGCATCGGTGGCATGACAAGACGATTTCTTATAACAAAGCCTTTAACTTTTAAAGGATCAGTTAACGAAACCATCTATAGCGCTCACTTGACTTTTTCAAATTTCTGTATCGCGTGACATTCGTTTGGAACATTTTTGAATTCTGCTGAAGATATTACTACTTCACCAACGTATATGTTTCCTTTATGGTCTAAGCATAGGGCATGTGGTGCTCTAAAATATCCTGGTCTACAGCCTTCATCTGAACCCCATCTGGCAACAATTTCACCGTTTAAGTCGAATACTGTTAGCCTTGCAGCCTTAACACCATCTCTAGGGGTTGTTGAGATAAGACTGTGTCCAACATTGTATCCTAGTTCTGTAACATAAACATATTTGTCGTGTACGTAAACGTCCGTCGGCCTATTAGCATACCATTCTCCCAGATATTTTCCTTCCGTGTCAAACAATTGTATCCTACAATTTTCTCTATCTGCAACATAGACTATACCTTCGTGAACATATATTCCGTGTGGGAGATTAAATTGTCCAGGACCCCTTCCAGGCTCACCCCATGAAATGATAAGTTCACCTTCTTTAGAAAACTTGTGGACTCTAGCGTTACCGTAGCCGTCAGAAACGTATATTGTACCATCTTTGTCAACAAATACGTCAGTTGGAAGGTTGAAGGGTTCAGCTCCACGTTTAATCGTCCTATAATCTTTGTTAACGCATCCACTGTCTGAAGGACAACCTTTTTTCCCTAGAACCATTAGAAGACGACCGTCTTGGGTGAACCTTTTAACAGTATGGTCTCCGTCAGTGCAGAAGATTGTGTCATCAGGTGCAACATATAGGCCATGAGGCCAGTTGAAAAGGCCTCTCCCCCAACATGTTATAAAGTTACCTTCTTCGTCGAAAATCAGGAGGGGGTCAACTCCCCTTATAAATGTGTGAACATTATTTTTGCTGTCTACAGCAACACCTGTAACTTCAACAAATGGTGAATAGAAATGTTTTCCCCATCCTTCTACAACCCTATACTTTAAAAGTTCACAACCAAATATCAAGTTGCTGCACCATCGTATATATTTGAAAAAACAAGTTTATAATTTTTAGTTTTTTAAAAATTTTTATAATGTGAGTGTGCATGTGTATTTATGCAGGCCATTATTCTGGCAGGTGGTTTTGCGAAAAGGCTTTGGCCGCTAACGTTAGAGAAGCCTAAACCACTTCTTCCCATAAATGATAAGCCTATTATAGAGTATTTGCTTGAAAAGATAGATGAGCTAAATATTGAAGATATTATTGTGTCAACAAACATGAGGTTTAAGAATGATTTTGAGAAGTGGCTTTCATCATCGGGTAGAAAAAATGTTAGGATAATAGCTGAATCTTCAATGAGGGAAGAGGAGAAGTTGGGTGCAATTAGAGCCCTTGCAAGACTGTCTAGTGAAGTTTTTGAAGACTGTCTTATTGCTGCTGGCGACAACATTTTTACTGAAAGCCTTTTAGGCTTTAAAAGAATGTTTGATGAACTTAAATCGCCTATAATATGCTTATACGATGTTAGGGACACAGGTCTTGCAAAAAACTATTCCATTGTGGTTATAGATGATGACGGCAGGATTGTTGATTTTGTTGAGAAGCCGAAGGAGCCTAAAACGACGCTTATAGGAACATGCCTATACATTTTCCCAAAAGAAGTCTTTGGAAAAATTAATGAGTATGTTAACATGGGTATGGATTCAGATGCACCCGGGAGGTTCATAGAATGGCTGTGTAAGAATATGCCCGTGTATGGTTACATAATGCGTGGAAGTTGGTGGGATATAGGGACCTTAAAATCTTATGAGGATGCTAAAAGATACTTTGCCGGCAAAAGATAGTGTCTAAATAATGAAGGGCACACTTTCAGAGATAGTTGAGGAGTCTGCAAGGGGGGGATTTTTCCTATTTGTAGGATACTTTATATCTCTGGCCATCCTTGCTGTAGGCTCAATGGTTGTTGGAAGACTGCTGGGGCCTGAGGGCGCTGGTTTGTTCGCTCTCGCCCTTGCTCCTTCAACACTTATCCTGGGCTTCCTTGACCCAGGTGTAGGCGCTGCACTTACCAGGTTCACTGCAAAGTTTAGGGCTGAAGGAAGATTCGATGCTGTCGCGAGCGTGTTGAGGACAGGCTTCTTATACAAGTTTGTCGTAAGCGCCGTGGCAACATTATTTTGCTTTGTGTTATCTGAACCTTTGGCAGCCGTCCTGCTTAACAGAAGTGAGCTTGCATATTTTGTTAGAATAGGGTCTGTGATAATATTATTTCAGACACTCTTCAACTTTTTGGGTGAAACCTTCCTCGGACTTGGTAGGATGGAGGGAAACGCTCTAATTTTGAACGCTGAAGCTGTGGCGAAGTCGCTTCTTTCACCCATACTTATTGTACTTGGCTTCGGTGTAGCAGGAGCGGTGCTTGGACATGTGGCAAGTTATATTATAGCATCCGTAATAGGAATGGCCTTTTTCATAAAACTCTATAGGAAGCTAGGCAAGCCTTCGGGAAACAGCTTTTTCAGTAACATAAGGATGATGGTTTCATATGGCTTCCCAATTTACGCTATAAACTTCTTGAACACGATCTCTTCTCAGGTGCAGGTTCTCACCCTAGCCTTCTTCGCCTCAAACACTGAGATTGGAAACTTCTATGTTGCCACAGGGCTTTCGGCTCTCGTAAGTGTGCTAGCCTACCCCTTTTCAACCCTTTTCCCAGCCTTCTCTAAGGTGAAAAAGGGTTCAAGCGAGCTCCACCAGCTTTTTAGGCTTTCAACAAAGTACACGGCCCTAATAATAGTTCCGGCTACAGCGCTTGTAATGGTGCTTTCAAAGGATGTTGTTTACACCTTCTACGGTAGAAGCTACACCCTAGCACCATCCTATCTCGCATTGTACGTTATAACAAACCTGTACGCTGGATTCGGCTCACTGGTCTTCGCAAACGTCTTCAACGGCCTAGGATACACGAAGCTATCCTTCTACAGTACACTTGTGAACTTTGTCACGTTCGTACCTTTGGTTTACGTGCTCACATCACGCTACAGCGTCCTCGGAACACTTTCAGCGATAATCATTTCACAGGCAATTTCACTAGCTTACAACGTTCTGGCTTCAAAAAAGGTGTTAGGCTTAAGCCTTGACCTAGCTTCTTCAGCGAAAATTTATCTTACATCGTTCGTTTCAGCGACGACTACAGCCTTAGCCTCCGAAGCCCTTTCCTTCCCCTACTGGATATTGAACCTATCTGCCCGCGGACTACTATTTCTTATAGTGTACTTGACACTTCTACCAGTCTTCAAGACCATATCATCGTCAGACATAGAGAACATAATGTTCCTTGTTGAAAAGAACGTGTTCTTTAAAACATTTCTTGCGCCTGTAATATGGTACGAGAGGAAGCTGTTAAATTTTGTTGAAAAAACTTTGTGAGGGCATTTAAAGATTTATTAATGAAGATAATGCATTAAGCCAAGGATGGCTTCAGAGCGCAATATTCATGGGACAGAAGGAGACCTCTTCAAAGTTCTGATAAAGTCCGCTCCAGTTCCAATAATATTTTTGGACACAGACTGGAAGATTATAGAATGCACGGGTTCAGCGCTAAAACTGTTTAGAGCAAGAAGAGAAGAGTTTGTTGGAGAAAACTTTCTAAAATTTTTCAGCGAAAAAGACGAGGATGAAATTCTATCGAATTTTAAAGCAAGCCTAAACAGTAGTACCCCTATGACAGCAAGCCTCACGTTAAAAGATGTAAGTGGAGGGAGCTTTGAAGCGGAATTGTACTTGAGCGTCGAGAAAGATGCTGAAGGTAATCCCGTGCACTTTATCGCCGCAGTCCTTGATGTAACAGAACGTAGGAGGCTTGAGAGAGAACTTTACCGCGAAAAAGAGTTTTTGAATATTCTAATGGAGGCGGTTCCAGATGCAATATACTTTAAAGACACACAGTCCCGTTTCACGAAAGTTAATAGAGCGCATGCAGAGAGAATGGGTTTAAAGGATCCGGCTGAAGCAGTGGGCAAAACTGACTTTGACTTCTACAGTGAAGAGTTTGCTAGGGAGGCGTTCGAAGACGAGCAATGTATAATAAGGGAAGGTAAGCCTATAATAAATAAGGTTGAAAGGGTTGTTGGAAAGGATGGTAGGGTGCGTTGGGTTACTGCAACAAAGATGCCTATTATAGATAGGTCAGGAAAGGTTGTGGGAATAGTTGGAATTTCAAGAGACATTACCGAAATTAAACGTATGCAGGACCTGTTGAAGGAATATAATGAGAGGCTTGAGAAGATTGTTGAAGAGAAGACTAGGGCACTTTTAGAGGCTGAAAGACTCGCAGCTATAGGGGAAGTTGTTTCGATGATTGTACACGACCTACGTTCACCATTGCAGGTTATATTGTATAAGACGTTCCTTTTGAAGGAGAAGCTTAAACCCTTACCCATACCATCTTATGAGAAGGATAGCATTAAGGAAATTTTAGATTCCATAAACGAGCAGGTAGAGTACATGAATAAGATGGTTTCAGATTTCAAAGATTATGCAAGAAGTATGAAGCCAGAATATGTTGAGATAGATTTCAAAAAACTTGTTGACGAGATTCTTACAACATTTATAATTCCGGAGAATGTTAAAGTAGAGGTTTCAATTCAAGAAGGTTTTCCAAAACTGCAAATCGACCCATTAATGATGAGAAGGGTGCTTTCAAATCTGATATCTAATGCCATCGACGCACTACCAAATGGAGGCAACATCTTTATTAGTGCAAGAATAGAGGATGAGCAGATAGTTTTAACTGTAGAGGATACTGGAGTTGGTATAGCAGAAGAGAATCTTAAGAAGCTCTTTAAGCCTTTCTTTACTACAAAGGAGAGGGGTACGGGACTTGGGCTTGCAATATGCAAGAGGTTTGTTGAATTACATGGAGGACACATTTTTGTTGAAAGCAAAGTTGGCCATGGAACCAAATTTACTATTAGACTACCTTTAGAAGGACATGTTAAAGGATAAAGGTTATAAACGGGGATGCCCATATTTTCTTGGACAAAGATGTCAAGCGAATTTGATGAGAGAGAATATAGGCTTCTTGAGGAGCTAATGTTCTCTTATAATGCTACATCCGAGAGGAATGCTGTACCAAAGGATAATATTATTTCAAAGATAAATAAGCTTGAATTTTTTAAGGAGAAGGGTTACATTATGGAGCTTTCTGATGGCAGAATATTTCTTACACCTAAGGGTATGCAGGCGCTTTTAGCACACTTTAGCTAAACTTAGGATTTAGATTGAAAAAATATAATAAGCACGTTAACATTATGGTGTTGTGATAAGATGGTGGATAAGGCTGATAAGGTCGTAATGGACGCTATAGATGAAGCTTTATCCATTTTAGGTAATAAGGCGAAGGAGGCAGTATACTATTTTATGGAGAGAGAGTATGGGCTCCAAAAGGATGATATTCCGTCAAACCTAAAGAACTTTCATGACGGACTGCACATGCTTTTTGGTGTGGGAGCAAATATTATTGAAAAGCACATTTACAACTGTTTACAGAACAGGATTGGTATTAGAGCGCGTATAGAGCCGGAACTGGA
>JGI24721J26819_10003675_pt1 | contig 16327 bp, 17 predicted proteins | sample YelNatPaOPGAMG01_FD_26819 | JGI IMG/M metagenome (IMG submission 26819)
ACCCTCTCTGCAGTGAGAGGGATTTTGGCCCCAGGGGGGATGCTTTTGGTTGACAACCCCAATCCTGTCAGGTTCTGGAAGATGAGGAACGAGGGTCGGGAACTCATCCCTCCCGAGGATCTCCCCTGGTTCGATTTCCCCCTCTTTGGACCAAAGGGGTGTGGAAAGGTGAGATATTGGGGAGCAAAGGCCATGCGAGATATGATGATGCAGGCTGGATACTCTGAAGTGACGATTTACGGTGACAGAAAAGGTGGTCCATATGGGGGGAATAGTCCGAGGCTGATGGTCCTGGCGAGGAATCCTGGATGAGCCGAAGGAAGGCTGCGGCCAGGGCCGTCAAGCCCCCAGAAGGCGAATGGCCTGGAAAGGAGAAGAGAAATGGAGCAGAGGAGGAATCCTTACATAGAGAACTTCTGCCGAGTTCTCGTGACGAGAAAAGAGACAAATCTTGATGATGAGGCAAGGGAGAAAATGGTCGAGTCCCTTTACGACTTCCTGGAGAATCGTTTTGGAAGAAATCTCGTGGCTGCCCTTCCCGAGGACAGGAGATCGGAATTTGTGGCCCTCTACGACAAGGGAATGCGGGATCTCGATGAAGAGACCGTAACGCGCCTGTTTGCAGAGCAGGACATAGACCACATAGCCATCCTCAAGAAGACCATGCAGGAGGTGGCGGAGCTCTATTTTCGCAATAGACCAGGAGACGCAAATCCTCCCTGGTCCCAGGGATGAGAAGGGCCTCTCGCTCCTTTACAAAGGCCGCGCCTCAAGCACCTCTTCGAGATTGGCAAACGAGAAAAGCCCGTCCCACAGAGTGTGGGACGGGCCTTAGGCGAATTACCCTTCTTCTAGTGAATACCCAATGGACACAGAGGACTTCCCCTAAACCCCGGCACTATCTCGCAAAGATCCAAGGGATAGCCCATCCTCTTTCTCTCGTGGCTTCTCACCCACTCTGCCCACTCATCGTAAAAGGGGTCAGGCCATATTTCCACAAGGGGCCTGCTGGATTCATCATCCCAACTGAGTTCTCTCATCTCGACCTCGTGAGCCTTCGTCTTCATGTCCCTCACCTCCCTCTGCTCCCACGATATCCACTATCAGAGTACCTCTCCCCGCTATCACTTCAAGTCCAGGAGCCAAGATTGCTCTCCTCTGGAGGACACTTGTGGGCTGGACGATATTTCGGGACAGGCCCATCCGTGCTCGGAAAGACGCCGATTTTCGGCTCGACATTGGGCCNTCGCCCCCTGAGAGAACCAAGCTCAGGAGATGGAAGAGGTGCCTCAGTCGATTATGCCGTCTTTGAGAGCTGTTGGGGACCAGACGGGCAGAGGTCCTTTCTCACCTGTATGAGGATCATACCTGTGCCTGTAAGAGCAGCAAACCTCGTACTTCTCCATCATCCACTTCCATCCTCTCACGTAGTAGCTGCACTCATCATTGAAGCACACGAACATGAACTCGGATTCCCACGTGGTCATGGAAGGGGTTCTCCATCTGTTCATGGGCTTCCCACAATATGGACAAGTTGGCCTCTCTTCCTCCATCTCCGAACACCCCTCTGAGAAATTCTCTTTAGGCCTTTTCGCCACGAACGCATTAAATTTAGAATACTCCCCATCATCCACTAGTCAAGCTTAGGCTTCGGCCTCTCGAAACCCAAGGGCTCAGAGAAGTTTGCGATTCATCTTCGCTTATTCGAGAAAGGAGAAAATTCGTCTCAGCCATCAAGCCATGGTTCTTGATTGCCCGCTAGGAAGGAACGCTTCCAGCCCAAAGGATCCATCAATCGGCTCATGTGAAGATCCCATCTGGATCATCGTCTCCAAGGAATCTCTCCCATTGACCCCATTTCACGGGAATGTATTCTACAAGGGGAAGAGGACCAAAAGCTTAAGGAGGAAAGGCTATGGACGAGGTCAAGGGAGACGAGAAACGCAGGGCTTGGGGTTGCGGTTTCTGTGAAGGGTCTTTGGGGAACGGAGGTGCTCCTCTTTGTCCCAGCGAGATGGGCTATCTGACCAGGGAAGAAGAGGAGATACTTCTGGCAATGAAGGAGATCAAGGATAGGGCCCGATTTGTGCTTGGGAAGATAAGGGGCTTAAGAGAAGCCCAACGAATGGAAAGAGGGGAAGGGGCCCAGGGATCGGAGTTTTTCAGGAGTCAAATGGAGGAATGTATGAAGGAGCTCGAGACCTTGAGGACGGAATGGAAGCTATGGGAGGTGAAGCTAGAGAAGGCCAAGGCCAGGAAGATGGCCCTTCTGGGCCACGGCCCATGGGAGGATGTGGGAGATTGAGGTTCGAGCTCAAGGCCCTTTGGATCAGGGTAGCCCTTCCAGTTCCTCTATTGCCCAGAGCAAATAAGGCTGTTCGCCGACCCTCGAGAGAGCCCTCCGCAAGGAGGGAAGCGCCTCTTTGTGCTTGCTCTTGCCCAGCAGGCCTGCGGTCCAATTCACTATCAAGGGAGATTGGTGCTCGAGCATCCTGACGAGCCACTCCATGGCCTCCTCGGTTCCGATCTCCCTCGCCACCGAGAGCAGACCCGTCTTCAAGGGATCAAATTCCTTGTGGAGTTCAAAGGCCTCCTCCAGATGCGGGAGGACTTGAGGCCCTATCCTCTCGAGTTTTTCCAGGGAGCTCTCGGAAAGGTAAGGATAGTGGAACATGGCCAGGTCTATCAAGGCCCTTATGGAGGGCTTGTCAGCCCATCCCCACAGGATCTCCGGGACGAGGAGGGCCGTCCACCCATACTTGGGACAGAGGGGCATCAGGTAGGGAAGTGCAATGGATCCTACCCTCGAGAATTCCTCCAGGACCGGCGCCAATGCCCTCTTCCTCTCCTCGAGGCCTTCCCTCCCGGTTTTGGGGAAAAGTGAGAGATCATCGGCCTTTTGGAGCTCTCTCACGAGTCTCATCATGCCAGGATCCGGTGGCTTGGGACAGGAGGCCTTGTATTCCACAGCCTTCTCGCTCACCCAGAGTCTCTCGAGCCAAGTCTCGGGCGCGTAACCGTAGCCAGGGGAGGGTCCGCCTTTTTCCCAGGAATGGCAGCCCTGGGACATGTAGAACTCTTTCTCGGCGAGGGCGAGGTGATACCCTTTCCTAGCTACGGCCAGGGCCTCTTCTGGCCGGTCTGCCCCGATGAATGAGGCCACCATGACTTCCAGGAACCTCTCGTCCTTGGGGAAGACCTTGGTCCACCTCTGGGCCAAGGTAGCAGCCTGGTGAAACCTTCTCTGGCTCAAAAGGTCGAAGGCTTCCCTCACCTTCTCTTCGCAAAGCTCCCTCTGCCTCCTCAGGGAGCTATCCTCCTCAAAAGAGACCTCCCCTCCAGCCCTCGCCGTGAGAGCCCTGTGCTTGTCCATGCAACACCGCTTGTATTTCTTGCCAGAACCACATGGACAAGGATCATTTCTGCTCACCTTGAGCCTTCGTGCCTCTCGAGCCTCGAGCTCTAGGAAATCCGCCAAAGTCCCTGGTNACTTTGGCATCTGCCCCNTCCCATCACCCTCCCGTTCCCTCGGTCCCCTGGAAGTTCTAGTCCTCTTGGACATGGGATCCTCTTTCTCCGCGAGTTTGCCCGGCCCTGTGCCCCAGGGTCGAGCTTTCTCTAGCCATGGTATCATGGGGCGTTTCCCCTACCAAGGGCCAATTGACAGGGNGCCCGGCTCCTCCTATGATCCTTGAAGGCCCTGGGAAGCCCCATTCCGTAAAAGGGCGTTTCTTCGCTCCAGGAGGGGCTCCGGATGGATCCCTTNTGGGTAGATTGGCGGGGAAGGTCATGAGATCGATAATGGGGAGCTTGTTTCTGGTCCTCCTCTCCTTGAGCTGTGCGTGGGCGCAAGCACCGCCCCCATCCCCTCCCTTGTTGAAGGTGGTCATCGACCCGGGTCATGGTGGAAAGGATAAAGGGGTGAGCTCGGCACAGGGCATAATGGAAAAGGACTTGGCCCTCGCTCTGGCCAGGGAACTCAGGGAAGAGGCGAGGGCGATGGGTGGATTCCAGGTGAGACTGACGAGGGAAGAGGATGAGACATTCCCTTGGATCAGAAGGAAGGATGCCTCCCATGGGGCGGATATATGGGTGAGCATCCATTTCAATTCGGATTTCGTGGGCAAGGCCAGGGGACCGAGGGTGTTCTTCCCGAGTGGCTGGACACTCGAAGGGGCCAAAGGGGCCAAGCCCTCTCGGTCCAATGCCAGTGACGTGCGCGCGATCCTCGAGGACATGGTTGCTACAAAGAAGGCCAATGAAAGCCTGCTTCTGGCAGAACACCTCCAGAGGGTTCTCGAGTCAGTATGGTCCATGGGGTCGAGACCCTCCACCGAGGCCCAGTTGATGGGTCTCATGGATCTGGAAATTCCTTCGGTTTTGGTAGAGGTGGGATTCTTGAGCAATCCCTCGGATCTCAAACTGGTCCAAGATTCAGCGAAGAGGAAGGCCATTGTGAAGGCCATATTGAGGGGCCTCAGGGCGTTTTCCTTGGATCCCAGAAGACAGGAATGAGGCCTCGTATGGGGAGAGAGGAATGGGAGTGAGAGTTGGAAGGGGAGAGAGGGATCTCAGGCCAATTGTAGTGGAGATGGGGGTTCAGAAATATGCCCTCGGCTCGGTCCTGTTCGCCATGGGCGATACCAGAGTCCTCTGTGCAGCCACAGTTGAGGAGAGCGTTCCTCCCTTCCTCAAGGGGAAGGGTCAGGGGTGGGTCACAGCCGAGTACGGGATGCTTCCAGCCTCCACCCAGACTCGGACGCCCAGGGAGACCAACCGCGGCCGAACCATGGAGATCCAGCGGCTCATAGGGAGATGCTTGAGAGCGGTGACGGATTTGAACGCTCTGGGAGAGAGAACCGTTAGGGTGGACTGCGATGTTATCCAGGCAGATGGCTCCACGAGGACAGCGGCCATAAACGGGGGCTTCCTGGCGCTCTTTCTGGCCTTGAAAGGATTGAGGGATTCAGGGGTTCTCTCGAGGATTCCCATAAAGGACCAAGTGGGGGCTGTGAGCGTGGGGATAGTCGAGGGCCGAATAATGTTGGATCTGGACTACGCGGAGGATTTTGTGGCCCAGGTGGACATGAACGTGGTGATGACGGGTTCTGGGGATCTGGTGGAGATCCAGGGAACGGCGGAAGAGGGAGCCTTCTCGAGGGAGCAATTGTCGGAGATGCTCGATCTTGCTTGGAAAGGGATTCAGGAGATACACAGCTTCCAAAGGCTCCATCTCTTGGAAGACAGAGGGAGATGAGAAGAAGGGTTATTCTGGCCTCGAAAAACAGGGGCAAGCTCCTGGAGGTGAGGTCCATACTCTCCGACCTTGAGGTCGAGGTAGTGGGGTTGGAGGAGTTTCCGGAAATTCCGGAAGTGGTGGAGGATGGGGAGAGTTTCCTGGAAAATGCCAGAAAAAAGTCAGAGGTCATCTCCAGGTTGACAGGGGAACTGGTCATTGCGGACGACTCGGGTCTGGAGGTGGATGCTCTGGGGGGAAGGCCAGGGGTTCGCTCCGCCAGGTATGCGAGAGACGGGGCTAGCGACGAGGAGAACAACCTCAAATTGCTCCAAGAGATGAGGGGGATTCCCCTTGCGGATCGAAAGGCGAGATTCAGGTGCGTGATGGTTCTCTCGTCTCCTGATGGCAGATGGTGGGCAACTGAGGGGATCTGGGAAGGAACCATAGCCGAAGAGCCCAGGGGATCGGGTGGATTCGGCTACGATCCTGTCTTCTTCCTGCCGGAGTTGGGGAAAACTGTGGCGGAGCTCACCTCCGAGGAGAAGAACTCCATGAGCCACAGGGCAAAGGCCTTGGAGTCCATGAAGAAACTCCTGAGGGCCCTTCTTTCGGAAGAAGAACGAGAAGCTTGACGTCTCCGCCGCCCCCAAAGAAGCCCTCGGGAAAGAGGCACCGCGAACTTCCAGTATGGGGGCTCGCCAGGAGTTGACAGGGGACGGATGCCTCCGCTTTGGTCTTCTCCTTCAAACCCAGGGGACGAGAACCTATAGAATTTACCTCTGGCCTCCTCAAGTCCCTCCTCAATAACATCGCCTCAAGAGTCCTCCCTGGATGCCAAAGACATACCTACCTCCCCAGTAGGGACAAACCTCATCAACCGCCTCCCATATCCCAAAGGCACCATACTCCCTCCTCCCCAAAGGCCTGCTCCTCTCCCTCAACTCCGTCACCCTCCCACATATCACCCATCCGAGGGTCCATGGACAACCACCAGCAGATCCTAAACCCCTAAGCCATACACTTCCAGCGCCTGACCAGGACCATTCTCTTAAGCCTCCGGCTTTGGGGGCTCAAGCCACCAAGCCCTGGGGACACTTCGGTAAATTCCAATGCCAAATCCGAAACCCAAAAGGCAGGTGGTCCTGATCACGGGCCCCTTTGTCCGAGGATCTGATCAAACTAGCCCGCATTATCCACTGATCGTGAATATTGCGGGCCAAAACCCCCCTGACCAAAAGCAAGTCCCTCCTAAAGCTCCCATAACCTCCCCTCGTACCTCCCAAAAAGCCCTCAGGACCCCCCAACCCTCGGAATCCGAACCCCATAAATCGTCCTCCAGGAAGTCTCAAGAGACTTCCTCACCCTGTAGCCATGACGATAATGCCCCCTGAAGCCCCCGCGCTCATACCTACCCCTGCCAACTACCTCATCCCTAATACCCTAAAGCAAGCCCGTCAAACGTGTCCTCCACTAACATCAAAACCTCAGCCCCCGTCATCTCCTGCGCTTTCTTTATAAGCCGACCTATGCTAGCCTTCCCATCACCAATTCCAGCCATGGGGTATCTCCTCCTTTCCAACGAGTTCCCACCGGGAGATGCCTCCACTCTTACCTAGAACCGAATTTCAGGAGAAAGTCGTACTGTCTCGTCTAATCCTGCTGGATGGGTTACCATTTCAAAAGAAGCCCACCCGGGATAAGGTGGCCTCCCGGAAGCAGGGAGGATGATCATCGAAGGCCCACAGGCAGGCCACACGATGTCCGAGAGCGAGGGCCCGAAATTCAAAGGCCAGCAGCCTCTTCAACCGTTTTGGAGTGTACCCGTAGAGAGGCTCATGGAGGAGCTAGGTTCGTCTTCCGGGGGGCTCACCCAAAGCCTAGCCATGGAACGCCTGGTTTCCCACGGCCCCAATCTCTTGAGCCGACAAAGATCGGCAGGCGCCATCAATCTTCTTCTAAGTCAGTTCAAGAGCCCCATCGTGTTGATCTTGATCTTCGCCTCAGTACTTTCCTTTTTCCTCCACGACCCAGTAGACGCCCTCATCATAACGGCCATAGTGCTCGTAAGCGGGCTTTTGGGCTTCTGGCAGGAAAGGGGAGCCGCTAACGCATTGTCCCGCCTTTTGGCTCTGGTTCAGACCAAAGCCGTAGTATTGCGAGACGGAGTTGAGAAAGAACTCCCGGCAGAACAGATCGTGCCTGGAGACGTGATCCTGCTTGCTGCCGGTGCAGCTGTGCCGGGTGACTGCCGTATCCTGGAGGCCAAGGACCTTTTCGTTGACGAGGCGGCTCTCACAGGGGAGAGCTACCCGGTCGAGAAGGCCCCTGGACTTGAGCCCCCGGATATTCCCATGGCAAAAGCGGCCAACAGCCTCTTCATGGGGTCCCATGTGGTAAGCGGAACGGCCAAGGCCCTGGTAGTGAAAACTGGAAGAGACACCGAGTTCGGCAAGATCTCCCAGAGATTGAGGTTGAGGCCTCCAGAGACTGAATTCCAGAGGGGAGTCAGGCGATTTGGTTACATGCTCATGGAGATCACACTCACCCTGATCATGGGCATCTTCATGATCAACGTATTCTTCGCCAGGCCCGTCCTGGAAGCCTTCCTTTTCTCCCTGGCTCTGGCCGTAGGGCTCACCCCCCAGCTGCTCCCTGCCATCATAAGCGTGAACCTGGCCCATGGGGCAAGGCGCATGGCGGTCCGGAAGGTCATAGTGAAGCGCCTGAACTCCATCGAGAACTTCGGGAGCATGAACGTTCTTTGCTCGGACAAGACCGGAACCCTGACACAGGGGCTTGTCCACTTGCAACAGGCCCTCGACCTGGAGGGAAAGGAGAGCCAGAGGGTACTGCTCCACGCGTACCTGAACGCTCACTTCGAGACGGGCTTCCCCAATCCCATAGACGAGGCCATCCGGAAGCACCATCCGCTGGATGTCGCGAATTACAGGAAGTTGGACGAGGTGCCGTACGATTTCCTGCGAAAGAGGCTCAGTGTGCTTGTCGAGACCGGGGGCTCTTCGGTCATGATCACCAAGGGAACGCTGCCCAATGTCCTGGCAGTGTGCCGATGGGCGGAGCTGGGGGAAGAGGTGGTGGATCTAGGGAAAGTCAAGGAGGGGATCCAGAAGTATCACGAGGAGCTGAGCGATCAGGGCTACCGGGTACTGGCTGTGGCCCGCAAGGAGATGGGCGCCGCCCAAAGTATATCCAGAGATGACGAGAAGGACATGGTGCTTATGGGCCTCCTAGTCTTTTTTGATCCGCCCAGAGAGGATGTGGCCGATACCATCCGAAAATTGGGTTCCCTTGGGGTATCCCTCAAGATCATAACCGGAGACAACCAGAGGGTGGCCAGGAACCTCGCTCTCCGGGTAGGGCTGAGGGATCCTCAGGTGATAACTGGCGCGGAGCTCAGGCTCATGTCCGACGAGGCCTTAAGCCATAAGGTTAACCAGGTGACGATCTTCGCTGAGGTAGAACCCAACCAGAAAGAAAGAATCATCCTGGCCTTGAAAAAGGCGGGAAATGTGGTCGGGTACATGGGCGATGGGATCAACGACGCCTCGGCCCTTCACGCCGCGGATGTGGGCATCTCGGTGGATGGGGCCGTGGATGTGGCCAAAGACGCTGCTGACCTGGTGCTCATGGAGCGAGGACTCGAGGTCCTGGCCCAGGGCGTGGAGGAGGGCAGGAGAACGTTTGCCAACACCCTCAAATACGTGTTCATGGCCACGAGCGCCAACTTCGGCAACATGTTCAGCATGGCAGGGGCTTCACTTTTTCTTCCCTTCCTGCCCCTTTTGCCCAAGCAGATCCTCTTGACTAACCTCCTTACGGACTTTCCGGAGATGACCATTGCCATGGACCGTGTGGACCCTGAGATGGTGGACAAGCCCAGGCGCTGGGATATCCGCTTCATCAAGAGGTTCATGATCACATTCGGTCTTGTGAGCTCAGTTTTCGACTATCTCACCTTCGGGGTGCTACTCTTTCTGCTAAAGGCAACCCCCGAGCAGTTCAGAACAGGCTGGTTCCTGGAGAGTGTGATCTCAGCCTGCATAATCGTGCTGGTGGTCCGAACGCGAAAACCATTTATGAAAAGCGCACCAGGCAAACCCCTCTTGATCGCCACTTTCCTGGTGGTCGTGGCAACACTGTGGCTACCCCAAAGTCCCTTTGCCAAGCTCTTTTCATTCCAACCTCTCCCGTCCATCTTTCTCATCTTCATGGGAGGGATCGTGCTCAGCTATATCTTGGCTGCGGAAGCGGCCAAGAGATGGTTCTACAAGAGGAGCCGGGCCACCCACAGGGCCGCGGGGAGCTAGCACCTCGAGTCTAATCCAGGCCTCTTTCTCAGGGACAATATGTTCTCCAAACGGGAGGAATTCCCTCCAGGGGTCTTGGCCCCCCATGGAATTCGGGGGCCAAGATTCTCATCACTCCATGCAGTTCTTCTCGCCCAGCTCCAGGGCGTTCTTGGCATCCAACAGCTTTGCAACACCTTGGCCCAGGAGCTTCTCGCCCCTTTTCACCTGTGGCAGCTTGCCCAAATTGTCCTGGTCGAGGGCCTCCATAAACCTGTCCTTACCCTCCATCATCTTGGTGGAGCCCTCCATCAGGAGTCCTTCCGCTTTGATGGTGTCTTGCTTCCTTGAGAGCATCCTCTCGGCCTCTTGGATCATTTTGTCGCCCTCTGCCATCAACCTGGCGCCTTCTCTCAAGGCTGCCTCCTTGTTGACCCCGCGGGCTTTCTTCAAGGCCTGTAACAGGAGCTTTCTCCCTTCCATCATCTGCTTGCTGGCCGCTATCAGTTTCCTCTCCGCAGCCGCCTGAGTGAGCTTGGCCTCCTGTCCCGGAGATGCTGCCTTGCCAGGCTCCCCCGATGCCATTGCTTGCCACGAGGGGAAAGCCGCGAGCAAAGCCAAGGACCCTATCATGATCAGGAAACTGGCTCGATTTAGTGGGCTAATTCTCATGTCACACCTCCTCTTATTCGAGATCGATTCCAACCACCCCGCTTCGTGGAGGATTCTCCCCTCCAGGGTTCACAAGCCCTCGTTACCGGCACCTCTTTTCCCCTTGCGAGTCGCCGATTTCCTGGGACGCCTTTTTCCGTCTGGCCCTCGCCTTGGCAAATGGGGCCAAATCTTATGCTGCCAGAAATAGCGTCCCTCAGGGCAGGACCTGCAGGTCTTGAGACCACTCATCAGAGCAAGTCCAAACTCGTCTTTGGGAAACCGGTGATCATTCTTGTGAGCCAGCTCGTACCTTTCCGCACACGAACGAGTTGAAATGATGAGACAGCCCGGCTGGCTCGGACACTGCACCAATTGCAGCCCAAGCTCCCCCTTTTTTTGATCCTCATGCGCTCTGTTCATGTCCCGTACCTCCTTGTGTTGGATTGGAATCCTGCATCTACTTTTGTGGGACATCGGGAACATTGCCGGAACATTTCTCAAAGATTACGAGTTGGAAAGGTTCAAAAAAGACCAGACGAGCCGGGATCAGGCTGGCGATGGAAAGTAAACCGTGAAGGTGGAGCCCTTGCCCGGGGTGCTGAGCACTTCCACACGGCCCCCATGAGCCTCCACCACGGCCTTGACAAGGCTCAGTCCGAGGCCCAGGCCTCTTTGGGAGCGACTGTGGTCGCAGCGGTACATCCTTTCCCATATCCGCGGGAGATCCTGCTCGGGGATCCCAATCCCTGAGTCGCTCACGGAGATAGCCACTTCTCTCTCTTGGAGACGCGCTCTTACCGTTATCTTTCCCCCGGGACTGGTGTACTTNAGGGCATTATCTAAAAGGTTCCCCAGTACCTGCCGAATGCGGTTGGGGTCGGCCCTGAGATGCAGGTCACCCTCGCAGCTGGCCTCCAGGCTGATACCCTTGTCTTCTGCAGCGTATTGGTAGAACTCTAAGATTTCTCCAAGAAGAAAATTCAGGCTCACATGCCTGAGTTCCAGCCTCATGGTTCCAGTCTCCGCCTCCGATATATCCATCAGGGTGTTGAGCATCGCGAGAATTCGGTCCGATTCCTCAATGCACTCCACAAGTGCTTCCCTTAGACCNTCCTCGTTGTCCTCCGAGCCAAGGGCCAGCTCCGCCATAGCCCTCAACCTGGTCAGGGGGGTGCGGATGTCGTGAGCCACGTTGTCCAGAGATTCCCTGAGCCCTCGAATAAGGTCTTCGATCCTCTCCAACATGGCATTGAACAGCACCGTCAACTCTTCCAGCCCTTCTCCACCTTTGGACACAGGTACCCTCTGCCCAGTCTGCCCCCTGTATACGGCTCTCACTGTCTCGGTGAGATGACGGATGGGAAGAAGTGAACGGTAGGCCAGGAACCACCCCNCTATGATGCAGAAAACGGGGGCCGGGATCATGAGTACCCCCAGAGTCCTGCGGAAATGCCTTAGCACCTTGTCCCGCTCGCTGCTCTTTTTACCGACCTGGAGTAAGTATCCACAGTCCAGCAAGGAGGAGCCGAGCTCCAGCTCTTCCTCTCCCCGNTCGACAGGCCACGACCGAAAGCCGGCAGCGCCTTCTGCGGGCCTCTCCGGAGGGGGCACATCATCTTCCCCGAGAGAGGGAGGAAGTATCTGGGCCACCGTGTTTCCGCTCTTGTCCAGAAGCCTTATGAAAAACGGATTCTTTTTTCCGAAGCTCCTTTCGACCTCCAGTTCTTTTTCCAAAGAAGACAGACCGCCAGCCTGATACGAGCTCGTGAGTTCCATGAGTTTGAGTTGGACCGCGCTCCTGTCCTCCTCGATCAAGTACGAACGGAGGAGAAAAAAGGCTAGGGCAAAAAGGACGAGGGTGTTTAGGAAAAAACCGCTGGAGTACCATATGACAAGCGGAAAGGTGGCCTTTTTTTGAACGCGTCTAGCCAGGCCTGAGGACATAGCCCACACCTCGCACGGTGTGAATGAGTTTCGGTTCAAAATCCCGGTCCACCTTGTTCCTGAGCCGGCAAACAAGCACGTCTACCACGTTTGTCTGCGGGTCAAAGTTGCAATCCCACACATGCTCCAATATCATCGTCTTGGAGACGACCCTCCCGGCATTGCGCATCAGGTACTCCAGGAGCGAGAATTCCCGGGGCTGGAGTTCGATTCTCTTCCCGGCCCGCAAGACCTCCCTGGTGATCAAGTCCACGGAGAGATCCCCGATAATCAGCCTTCCGGATTCTTCCGCGGAGCTGGATCTGCGCAGAAGCGCTTCTACCCGCGCCAGGAGCTCAGAGAACGAAAAGGGTTTCACCAGATAATCGTCCCCCCCGATCCGGAGACCTTTGACGCGATCCTCCACCGAGCGTTTGGCGCTGAGGACAAGTAACGGAAGCCTCCTCTTGTTCCTTCGAAGCTCCTTGATCAAGCTGAGGCCGTCCATACCGGGGAGCATGATGTCCACGATTCCCACGTCGTACGGCTCGTTTAATCCTAGCCGGAGGCCCTCCTCTCCATCCCCGGCCACATCCACGGCAAAGCCTGCCTGCCGCAGCCCTTTGGCCACAAAGGAGGCAATCCTCTCATCGTCCTCCACGATCAGCGCTCTCATATCCTTTCCGTTCCTCCATTGGAATTGCCCCGTCGGGTGCCCTAAAGGATGATCCCCCCTAAAAGGCTTCGCACGAAAGACGCGCACCGGCTTGGAGACGTTTTTCAGGGCCTTTTCCCCTAGATCCTCGAACTCCACGTCGAGAGCGCTCTTGATGAGGTCGTACACGGATGCGGAGACACAGACCTCTCCAGCGTGCGCCAAATTCTGGATTCTCGCCGCCAGATTCACGCCGTCTCCTAGTATGCGCTCCCCATCCGTCACGACGTCTCCTACATGTATACCTATCCGAAATTCCACGCGATGGTCGGGGGACAGGTTCGCGTTGTGAAAACCGATTTCTCTTTGGATTTCTATGCCGCATCGGACAGCATTCACCACACTGGGGAACTCTGCGAGAAGGTTGTCACCCGGGCAGTCCACGACCCTGCCCGAGTACTCCTCGATCAGCCTTGCCATGAGTTCCTTGTACAAAGACAGGGTCCTGATCGTGCCCTCCTCGTCCCCTTCCACAAGACGGCAATACCCGTCCACGTCTGCGTTCAGGATAGCCGTCAGTTTCCTTTGACACAATTTGTCGCACAAAATCCCCAGCCTCCGTTTGAAGACCCCTTCACCCGCTCCCTCAAGTCGATGAATGAATTCCTCTTGCCGGCCCAAACATAGCCCCTCGCACCCATCCAAGACCAGACCAAGCTTCAGGGCCCTTTTTTCTCGCAATACACCTCGGACTCAGAGCCTGGTCCGGACACTATCTCAGTTGACGACCAATAGCGAAAAGGAGTTTACAGGACCTTAGTAGAGTGCCCCGGCTGGCTGATACCCGTTCCTGAGGCAAAGGCCAAGGGGTTTCTAGGCCCATCTGCGGGAAATCTCGGTTCCGGACTGACCCAGGAGTATTATCGAACAGTTACCTCCACCAATCCCGTGTTGCCGGTCCTGTGGTCCAGGGCTATGAAGGTCACCCTCTGCCGCGGCTTGATGCTCCCTAAAAGTTCCATCAACCCTTCCACACCACGGATGTCCTGGCCTTCAACGCCCAGGAGTATGTCTCTCACCTCCAACCCTGCCTTACCCATTGGCCCCTTGGGATCCACCCATGTGATCGTGACGCCCACCTCCGGGTCCGTGCCGTACCTCTCCGCTTCTACCTGACTGACTGGCCTCACCTCCACCCCCAATCTCTCCTTGATAGATGAGAGCAAGGCTGCTGCGGCATCCTCGAGGTTCCCAACCTTGACGGTCAGTTCCTTCCGCTGCGCCTCCCGCAAAAGCTCCAGTTTCACATTCTGCCCTGGAGGGGTTGCAGCCACCTCGTTTCGCAGGGAGGAACCGTCGATTATCTGTTTGCCTCCGAAGGTCAGCACCACATCGCCTTTTTTGACCCCCGCCTGATCCGCTGGTCCACCCTTCACCACGTCCGCGACCAGGGCTCCCCTGGGGCCCTTCAACCCTAACTTTTGGGCGAGCTCAGGCGTAAGATCCTGAACGTTCACCCCCAGCCACCCTCTCAACACCTTGCCATTGGATATCAACTGCTTGGCCACGTGCAAAGCCATATTGCTCGGAATCGTAAAGCCGATTCCCTCAAACCCTCCTGTCTGGGAAGCGATGGCCGCATTTACCCCGATGACCTCCCCCTTCAGATTCAGCAAGGGACCGCCGCTATTTCCTGGGTTTATGGCAGCATCGGTCTGCAGGAAATCCTGGTAGTTGCCGGGGTCTGTCACGCCCCGGCGGTGCTTGGCGCTTATGATCCCTTGAGTAACCGTCTGATCAAGACCTCGTGGGTGCCCTATGGCCACTACCCATTCCCCCACTTCTACCTTGTCCGAGTCTCCGAATGGGAGGTAAGGAAGAGGCTCCTTGGCCTCGATCTTGATCACTGCGAGGTCGGTCTTGGGATCCGTGCCCACCAGCCTGGCCTCATACTTGCTGCCATCGGCTAGGGTCACTTCTAGCTTAGTAGCGCCCCCTACCACGTGGTGGTTGGTCAATATGTGTCCCTGCGCGTCCATCAGGATTCCACTACCTAGCCCCTTGACCTCGCGCCGGAACTTTTTGGGCATCTGGGGAACTCCGAAGAATCGGCGGAAGAATGGGTCACTCTCGAAGGGAAGAAAGGGAGCTGCCACCTCCTGTCGCTCGGTCACCTCTATGTGGGCTACCGCAGGAATAGCCTTCTTGGCCACTTGAATGATAGCTGTGGTTAGGTCCTCCCCTGTCCCTGCTTCTGGCGAGCCCTGGGCCGGAAGGTTCAGCGAAGACAAGTTAAGCCCCCAGACGAGGATCGCCCCCAGAAGCGATCTGCGGAGCCCCTTATTGACCAGGAAGCGATGGTGCCACATGTCCTTCCTCCTTGCCGCGATTTTTACGGGTGCTTCCCTAAAAGGAAAGCCCCTCATAGCAGCTTTGACATTCCCAAGCAGCCATGGCTTTCTATCCCAAGTGTATACCCCTGTCCTGCGACCCAGCCTCCCCCATCCTGCCCTGAAGCCGAGCGAGGGACAGGCTCGTTAAGGACAGAAGAAAGCATGCGGCCGCGAAAGCGATCCCATCATAATCTACAGGCGAGATAAATTCTCCAAGACCTTCTTCCCTCAGGTCGTGAAAAAGTAGGAACAAGAACTCTACTGCCCAGAACCTGGCGATCCTGGCAAGCTCGCGCTTGGAGATCCGCCTCAGCGAAAATCCCCCAAGGATTTCCCGCCAGGCCTTCAGGGTGCCCGAGTCTGGGAAGACCTGTGGTATCGAAAAAAAGGCATCAAGGAGTGCATCTCCATGGAGGAGGAAAAGTTCCCTCTCCTCTTTCCGCATCGTGGGTCCGTAACTCCAAAAGAACAAGAAGGGATACGTCACCGCGAGAAGCAAGCTGCCCGACATGAGGCAAAAACTCATGTCCACAAGGTAGTTTGAAAGATAAAATGGGTGCCTCACCACTGCGTAAATCCCGTGTTTGCATACGACCAGGTTTCTGATCAGGACCCCTTTGGATATGAAATGCAGCACCGAACCGACTAGAAGCATCGCAACGGACCCGGCTATTTCCCNGTTACCCACCCGATTAAACAGTGCAAGGGCTAGAGAAAAGATTATTACCGTGTCTCTGAGATTCCGCCTATTCATGACCTGATGGCAGACAATTCCCACCTTTAAACGACCAGTTGATTGTACCGTTTTCTCCCGGCCGCCGCAAGCCGGAGCCACGGAAAAATGTTTCAGAGGCCTATCTCCTAAGAACGTGACCTCCGCTACTACGGTACTATCCCCATTGCCCGTGACAATGGGAGCTGCGCCCAACTCCCTGGTCCGCTCCCATATGTTTCCACCCAGACCGGGGCCGGGTTCAGACCCACAACTGAGGTATTTTCTAACCCATGTGTTGCCTCGACGGCTTGTGAATGTTCAGTGTTGTTACTTTGGCGTTTTGGAAGGGAATCCCGAGGCTTCCTGCTGGCCACCCCAGTAAAGGAACCGGGCCTACAGGGTGGGGACCATTGGCATAGGGTTAGGGTTCTTGATCCTATT
>JGI24721J26819_10003698_pt1 | contig 16266 bp, 18 predicted proteins | sample YelNatPaOPGAMG01_FD_26819 | JGI IMG/M metagenome (IMG submission 26819)
AAAATAAAAAATGCCCAGCGATGGGCTTTCGGAATTTTGATATTTTTACCACAACTATTGACAAGCCCTTTTGAAATTTGCTATACTGATAATGTGATAGGACTCTGGAGTAGCTTTGGCTAGCTCCAGATTTTTTATTGGGAAATTTCATTTTTTAACTTTCTTAAGTCAACAAATTTTGCTCTCTCTAAAAGTTCCCTTGAGATATGACCCCTGGTAGAGATTACAATTATTCTTTTACCTTTCTTTTTAATTTTATCTATTGGAATAGAAAAATCGCTGTCACCTGACATTAAAATTGCCGTATCATACTTATCTGCCAATTCCACCATTTCAAAAGCAAGTTGAATATCTAAATTTCCTTTCTGCCTATAATGATTTTTTGTAATTTTAATCTTTTTTATTGCTCTTGTTCTCAAGATGTATCCATTGATGTCTAACATATCCAAAAATTTTCTTTCGCCTTCTCTTGTTTCATCGTAGGCCAAATAAATAAAACACTTTGTATCTTCACCACATTCCCTTTTAAAATATTTCATCAATTTTTCATAAGAAATTTTCCATCTCAAAGTCCTCTGAGAATAAAAAACATTTGCCGCATCAATAAAAACTTTGCCTTTGACAAATTTACTAATCATAAAATTATTTCATTGTAGCAAATTTCTAGAAAAATAAAAATTGCCAGCACTAGACAATTTTAACTTTAAACTAAAAACGATAAACTAATAACTGATTTTGGCTCCGCATGATGGATGAAGTTAGAAAGTGTTTAATGAGAAAATAATATTTTAAGATTAAAATACAACCATAACTTGACAAACGAACATTCTAAGATTAAAATATTTATTTGAAAGGTCGAAATTAAAAAATACATTATAAATCGTATGACTAAAGTTAAAACATTGAGCGTTTTGATAGCAAGCTTGGTACTTGCTGCTTCTGTGAGTTTGGCGCAGGAAACATCTCCGAGTGCTACGAGTTCTGCTCCAGTGGCAAAACCTGAACGTCCACCTATGATAGTACAAATTGGCCCAGCAGGAAATGCTTTAATAAGAGGGACAGTAACGAATGTTGGCGCTGATTCTTTAACTGTTAAAAGTTGGGGAGGAAATTGGACTGTAAAGATAGAGAGGGATACTAAGTTTCTTCCTCAAGGATTAACTCTTGATCAGATTAAAGCTGGCGATTTAGTTGGTTTGAACGGCAAAGTAAATAGTGAAGAAACTTTAACTGTTCACGCTACTTTAATTCGTGATTGGACAGAAAGAAAATTAATCAGAGAGGAAATAAAGCAAAATATAAAAGAAGTAAGAGAAATTAAAAAAGAAACAACGCCAAGAACGCATATTCTAACTGTAGGAAGTATCGACCAAACAAATAATACTATAACCGCTACAATGAACGGTCAAACCATTACTGTAAAAATAAACAACGCCAAATTAATCGACCGCAATTGGAGAACTATCACTTTAGATAAGATTCAAACTAATGACAAGATTAGAGTTTACGGAATTTTATCTGGCAATACTTTAGAGGCTTCTGTGATTAGGGATATTTCCATTCCGAGAAAGTAAAAATTGATTACTCCAAACTACAACCGCCTCCTTTTTAGGAGGCGGTTTTTAATGTTGAAGATATTCTATATTCCTTAAAAATTCTATTCATATGCTCCGCGGGCAGGGCTCGAACAAAAAACGAAGGTCTGACCTTCGTTAATTTCTGACCTTCGTTAATTTTTTTATTTTGTTTTCTTTTATATTGGATCTCTCATGGCCCCCTCTTTGGGAAAGGCAATCTCTTTTTATCAAACTATAAAATTCGAAGTCTCTTAAAATGTTTAGTTTCACCGCAGTTCTTTCCAAAAATTGGCACTATCAGCAGGATGATAAATGAACAATTCTGATTTTTTCCGATACCATTCCATCATCTTATCATAAGGAATCAAGTTTTGCAATACTTTACTGTATACTTTTTTGAAAAGAACGGGTTATTTCCTTACTTAATTCTGGAAACAATCTGATAAAACTGTACAGATACATATTTTCTTAATTTTTTCTTTCATATATTTTAGGTTCTTTCATTTGTTAGATTAGGAGCTTTCGAATGTTTTTTTTAATTTTTATTACCGACCTTTAATAAGTTTTATTATCTATGTCCTTTAACAACGAAACCAAAAAGCTCGCCGCCAGCTTTATGGTTCTTTTGGTACTTCTATTTTTATGATACTTAATTTTTCTAAAAAATTCAAAAATAAAAAACCATAAACCAGAGCACCCTGTACCAGAGCATAGCACGGTACAGGGTAGTCCTGAACCGCATACTGGTTCAGGACACAGCACGATTTATGGCTATGTACCCTACGTGGTACATAGTGCCCAGCGATGGGCGGTTAAATTAGATTCAATGAATTTTTTAGTAACAATTTTAGAGTTCTTTTGCCTTTGGTGGTTTTGAAATATTTTTCGCGCCTCCAGGCATCTTTTTTGGAAAGAAAGTATTCACAAAAAATTAATTTTAAAGGTCTTCTAGGCGCGGTTGATTTTGAATTGCCACGGAAATGATCGGTGAGGCGTTGTTTAAGATTTTCAGTAAATCCGATGTAAAGAGATTTATCTTTTAAGCTGTAAAGAACATAGACACAATATTGTAATTTTTTCATTGTTGTTTCTTTTGAGAAACATAACGGCCATGAACCAGAATAAATACGGTTCATGGCCATGTACCGTGTTTGCGTAGCAAACTCTGGTACATGGCTCCGCGGGCAGGGCTCGAACCTGCAACCCCCTGGTTAACAGCCAGGTGCTCTACCGTTGAGCTACCGCGGAATGGCCCGGGAAAGAACATATTCCGGCAAGGTTTAAGTAGGGACAGAAGTGACAGACACACAGTCTGCCAATCATATCCCGTCCCCAAGAGTAAAGTATCCAGAAGGTTCTTCCCGGACCAAAAATATTTTAACAAAAATAATTTCCCAAAGTCAAATTTTCGCTCAATTCTGGGTAAATTTTCAATTTTTTATAAGAAAAATTTTTAAAAATCCAAATTAAAGAAATTGATTGCGTTTTCTGTAGTAATTTTTGCCACTTCTCCAAATTCCATTTTTTTTATTTGGGCTATTCTTTCTATTACAAATTTTATTGCCCGCGGGTCGTTTCTTTTTCCATCAATTCCCAGCCAAGGGGCATCTGTTTCTGTCATAATTTTTTCTATGGGCAAATCCCTGACGATTTTTTTAATTGTTTTACTTTTAAAAAGCATTGTGTTAATTGAAACCGACCATTCGTTTTCTAAAATCTTGGGTAGTAATTCTTTTGCCGTAAAAAAATGCATTAAAACGTTTTTTACTTTAAAGCGTTCTAAAATCTCAATCGTTTCTTTAAAAGCCCTTCTCGCGTGAATGACTAAAGGTTTCTTAAGGTCTAACGCCAAACGAATGAATTTTTCAAAAAGTTTTTTTTGTTTTTCTCGCAATTCTGCCTCTTCTATCAAAAAGTCCAGGCCTGTTTCTCCTATGCCTGCTACATCTTTTCTGTTTTTTTCAATTTTTTTAAAAAATTCCTCAATTTCTTTTTCAGAAATTTCTTTTATGTAAAGCGGATGCAAAGCAAAGGTCGCAAAAATAAAATTTGGATGCTTGTTTATCAAATCCAAGGTTAGGTCGAAATCTTCAAAATGGCAAGAACAAGTTATTATTGCTTTCAGTTCCTTTTGGCATTCTTTAATAATTTCTTCTCTGTCTGGGTCAAAATCTTTTTGCTCTAAATGACAATGGACATCAATCATAATTTTATTTTTTTCGCTAATTAGTTTTTTTATTTTTCATTTTTAAATTTTTAGTTATTTTAGCAAAAAAAATTGATTTTTAAAAAGAAAATTTCTATAATTAATAAAATGAAAAAAATAGATTTAGTTTTAGGATTTTTGGTTGGAGAGGGAATTGGTTTATTGTTTTTGTGGATACTTAAAAAGGGCCAAGTTTCAATGCCCTTAATTCCAATTTATTTATTAGACTTTATTGCGGTTTTTGCTTTGCCCCTTTTAGCCATTTTGGGAATCTATGTTGCTTTTTTAATTGGAAAAAAGTTCTTATTTGTCTATCAATTAGCAAAGTTTGCTCTCATTGGAGCTTTCTTTGCGCTCGTGGATTTGACGGTTTTAAATTTTTTGATGGAATTTTTAGGAATCACAAGAGAAAATCTTTTAAAATACAATCTCTTTTTCACTATTTCCTTTCTCGTTGCCACCATTTTGAAATATTTTGGCGATAAATTCTGGGCTTTTGAAAAACCAGAAAGCGAAAAAGCAGAAGTAGAATTTACTCTTTTTTTTGTTGTCACTTTAATAAGTCTTGGAATTCAGCTTGGAACCTCAAATTTAATTCTCAAAATTCTTCCTGTTTCAAATCCATTTTTGGCAGGAAACTTTGCTAAAATCGCAGGAATCGTGCTCGCTTCTATGTGGAATTTTTTAGGCTACAAATTCTTCGTTTTTAAAAAGTGACATGGAAAAGGTCTTTTATAGAAAATATCGACCTCAAAAATTCTCTGAATTTATCGGACAGCGTCATATCGTCCAAACCCTCACCAATGCGATTTCGATGGGAATGATCTCTCATGCTTATTTGTTCGCCGGGCCCAAGGGATCTGGAAAAACAACCTTGGCTCGGATTTTAGCAAAATCTTTAAATTGTAAAAACAGAAAAAAAGGAGAGTTTGAACCTTGTTGTCAGTGCGACAATTGTATTGAAATCCAAGAAGGAAGGTCTGTCGATTTAATAGAAATTGACGCCGCCTCATACCGAGGAATTGAGGAAATAAGAGCGATCAAAGAGAGCGTAAAATTCGTTCCCAACAAATCAAAATATAAAGTATTTGTAGTGGATGAATGCTTGACCGGCGACCACCTAATTTTAATGGCAAATGGTACCGTTAAAAGAATTTCTGAAGTTAAAGATGGTGAAAAAATTCTCTCGGTTGATATTAAAACGGGGGAAATAGTCAAAAAACCAATAAGCAATTGGTTTAAAAGAACCACAGAAAAAATAATAAAAATAAGAACGCCCTACGCTTTCCTTAAGGCTACCCCTACTCATAAACTATGGATTTTGAGAGATGGTCAATTTTTATTGAAAGAAGCGAAAGACCTTAGAATTGGCGACTTCTTACTAAGTCCGGTTTATTTCCCCCACATTCAAAGAAATAATCTTACTCCGGAACAATTATCTCTGCTTGCTTTGATTCAATGCCATGGTCATATTTCTAAGGATTCAATAACTATTCAAATAGAGCTTCGGAAAGATAAAAATTATTTTATTAAAACTTTTAAAAACGGACTCGAGGCTTGGGGAATAAAAGAAAAACCAATAATAAAAAAAACTTCTCGAGGAACAACATTAATTGGAGTTTACTCTAAAAAATTGAAGGATATTTTAACTATTTTAGGTTGTCCAAAGGGGAAAAAAAGCAACAAAATTGATATTCCTGATGAAGTTTTTCAGGCCCCCTTAGAAAGTATTAGAGCTTATATAGACACATGTTTTTGTTGTGAAGGAGATGTGGAACCTTCTTTCAATCGATTAAATTTTAATTCCGTTTCAGAGTTATTTGTGACAAAACTTCAATTGCTCCTTAAAAAGTTTGGAATATCGAGCAGTATTCTGAAAATACCAAAAAGAAAAAAAGGTCATTCTAATGAATATCGCCTCACTCTTTCTCATTACAATCTCCAAATTTTTGAAAAGAAAATCGGCCTCTCTTTAAAGAGGAAATCTAAAATTTTAACTACTTGCGCTAAAAGAAAAGCACAACAAGATTTCATTCCCATAGAAAGAATAATTGTAGAAAAACAAAAAGAGATAAAGCTCCCTTATCGATTAAGAGACCCCCTTGGAATTTATCCCGATTTAAAACAGCATCTAACAAGAAAGGCGGTTCTAAATTTCATAAAAGCCGGAGGATTACCTGAATTGAATAGATGCTTTCAGTTTCATTACCAAAAAATAATCGAAATAAAAGCTATAAATAAAAGAGAAACAGTATATGATTTTACAGTAGAAGGAACTCATACTTTTATTGCGAACGGAATTTGTTCTTCAAATTGTCATCAATTAACAAAAGACGCAGCAAACGCTCTTTTAAAAACCCTCGAAGAGCCACCCTCTTACATTATTTTCATTTTAGCAACTACTGAACCAGAAAAAATTATTCCAACTATTGCTTCGAGATGTCAACGGTTTTATTTCAAAAAATTAAACAAAGACGAAATTTTAAAGAAATTAGAAAAAATAGTCAAAGAAGAACAAATAAAAATTGAAAAAGAAGCCTTAGAATTGATTTCTTTAAATGCTGACGGATCTTTAAGGGATGCAGAAAGTTTATTAGACCAAATAGCGACCGTTGTCAATAAAAATGAAATTAAAACAGAAAATGTTAAGGAAATTTTGGGCATTTTTGAATTTAGCGTCTTAACACAAATGGTTAATTTTTTAGTTGAGAAAAACGCCAAAGGCGCTATCGAATATTTAAATCATTTAATAGACGAGGGCATAAATTTATCAGAATTTTTAAAACAACTTATACGATATTTGCATCGGTCAATGACTTTAAAAATTTTGGGGGAAACAGAAAATCCATTTTTAGCAGGAATGACAAATCATGAAAAAGAAATTTTAAAAGAACAAACAAGAAAAATGGAACTCTCATTCTTAAAAAAAATGTTAGAACTATTTTTGGACGCCCATCAAAAAATAAAATTCACTGCTTTTCCCTCATTACCCATTGAATTAGCAATCATTGAAATTTGCGAAAAATAGAATTTGTTCTAATAAATTCCAAAGAAAATTTTCGTATTATTACTTTGCAATATAAGGCAAAAAACCAAGATATCTTGCTCTCTTTATCGCTTTTTTTAACCTTCGTTGATGAAAAGCACAAACACCGGTTTTTTTTCTGGGCTTTATTTTTCCTGATAAAGATAAAAATTTTTTCAGTAAAATAGTATTTTTAAAATCGATTTCTTCTATGTTTCTTTGGCAAAAATAGCAATTCATAATTTTTAAATTTCAATTTGGTTAAAATCAATTTCTTCTTCGACCACAGGAATTTCTTCTTTTTTATCTTCTAAAGGAGGCAAGTTGTCTTTTCTTACTGTCCTTGGACCAAGCTGCAATTTTTCTACTATGATTTCTGTTTTTTGAAATTTTTGATTGTCGTTTCCGTCCCAATTTCTCGTCCTCAACCTCCCTTCTATCAAAACCAAAGCTCCTTTTTTTAAATAACTTTGAGCTATTTCTGCTAATTTCCCATAAAGGACAATGTTGTGAAATTCCGTTTCTTGTTTTTTCCTGCCATCTTTGTCGGTCCAAAATCTATCTGTGGCCAAAGTAAAATTACACAAAAGGGTCCCAGAAGGTAGCTCTCTTTTTTCAGGATCTTTGGTCAACCTGCCCGCTAAAAAAACTTTATTTAAATTCATATTTTTGTTCCTAAAATTTCTTCTAGTTTTTCTTCTAATTTTTCAAATTCGACTTTTGGTGGTTTTTTCGCTGCTTTTTTCTTTTCCACCTTTATTGTTTCTGGCATTTTTTTCTTTAAAATCAGGCACCTCAAAATTTCTTCTTTTTTTGCAATATCCTTTTTGAAACTTTTTATATTTTCTGGGTCCATCCAAAAAGTCAAACTTACTAAAAAAGCTTCCTTTTCTTTTTTTATTGGAAAAGCAAGCGTTCTCTTTAAAGGCGGAATTTCTTCTTCAATTTTCCCCTCGTACTTTCTTAAAAGGGCGATAATTCCTTTCTGAATTTCCTGAACTTTTTCGGGTTCAATTTTTGTTGAAATTAAATAAGCTATTTCGTAAAAATTCATGTTTTTTAAATTTTAAATTCCACAATGTCTCCGTCTTCAACCTTATAATCTTTTCCAACAATTTTTATTTTTCCGTCGGCTTTTGCTTTTTGCCAGCCACCTTCTTTTAAAAATGTCTCGCAATTTAAAACCTCAGCCTTGATGAATTTTGTAAAATCTGAATGAATTTTTTCCGCTGCCTCGACAATCGAATTTTCTTTTTTTAACGTCCAGGCTCTCACTTCCTTTCCTTTGGCGATAGTGTAAAAAGTAATCAGGTCTAAAGTTTTATAGCATTTTTCAATCAAATTTTCAATCTTCGATTTAAATCCCAATTCCTCTTTTTCTTTCTCAGAAAGGTCAATCATTTCCTCTTCCTCTTTTAAATTAATCTCCAAAAACGGAACTTCTGGTTTTTGGAAGGTTGTTTTTCCGTTAATGTTTAACAAATAAACAAATTTTTTCCCGGTTAAAAATTGGTATTTTGCCAACAATTCTGGACTCAAAAAATCAACCATTTTTTTCCCTTGGGAAATTTCTTCCAAAGCCCTTTTTAAAATTTCTGTTTCCTTGTCTTTTTGTTCTTTTTTTTCTTTCAATAGTTTTTCCAAGGTTTCCAAATCTTTCATTAAAAGCTCGGTTTCCAAAATCTCTATTTCTTTTTGTGGATTAACTTCTCCCAAAACATTTTCCACGTTTTCAGCGCTAAAACATCTTATCACTTCCAAAATGGCATCACAATGGCGTAATTGCGCCAAAAATTGATTTCCTAAACCTTCCCCCTTGTGTGCTCCTTTTATTAATCCTGCTACATCTATAAATTCTATTTGGGTAGGAGTTACTTTTTCTGGGTTTACTATTTTGGTAATCTCTTTTAATCTCTTGTCAGGAACCTCAATCTTTCCCACATTCGGAGAAATGGTAGTAAAAGGTCTTTCCGAAATTTTTACCTCTCTTTTTGTTAAAACCTTAAACAAAGTAGATTTTCCTACGTTTGGCAACCCGCAAATACCTACAGAAAAAGACATTTTTAAATTTTAAATAAAAATTTTTTAAATGTCAATCTTAACTCAATAATAAAAATAAAGCGGTTTCTTTTCCATCTTTTTAATTTTTAAAGGAAAATATTCAAAAATCCACAAAGAAGAACCGAGCACGGGCGCTTTCTTGATTGATTTTTCTTCAAAAAACTTTCTCATTTTTTTCAAAAGATACTGATATTCTTTAATATCTTCAGAAAAAGGATAGTATATTTTCTTTGGCACTACCTCTTTAATTTCTAAATTTTTTTGAGCAAAAAACTTTTCTAAAAATAAAACTGTATGCCCCATCCCCTCATCGCCCGTACTTAAAAAAACTCCTCCCCCATCTTTACTTAAATTGCGCAAACCAAAGTCTAAAAATGTTTTTACACCATCGAACGTGTTCGGTGGCGCGGTAAAAAAACCGATAAATTTTTCTTTCAAGTTTTTTTCTTTTTCTATATTGATTTTTTTGGTCTCAATTTTCAAGTTGAATTTTTTCGAAAAATTGTCTATGGCTTTTAAAGTTTCATCGTCAATGTCCACTACTGAAATCTCCATTCTCGGTTCTGCCAACGATAAATAAACAGAGAGAAAATCGTCGTCGCCAACAAATAAAAACTTTTTATACAAAGGCAAGTACTCTAAAATTTTTTCCACTATGAAAATTGCAGAGGAAACAGAAACCGGCAATTGATCAAAATGTCCCTTGGGTTTTAATTTAAATAAAAAATTGCTCGGTAAGTCCTCTTTGAGCTCGACTTTTAATTTTCTCTCTAAAATTTTTTTGATTTCAGAATAATTTTTAGGCCTGGGAAAATAATCTAACAACCATTTTTGCAAAGGTATTACCTTTCTTTTTTTAAAATCTATCAGATTTCTCTTTTTTAAAAATGTAAAATACCACAAAAATTCCCACTGGTCTCTGGATTTATCCAAACAAATTTTTAGAGGGTCTTTTGAATAAAAAATGACTTTTAAATCCTGCAAAAAAGAGAAAAAACTTTCTAGTTCAAAGTTTCGAAAATTTTTTTCAGCTTCTTCTTTTTTTATTGGAAAATTTTTTATCTGCCAAAACTTTATCTCTTTCAAGTATCGAGATTTTTTGAATTTCAAAAAATCTAAAAATAGCCTTTGAATTTTCTTCATATTCTTTAAAATAAATGTTCTCGCAACAACTACCCATATTTTCAATTCAAAAACTAAATTAAAACTGCCCCTCTTTTTACTTCTTTTATTTCAACTTTTTGGGGCTTTAGAATTTTTTTCAAATAAAAAAGCGCTTTTTTGGGAAAGGTTTTTTTACCGCAAGTAAAAATATCCAAGGCGGCATAATTGTATTCTGGCCAGGAATGATAAGAAATATGAGATTCAGCCAAAAGTAAAAACCCGGTTATCCCGCGAGGATTAAATTTGTGAAATGAAAATTTCAGGGGCGTGTTTTGAGAATGTTTAGCAGCGCAAAGGAAAATTTTCTCGAGTTCTTTTCCCTCTTCTATTGTTTTGCTCCCCCAAAATTCGCAAATTAAATGGATTCCTAAAAATTTTTTCGATTTTTTCTTGGCCCATAATTTGGACCCCTTTGTTTTTCTCATAAAAGTTGTGTTTTGCTAAATTGCTTATTTCTTCCCAATTTTCTGGAAGAAACTGTTCTGCCTTCTTTTGGGCAGAAAAAACAAAGGGTAAAAAAAGCAATTTAGCGAATTTTTTTAAAATTTTAAAAAAATTCAAAAAAAAGTCAAGACCTTATTTGTGGAAAACTTAATTTAAATTTTTTAAAATTTTTTATGGCGCTGGAAATAGAATTGATTTTTGAAATTCTTTGGTGGCATTTTTTCGAATATCCAAAAAAAATAATTAAAACTATCAAAGATTTTTTAAAATTTTCTTTTTATTATTTTTCAATCGTCGACCTCTTGAAAACTCTTTTCGCTCCCTGGAAGGGAACTGTTTGGATAAAAACGAAAAGAGGTTTTGATTTTGGTGAAATATTAGACGTTTTTGTTTCAAACTTAATTTCAAGAATACTCGGGGCGCTAGTGAGAATTTTCATTATTTTTTTTGGTTTAATTTTTAGCGCTTTTTGTTTGATTTTGGGATTTTTTTTCTTTTTGTTTTGGATATTCTCGCCAATAATTTTTATCATTTTGTTTTTCTATGGAATATCAAAACTTTTATTCTGAACTTAAAAAATCAAAAATTTTAAAAAAAGTAAAATCTCAAAAAACAATCCTTTTTAATTTTGTCAAAATTGAAAAAAGAATTTTTTTGCTCTCCGCTTTAATTTCTCTTTTTCTCTCTTTTAAAATTCCTCGGTTTTTGGGTTTCTTTTTTGTTTCCGTTTCTTTTTTTTGGTTTGCGATTTGGCGAGAGCTTTTCCTCAAAACCAATTTGAAAACATTGCCCACAAAAAAAGAAAAGTTGGTAGACTTTCTTGGCTTTGAAATGGCTCAAGCTCTTTTTTCTGCTTTCAAATTCGCCAAACAAAAAAGAAACCTTCAAGTAAACAGCTCTTTATTTTTATATTTTCTTTTAGCAGAAAAAGAGCAAAAATTAAATTTTGTTTTCTTGCGGCTTTTAATTAACAGAAACGATCTCAAGGAAAGACTTTTAAAAGATGAAACAAAAGAAGAATTTTTAGATATTTTGTCTGAAATTGGGGAAAAAGCGCTAGAGAAAGGGAAAACGAAAATTGAGGGAATAGATGCTCTCTCTGTATTGGCTCAAAAAAATAAAGTTTTAAGAGATTTTTTGATTGAAAAGAATATTACGGCAGAAGAATTGGAAAAAGCAACAAGATGGGCTGAAATTTTGGAAGAAGAATTTTTAGAAACGAAAAAATGGTACAAGTACGAAAATTTATTAAGATGGGGCACAATAGGAAGGGATTTTGCCGTGTCCTACACTCCGTTGCTGGACAAGTTTTCGCTTGATTTTTTAATTTTAGTTAAAAGAGAAAAATTCAAAAAAATATTTGCCCACGAAGAAAAGTTAAAAGAGGTTGAAAGAATTTTGGTTCAACCAGCGAAAAATGATGTTTTGCTCGTTGGAGAAGCGGGAACAGCAAGAAGATCAATAATCGAAGCTTTGGCAAGAAATTGCGCCTTAGGAAGATCCTCAAAAGGGATAAATTTTAAAAGAGTGATGCTTTTGGACCTCCAAACCTTGTTTGCAACCTGTCAAACTCCAGAAGCTATCGAGAATTATTTGCATCAAATTTTAGCTGAAGCTATTAAAGGCGAAGTGATTTTGGTAATAGACGACATACACAAATTCGTAGGCTCATTAAAAGAAAAAGAGGTGGGAACGATGGAAATTTCTTCGGTTTTAAGCTCTTTTTTACCCTTACCCAGTTTTCGAATGATTGGCATTACTACTCCCGCTGGCTTGCACAGAAATTTGGAAACCGTCCCTGGGTTTTTAGAAAACTTCGAAATAGTAGAAATCCCAAGTGTTAGCAAAGACGAAACTTTACAAATTTTAGAAGACAGAGCTTTGAGGTTAGAACAAAAATACAATGTTTTCTTTTCTTTTCAATCGCTTTTTGAAATAGTAGAGCTTTGCGATAAATACATGCCTCAAAAACCTTTTCCCGAAAAAGCAATGGAAATTTTGGATGCTCTCGCTATCGAAATTTCAAAGAGGCCACAGAGAATCGTTTTTCAAGAAGATGTTTCTCAAATGATAACAGAAAAAACAAAAATCCCAGTAGGAGAAATCAAAAAGGCTGAAAAAGAAAAACTTTTAAATTTAGAAGAGCTAATCCATCAAAGAATAATAAATCAAGAAATGGCGGTAAAAGAAATTTCAGAAGCTTTAAGAAGAGCTCGGGCCGAAATTAAAGCCAGAAAAGGACCAATGGGCTCTTTTTTGTTTTTGGGACCTACGGGGGTAGGAAAAACGGAAACCGCAAAAGCTTTAGCTGAAATTTATTTTGGTTCTGAAAAAGAAATGATAAGGCTGGATATGTCAGAGTTTCAAAACCTTCAAGATATCGATAGATTATTGGGAAAAGAAGGGCAAGAAGGATTGCTTACAACTCCAGTTATAGATAAACCTTTTTCTTTAATTTTGTTAGACGAGTTCGAAAAAGCGCACCCTAACATTCTCAATCTCTTTTTACAAGTTTTTGATGAAGGACATTTAACAGACGGCACTGGAAAAAAAGTAGTTTTCAAAAACAATCTCATTATCGCCACTTCCAACGCTGGAGCGGAATTGATTTTTAAAGCAGTTTCAGAAAATAAAAACTGGCAAACAATGAAAGAAGGACTTATAAATTATTTAGTCGACAACAGAATTTTTAAACCAGAGTTGTTAAACAGGTTCGACGGCGTTATTTTGTTTTCTCCGCTCTCAAAAGAAAATCTAATAAAAATTTCAGAACTCCTTCTTAAAAAAATCCAAAAAAATCTTTTTGAAAAAGGAATTGAATTCCTAATTTCTGAAAAATTAAAAGAAAAGATAGTGGAATTATCATACGACCCCCGTTTCGGAGCCAGAGAAATGCAACGCGTAATTGATGATACGGTAGGAAATGCTTTGGCAAAAGCTTTGTTAGAAGATAAAATAAAAAGAGGAGACAGAATTGAAATTAACCCTGAAAATTTCGAGATCAAAAAAATTTAATTTTTGTGAGCGTTTAATTTTTCTAAATAATTTTGAGTATCTTCTTTTATCCATTCCTTAACATTTATTTGTTCAATGCTTCCATCCTCTTTTAGAATGACCACTTTTGAAATTCCGCCATTAATAATCGCCCTTTTGCATCTTTGACAAGGTATAGCAGAAACAATTTTTTGGTTTTCGTCAAAACCTGCCAAATACAGCGTTCCATCAAAAACACAACTTCCAGACCTTGCCGCATTAAGCAAAGCATTTTCTTCAGCGTGAACTGCCGGGCATTCATCATAACTTTTTCCGTGTGGCAAATTTAAAATATCTTTTATACAACCTACTTCAAGGCAGTTTATTACTCCTCTCGCAGGCCCATTATAACCCGTAGACAAAATAGCATCTTCTTTCAAGATTACCGCCCCATACTTTCTTCTTAAACAAGGCGATCTTAAAGCGACCGCCTTTGCAATTTCCAAATAATATTTTTCTTTTGAGATTCTCATTGTTACTCTTCGATTTCAATGCCCATATTCTTGGCTTGAGCCTCAACAATTTTAATTGCTTTTTCAATGTCGTCGGTATTCAAATCCGGAAGTTTTATTTTTGCAATTTCTCTCAATTTTTCTCTTGAAATCTTCCCCACTTTCTTTGCCTGGGGTTGACCAGAACCTTTTTCTACGCCTGCTGCCTTTTTAATTAATTCAGAAGTTAGCGGCGTTTTAATTTCAATATCAAAAGTTCTATCTTCGTAAACTATTACCCTCGCCGGAATGATAAAATCGCCTTTATTTTTTGTCAATTCATTAAATTTATCGCAAAATTCTTTGAGGTTGATTCCGTGTGGAGCTAAAGCAGGACCAACGGGCGGAGCAGGAGTTGCTTTCCCTGCTGGAATTTGAACTTTTACTATTGATTTTACTTTTTTTGCCATGTTAGATTTTTAATTTTAAAATTTGAGTTTTCGTTTTTTAACTGTATCTATCTGCCACTACTGAGGCCACAAAAGATTCTGGCTTAATCTTGGGTTCGAACCCGTTACTTTTAATGAGATTAATTATTTCTTTTACCATTTCTTTTGTGGCTCCGTTTTCGCCAACGTCAGCATGAATATATCTAAAATTAAATTTATGAGCTTTCTCAATAAATTTTTTTTCTAAAACTTCTCTCAAATCTAAGGCTAACTGACAAGATAAAAATACCTCTTGCAAAATTCTTTCCTTAAATGAATAAAATTTTTTTTCTGAGTATTGAATCCTTTTCAAAAAAAACCTTCCTCCCCTACCTTTTCTCAATAAAACTATGCATACGGGAAAAAACGGCTCTTTGCCAGACGAAGAATCACACCCTACAATTAATTCATACTCTCTTTCCGGTTCTTCATTAATATAATTTTCTATTTCAAGAATTACTTCTTCAAAACTTAAACGACCACGCGAAGGGTTATAAAAAAAACCGCCAACTAATTCCATTGGCAAATTTTACAAAAAAATTTAACGAAAATCAACTTCCATAAAATAAAAAGGGAGCTTTGCTCCCTTTTGTCATTCGACAATCTTTACTTTGACATTTTTATGGGTTTTAATGAAATGTGCCAATTTCACAATATCTGAATTTTTCAATCTAATACATCCGTAAGTAATTTTTCTGCCGATTGATTTTTCGTCGTTCGTTCCATGAATTCTGATGGTCCGAATGCCAGAGAATTCAAGATAAATTGCAGCCGCACCAAGAGGATTATGAGGACCCGGTGGAACAATAGGTGGCAGTTTTTTTCCTTTTTTCTCCAATTCTCGGCGGATATTCTTGGTAGGTATCCAAGAAGGATTAAAGACAATCTTTGTTATTTTCCCTTCCAGGGGCACAGGATAAATTTTTCCTTTCGGCACTGCCACTGGGTATTCTTTTTCCAATTTCGAATTTTTGATTACGTTTAGTTTTCTTTCTTTCAACGAAATAATGATCGATAATGACGATTCTTTTTCTTTAGCTGGCGTTATTTTTGCGAATGATATCGCCCCTAAAAATACCATCGTAACGATAATAATTCCGAACCTTCTCATTTTTTACACCTCCTTAAAAAGAGTCCTTCAAAAAAACCTGCAAATTAAAGTTCTAGTTAAATTTTTAGCAAAAATATAAAAAATATGCAAAATTTTCTTGAATCCAATGGAAAGGAACACTTTCACCTAAAGCAAAATGAAAGTAAAAACAAACAAACTTAATTTTTAGCCATAATTTCGTTAATATTCTTTTGAAAAAGAGCCAAATAAATCCTATAGGTGATTTGTTTCATTCGATTAATTTCATTCTCTTATTGTAACCTTCTCCCCCCTTTCTCAAAAATATATCCACAATCTCAATTCGCTTTTCTTTATCAAATAAAGCAAATAAAATTCGCCATCGACCAACTCGGAGACGCCAACCAAATTTAGTATTTTTAATCTTTTTTATGTGGGGATGTTCGAAGGGATTTTCTGATAACTTTTAAAATTCAGCGTAAAATTTCTTTTTTAATTCCTTAGGCAATTTTGCAAATTCCTTCTTCGCGCGCAGCTTAATAATCACTTCGTACATTCTTATAGTTTATATTTTTTCTCAATTGATTTAGAGTTATCCCTAGTCAAATTTTTATTAAGGAAAAGTAGAGGAAGCACTTGAAGATGCGGTGGTTGAAGGTTGTTCACTCTCGTTGTTCCATTGCTCGTTGTCTGTTGTAAGTCATTAGTCGTTGAGTTGTTAAGTTTTTCAATATTCGTTGCCTGTTGTAAGTCGCGAGTCGTTAAGTC
>JGI24721J26819_10003715_pt1 | contig 16230 bp, 16 predicted proteins | sample YelNatPaOPGAMG01_FD_26819 | JGI IMG/M metagenome (IMG submission 26819)
ACCATGGAATACCACTACACGAAAGACATAATCCACGTTAAAAACTTCCTCGGCCACAAGGAAATCGACAACACCCTCATATACATCCAGCTTGACCAAAACCTTTTCAAAAACGTTCCAAACGACGAGTTTATAATAAAGGCCGTGCACACGGTTGAAGAAGCAGTAAAACTCGGCGAAATAGGGTTTGAACCCTTCGACGTGGTGAACGGAGTCCGCCTATACCGCAAAAGAAAATAGGCATGTTTAACTCGAGGAATAAAAAGGAGCGACCGAGGTTAAGGAAAACTCCATGAAAATGGCCGGGGTGAGGTAGCCTGGTAGCCTATAGGCCTGTGGAGCCTAGCGCCCGGGTTCAAATCCCGGCCCCGGCCCCATAAAAAAGGAATGTTCTCTTGCCTTTATGCTTATAATAAAAAGATGGGGTGGTTTTCTGTTTTTTGCCTAAATTGTGAAGTTGCCTGGGTAATTATCGTACAATTGTGGTTGAGAATCTGGTTGCTGTGCAACTACGCTTGGATAGGCATATGCGTGTGCTGCCTCAACAGAGCTTGCTCTATTATCTAACAGTGCTTCATCTACGAAATAATAACCCCATAAAGTGTTGCCTAAAGATAAATAGTCCCAACCATATTGGTCTGCCTTGCATGCTGATGCGATAATTCTTCCTGTGCCTTGTAGGTCGTCGTTATCATCAAACATGCCGCCTGAATGGCATGAACCAAACATTAAGGCAAATTTCGTGCTTTCAATTGCTGCAAACTTCTGGTTGAACCAGCCATCTGGTAATCCGTAAAAGTCATACGTGACAATCATTTCATCATAGCCGTCTGATTCAACATCACTGTCCCATCCGTCAGAGTCTGGCGCTCTATAGCCATGTCCACTGTAGAAGAATACAACTTCATCGCCTGCTTTTTCATTAGCAATCAACCAGTCAATAGCGCTGACAATGGCNGCAGCTGTTGCCTTACTATTTGTCAGCAATTTGACATTAGCCTTCGGATAGCCTCTTTGCCGAGTTAATTCTGTATACATTTCCTTTGCATCCTCATCAGGGTGCCATAAATCAGAACTGGTTCCTTGATAATCTGCAATGCCGATTATAACAGCCCATTTATTTCCAGCCAAAGGTCGAGATGAACCACCTTCTGGTTGAATGTAAGCTGAAGGTTCATGAAATTTCATTGGTTTCATATAACTCAAGTGTAGCGCATATGATGTAGATGATATTGGAGCAAATATAGCGAGCACAAGAATTGTAATTATGGATGCTTGGAACATTTTCTTCATGTCTCATCCCATGCCATAATAATATTATGCACACAATAACTAAAGGTTTACGGAAAAACCCCAACAAGTTATTTGAGATTATTGGATAAGTCAAAACTAATAGGTTAGAAAATCATCTATTATAGAATTAGGAGAACACTCTTGGCTACCCGAAGAAAGCGACTAGTTTTCCCTTTTTCAGCAATTGTTGGATTGGACAAACTTAAACTCGCCATTTTGATAAATGCGATAAATCCGAAAATCGGCGGTTTGCTCATAAGAGGACCGAAAGGCTCAGGAAAAAGCACAATTGTTCGCGCCCTTATAGATATTCTCCCGAAAATAACAGTTGTCAAAGACTGCCAATTTAATTGTAATCCTTTTGACCCGTCAAACATGTGTCCAAAATGCAGTGAAAGATACAGAAATGGAGAAAAACTGCCATTTGAAGAGAGGGAGATGGTTGTTGCTGACTTGCCTTTAGGCGCCACTGAAGACAGAGTTATTGGAAGCCTTGATGTGGAGAAAGCCATTAAGCATGGCATAGAAGCCTTACAACCAGGAATTCTAGCTGAGGCGAATCAGAACATTCTGTATGTTGACGAGGTTAATTTGTTGCCAGACCACATTGCTGACGACTTATTGGACGCTGCAGCGACTGGATGGAACATTGTGGAAAGAGAGGGCATATCAGTAAGTCACCCTTCTCGCTTCATATTTATCGGAACAATGAACCCTGAAGAAGGCGAATTAAGACCTCAACTTCTCGACCGTTTTCCATTGTCAGTCACTGTAGGAAGAATAGACTCAGTTAAGGATAGAATGGAAATTGTAAGGAGAAATATGGAGTTTGAAGCTGATCCAGAAAACTTTTGTGAAAGATATAGGCTTTCACAAGAGGAACTGCGAGATAGGCTAGTAAAAGCAAGAGAAACATTAAAAGATGTAACTATTGCAGAAAACCTTCTTGAGAACATTTCTCAAGCATGCTTAGATTTAAAAGTTGACGGTTTACGTCCAGACATAGTCATTGCAAAAGCTGCATCAGCATTAGCGGCTTTTGAGAATCGAAAAGAAGTAACACTAAATGATATCCTAGTTGCAGCAGAACTTGCCCTAAGCCATAGAACTAGAGAAGGCGGATTCTTAGAGCCCGCATCGCCTCAAGAAATTATGGAAGTATTCACAACAACAGCCAAAAAACTCAAATACTTTGAAAAAACTGGGGAGGTGCCAAAAGAAAAGGCTGAGAAGAAGCCACTGAAAGGAAAAGCCGTTTTTTGGGTTAAAAAAGATATGACAGAAGCTGAAGAAAAAGAGTTCAAAAAGAGAAGCGTGCTGAAAAAAACTGCGAATAAGTTGCAGACATTGAAGTTTAGATTTCATAGTCTTCTGGGCGGTGTTACCTTTGGATTTGGAAAACGTTTGAAAGAAGCCCCAAAAGAAGCCCCAACTCTTAAAGAAGGTGTTCAAATAGGCTCTGATAAGCTACGCGGTGAAACAACTCGTGAAAAAATCCAAGAAATAAAGGCAGGAAAAGGTGTTCCAACGGTTAGTGATGCTGTTGGACAGCCGAATGTTAGTGAAGGCTTGCCACTTATTAGAAGTCTAAGAGATAAGATCACCTCACCATCAAAGTTTTTTCTAAAAATGGAAAAAATGAAGAGCAAAACTCAAGGCGCTTATGCAGGGCGACGGGCTCAAACTTTGACAACTCTTAATAGAGGCAAACCGTATGGATGGAAATTTCCACATGGAAAGCCTACAGATATTCATTTGCCAGCAACTATTCGAGAAGCAGCAAGGTGGCAGAAAAATCGTGAAAAATCCTTTGTAACATCGTTGAAAATCAACCTTGAGGATGTTCGCGAAAAATTAAGATTGTATAAGGCTCCTTTGACAATGATTTTTGTGGTTGATTTAAGCGGTTCAATGCTTATGAATTTAGAAGCTATAAAAAAGGCATTGCTGAATCTTCATAAAGACGCATACAGATATAGGGACCGTGTAGGAATAGTTGCACTCAAGGATACTGGAGCCATTATTGTTCAGCATCCAATAACAAATCTGAGGGTAGTTGCTAACAAACTGTTAAACTTGCGCGTAAGCGGCTTCACTCCGCTTGCTGCTGGAATGATGAAAGCTTGGGAAGTTCTAAAAGAAGCAAAACGAAGAGAGTCCTCAACAGTTCCTGTAATGGTAATAATAACAGATGGAAGCGCTAATGTTCCACTGAAAAAGAGTCTTGAAACCGGTGAATTTAGGCAAATAGAGAATGTTCGCATAATCGTTAGAGAATATGAAGACATAGCAGTTAGAGACGTGATAAGTGTTGCAAAAATGGTAAAGCATGATGGAATCAACACCATAGTCATAAACACTAATCCTCACCTTTATGGTCGTGAAACNTATGGCTTTGCAGTCACGAACCTCATAGCATCTTTAACAAACGGCAGCCATCACGTAATCGGCAGAGCAACAACAGATAAGCAACTAATAGAAGACATGATTGAAGGAATTAGGGAAGATCAGAGAAGAATAGTTCAGGAAAAAGCATTGGATTAGCATTTACAATTCTTTTAGCATATAGGTTGTGCCAGAAAAATGTTTAATGACAAAAGAAGTGGAAAAATCGCGCTAACAGCCCATTGTTTACTTAACCAAAATTCCCGCGCATCAGGCTTAGCAGAAAAACCATGCATTTTAACCGAAATTGTGGGATTTTTAGCGAGTAACAACATAGGCATTATTCAGATGCCATGTCCTGAAATTGTATACGCTGGCGTTTTAAGACAACCTCAAATTAAAGAGCAATATAATAATGCAACATTTAATGGACTTTGCAGAAAAATCGCAAAAGAAATTGCGTATCAAATGAGACAATATGAGAATAAAGGTGTCAAGGTAAAAATTGTTATAGGAGTCAGTGGAAGCCCAAGCTGTAGTGTAGACAATTCTGGAATCTTTATGGAAGCATTACATTTAGCTCTAGACAAGAGTGGGATCTCGGTGCCTTTTTACAATGTTCATCTTAAGACTCCAATAATAGACATTGCGATGCTTAAAAAGCTTATAGAGTGATTAAATTGGGGGCTTCTGACGTTTCTTTTCACTTGTATTTTTGCGCATCCACTTCTCAAATTCTCTAGACGGTGGATTTTCAACAAAGATTTTTTTCCTTTTAGCCTCTAAGCAAACATTCTTCTTGCCTAAAAATTCGGCGGCTGTCACAATTTTGCATCCGACTTTTTCAGCCGTTTCAAAAATTGCGCCTATTTTTTGACGCCAGTTTTCATCTCTCAAGATATGATGGTCTAGGATTATGTTTGGCACTGTTTTCACGATTTCTCCAAAATTTTTTAGTCCAATTTGAATTTGGTCTTCGTCAACTTTGAATTTGGATAAGTATAATGGCGGTCCACCTATCATTAACAATTGAGGCTTTTCTGCAAGTATTATCTCAAGTGTACGTCTTGCCATTGGACCTTGAACATCAGGTGCAAACATAAACTTCTCATCCTGATATTGAATGATTGTCATTAAAACCCATCCGAGGGTTGAATTTTCTGACCCATGAAAGACTGGCTCAGAAAATTTCACCATAGTGCCTTTTTCAAAAACGAAGCTTTTTCCATCAGCAATTTCTAGTTTTTCCGTATATTTCCCTGCAGTTTTCTGAAACATCCATCCTCTTCGCCTTTGACTATAATTTATAAATTCCTTCGGATTTTTTATCAAGACAATTTTTCCCTCATAGATCTGCTTTGCCGTTTCATCCTTAATAGTCCAATTGCACAACCAATCTTCATAAGAAGGTGTGTGATGGTCAAAGTGATAATGACTCAACGACACAATCTCTGCCTTACCGGCAGCTTCAGCAATTCTTCTTCTAGCTTCATCTATAGCCTTAAACTCGAGCGGATGTGGAAGCAAACCAAAACGCATTGGACAAAGCGAAACTCCAGCATCTAACACAATTTGCATGTCAAGAGTTTCAACAAAAGTACACATTGACCTCACGCCGAGGCTTTCTGCAGCTAACGGAAGAACCTTTATGTGCTTCAGCATAGATTCACAATCTTTCATAAAATGTATAACTTTTTATCTAAGCCTACAATAATCTTGCATGGCGAGGCGATGACGACTCTGGCCCCACTGAACCCAAATGATTGGGATCTTGAGTGCGGAGAGCCCGCCAAGATTCCAAAAATACGAGTTTTGTTGATGCTTTTGTATACAGCTATGATTGCAACATGTTACGCTCATCCATCAAGCCTTTGAATTTATGGAATATTTCTTCGCCTCGTGATCTTATTGATTCAGGAAGATTTGGATCATTTTCTAAGACTGATTCTTTGTGTTGTTTTAATCGAAATTTCGCCCAGTAGTAATCCTTCTTATACATGGCATATTCAAGCTCTAATTCCATGGCTTTGAAATGCGCTTCATAAACTATTGTTTTAGGAGAATCCACAATCACTTTCTTATCAATTATTCTTCCCTTCTTTTTCAACTCACTGATCTCTGACAGTTCATGCACCAAAAGAAACTCGTTACCTAAAACATCCTTTAATGTTGTTGAATCATCAGAAAATATTTCGCCAGTCATATAATCATAAAATTCCTTAGCAGAAACATTNTCAGCATCATAACCAATTTGCTTAAGAACNCTTTTGGCTTTTCTTATTTTTGCATTTATCNCTTTGCAAAAGAGCTTATACTCATCCATGTCTATCACTCTGTTGGTTTTTCCCAGAGTTCAAGCTTTTTCTTCTTAAGCTCTCGACGTTTTCTATGCAGAAAACGGTAAACGGCGCTGTGCATGCTTCCGTCAATCAGCATTTGTATGGCTTCTCTTGCAGCCTGCGCTTCTTCAATGCCTCCGATTATGCTTACTGTGTGTCCATAAACTGTTACATGAGTATCAGTTAACTCTTCTATTATTTTGCGGGTCTTACCATTCATGCCTATTATTCGCCCTTTTATGCGTTTAATGTCAGATTCAGACCTTCCGAAAAATGTTCGCAAATCTATGACATCCAGTAAGGCTTCTTCATCGCGAATTAGGCGAAATGCATGTTCTGGAGAAAAGCCTCTTCCAATAGCAGTTACTACATCCTTTGCTCTAAAAAGTAATGAAGGATCTTCCGCCTTCTCAGCAAGCATAATTGTAACTCCGCCTGATTCGCTTTCGATCTGAAGTTCAACAGAAAGCTTTTCCTCTATGACTTTTTTGATCTTCCCTTCTGGACCGATTAGGACACCCACTCGTTCTTTTGGAATNCTTAGAAAAGTGCTAGCTCTAGCCATGACTAGTNACCTTCTTNTAACATTCTTCAACTGAGAGGATATTAACGCCTAACTTGCTAAAGTATCTGTTTAGATTATTCAAGTCTCTNTACAAAAGAAATTCAGCCATGGGATGAGAAAGAGGAACAGCTTGTGATATATCAAANAGCACGGGTCGTCCCTTCCAAATCATTATGTTATATTCACTTAAATCACCATGAGCAAGCTCGGCCCTGCAATAAAGTTTACGCAACTGCTCAAGGAGAATTAAATAAATTCTTTCTGGATTCTTTGGCTTTTGCTCCTTTAAAGACGGAGCACTTACACCACCTTTTCCAATAAACTCCATTATAAGCACATTATTCTTAACAGCAATAGGCTTAGGAACACGCACTTTGGCGGCCATTGCTAACTCCAAGTTCTTGAATTCTTTTTGAGCCCATGCAAAAATTAGTGAGCGAGTATCATGTTTTATATTCTTAAATCTTGCATCACCCTCAATGTACTTTAGCATACCTTTGCGAAATTCCGCAGAACCAGTTAGGTAAATTTTGATCGCTAATTCATTTTCATATTTGTCCTTTCCCCAGTAAACCCTTGATTCCTTTCCAGCTTTGACGACGCCGTAAATCTCGTTTATTGTGCCCTTGTTCAGAAAATCATAAATCACCATAAGTGTTGAACGGTCGAAAACTTCTTCTAAAGCCTCATATTCTTCGCTTCGTTTGTCCTTCATCAACTGTTCAACTTCATATTTCTTCTCTTTTTTGCGAAGTCTCCCTTCAACAGTTTTCCGAAAAGACATGCCATTTACTCCAAGCCATAAAGACCTAAACTGTTAACAAACCTTTTCTGCGGAGAATGTCAGATTGGGCTTTAGTATAACGCCAAATCAAATCGCCACGAGTGTCAGATTGAAAATCCCAAGGAGAAACAAGTACAACATCTCCTTGACGAATCCAAACTCGCCTTTTCATCTTTCCACGTATGCGGCATAAGCGTTCACGGCCATCTTGACACTTTACTAAAACACGGTCAAAGCCTAGCAGTTTTATGGCTATGCCTAAAACATCATTTGCTGATGGATAAACCATCTCGCTTAATTCCTCTTCTGTTAGTACCTTCTTCTTACCCAAATAGGCACCTCAAATGAATCTGTTTAAAAAGAATATATGTCTTCTTTAAAAGCATGCTTATATGCCATCACAACTCAGATTTTCAATATTTGTGCATGCGGCACACCTTCAATGTTCAGCACTGCTTCAGGATGTACATAACCTTTTTCCATTGCTTTCTGAACTATGTTCTTTCCTATCATATTCACAATTGTAGAATTCGAAATCATATCGACAGCTTCCTCAATTGTCACTTTTGCGCCCTTGTAGAAATCTTCTTTTATGCAAAAAACAATTTTTCCCTCCCGTAATGTCTTGCCAAGAATGTCAGCATCACATATGGCCAGAAGCACATTGCCGCCGATTTTTCTAAGCTTCATGTACACTTCCAATTTTGAAACACTCAAGTTAAAGTTGCTGCACGGAAGACCTTGCGCCACATGCTTCACACACTAGAAATGATAGGCGTTTCTCCTTTACAATCTTTGTGTCTGGACGCTTACAAATTGGGCATACGACAAAGATTTCCATATACCTCTGAATCAATCTTTCCAAAGTGTCTTGGGAAAATTTTCCTTGAAAAATAACCCTTGACTCTTGCGTTGTTGCCGCAGTGGCTAACTCACGCGTCAAATATTTCAATAAATGCTGTGGATCACGATTCAAGGCATCAGCGATTTCCTTAAAATTATAGATTATTGTACGCATACCTATTACTGAATAGGCTAGTCTGGGCAATTCTAAACGTTCACGTTTAGAAGATATTTCGGGAATTTGGGAACGTGCCCTTTTCAGCAACTCTTCATAATCATATTTCATGCAATGGTTCTCCAAAAAAGTACAAGATGCATAATCCTATTAAAGACTTGCCATTTTCTAATGTTTGTATACTTGAATCAATTGAAAGTTTGATTATTTGTCAATAATCATGAAAGTTATTAAGTTGTATCCAATTCTTCCTAATGAAATCCACAACATTTATTCTTCTATACGTTAATTATTGATTCTAAGTAAATTATAAAGCTGACTACAATGTCTATTGAGTGAGACTCTATGAATAAAAAATGGATATTGAGCTTAATTCTAATAATTTTGCTATTTATATCAATCTACATTATCTATTACTATGCAAAATCGATTTCAGAAACAAATTCTGGGTTGTGGCCTGTTCACAATATTACTACAGGACTTAATTATCAGATGATTCAAGAGGCAATAGATGCAAGTGTAACTCGAGATGGACACATAATTCGTGTAGATAGTGGAATTTACCATGAGCACATTACTGTCTACAAGTCGATATCAATCATTGGAGAAAACAGAACTACAACTATTATAGACGGAGAAGGAATAGGCATTACTGTTCATATTGTGGCAATTGATGTTACCTTAAAGGAATTTACAATAAGAAATAGTACGATAGGCATTTATCTTCAAAAAGCACATAACTCCTTGATTTTCAGGAACAATGTCACCTTGACAGGAAACGCTATCCTTATATATGATTCCAATAACTGTACGATCCATCAAAATATTGCCAAAGACAATGCCCAAAGAGGCATATTACTTTCAAATTCACATAATTTCACCGTTGTAGACAATTATGTATGTGGCAACAAGATGTATGGTCTTAACATCAACGCATCTGAAAATGGTTTGATCAAACTGAATACTGCGCAAGCAAATTACTATGACGGAATAGGATTAGTGAACTCTAATAGGTGCAGTGTAATTGAAAACAACTTAATAAATAATACAATTTATGGAATTATTGTGGATTCTTCCGAAAACAATACTTTGTACCATAATAATTTTAGAAATAATGGCATTCAAGCTGTTGATGGGACCACACAGAATCAGTGGGATAATAGTATTGAAGGGAATTACTGGGACAACTATAATGGCAATGACCTAAACAATGATGGAATAGGTGATGTAAGCGTCACCATTGTAAATGGCAAAGACAATTACCCATTGATGGGTATATTTCATGCTTTCACCATCACTAGCAACTATCGTATCAACATAATTACCAACTCAATAATAAAAAAGGTAACGTTTTTTGCAGCTAATAATACTCTAAGAATTTTGATTTCAAATTCATCTTCAACTCAATCTCTCGGATTCTGCAGAATAGCAATTCCCAAAGCACTAATGTCTCAATCATATATAGTGACGATTGACGGAACCTCATTAAAAGTATTCAACTTTAATTATGTATATGAAGACATTATTTACAGATGCATCTATTTTGCTTACACATATCCAATTGAAAGAATAGACATAGCACTACAATTCTGAACAATCTAGAACATTGAAAGGTGATCGCTCTTTTATAAAAGATTTTAAAAGCAAGGTTCCAGATTGTGGCATTGTATAAAGAGACGAACATAAGGAGGAATTTTAATCTTGGGTTATATCTACCTTTATACTGGAACTGGTGCAGGAAAGACTACCAACGCTTTAGGTTTAGCATTAAGGTCTGTTGGACATAAACATAAAGTCATCATAATTCAGTTTTTGAAGTGGTGGAAAAACACTGGTGAATACAAGATTAGGCACATGCTTGCGCCTTATTATGAGATTTATATGTTTGGCAGAAAAGGATGGCATGGACTAGGCAATTTAGGAGAAGAAGACAAAAAACTGGCGTCTAGAGCATTAAAATTTGCAGCAAAAATAGTTAAAGAAAAAAAGCCGCATTTGCTTGTTTTGGACGAAATTAACCTAGCCGTATACTGTAAGCTTTTAGATGTAGAAGAAGTTTTGAGATTTCTTGATGGTATTCCGGAGAAAACTGATGTTGTGTTAACTGGAAGATATGCTGTGAGAGAATTGATTGACCGAGCAGAATTTGTAAATGAAATTGTGGACGTCAAGTATTCAAAGGAAATGGTCACAAAAAAAGGAATACAGTACTAATATGCAAATTTCTCTGGGAAAGCTGAAAAGTTTAAAGAAGCCAAACTATTTAGTGTTTAACTCCTTGCGGTGAAAAAATGGGCAGGCAAAGTCATCCGTACATTCCAAATTCTCAACAGGAAATCAAAAAACAAATGATGTTGGAAATTGGCGTAAAAAATATCGATGAATTGTATGCTGACATACCCGAGAAATACCGTTTAAAAAAACCTTTAAATCTTCCTGTTGCTCGATCTGAACTTGAAGTTAGAAGACATGTGGAAGCTTTGCTTTCGAAAAACAAGACATGCCTTGACATGCCAATTTTTCTTGGTGCAGGATGTTGGCCTCATTATGTACCAGCTGTTGTGAAAGAAATCGTACAACGCAGCGAATTCCTCACTTCCTATACGCCTTATCAGCCAGAGGTTTCGCAGGGTATGCTCCAAGCACTTTTTGAATATCAAAGCATGATTTGCGAATTGACTAGTATGGATGTTGCCAATTGTTCGATGTATGATTGGGCTTCAGCTTTAGGTGAAGTTGCTCGTATGGCAGTTCGCATTACTGGTCGAAGGGAAATTCTGATTCCAAAGATTATTCATCCGGAAAGAGCTAAAACTTTGCAGGTTTATGCTGAATCAGCTGGAATAACAATTAAGAATATGGCCTACAACGTGGAAACTGGACAGATAGACCTTGAAGATTTAGAGAACAAGATTTCTGAAAAAACCGCAGCAGTTTACATTGAAAATCCATCTTACTTAGGCTTCATTGAATCGCAAGTTGAGGAAATNGGCAAAGAAGCACATGACCATAATGCTCTTTTCATAGTTGGTGTTGACCCCACTTCGCTTGGAATTCTGAAACCTCCAGGAGAATATAATGCAGATATTGTAATTGGAGAAGCCCAACCATTGGGGAATTCTATGAGTTTTGGCGGTCCACTTTTGGGAATCTTTGCTTGCCGTGATGACATGAGTTTAATTAGGCAAATGCCAGGTCGCATAATAGGATTAACGTCAACAGTGGATGGCAATACTCAAGGCTTCTGCATGGCTTTGCAGACTCGTGAACAGCATATTAGAAGAGAAAAGGCGACCTCAAACATCTGCTCCAACGAAGCCCTTTGTGCAGTGGCCTCAGCTGTTTACTTGACTTTGCTTGGTCCTCACGGTTTTCGTGAACTTGGAGAAACGATAATGTATAAGACTAATTACGCCATGTGTTTGTTGTCAGAAATAGAAGGTGTTACGGCACCAATTTTCAAATCTGCTCATTTCAAGGAGTTTACTGTAAATTTTGATAGCACAGGCTTAAGCGTCAAAGATGTGCACGAAAAGCTACTGCAACATAACATTCATGGTGGTAAGGACATTTCAAAAGAGTTCCTTGAATTTGGCAATACAGCCCTATACTGTGTCACAGAAATTCACTCGAAAGAGGAAATTGACTGTTTGGCTGAAGCTTTAAGGGGGATTTTGACTGGAAGGTGAAAAGGAATGTTTAGACAGGCAAGGTGGCATGAGCAAGTAATTTTTAATCTTGGAAAGAATGGGCGAAGAGGGCATTTGCCGCCAGAAACTGAAGAAGAAGTTAAAAGTTTAGTAGGCGATTTGAATAGCCTCATACCAAAGACCATGCAACGTAAAGCTGACCCTAAACTTCCTGAACTTTCTGAAGTTGAAGTTATGCGCCACTTTATGCATTTGAGTGAAATGAATTATGGGGTTGATTCTGGCTTTTATCCACTTGGAAGCTGCACAATGAAGTATAATCCAAAAATAAACGAGCAGCTTGCAGCATTGCCCACTCTAAGTATGCTTCATCCCTATCAAGACGAAAGCACGGTGCAAGGAATTCTTGAAATTCTTTACACTCTTGAGCGATGGCTTGCTGAATTGACTGGAACTTATGAAGTATGTCTTCACCCTGCTGCTGGTGCGCATGGTGAGTTTTTGGGAACACTGCTCATGCGCGCATATCATAAGTTTAATGGAGAAAGTGAAAAGCGAAGTGAGATTATTATTCCTGATTCTGCGCATGGAACAAATCCTGCAAGTGCAGCTATGGGTGGATTCAACGTGGTAGTGGTTCCATCTGATGATGAAGGATGTATCAGCTTGGGAGCTTTGAAAGCAGCTGTTTCTGAAAAAACTGCTGGACTAATGCTTACAAATCCGAATACGTTGGGCATTTTTGAAAGAAACATTGAGGAAATAGCAAGAATCATCCATGAAACAGGTGGATTATTATATTATGATGGAGCAAACCTCAACCCACTATTATGTAAGGCTAGACCAGGCGACATGGGCTTTGACATAGTTCATATAAACATTCACAAGACCTTCAGCACACCTCATGGCGGAGGTGGTCCAGGTGCTGGACCAGTTGGGGTTTGTGAAAAGTTGGCTAAGTTCTTGCCTGTTCCACGCATAACGTTTGATGGTCAACATTATCATTTAGACTACGATAGGCCACATAGTATAGGCAAGATTAAATGTTTTTATGGGAATGTTACGGTTTTGCTCAAGGCTTATGCTTACATTCTGAGTTTGGGTCGTGAAGGATTAGAAGAGGCGGCTGAAGTTTCTGTTTTGAATGCCAATTACCTTATGAAGAAACTTGAAAAAATCAGGGGTTTGATGCTTCCATACAATAGTGAAAAGCTAGTAAAACATGAATGCGTTTTTAGTGCTAAGCTTTTGAAGAACGAGACTGGGGTTTCTGCCTTAAACATTGCTAAACGTTTGCTTGATTATGGATTACATGCTCCTACGATATATTTTCCATTGATTGTTGATGAAGCTTTGATGATTGAGCCAACTGAGACTTTTGAGAAGGAAGCTCTTGACAATTTCATAGAAGCTATGCACAAAATCAGCGAAGAAGCATATGCTAACCCTGCGAATGTGTTAAAAGCGCCGCATAACACTACTGTTTCACGCTTAGATGAGGTTAAGGCGTCGCACCCAAGAACCATGGCTTTAAGTTGGCGCATGTACCAGAAGCGAAAAAAGCAGAACTTATAGACTTTACACTAATGGTTTATATGTGGGCATTAACGTTTATTCGTGGAAACATGACGGATGGTAAAAGAATTTGACAGAACTTGAAGAGAAAGTTCGAGAAGCTGTAGGCAAAATTGTTGACCCAGAAACTGGTTTGACTTTCGCAGAAATGCAACTTATTGCCGATGTCAAAGAGGATGAAACAGGCATTGTTANAGTGGATTTTATTCCATCGAGCCCTTTCTGTCCNATTGCATTTAAATTGGCTATGGATGTTAAAAATGCAGCTTTAAATGTTGCAGGCGTTAAAAAAGTACTTGTTCATTGCCGNGGGCATATGATGGAACAGCAAATTAATGAAATGGTGAATAAGGAGCAACAACAAAAATAACACTTATCTTTTNTATGTGCGAGAGTTTAGCCAATGCACATTAAAGGTGAACATGAAATCTATTGTTGTGGCGCCAGAGTTCAAATTTCGAAAAAAGGCGTTNAAGTTTTAACAAAGCCTCTAATTGAATATTGCCCTTTACATGAAGCTATGTATGGAACTAAAAATATTAATGCTGAATCAGTACGTAAGAGCGTGGAAATGAAAATTGCAGGTTATGGCTTTTGCTGTGAAAATCGCCTATTTAGTGCTGAACCAGTTGTTGCTTATGGGGCTTCTGAAATGATGCATATCTGGCTTGAGAAAAAACTTATTGATTGTGCAGTTGTAGTCTGTGAAGGTGCTGGAACTGTCATAACAGCTAATGGCAATCTTGTACAGGCAATAGGTGCACGTTTAACTGGTATAGTCAAAACTTCACCAATACCAGGAATTATTAAAAAAATTGAAGCAGATGGCGGCTTCATTCTAGATAAGGCGAATGCACGAATTGACCAAGTTGAAGGTGTCAAAAAAGCTTTCAATTTAGGCTTCAAACATGTCGCTGTCAGCATTGCTGGGTTCCAAGCTAAGGCTATGAGTGAAATCAGAAAGTTTCAGACTGATGAAAAAAGTGACATTTTGATTTTCTCTGTCTGCAACACTTGTGTGGACAACGCTGATGTTACACATATAGCNAAAGCTGATGTTGCTTGTGCAAGTGCTTCGAAACTGCTTCGAACAAAAATTGGCAAAAAAGCCTTANTGCAATTAGGCGTAACAATTCCCGTCTACGCGTTAACTGAAAAAGGCAAAAGACTTGTTTTGGCATATCTAGCAGAATTCAAAGACAAACTAGTAATTTTCAGAACAAATAAACTGCCCTATGATGTGGCAAATGCAGGTCCAAAACCTAAAACTCAAGCAAATTAAAAGCCGCTAAAGAGTATCTAGAGCTTCTAGGCAAGCTTTGGTGGACCGGGCGGGATTTGAACCCGCGGCCTCCACGATGCCAACGTGGCGATCATACCAGACTGATCTACCGGCCCTTCGAGAGTGTAATCGTTTGATAGAAAATTATTAAGGGTTTTGCCCTAAGCAAGCAAATATCCGTGCCAAAACAATTATTGTTTTGGTTAAGATAGGAAAAACTGGAATTTGCTTTTTATCATTTAATGTTTAGCTGTTGCAGTGACTGCTAAATTCCCGTCATTTTGCAAGCTGTCTTCTACCTGTTGGAAAAGCCATCTAGTCAATTTTTCACATTTATTCGGGTTGCATTGGAGATGACTTTCCTTTTTCCAATCCCAAAATAAACATTTGAAACATGGAATTTCGGTTAAAGCACTTATGTCACTTTTCATTCATATCCGAGTATAGGACACTGTCAGCTTAAAATATAGGTTATGAATTGACAAGTATGACAGAACCTAATAATTCACTCTAAATATCAAACATTACAATTTACAATATTGGAAAAATTAAAATACGTTTTTGTTGAAATTGCTTTATTGAACGAGGCTGCGATGCATGATCCTATATTAATGAGGCGCTTATCCTTCTAATCGAAGATACAGCTTTAATTTAAGTTAAGGTGTTTTAATTGTTAAAAAGTTTAAGAGAAGAGTTTAGTTTCGTTCGCGGAAACGTTTTGACACTCATATCTATGTGGGCTATTGCAGATTTTGCCAACTTTCTTCCAAACACATACTATTCACTTTATGTTGAAGCTTTAGGCGCTTCAGCATTCTTACTAGGCAGTATATTGTCTGCTGCTAGTTTAGTGATGGCTTTTCTTCTTTTAGCTGGAGGCTATTGGGCTGATAAGTACGGAAGAAAATTTCTAATCATAAGCATGAGTTTTGCAAGAGCCTTGATATTTCTAATTTTCGCTGCGGCACCAACATGGCATTTTATTCTATTAGGCGAAGTATTACTGGGCATGTCATCGATATCTGAACCTGCTACAGTTGCAGTTCTTGCAGATTCATTGCCACCAGAAAAACGTGGTTTAGGTTATTCCTTCTCTCTGGCAATCGGTGCTACTTCCATTTTTTCGCCCTTAGTTGCAGGCTTTCTTTATCTAAGTTACAAGTTAGTTCAAGCAATGAGAATAGCCTACTTAATAGTTTCAGCATGCTGGTTCGTTTCTGGAGTAGTCACGTTAAGGTTAAGGGAAACTATTCACTCTGAGAGAAGCGAGATTTCTATTAAGAAAGCAATAAAGCAATATCCAAAGGCTATCAAAGAATGCGTAATTGTTTGGAGGCTC
>JGI24721J26819_10003742_pt1 | contig 16140 bp, 17 predicted proteins | sample YelNatPaOPGAMG01_FD_26819 | JGI IMG/M metagenome (IMG submission 26819)
TTTCGATTAAAATGCATGAAGATGAATACGCAGTTCAGCTAACTTACAAATTCTAAACCCCCTACCCACACTTAGAGAATACTCTAAGTGTGGGTTTGCCACAAAAAAATTCAGCAATTTTTAATTTCCTTGCAAATTAAATAATTTTTATTATAATAAGTGGTGTTTATGAATAAATTTGATTGTTTGGCTATACTTTTTTTGTATCCACAAAACCTATTTTAGATAAGTATAAAGCTTGCGCAAAAGGTTTTGGCTTAGAAATACCCGATTTAGAGACTCTGCAAGTTGAATACACAAGGCTTTTCATTAATGCCTACCCAAAAGTAATTGCTCCCCCTTATGAGTCATTTTGGAGAGAAAAGGAAATCTACGGAGAAACGACAATTAAAATAAAAAAACTATACGCAGCTTGTGGCTTAGATACAAGTAAAAATTGGCATGACTTGCCAGACCATATTTCAGCAGAGTTAGCTTTTTTAGCATACTTAGAAGAAAATGACTCAACAGAACACTTTGATATAAAACAACGCCTTTTGGAAGAACACTTAAAACAATGGGTAAATAAGTTTAGCGAAGTAGTAAAAAACAATACAACACTTGAGTATTTTAAAAATCTATCTATATTGCTTGAAGAAAATATTTATGAAGGCTAAAAATGAAGCGAAGGGACTTTTTTTATTTAGGAGCAAAAGTCGTACTAGCAGGATTAGTAGGTTTTATAGGGTTGGATTTTGCGTTTTCTGGAACTAATACTAAACGATTGGTGCGCTTTTTAAAAGACGAGATTAAAAAAGGTACAGATAATGATGGTGTAAATTACAAAGATAGTGTATTTTTAATCGACCGTGATAGTAAAATAGTAGCACTAAATGCACACTGCACACATTTAGGCTGTATTGTAAAATGGCATAATGATAAAAAAGAATTTATATGTCCGTGCCACGGCAGCGTTTATGATGAATGGGGAAACCGTATATCTGGCCCGGCGCCACGTGGGCTTTATCATTTAAAGTATAAGGCTGAAGCAACTGAAATCGTGGTAGATTACATTAATAAAATGGCGTGAGGTTTTTATGAAACACATTGGTTTACATGGTAGAGGCGGACAAGGTGTCGTTGTAGCGGGTGAAATTCTTGCACAATGCTATTTTGATAGCGGCAAGTATGTACAATTTATGCCTTCTTATGGGGCAGAGCGCAGAGGTTCACCGTCGCACTCTTATATTCGCGTAGATGATTCAGAAATTTACCAGCGCTATCCCATAGAATCAGAGGATATTGCTGTAATATTCAGTCTATCTATTATAGATACGGCTAAATTAAAAGAAAATGGCATCTTGATTGCAAATTCAGCAAATCTAAAAGTAAAAGAAAAAAAAGTGGAAATTTACATAGTAGACGCAAATGCTATTGCACTTTCTCTTAATCTTGGAAGCCCAGCTATACCAATAATTAATACTACAATTCTTGGGGCTTATTGTAAGGTAACAAATGATTTTTCTTTTGATACTTTAGCTTCTGCTATAAAATCCAAGATTGATAAAAAGGCTGATTTAAACATACAAGGCGCAAAACTTGCCTACGATAGTGTGAGGTGCTTATGAAAAAAGTATTAGGCGGAAATGACGCAGTTTCGCAAGCCGTTTCTGTTTGTGATGTAGAAGTTATAAGTGCATATCCCATAACCCCACAAACCTCAATTATAGAAAAAATTGCTGATTTAATTTATGCAAAACAAATGAATGCTCAGTTTATAAAAGTTGAGTCAGAACACTCCGCTATGGCTGCCTGCATTGGTGCATCAATTGCCGGCTCAAGAACATTTACAGCAACAAGTTCTCAAGGCTTACTTCTGATGCACGAAGTTCTGCACTGGGCTAGCGGTGCAAGACTGCCCATTGTGCTTGCAAATGCAAATAGAGCTATAGCGCCTGGCTGGAATATTTGGGCTGAAGCTACAGATTCGCTTTCGCAGCGTGATACTGGCTGGATACAGTTTTATGCGGCAAACTCTCAAGAAGTTTTTGATTTTATAATTATGTCTTTTGCTGTTGCAGAAAGGTCACTTTTCCCTGCAATGGTTTGCTTGGATGGTTTTTTGCTAACGCATACAAAAGAGCCTGTTGAGATTTTAGATCACGACGCTGTTAAACCACTATTGCCAAAAAGCAACCGTGATACGCTTGATCCTAAAAACCCTAAAGCTTACGGTGCGCTTGCTTTCCCAAAAGATTACTATGCAATTAAAAAGCAGCAGCATTTAGATATGCTAAAAGTTTTTGATATTTTTGACAATGTAGCGCTTGAGTTTAAAAAAATTTCAAACAGAGACTACAGGGCAGTTGATGTTTATCCAACACATATAAGCGATTACTCTATCGTGGCTTTAGGCACACTTAGCCAAACAGCCAGATTAGCTGTAGATAATCTAAGAAAAGAAGGCATTGATGTGAATCTTGTAAAAATAAATATGTTTAGGCCATTTCCTGTAAAACAGTTAAAAGAACTTTTAAGTGATAAAAAACTAATAGTTGTTTTTGATAGGGATATCTCTCATGGCAAAGGCGGTATAGTCAAAGACGAAATAGCAGGAGGCCTAGATTTATGCAATGTTGTGGGTTTTGTTGGGGGTCTTGGCGGCGATACCATTACAGAATCAGACATTGTTTCTTGTTTTTTAGATGCAAAAAATGGTCAAATTAAAGGCTTATTCTTGTGAGGTAAATTATGAAGTTAGCAAAAGATGAAATAGCTCTTCCAAATAACCTAGCGTGTCCTGGGTGCGGTGCAAGTCTTGCTATGAGATTGGCACTAAAAGCTTTAGGTAGAGACACTGTGATTGTTATACCTGCGTGTTGCTGGACAATTATTAATGGGCCTGTGGGCAAAAACTATGCAGGTGTGCCTGTTTTCCACACCGCATTTGAAACTACAGCAGCTGTAGCAAGCGGTATTAAGGCTTCTTTTAAAATGCAGGGCAAAGACCACATAAATGTTGTAGGTTGGGCAGGCGATGGTGGTACATTTGACATAGGCTTGCAGGCACTAAGTGGTGCAGCCGAGCGCAACGATGATATACTTTATGTGTGCTATGACAATGAAGCCTACATGAATACGGGCATTCAAAGAAGCTCAGCAACACCATACTTCGCACAAACAACCACAACTCCAGAAGGCAAAAACAGACCCAAAAAAGATTTAATGGGGATTTTAGCTGCGCACTTCGTGCCCTATATAGCTTCTGCATCGCTTGCATACCCTCAGGATTTTGCAAAAAAATTTGAAAAAGCAAAATCCATTAAAGGTTTTAAGTTCATACATATCTTTGTACCATGTCCTCCAGGGCAAAAATTTCAAGAGGATAAAACAATTGAAGTTGCAAAATTAGCTGTTGAAACGGGTGTATTCCCACTTTATGAGATTATAGATGGCAAATATGTACTTTCTAAAAAGCCTAAATTTGTGGATATTACGGAGTATCTAAAACTGCAGGGAAGATACAAAAACTTAACGGAAGAAAATATTGAATTCTTAAGACAAGCTATCAAGACCAGATGGGAGTATTTAAATAAGCGCTTTAATGAATGAACTTAAGTGGCTGGCATTTGAGGTAACACCAAAGTGTAACCTAAACTGCATACATTGTCGCACAAACGCAAGTAGCAACTTACAGGAAATTTTAACTTATAAACAAATAACAAAAACTATCAATGAGATAGACAAACGCTTTAAACCAGTGCTTGTTTTAACGGGTGGGGAACCACTGCTTAGGGCTGATATTTTCGAGATTGCATCTTTCGCCAAATCCAAAAACTGGCGCATAGGCCTTGCAACAAACGGCACACTGGTAGATGAAACAACAGCCATCAAAATTAAAGTTCACTTTGATATAGTCTCACTTTCACTAGATGGCTCAAATCCTGAGATACACGATAATTTTAGAGCCCAAAAAGGGGCTTTTGATGCTACAATTAACGCTGCAAAACTTTTTAAAAAATACGATATACCTTTCATCATAAATTCTTCTTTTACAAAAAGAAACCAGCATGACATAGAAAATACTTACAATTTAGCAAAATCATTGGGTGCAAAAAGCTGGTATATGTTTATAATCGTACCAACTGGCAGAGCTGAAAACTTACGCAGTGAGCTAATCTCAAAAACTGATTACTATAAAATATTAAAGTGGCACTTCAAATTAGAATTAGTCGAAAAAGATATGTTTATTAGACCCACTTGCGCACCCGAGTATTACGCTATAGCTGACTTATACTCAAAAACTCACGATGTTGACTATAAACGTCGCTCTTTGAGCTTTTCAACTGGTGGAGCAAAGGGATGCATCGCTGGTCAGTCCATTGCTTTTATTGGCTTTGATGGTAGTATTAAACCATGTAGTTATTTTCTGCGCAAAGCCGGCAACATTTTAGAAAACTCATTTTTGGATATATGGGATAACTCAACTATTTTTAAAAATTTAAGAGATTTTAACGCATACACTGGAAAATGCAAAACCTGTGATTATATTAACACATGTGGGGGCTGTAGAGCAAGGGCAGATGCTTATTTTGGCGACTATTTAGCAATTGATCCTTACTGTTTGTATTGGAGAAAGTAATGTTAGTCAATGATTACAAAGAAGTAGCAAATCTTATAAAAAAAAGCAAAACTGCTTTATTTTTAACAGGCGCTGGGATGAGTGCTGATTCTGGTATACCCACATTTCGCGACAAAGAAGGCTACTGGCGAAACTTTCCAGTGTTTAAAGAAAAAGGCCTAGAAGCTCAAGAATTAGCAAGTCCTTACAGTTTTGAGGTGCGTCCAGCTTACGCATGGGCGTTTTATGAGTGGCGAAGGCGCAATGCTCACAAAAATAAACCCCACGAAGGCTATTATGTAATCGTGCGCTTAATGAAAGAAGTATTTGAATCATCATTTATACATACAACCAACACAGATGGCTATCATTTGCGCTCTGGCGCACCTAATGAAAGTGTCTATGAAGTTCACGGCTCTATGTGGAGATTACAGTGTATGAGAGGCTTAGCTTGCAGTTATTATGTACAAGAAAATTACGATGTGCCTTTGTGTTCTTTAGATGAAACCACAATGCAAGCAAGTAACTTACCTTACTGCCCTGTGTGCGGGAGTTTGCTTAGACCTAATATATTAATGTTTGGCGATTGGGACTACATCGAAAACGAGTACCAAGCAAATAACTACTATACTTTTTTAAACAACTGCAAGTACCCAGATATAGTTTTTCTAATTGGTTCAAGTGGTGCTGTGCCAACAAACGATTATGTTGCAAATAAGCTAAAATTTTATGGTTCTAAAATTATTACAATAAACCCTGTTAAAGAATCAACACACATTTGCCAGCCGCATATTTTTTTGCAAGATACTGCAAAAAATGCGCTCACTAAAATTGAATCAATGGTTTTTTAGCGTTTACTTAAAGCTACTTTAATAAAATCATTCANTATTGATGCCAATATAATATAAAAGATTAATAGTGCTAGCAAAGCTAAAGGCAATTTAGCTACAATGATACCAANACNAATCATCAAAATGCCAACTACTACATCGGAAAGCATCGATATAAGCAGTACCCTACTTGGAGTGGATTCCCAAAAATGCCCTCTTTCTCTTATAACAAAAACATTGAATACGCTAGAAAACAACAATATCCCAAAGCCAAAAGAATGAAGCAAATGCTCGTTTGAAAAAATCTGAAAATTTTTATCCGCTATATACAAAATAAACAAAGACTCTAAAACAGTCAAAATGCCAACTATTACGCTTACCCTTACAAGAGGCTTTATGTTAAATATTTCTGGTTTTTTACTCCATCTTACATTATCCGTAGAAAACGATATGGTTACAAAGTCTATAATAAAAAGCAACAACACCACATCCAAAGCCGATACTACAAACTTACCTGTAATTAAATACGCAATACATACAAATACAACCGTTTGAAAAGTCTTAACTATCTTATTTACAATCCAATTTAACACCCTGTGATGTATAATACGTCCCATTTTAATAAGGTTTACAATTGTACCTAAACCTTCTTCAAGCAATACCACGCTTGCAGCCTTTTTTGCTATATCTGTAGCATTGCTTACGGCTATACCCACTTCTGCTTGCTTAAGAGCTGGTGCGTCATTTACACCATCACCTGTCATACCTACAATTTCGTTGCCACTTTGCAGAGCTTTAACGATATAAAATTTATCTTCAGGCAATACTTCGCAGAAACCATCGGCCTTACTTGCGATCTCATAAGCCTTTTTTGCATCAGATGATATAGCTTCTCTAATAATCTGTGGCTCTGCAATGTTATCACCAATTNCCACTTGTTTTGCAATTTCACTTGCAATAGGTTTTGCATCGCCTGTTAACATTTTTATATTTACACCAAGTTTGCGTAACTCTTTAATAAAAACACTTGAATCTTGTCTGGGTGGATCGTAAAGTGCAGCAATGCCAACAAATTCTATTTTACCGCTTTTTTCAATTGATATTGCAATAGTTTTATAGCCGCTTGTTGCCCANTCATTTACTGTTTGATCAAGCTCTGCCTTTATTTTTTCATCGCTAACTGGGCATGTATTGCAAATACTCTCGTATGCACCTTTAATTATGGTTATTTGCTCTGAGTTAAACTTTACAACTGACTGCGTACGTTTTAATTTTGGGTCAAAAGGTATAAAATTTGTTTGCTCATACCCCGANAAGTCTATGTTTTTTTGTTTACAAGCGTTTATAAAGGCCAAATCTATAGGGTCATGGTTAGCCTCAAGGCTACACAGTGCCCCAAAAACATAAATATCTTCTTCAGAAAAATTCAAAACGGGCTTAACTTTAGCCAATGAAAGTTTATTTTCTGTTATTGTACCNGTTTTATCAGCACAAAGCGTTGTCATAGATGCTACATCTTCTGAAGCATTTAATCTTGTAACCAATATACCTTTTTTTGATAATTGCTGAGAGCCTAATGCCATTGATACAGTAAACATAGCAGGCAGCGCAACAGGTATTGCACTAACAAGCAAAATAAGCATCAAAGGCAACAAAGCAAAGAGATTTTCGCCTCTAATATAGGAGACTACAAAAGTTAATANCAGTGAGCCTACAACAATAATCATTAAAAATTTTACGACCTTCGTAATCATATTTTCAATATTAAGTTTTGGCTTTGCAAGCTCAACTAACTCAGTGGTTTTCCCAAAATAAGTATTGTTTCCTATAAATACCACAACAGCTGTNCACTCTCCATTTTTTATAATTGAACCAGAATATAAAATATCGTTGCTTGTTTTTTGTATAAGCTGCGATTCCCCTGTTAGGGAAGATTGATCAACTCCAACAGATCCATCTATTATCTTGACATCAGCAGGCACAAAATCTCCTGCTCTAATTCTTATTATATCGCCAATTGTCAGTTCTTTTGCATCAATTAACACCCACTTATCTCTTAGTGTACGCACTTTAATCGCAAGCTGTTTCTTTAGAGCTTCAACCGCTTGAGATGATTTAGACTCTTGATAAAAACTCAATATAGTGTTTAACAACAAAAGAGCACCTATGAAATATGCATCTATGTAGTGTTTTAAAAAAATTGACAGGATTATTATAAATTCGAGCATCCACGCTGTAAGACCCCAAAATTTTTTTAAAAACAAAATAATTAATGATTGTTTTTTTTCGGGTATCTCATTAAAACCAAACTCTGCTGTCTTTTTGCTGTTTCTTCAGCGCTTAAACCACTTTCGCTTGTTTCTAATAATTCAAAAATTTTCTCGTAAGTTAAGTTTTTAAATTCTTCTTTTGATAACTGTTTCATTTTCACTCCTTGCAAAGAATTAACACTACTAATCTACTAAAAATACCCATTTAGTCAAATTAATATTTTGAATGAATTTTGAAATGTTTTTCTAACATTTGAACTATTTACCCACTATTACAGGGAACAGTATTTTTAAGCCATTAACTATAAACTGCACAGAAATGGCAAGCAAGATTATACCCATAAGTCTCGAAATTATACCGATACCAATTTTACCCAGAAATCTATTTAAGTAAGAAGAACTAATTAGAACAAAATACACTGCAATACATGAAACAATAATAGCTATAAAAATTGACACATACAGGAAGAAGTTTTCAACTGATGTCGAAAGTGTGATTACTGTTGCAATAGCACCCGGACCAGACAACAATGGTATAGCAAGGGGCACAAGCGCTATATTTTCTTTATCTTCAGCTTCTGCTAACTCATCTTTGGAAGTGCGTTCTTTGTGTGGATTACCAAATACCATATTAATAGAAACTAAAGATAATAATATACCACCTGCAACCTCTAAAGAGCCTATGTTTATGCCAAATATTTTAAATATTAGCTCGCCAAAAAGGAAAAAGAATGTCAATATGCCAAATACAAAGTATGTAGAACGTCTTACAATATAGCGCTTATCATTGAGAGTAATTTTGAGTTAAACTAACAAAAACAGGCAGTGCACCAAATGGATTTAATATAGCAAAAATAGAAATAACGCTTTTTAATGTAAAAGAAAAAAACTCAGCTGTATTAAAATCCATCGTCATATTGTAAGTATATTGTTTATTTTTAAATAAATCAATAATAAGGCCAAAGATTTTACACTTTGGCCTGATAAAGCTTTAGCAGCCTTCTACTTTTGGTTTTGCTGCTTTTGCAGCTGCCTTTGTTGGAGCTTTTACAGCGCTTGCTTTCTTTGCAGGAGCTTTCTTTTCGGTTTTTGCAGGAGCTTTCTTTGTTGCATTTTGGTTAGCCAAAACCGGTGAAACCATAAGACCTACAACAACACATGAAGCTAAAAACTTTTTAAACATAAAAATTGAACCTCCTTACAAAATCTTTTTATTTTATTTCTTTATATTACACAAAAGTAAAATCAAAGTAATATTTTTTATAAATAAAGCAATTTACTTGAAAATAAATCTTTTTAATTATATAATTCTAACAAGTTTAGCAAAAAAGAGGTACAAAATGGCGCAAGTGTTTGATTTNTCTTGCTTGCAAAGTTTGATTAATTATTCTTTTGCAAACATCTCAAGAGTAAAAAAAGAACTAAATTTAGATGAGTTTATTGACTCATTGGATCTTTTTTCTATCGCAATATTAAAGTTTGAAGATCCAAAGGATCTAAAATATTCATTTGAGCTTTTAAATAAAGTATTAAGAAGCTCAGATGCTTTTTTTAGCGAAAGCAATAGTTTCATTTATTTAATTTTACCTGGCACAGATAAATCTGGAGCTTTGTTTGTTTTAGAAGATTTTAGAGAATTTTTAGGCAATAAACTTGATTACAAAATTATAGAATTAAAACAGGATAATATTAAAGATTTAGGCAAAATTCTTTTTGAACTGAAGAAAAGTTTTCAATAATTACAACTTGACTTTTTTAGTGGTTCATAATAATATTGTTTTAACTTCAAGCCGGGGTGGTGAAACTGGTAGACGCGCTGGACTCAAAATCCAGTGGGAGCAATCCCATGCGGGTTCGATTCCCGCCCCCGGCACCAAAAAACTTATATACATAGTTTTTTTATTTTATCATTTCAGCTGAACAAATATAGTTCTTTTATAAACAGTGATTGATTTTTTTAGGCAGGCTAAACTTACCTGCCCAAAAAACATATTTAATATCTATCTATCAAACCATACGCTGACTGAGTGGCTGTGTAAATATCAACTACTTTGGCTGCATCTCCGATAATTTCTATATTTTTAAACTTATCTTTGATTTGCTCATACAATGTTCTATCTGATTTCGTGCCTATGCTTGAGATTATAGTATCAAAATTACCTAAATTTATAACTTCGTCCTCTTGGCGCGCAAAAACNCCTTCTTTTGTAAATTCTTCGACGCTCGTGCCTACAAACATTTTGACATTTGGGTTGTTTTTAAGTCTTGCAAGCGTAAAATCCTGNGTTAGTTCGTTTAAAATATCAACACCTACAACCTCAAAATTTTCGTTAGCTAATATTTCTATAGCTTCTCTGCCAATTAAGCCAATACCTAAAACTAGCACCCTTTTGCCTTTTGGTTTTGCTTTGCCTTCAAAAAAACTAAATGCATCAATAACATACTCTGATTCTATACCTTTGATATTTGGTATCTGAGAATTAGCACCCGTTGCAATCACAACTAAATCAGGATTTAGGGCTTTAATTTTCTCATACGTAGCAGACTCATACCTAAACTCTACACCTCTTCTTTTAGCTTCGCTAATAAGTGCATTGAGTGGCTTTTGCATTGCATCTTTATACGGAGCTTTGGTAGCTAATATAAATTGGCCGCCAAGCTCTTTTTTCTCAAAAACTATTGCATCATAGCCTTTCATTTTAGCATAAATACCAGATGCGATACCTGCTGGACCACCACCTACAATACAAACTTTAAGCTTTTTGCCAGAAGGTTCAAAAAATTTTTTATCCACAAAAGGATTTGTTATACATCCAAGTCCTATGCCACTTCTCACATTGTATAAGCAACCCTGCAAACAACCACCGCAGTACCATATTTTATCAAGTTCATCATTAAGTAGTTTATTAACAAAGTATTGATCAGCCACAAGGGATCTGCCAANACCAAAAAAGTCAACCCACCCTTCTTTTAGTAAAGCATTGATTCTTTCTGGGTTNCCCATTCTTCCATCAATAATAATGGGTAAATCTATTAGATTTTTGAGTTTTTTAAATGATTCTATTTGTTTATCTGTAGGTGTTGATGCATAGCTATAATACCAAAGCGGTGTATCGCATGCATTGCCAAGACCTGCATGAATTGCTTTTACACCGTATTGAGCAGCTAAATTAATCAATGCTACATTATCTTCTTCTACAATGCCACCTTCTACAAATTCATTTGCCGAAACTCTTAAAATTAACTCCAATCCATCACTAAATTTAGCTACTTGATCAAATACCTCTTTAGCAAAAAGCAATTTGTCTTTACCATATTCATCTGTTCGCTTGTTGGTTCGCTCTTTTAAAAATTGTGCAATTAAATAGCCCATACCACCTTGAATTTCTATTGCATCAAAACCTGCTTTTTTAGCTCTTGCTGCTGATTGTCCAAATGCTTCTACAATTTCTTTAATCTGCTCTTTTGTAAGCTCTTTGGGCGTTTGCATAGTAGAAGGGCACATTATAGCACTTGGCGCCAAAACAACCCCATCGCTTGCTTTTGGGTTTGCTGCTCTGCCTGCGTGATTTAGATTTATGCAAGCCAAAGAGCCGTTGTCGTGAATAGCTTTTGTTATTTTAGAAAGCTCATCTATGCAGTAATCACTATCAATACAAAGCTGTTTTGGATGTTCTCTGCCACTTTTTAGCACAGCGGTGGGCTCAATAATTATCAAAGCAACTCCACCTTGAGCTAAATTAGTATAATAGTTGATGTGTCTTTGATTTACCAAAGAATTAGTATCAGCGTAAGCCGTTTTTACGGGTGCTGCAATAAATGGGTTTTTTAAATGAAGCGAACCTATGTTTTTTCCTTCTAACTTCATATCAACCTCCTTTTTTTCTAAAATTATACCAAAAAAACACACTAGTCAATATATGACTAAATAAATTTAGAGTTACTAATACAAGAAAGTATCTTGACAATTTTATAAAACTGAATATTTTTAGATTTGTGAGTACAAGAAAAATTTTTATTTTAATACTAGTTTTACTGTTAGTATTAATTGGCTACAAGGTATATACTCATTTATCTTACCAATACAAAGTAAAAAAAGCTTTGGAATTATTAAAAAATCAACCCGTAATTGATATCTATTGCCCACTTAAGCCTATTAAGATAACAAAAATTTAGACCATCTTATGAGGGTCTAGGATTTCTTCTACTTGCTGTTTAGTTAATATGCCTTTTGCCAAAATAACTTCTTTTATTGTTTTATTTTCAATGTAGGCTTCATGGGCAATTGCAGCGGCTGCATCGTAGCCAATAATTAGCGCCAAAGGCGTAACAAGCGCCAAAGAGTTTTCAACAAAGCTATTTATGCGCTCTTTGTTTGCCATAAGCGGCATAATACATTTTTCGCTAAAATCATTAATAACATTTGACATAATATTTATAGCTTCGTTTATATGGTAAATAATAGCTGGCATCATAACATTTAACTCTAGCACACCAGCTTGAGCACATAGGTTAATTATCTGCGTATAGCCAATTACGCTGTAAGATACCTGCAAAACAGATTCTGGTATAACGGGGTTAACTTTGCCCGGCATTATAGAACTACCAGGTTGCAAATCCTTTAATATTAACTCACCAATACCACAACGCGGCCCNCACGACAAAAACCTAATATCACTTGCTATTTTAATCATACTTGATGCCAAAGTCGACAGACTTGCTGCAAAAAAATTCACAGAGTCCTTTGAGGCAATTGCTTCAAATAAATTTGGTGCTTGCTTATACTTAGTATTTGTAAGCTGTGATATCTTTTCAATAGCCAACTTTGCAAATCCCTTTGGGGCATTTAGACCAGTGCCTATTGCTGTTGCACCCAAAGCAAGCTCTTTTAAACCATTTAGACTAAATTCAATGCGTTTTTTATTATTTATAATTTGAGTTTTGTAAGCGCCAAATTCATCTGATAAGCGCATTGGCACAGCATCTTGCATATGCGTTCTGCCGATTTTAATGATGTTGTAAAATTCTTTTTCTTTATAATCCAACGCTTCTTCAAGATTATTCAAGGCGGGCAGTAATTTTTCATTTGCAAGCTTAACTATCATAATATGCATAGCTGTAGGTATCGTGTCATTGCTTGATTGACCTTTGTTAACATCATTGTTTGGATGAACTAGTTTTTGTCCCTTTTGACCACCTAATATTTCAGTTGCCCTATTTGCTATCACCTCGTTAATATTCATATTAGTTGAGGTACCAGAACCTGTTTGATAAACATCCACGGGGAATTGATCGTCAAATTTGCGGTCTAAAATTTCTTTGCAAGCTTGTATAATTGCATTGGCTTTTGTTTCTTCAAGAAGTCCTAACTCNTTATTGGCTTGCGCGCACGCAANCTTTACAGTTGCCAAAGCATATATAAAATCCAAAGGCATAGGTTTTTTTGACACTTGAAAATTTTCTATAGCCCTTTGCGTTTGAGCACCCCAATATGCCTCATCGCTTACTAACACTTCTCCCATAGAATCCGTTTCTTTCCTCATAAAAACCTCCTTATTTTGCTAATTTAAACCTAAACTTTTTTAAATTCAAGTCAAGTATAANTCAATATTTCACTTTTTGTAATTATGTTAAANTTTGTGTATAATTTTTTTGTGTTTGAAANGCTACAGATTGTTGGTCAAGCTTATAGAGGGTATGGGTATTCATATTTAAAAAACAAAATCGTATTTGTACCGTTTACGCTCGAACAAGACAAAGTTAAAGTAAAAATAATTCAAGAAAAGAAGAATTATATGGTAGGAGAAGTTGTAACAATTATTGAAGGTTCAAAAAACAGGAAAAAACCATTTTGCAAGTATTTTGGTGTCTGCGGTGGATGTCACTACCAACATATTCACTATAATGAACAGCTAAATATAAAGGCTCAAATTTTAAAAAATATACTAAAGCGCATAGGAAAAATTGAGGTTGACAATATAAATATAATAAAAACTAAACAAACTTTTTATAGGCACAGGGTCAAATTTCAACAAAAAGATGAAAATATAGGATTTTTTAAGCAAAGTTCAAATGATTTTTTAGCGATTGACTTTTGCCCTATCCTTGAAAAACCAATCAATGATTACATAAAAAATCACAAAAAAAACAATATAGAAATCGATAGTTTTTCAAAATTAACAACTAAAAAAGGTGACTTGCTTAAACTGGATTTATCTTTTATAACAAAGGATACCTATCTTGAGTATCCAATGGGTGTCTTTACACAAATAAATCTACATGCAAACAACGAACTGATTAAGATTATCACAAATTTGGTGGATGATAACAATGTTTTGGAAGCATTTTGCGGTATTGGAAATTTCACAATTCCATTGGGGCTTTTGGGCCATACCGTTGACGCTTTTGAGATTGACAAAATTGCTATAAATACACTTCAACAAAATTCACAAAGACTCTCGCTTAAAATAAATGCTACCTGCTGTGATTTAAATAAAAAGTTAAACTATGAACGGCCTATAGGTACAATTATTCTAGACCCTCCACGAAGCGGCTGTCCTGCTTTAATGAATTTTATTAATGAAAAAAAGCCAAGAAAAATTATATATGTTTCATGTGAACCGCCAACGCTTGCAAGAGATATTTCAATGCTTAAAAACTACTCTATTGAAAAGATTTTTTTGATTGATATGTTTGCAAACACCTACCATTTTGAAACTGTCGCGGTTTTATCTATAAATAAGTAAGTAATTTAAATAAATAAATCATTCTTGATATTGAGCCCAAAAATAATAAACTTCAAAGTAAGATTTTTAAAAGGGAGGTTCTATGCAGCAAAGAGGTTATTGGGGAACTTTGATTGGTGGTTTTCTTGTTGGCACCACACTTTTTATTTTTTATTATGTATCTGGTGCAGGTTTTGGTGCAAGTGGTGGGTTTTCGCAGCTATCAAGCTTCATTATAGCGTTGTTTTCTAAATCCTATATTGCTTCAAATGCATACACTGCAAAAGATTTAGGAGATCACGGAATTACTCACATTCTATACAACCGTATATTTTTTATTGACATTGGCATATTTATCGGAGGTTTTGTAAGTGCGCTTATCGGTGGCAGGTTGAGATTTTCTACAGATAAAGGCTCTAGTGCACCAACATCATATAGATATGCAATGGCATTTTTTGGCGGCATTTTGATCGCATACGCCACAAGATACGCAAGGGGTTGCACAAGCGGTCAGGGGTTAGCTGGGGCAGGAGCATTTTCTATAGGTGGCTGGTTATTTTTATTTTGCGTATTTGCCGGTGTTTATCTGACTGCAAGGTTATTTAGGAGGCAATGGCTATGAGTGCTCCACTTTATATAAACGGTGTTATTTCCGGTCATACAAATATGCTTTTTTCGATATTTGGTGGGTTTTTGTTTGGCTTTTTTTTAGAAGTAACGGGTTTTGCTTCTGCAAAAAACATTACAGACGAATTTTATTTTAGAAACAATCGCGTTATCCAAATGATGGTTTCAGCCGTAATAACATCCGCATTGTGGTTTTTGGTATTCGGCTCACTAGGACTTATCCAGATACCAAATATCTGGACACCAAATTTATACCTGTGGCCCTATATATTTGGGGGGTTGCTCTTTGGCGTTGGTATGGCAATGAGTGGCTATTGCCCTGGAACATCAGTAGCTGCTATTGCAAGCGGCAAAAAAGACGCTATGGTATTTGGATTAGGTATGCTTGTTGGTATGGNTATATTTATATTTGGGTTCCCATTTGAAAAAGATTTTTATGTTTCAAGTGATTTAGGTCAAGTCTACTGGCATACACTATTTAACGNAAACACTGTGGTTTCATTTATAATAACGATATTAATAGGCGGTTTTTTTATGGGTTTTATGCAATATATGGTATCTTATGTAAACAAAAACCGCACAGAATCGAAAGAATACTCCATGCAATATGTANTTGGAGTCCTAGCACTGATTTTTGTTATCTTAGTTACGGTATTGCTAAAAACACTGCTACCTGCAAGCTAAAGAAAAAAGGGGGCAATCCCCTTTTTTTAAATATTGAGATTCATAAAAAATTAGTTTATTATACAATTTATGAAGTTTTTCTTAATTACTGTTGCATTCTCATTATTATTTAGTATAAAAGCCTACTCAAAAGAGGCTTCAAATGGCCGAATACTTTACAATCAAGCTACTTTGCTTCTAAAAATGGGTGATTATAAAAACGCATTTATATATTTTTCTGGTGCTTGCTACAATAATTACCTACCGGGTTGCGATATGATGGGTTTAGTTGAGTACCAAATTGACAAAACCAAAGGCACGCAAATATGCAAACAATGGGTAAAAGAGTTATCAAAAAGCAAAGATAAAAATGATAAAGCGCATTTAAAACAAGTATTAAAATACTACATTGACGCATTTAAGCA
>JGI24721J26819_10003751_pt1 | contig 16112 bp, 10 predicted proteins | sample YelNatPaOPGAMG01_FD_26819 | JGI IMG/M metagenome (IMG submission 26819)
TCCCTTCCCGCCACGCCCCAGCCGCGACTCACGATGTGCAGGCAACCCACCGCAACCGCCTCGCCCGCGAGCCAATCGCCGACATGCAACCGGCAAATCGTTCGGTAGATCGCACAGCTTGCGACGTGCGGAGGCAAACCGGTGGGAACCGCTGCCGTCCAAGGCCTGGCGGGGGTCGAGCGCGCGATGAGGAAGACGAACCGCGCCCAGACCGCGCCCAGTCCTCTGAGCTTTTAAAGGCTGTGCTTTGGCAGCACTCGACCGAATCTTCGTTTCCTCGGTTTGCTTGTGTGAATCGGGTCGTATCGGATGCCAGCGGGCTGCGCGCGGTTACCCGACCGAAACGGTTCGGACACAATCGTACACGCTCCACTATCGCGGAGNCAGAGATTACCCAAAGATAGACAGCCTTGGGTTTGGTTCGGGTGCTCCNAGGATTNCGGGANGTGATGATCGGGCGCAGTTGGGAGCTGCGCGCAAAGAGCACGTGGCCTCAGCCGAGGCCCTCAAGACACAGACCGCGCAGGACGGGAAGGGATTGACCATGGAGCTTTGGAATGGAGACCCCACGAAGGGTAGGGCGGCGTCCGAGGAAGGTGCACTGTGGATCGACGCGCCGCGGAAACTAGGCCGGGAAGGCCGGGCGGCCTTGCGAATCTGCGCGCCAGTGCGTGCGATAGGTTTGTATGGTGCGAGCGNCCCGATCAACCGGCTCGATGCGGTGGCTGGGTGGGGGCGAAGAAGGTGAGGTAGGGTTGGCCCTGGGCGTGGCGCCACAACAGNAGCGCCAACTCNCGNGCNTGGTAATCGCCCCACATCGAGCTTTCGCCGTTGGGGACTTTTTGGCCGGGAGCCACATAGTCCCAGCCGTTGGGCCTGTGATAGACCGAATGCAGGATCAGGCCCTGATGCTTCGGGTTGGTCGAGAGATACGGCTCGGCAAATAGTGTCCGCGCGATCGTCAATGCGGCTTGCTGGTAATGCGGACCTGGAGTCCGGCTCGGGTGCGCGCCAGTTTGCCGACCCGCTGGGCCGGCAAGGTAAGAGCCCAGGCGCCAGAGGCCTTGGGCCGCAATGGCTGCGGCGGAACTGTCCACCGGTTCCCATGGGTTGAATGGGTCAGCGGGCCGATCGAGATAATCCGATGGGAGCCGATGCAGGTTTGGCGCGCCAGTGTCCCACATGGGGATGCCGTCGGCGCAGCAGTGTTGCAGGTAAAAGTCCGCTGTGACAGTGGCAGCGCGGGTGAGGGCACGGACCAGTTCTTTGAGGCTGAGGCCGGCGGGCAAGTCCGCTGCGCTAGGCCGAGTGCACTGCTGCAAGAACTCCAGTTGCTCGGCAAAACCCAAGATCGCCCAGGCCAGCCCACGCGTCCAAGTGCTGAAGGGTGACCAGCCCTGCTGAGTGCCGGGGCAGCGGAACTGGCCACTCACCATGTTGAAGATGGCCTCGTGTGCCACGCGGCCCGGCACGTCGTAGGCGTCTCGGCCCTCGCCGTAATAGACATTGTATCGGGCGGTGTTCAGGGCGTGCTCAGCCAGGCGGCGGAGCAGGGATATCTTCTGATCTTGCTCGCCCATCAGCACGTGACCCAGTTGATGGGCCACAGCCAGCGACCGCAACGACCGGATCGTATCGACAAACAGCGAATGGGGCCCGTTGAAGGAGTGAATGAACCCGGTGCCGTCGGCTAGCCGGGTCCAACGGGCTGCTTGGACTGCGCCGCTGACCTTGAGTGCCAGCTCGCATAGCTGTGCTTCGGATTCGTTGAATGGCACTTTGCCTTCGCGCAGCAGTCGCAGCAGGTTACCGTAGGTGGAGATGTTGTTGAAACCGTGATCGTGCACGCCGATGTGGGTAAGGTGCGGCGCCATGTGGACCAAGGTGCCGCGTCGGCCCAACTCAAGAAACCGGCGGTCACCGGTGACCTCGAACTGGATCAGAGCCGAGCCGAACTGAAAGCCCTGGGTCCATTCGGTCCAGCCGCGGCTGGCGTAGCGCCCGCGCACGGTGAACACGGGCGCGCCGGCAGCGGGTTTCCAGGTCTTTTCCAGGCTGAGAATCTTGGCCGCCGACAACTCGAACAGCCGGTGGATGCTCGGCAGCAGGCTGTTAACATTCAGAGTCCAATCGATCTTCAGAGCCATAAAGAGCTGAAAAATTGACGGAGCGTGCGTCGGCGGCCTAGAGCCGATGCAGATGAAACCCGCCGTCCACATTGATCACTTCGCCCGTACTGAACGGCAACAGGTCAAGCGCGATGGCCGCCACGGCCTTCCCGACGTCTTCGGGTTGGCCCCAGCGCCGGATCGGGGTCAAGCCTTGGGCGATAAGTTGGTCGTATTTGGCTTGGACAGGCCGGGTCATGTCCGTGGCAATGATTCCGGGCCGGATTTCATACACGCCAATACCGTATTCGGCCAACCGCGCTGCAAACAGCCGGGTGACCATGGCCAAGGCCGCTTTGGAAATGCAGTAATCGCCCCGGTTGACCGAAGCGGTGTAAGCGCTGATGGAGCTGATGATAACGATCTTGGGTCGGACGGGTTGGGTGCCTGAGGCTGGAGGAGTGGAATTCGGCGAGGCGGCTTGCACCTGTTGGATCATCCAGCGGGCGGCAAGTTGGGTGAGAAAGTACGGGCCCTTGAGATTGATCGCCAACACTCGGTCAAAGCTCTCTTCAGTAGCCTCCAGCAAATCGGCCCGGACACTCGGTGCCACGCCAGCGTTGTTAACCAACAGGTCCAATCGACCAAATTGGTTGCGGGTGAACTCGATCAGCCTGTGGCGGTCTTCGCTCAGCGCCACATCGGCTTGGCAGGGTTCGGCTCGAATCGAGCGTGCGGCTTTTGCAGCTTGGGCCAGGCAATCNGCAGCCGTCTGCTCGGCTGCGGTGCGGTTCGAGGCATAGTTAATGACTAGATCGTAGCCGATGCTGGCCAGCTCCAGTGCCACGCCACGCCCAATGCCACGCGAGGCACCTGTAATCAGCGCCACCGGATTCACGCGCCGTAGCTTAGGGGCAGCCGCCCGGCTCACAAATCCAAAGTGCAGCGCCGCGCCGGCCCGGGCCTGAAGGCACTCGTGTGCCAAGCTCAAATCGGCCCAAGCGCAGGCTGTTTCGGTGGAAAGGTGCGGTGGCCTAGCGAAGCAACTCAAATTTTCGCACCACGGTTTTCTTGCCTGCCGGGCTGCGGGCTTCCAGGGCAATCGTACCAGCTTGAGTGGGCGGCAACTGCGCCAAAAACAGGCCGTCTGATTCTACCGGAACCTCTCGTCCGTTGACCACGATGGCCGTGCCCGGCTCGACCCAGCCATGCACGTCAATGGCGCAGCCAGGTGCCACCGGCGATCCTTCCAGTGGATTGGTCTGGAGCAGCAGCTTGGGCGACTGCTCCAAGTCCAATATCTCCTCGATGGCTTGACGCTTGGCGCCATACAACACAGCCGGGTCACGCGTCCAGCCGTGGTAGTCAGCCACCACTTGCGAGGCCAGTTCGATGCCCCGGCGTTGTGGGTCGATGAAGGCCGCCACCCGTTCGGGCAAAGTCGCCTTGAGGGCTGCGATCCGGTTCTGCAGCAGCCACAGGCATTCGTAGTCTTGGAGGCCATTGCGCATCTGTTCCCAACGCAGCGAGTTCATGAGGCCGTCGGGTTTAGGATAAACCTGCCACCCGTCACCCCGATGCTGGCCTGGGGCGTTGATGGGGTCGTCGGTCCAGGCGTTAAAGCCCCAGTGCAGGTAACCGCGCAGGCCGAACCGGTAGTTGAGCCAGTGCAACAACCGCGATTCGATCAGGGGCACATCGACGGTTTTGTTGGGCAGGGAGCCACCTTGGAAGATGCCCACGGTGTAGAACCACAGTTCATTGCCTTGGCGCTGGGCTTCGTGGTAGGCGTGCTGCCAGGTGGCCAGGTGGTCCAATTTGGGCACCCAAATCTCCAGGTGACCCCAGCAATGGGGTGTCTCGATCGCATCGATCCGCCGCAGCTCCGGCGCATAGCGGTGCACCAAAGCCGCTGCGTTGCGCCAGGCCAGGATGTTGTGCGCAGACGGTTCGTCACAGATGTGAAAGATCGTCTTGGCCAGCCAGCCGCGCTGTTGCAGATGCCGGACCAAGGCGGGCAAAAACTGCGGCAGGTACTGCTGGCCCGGCATCAGGATGCGCCGGCCCGTCGCCGCGTCAGTCACAGGGAATTCGCGCAGCAGGATTTCACGGCTGGACCAGCCGCCTTCACCGAACCCGGCAATAAAACCGGTCTCAAGCAGGTCCATCCGGCCCGTGTCCCAGAAGACTTGGGCCCACTGATCAAACCGGGAAAAATCAAACTGCAATTGGCCGTCTGCGGAGCGGGTGCAGCCGATCAGTTCCAGGCCCAGCCGAAAGACGTTCTGCCGGTGTGCAGCCATGTTTTGGGCATAGAGCTTCAGCAACCGCAGCAGGCCTTCTTTGTTGGGTGGGTCGAGCTTGTGATGCTTGCGGAATTGCCCGGTGGAAAACCATTCGGTGACGTAAAGGTGCCGTTCCTCGGGCATCGTTAGCGGATAGACTCGCAACCAGATCGGCAATGCCGCTTGGTGGGAATCGGCGGTCACGACCACGGTGCCGACGTAGTCGCCCGGTGGTGTGTCTGGCGCAATTGTGATGGTCAGATAGACCGCTTTGCGCCGTCCCTGAGCCACCGAACACTGCCGCTCTTCGCTCAGATAATCGGGGAACCAAGCCGGGGCAGGGCGAGTCCAGCGGTCAGGGCGTTGGTTGGGACTGTTCTTTTCGATGAAAATGCTCCCGACGAAGTTCCACTGCACCGCCGCTTCGGGAATGAGCCCAGGCCCATTAGTTTGCTTGAGCGGGCTGACTGCCACCGTCACGTTGGCCAGGTCGCGATGTGCCTCCAACACACACTGAGCCGAGATAATCTCGTTGCGCAGCCCGAATAGGTCGAGTTTCTCCCAGCGCGGTGCCACTTGACCATAACCGTCCTCGAACACCCGCACCAAATCGCTGGTAGCGAACCATTCAAAGGCAGGCCTTTCGGCGTTTGGTTTAGTTGGGACTGGAGCCTCTCCGCTCGATGCAAGGTTGGAACGCGCGTTGTTGAGCTGCGGATCGACTGGTCCGGAGCTCGCTTGGGTTGGCCTTGCACTAAGGGCGCCAAAACTCAGCAGCCAGGAGCCCAAGACCCAGCAGGTCAACCACCTCAGCAACCGTGGCTCGGCTGCATTTTGAATGCTGGTGAGCCTGTTGTGCATGGCGCGTGAACCTCTCTGCATGTTTTCTGGATACCTTGCAGCACTTGCTGCAACTCAAGCGACTCTGCTCCGGTCAGGCCACCAACCTCTGCGCCCGTCCGTGTGACCAAAGCCCAAATAAAGTGCGGTTAGTGCCCAGCCTTGGCCCGATCTGTAGGCTTGCCTGGCGCAGACCCAAGCGGGACTGGGCCACGGTGCGACGTCGGCCAGGGTGCCCTTAGGGCTCAAAGCCAAGCCCTTGACTGCCGCAACCGCCTAGCTACCCAAGCCCGCGCCTGCGCCAGGCAGCGCAAACCTAAAGATCAAAGTGTCCTAAGTTGGGCTTAGTATTCCCGCTTGCGCGTGATGCCCGGCATGGGCACCGGATACTTCCCGTCCGGCCCTGGCTGCAGTGGTGCCGGCGACTCGTTGGTCAGTTGGTCCAGGCCAGGCGCAAACTCATGCTCACAGTTGAGCATTTCCTCGTAAGTAATCTCCTGGCCTGTATGAGCTGCCATCCGGCCCATGGATGTGACCAGGCTGGCTTCCACGCCGCGTTTGAGTTCGTTGTAAGGTTTATCGTTGCGGATGGCGTCGATGAGGTCGGTCCACTCGTTTTGGTATGGGCCTCGATCATCCGGGCCGGGCTTGGATTCCCACACCAAGTCAGACCGGCGCGGGTTTTGGCTCTTGTAAATGGCTGAGGGCGGACCGCAATCGCCGCTGCGCGAGGCGATCGCCAGACCCTTGGTGCCGTGGATAAAACTGCCGTAAATGTCGTGGCAGCCGTTGATGCACCGGCCGTCGAAATTGAGCTTGGTGCCGTCGGCAAAGGTATATTCCACAGCGTAAATGTCGAAGTTTTGGTCCACATACGTCTGGCCGTCCGGGCTTTGGCGATAATGCCGCCCACCCAGAGCGTGGGCACTGACCGGCCATTGACCCTTCATCCAGCACAGATGGTCGATGATGTGGATGTAGAAATCGCTGAAGCAGCCGCCGCTGGCCCACAGGAAGCTGTGGAAACGCTGGACCTGATACAGCAGCTCGCTCATGCCGGGGGGTTTGGGCAATGAAGCGAAGTAACCGATAGGACCATGCATGCGATAACCCCGCATCAGGATGATGTCACCCAACTGGCCGTCTTGGATACGTTGGGCCAACTCTTGCAGTGGACGCGCATGGCGGGACATGAGGCCCACGCCCACTTTGAGGTTCAGTGCGGTGGCTTCCTCAGCTTGCTTGAGCATGCGCCGGCTGGTTGGGCCATCGACTGTGATGGGTTTTTCCATGAAGACGTGCAGCCGTTTCTGCAGTGCATAGGCAAAGTGCACCCAGCGAAACGCCGGCGGCGTAGCCAAGATCACAATGTCGCCTGGCTTCAGGCAGTCCATCGCTTTCCGATACGCGTCAAAGCCGACAAACTGGCGCTCGGGCGGCACGTCGATACGGTCGCCAAGGTCCTTGCGTAACCCATTTAAGCTGCTGCGTAGCCGTTCCGGAAACACGTCGGCCATGGCCACAAGTTTGCTGGGATTGTTCCTGACCGATAGCGCGTCACGTACCGCTCCGCTGCCCCGGCCCCCGCAGCCTACCAACGCCAATTGAATGAACTCGCTGGAGGCAGCGTGCACTGGCGGCAACACAACCCCGGCCAGGGCTGAAGCTGCGGCGACAGTGCCAGTTTGTTTGATAAATTGACGGCGTGAAGTTCGATGCACGTTCGGTTCGTTCATGCGGCGATGGTTCCGTAAGGCCTGGAGCTGTGTCAATACCGGATCGCAGCGCGGCAGCGTCCTGTGGCTCTAGCATCGGCTGGCCCCTGGCGAACCAATCCAGGCTGCGCTCGGCTACGCGCTGCGGTTTGATCAGAAGGGCTGCGTCGTCCCGCTGGGGTCAGCGGCCGGGCCNGCATTGCCAACAAGGTGAGGGGAGCAGCCAGCAGGTGCGCCTGATCGCCCTGCAGCAGGCTAAATGGATCCGTGCGGTTCCGCGAACATGTCCAAAGGCAGCCTGACTTGTCACAGCGGCGGCGTGGGCATCACCCAGCAGTAGGCGGTGTAGCGGATTTCACTCCAGCCCAATTCCGGCCATGGGTGGCCAGGGAACAATGGTTTAGGCACGGGCGTAAACCGGATCCGGACCCGGATCCGGGACCGGCCCTGGGTCAGGTCACGCGGCACGATGAATTCATCGTCACGGAACCGGCGGTTGGAGGTTTGCACTTGGTGTTGGGTGGGGCCCAATTCATCAGGTGGGTTGGAATACACGCAGGTATTAGCCCCGGCCAGGTACCAGATGCCAGCCGGTCGGAAAGGACCCACGGCACCATCAGTCTCATCGGCTACAAACACTTCCGCGCGTTGATTGGGCAGACTATAGTCCAGTTTACGCCGCAACAACACGCCCAGGTTGTCCGGCCGTAGTTGCAGCGAAAATTCCGAGGTGCCCGTGGTTTTGCGCCCGAAATCGGTGTGGGCGGGATAAACTTCGCGCCCTTCGAAGGTATCCACGCCCCATTCATATCTGGAGGTGATGCTGTAGGGCGGGCTGGCGTCCGGGGAGTGGTAACGGTGTGCTTGTTCGCTGGTCGGGTCACCGATCTTCAGCTCGTCGGTCTGGACCAAGGAAGGGGCAGGGATGCCGTACCAATACACCACCGTTTCGTAGTGTTCAGTGGACTGGTTTAGCCCCCCGTGTTCCAGGCGCAACACAGCCCGATGCCCAAATGGCATCAGGTCAGCCAACAAGAACCGGTAGGCCGACTCGATCAGGTCCTCTGGATGGCGCGCTTTCTTGGGTCCCCCAGCGCCGCAGGGATGGCCGGCGAAGGGTAACGTCATGTTGAGCCCACCCCAGTAATCCCCGCCGCCACCCCATTCCTCGTGCCAGTGCCTTGGACCTGGGGCGTTAGGCTGTCATCGAAGAAAAACCGTGGATCGCCCTCCAGCGTGTTCAACACGCCCCGGTGTGAAAAGATCCACGACATCCCGACGATGTGCCCAGACCAGACCGGGCTGGCTTCGACCTCGCGGGTGTCCAGCAACACCAAGTCGTGTCCAGGCACCGGCTGAGGATGATCGCGGTAGGTGGCGTGGAACCAGGCCACGTGTTGGGGCGGCTCGCCCAAAGGATGATGCCGAACGCGCCAACGGACCCCAGCCACCGCTTGGGTCGAGCCGACCAGCTCGATCCGANCCGACCGGAAGAACGGCATGGGAAAAAAGCAGGCCAGATGCACCTGCGCATCGGTAAAGCGGATGAAGACGGGAAACCCTTTGACGNGATACTCGCGCTGGGCACAGTTGTGCAANGTGCCGGCGCCGAAAAACAGGGCAACCGGTGCATCGATGGACGGCACCGGCCGGTCATCCCACCTCACCTTAAGCCGGGCTTGCCCGAACGGCACCGCACTAGTCGTGGGCACCCAAAACTCCAAGGCCCGTAGCATCGTCGGGCCCGAAGTCATTGTGGTCAACACCGCCNTTTGTCCGGCGGCTAAGTCCAGGTCCCCAATGGCCTCTTGAATGCCCAACCGCCTGCCTTCGGGTGAGTTGGCCTGCGGCACAAGGTCTGTACCCGCGCGGCTCAGCAGTGCCAGCACATCGGCAGCCGGACGGCTGCGNCCNTNCCANGANCGGATGGGCTGGGACAACGGCGCGGCGCGGTCGTAGAGGTGGTAAATGTAGTAGCCGGTGCCGTAATGGGTGCNGCTGTAAGCCATCCGAAACGATTTCTCAAACNGGATCGGNACCCACATCAGGTCCGCCCCGCGCGTGGTGGGCCAGGTCCAGGTCAACGGATGCGGGAACACATCTTCAGGCAGGAACACAGTGTGGGTGAAGCGCTTTTTGGCCTCGACTGGATTAGCGGTAGCCGTCTCGGACACGATCCAATCCACGCCGTCCACTTCGTAGTGCCAGGGGCTACCGTGCCAATGGTTGTAGCGCGCAAAATACAGCACGCCCGGCCCGGCCACATCCAGCGTCACGTTGAAATCATCGGCTTCCTGATACAGGAAATGGCTGGCATCAGCCGCTTCGTTGCCGCCGCGTCGGTCGTAAGTGCTGCGCAAGTAAGCCCGCACACCGATCCGATGGCATGGCCAGCGGTCCCACTGCCGGTATGCATCCAAACCCACCGGAATGGTGGGCGAGTCAGCCGGCCATGCCGGCGAACCACTCAGCAGCAAGGCCATAGTCCATCCCGACCATCGGCTCAATCGTTTAGCTGACATGGGCTGACCCTACTGATAAGGCTGCCAAGCGCACAAGACTTGCTTGAGGGAGGCACCGGTGCGCGCGTCGACTGCGTGAGGGCACACTTTCAGCCTGCGCAGCCGAGCGGCTCGGGCTGAAGGTGGTCTGCAGGCGGTGGCAGCCAGGCCGGCACTTGCACAACGGCTGGGATCTGCGCCACCACCGCCCCCGGTGCGCGCAATCCATTTTCAAGGTTCATCGGTCTAGCTTAGCTGCTGGCACCCGGGCACAAAACCGGTTGCCTAAGTCGAGCCCTATTGGTTTGTTGGGCGGGTGCTTGCGGGCCGATTTGACAGCAGGATTGCGGCGGGCCTGTTGTTGGCGGTGGCCTTGTGGGGAGCCAACAACACCGGGGTAAAGTTCTTGGTGGCAGCCTGGCCGCCATTGTGGGTCGGTAGCACGCGGTTCCTCTGCGCTGGGCTTTTGCTTTGGGGGCTGCAACGGTGGACCCGTCTGCTGGGCCACAGCCCGCAGCTTCAACCGGCTGTGCAGAAACAGTTCTGGTTCCGGGGCGGGCTGACCCTGGCCGCGTACATCGCTGCATTTAATTGGGCGGTGCAGTTGACGGCAGTATCGCATGTGGCGCTTTACTTGGGCGCCGCGCCGATTTGGGCACTGTTGTGGGAGGGCAAAGCCGGCTTGGCTGGAGCCGCCTTGGCTCGGCGCTGGGCAGCGGGCGGTCTGGCGGTAGCTGGGGTGGCGGTCTTGTTTTGGCCCGCAGTGCGAGACTCCAAAGGCCAGTGGCTCGGCGAGGTGCTGGGGTTAGGCTGCAGCGTGCTCTGGACCCTTTACGGGCGCCGATGCCGGGCCCTGGGCACGAATTTGCCGGCTCCGGTCGTGACTGCGCAAACCATGTGGCGTGCTGGGGTTTGGTTGGGGCCATTGGCGCTGATGGAAGCTGGACTACATGGGGTGAGGTGGGACGCGTGGCGCGCGGCCATCCAGCTTTACTGCATTGTGGGGGGCGGAGTTGTCGCCTTTGGATTGTGGAACCGTGCGCTGCGCTACTGGCCAACCAGCCGAGTGTATCTGTTCAACAACCTGGTCCCGGCCAGCACCATGCTTTGGGCACGCTGGACCTTGGGCGAGCCAGTCAGTCCGACTTTCTGGCCCGCTTTGGGCCTGATTGCGCTCGGCGTGGTCTGGGCCCAAGTCGGTCAGACTACGGCGAGCGGAGTTCAGCCAGCACACGCCAACCTCGCAGAGCAAGACCGAACCGCCAAGCAGCAAGGCTGATCCAGCCCGCACCGCTACTGCGGACCGGCGCGTTGGGGCTGGGGACCATCCTGAACAGTCCCGCGTAAGCTCTGGCACGCAGTCAGGCGCCGTCAATGGGTAGCGGCGGACGCTTTTCCCAGCGGCCTTGGGTGAAGTCGGGGAATTGAACCAGTTGACCGCCCTGGGCCACCGACTGGATGGATAACGGATAAACTGCCGACCACGTGGCAGCGTCATACACGTCTTGCGGCGCTGGCGTTTTGGCCCGGACAGCTTTCAGGAAATCGTGGAACATGAGGTATTCAGCGCCGCCGTGGCCACCGCTTTTCAGTGCGGGCTCGCGCAACTCAGCCCAAAGCGGGTGCTCGAACTTCTTCCGATACGGCGCAAAGGGTTCCCACTCATGCCGGGCCGGGCCGTCGCCTTCCAGGCAGATGTTATCGGTGGTGCCCAGATAGATGCCGCGTACTCCTTCCAGCCTCAGGATCAAGTCATAAGGCCGGTGTGTGTGGGTGTTGTAATACAGCGTCACAGTGTAGCCCAGGGCAGTCTTGAGTAGGGTGACGTTGATGTCGCCCTGAGCGTAGATGCGTCGGGCAGCCGGGTGGTCCGGGCCAAACCGCTTAGCCGCATAATGTTGAACGCCTTTGGCGGGTGTGCTGAAACTGACCAAAGCAGTGAACCGGTCGCCCCGATTGATGTTCATCCATTGGGCCACTGGCCCCAGCGGATGGGTTGGGTAGAGGTTACCGTTCTGGTTAGCCGCATGTTGGCCGCGCCAGGTCAGTTGGCCGTTGGCATCAAACATGATTGCCCGGCAATCATGTTGGTACCCAGCTTCGCAATGCAGCACCTGTCCAAAAAGCCCCCCGCGCACCATCCGCAGCAGCGCCAGCACCGTCTCGTAGTAACAGACGTTTTCCAGCATCATGCACGGCACGCCTGTTTGCTCGGAGGTCCGCACCAAATCCCAGCATTCCTCTAAGGTGGCGGCCGCCGGCACTTCAACTCCGGGATACTTTCCCGCCCGCATCGCCGCCACAGCCATCCGCGCATGCCAGGCAATGGGCGTGGCGATGATCACTGCATCCAGGTCGTCACGTTTGACCAACTCTTCCCACACCTGCTCGGTGCCTGCATACACTTCAGGCCGTTGGCCGGTCTGCTTTTCCACAAGGCTCGCCGCTCGGTCAGCCCGGGCGCGGATCAAGTCACACACAGCGCCGATCTTGGCCTGGGGCAACAGCAGTAACGTTTGAAGCAGGCTAGTGCCTCGCGCGCCGGTGCCAATGACACCCAAGCGGACGGCCTGAGGTTTTTCCTGCGCCAAGACGTGCCNTCCAGCTACAGCGACACTGCCAGCCAAAGCAGTCTTCAGAAAAGCGCGACGGTTCATACGCGGTGATGTTACGCGACCAAGCGTCACCGAGAAAGCGCAAGAAACCGATTTGCCAGCGGATGATGTGGCCTGGGCCAGCGGCTGCAACGTTAGGCCGGCCAGGTTGGGGCTAGATGAGCGCGCTGCACCCAAAGAGCAACACTGGGCGGTTGCTGTGCCACGTCCTGCCACTGCGGTTTGCTGGTCGTAACCTCGATAGTTGCGAGCCCCAGCTAGCCGCAGCTCACTGCGCGCCCAGGCGCACCACCACCGACCGACAAAAACTTGCTAGCAGCAGGCGCGTGCCTGTTCGTTCAACCGGTAGATGCCGGTCGGTCCAGGGATCATAAACCATTGCCGGGCCGGTCGGCACCGCTCGGGGCAACCCGCTCAAATCCAGGCTCAGACCCTGAAGCTGCTGCGGAGCCTGACCTTGCCCCAGTTCGGTCTGCCAAGTGTTCTGCTTGTCCCGACACCACAGCAGTGTGGTGCGGCGGCCTTGCAAGGCGTAAACCCGCAGGCGTGGATGTTCCAGCTCGGTGGGTTGAAACCGTTCTGCCGGCGGGTCAAGGCCTTTGACCGCCTCGGCAAACCGGGCAAACTGATGCCACAGGTTGTTCCGATCCACATACACGTCCCAGTGCCAAATCTGGCCCGAACCGGCTGCACCAGCAAAGAAGGGTGCAAACAGCACGTCATGCAGGATGATGCCTGCCTTGTCTTTGGCATAGAGCTTGAACGGGCCGGTGTGCCGGGGTTCGACTGCGCCGCTTTCGGCCAGCAGGACCGGTCGGCTGGGCTGGTAACTGAGCAGCTCGCGCACGGCATCAGCCGTCAGCACATCGACCGGACCATGACACACCTCCAGGCTGGCGCCCAAGTCCAAGTAGCGATGCACTTGGGCCAGATCGTTACCAGATAACAGGCTGTGCCGGCGGTAGAACTCGCGCACGCGCGGGCTATCGAAACTACCCAAGCTTTGCATGGCCAGATGCTGCGGGAACAGCCGGTGTAGCTCCGCCAGCATTGCCTCGGTCCAAGGCAACCAGTGCTCGGGGCCGGTGGCCACGGCATTGATCTCGTTCCACAGTTCCCAACCGAACACGGAAGGATGCTTGCCCCAACGGCTGGCAAACCACGCCAGTTTGCGCCTGAACTGGTCGCGGCTGGCTGCCCCGGAGAAGAAGTCGGCCACATTGGTCGCCGGGCCGCCTTGGGTGGTTAGATGCAGCGGTTTATTGGCCCAACGCTGCCGCGGGCTGGAGCTCATTTCCCGGAAATGCTCCAACGTCAGCTTGGCCCGCAGACCGCGCCGGCGCGCTAGATCGAGCAACGCGTCAATCCGGCGGGCCTTGACCTCGTCATAGACGCCGCTACGTTGGTGTTCAACGTCCCAAAACGGCGCGCTGAGCCATACGCGGAACAAGTTACCGCCGTGGCGGGCGAGCTGGCTCAGCCATTGGTCCATGCGCGCCAGGCCGTTACTTTCACTGGAGCTATGGGGAGCATCGGGTGCAATCAGGTTCAGGCCGATAGGGATGTAAGGCCGGCCATCAGACAACTCGAAGTAGCGTGGGTCCCGAGGGCTCACACGGACGAAGGTGGTTGCCACGGCTTCGGCAGCGCCACTCGCTGCACAACTGCACAGCAGCAGAATACTCACGGCAACAGGACCATACGGTGAGTTCATACGATGCAAACCAGCTAGTCGGGCTAGTGGATTCATGGGACAGTGAACTGACCGGTCAAAGCCAGCATTCCAGCCGCATTGTTTAGCCCAAGCCGGTTGCCTGTCCAGTGTAGCTAGGGCCCGTTTCCAACGCGGGCACATTCGACTTCTTTGCTCGCTGGGCAGCAGCCATGCGGAGCTGGGCGCCTTGGGGCTGGCGGCGCAGCCCCGCAGCCAGCCCCCGCAAGGTCCCAGCGCTGCGCCGATTGCGGGTCGTGACAAGTTGCGAGCCCAGCACCGCCCCGGGCCTCTGAGCTGCCGCAGATTAGCACGTGTGCTCAAATCAATCAGGCTTTCGATTGAGGCACTGCCCCGCGCCGGCAGTTCAGGTGGTCGGTGGCGAATCGGATTTCGCTGGCTCCTGAAACGGCTTTGGGGCTATGGTGGTCCCGGGCTTGGAGCCGAAGTGCGGCCCTTGCCTAATTGCGTTGACGAGCCATTTTGAAGCGACATGGAACCACGCGGTGATATTGCTGTGATTGGGCTGGCTGTGATGGGCCAGAACCTCATTCTGAACATGAACGACCACGGGTTTACCGTGGTGGCCTACAACCGAACCGTCTCGAAAGTGGACGATTTCTTGGCCAACGAGGCCAAAGGCACTAATGTGCTGGGCGCACACTCGTTGCAAGAGATGGCCAGCCTGCTGAAAAAGCCCCGGCGTGTGATGCTCATGGTCAAAGCTGGCCAAGCGGTGGACGATTTTATCCAACAGTTGCTGGGGGTGTTGGAGCCGGGAGACATCATCATTGACGGGGGCAATTCGAACTTCGAGGACACGATCCGCCGCACCAAGTATGTCGAGAGCAAAGGCCTGCTCTACATCGGCACTGGAGTGTCCGGCGGTGAAGAAGGCGCGCGGCGCGGCCCTAGCATCATGCCCGGGGGCAGCCCGGCAGCTTGGCCGCATGTCAAACCCATCTTCCAAGCCATCGCTGCCAAAGTCGTTGATCCCAAGACTGGCGCTGAGGAACCTTGCTGCGACTGGGTGGGCGAGAACGGCGCCGGGCATTACGTCAAAATGACCCACAACGGCATCGAATATGGCGACATGCAGCTCATCTGCGAGGCTTACCACATTATGAAAGATGGGCTGGGCATGACGCCCGACGAGATGCACCAGGTCTTCAAACAATGGAACGAGGGCGAACTGCAGAGCTATTTGATCGAGATCACCCGCGATATCTTGGCCTACAAAGACGAAGACGGCCAGCCGTTGGTGGACAAGATTCTGGATACCGCCGGCCAGAAAGGCACCGGGAAATGGACCGTCATTTCCTCGCAGGAATTGGGCATCCCCATCACGCTCATCGCCGAGGCCGTGTATGCGCGCTGCGTCTCGGCCATGAAAGATCAACGCGTCGAGGCCGCCAAGGTCTTCCCGCGCTCCGACCCGCGCTTCCCTGGGGACCGGAAGCAGTGGATCAACGATATCCGGAAAGCGCTCTATGCTTCCAAGATCATTAGCTACACGCAGGGGTACATGCTCATGCGCGCGGCGGCCCAGCATTACGGCTGGAACCTGAACTACGGCGGGATTGCCCTGATGTGGCGCGGCGGCTGCATTATTCGGAGCGCGTTCCTGGGCGAGATCAAGAAGGCGTTCGATCGGAACCCGAACCTGACGTGTTTGCTACTGGACCCGTTTTTCAAGCGGGCGGTCAAAAGCTGCACGCGTTCCTGGCGCAAAGTGGTTAGCACCGCCGTCCGCAAAGGCATCCCTGTGCCCGCCTTCAGCACGGCGCTGGCATTCTTCGATGCGTTCCGGAGCGAACGTTTACCGGCCAACCTGCTCCAGGCTCAACGCGATTATTTCGGCGCACACACCTACGAGCGGATCGACAAGCCCCGCGGTCAGTTCTTCCATACCAACTGGACGGGGCACGGCGGACGCGTGGCCAGCGGGAGTTATACCGTGTGAAGGCGGCTGTAGTTGTGCTGAGCCGCTCCGGAGCTAACGCACGGGCGTTTTGCTAGAAGGCCTCGCTGGAGTTTGCCTTGACTAACAGCACCGGCTAGCTACAACCGACACGCATGATAGCGAACACCTTGGCAAACCTGTCGGTCAAGCAACTTAGACGGGTGTTGGAGATTCGGGAAGAGATGGACCGGCTTCAGGCCGAACTGGAGGCGATTACCGCCAGTGCCGAAGCCGGAGGAGGCGCAGCGGTTCAGGGCCGAGGTCGGCGCGGCCGCAAGCGGCGTCTCAGCGCGGCGGGTCGAGCGGCGATTGCGGCGGCGGCACGGGCGCGTTGGGCGCGAGAACGAGCCGCTCGGGCAGCGGCCCTGGCCGCC
>JGI24721J26819_10003756_pt1 | contig 16109 bp, 6 predicted proteins | sample YelNatPaOPGAMG01_FD_26819 | JGI IMG/M metagenome (IMG submission 26819)
ACCAGCAGGCCAGGATAAGCGAGCAAGCTGTGGTTGACCAGGGCGCCGCTGCCGATGGCCCCCAGGCTGCCAGGCAAGGCCGCCTGCACCGAAACATACCAAAGGTTTTCATTGGCCGGCAGGATCGTGTTATCGGTTACCTGATAGGTGATGGTTTTGGTAGCATCGCCATCAGAGGACTGGGTGAAAAGAGTGGTGCCAGCCGGAACGACAATGCTGTTGCCGTTGTTGAGATCTCCGAAGGTGCCGGAAGCGACATAGAAGCAGACATTCTGGGCCCCGGCATCGGTCCAGGCGTAGCTGTTTTCCAGCCTGGGGCAGGCCAGCAGGTCTCCCAGAAAGTCCAGATAGATATCTGTTGCACTGGCCAGCAGGCTGTTAGCCAGACGCTGATCCAGGTATTGGTAAGCCCCGGCCAGACGCTGATTGATGATTTCCAATAGGGAGCGAGCTTTACTGCCCGGGCCTAGCTGNGTAATATTGGTTTGTGCCGCTAAGGCTGTTAAACTCTCGTTGAGCAGCTGGTCGTAGTTCTTAGAGGAATAGATACTCATGCTACGGATATCCCCAAACCGAGGTTAAAGACGATGGGAAGAGAGAGGACCTGGATTTCACCGTTGTCGCTGCCGATTTGAACGGTGACCATGATGCCCAGGGTATTTTGATCCAGGGGGAAGATGTCCACTCGGAAGTCATTAGCCGGCAACAGGAATTGATTGAGGGCCTTTTCCATGGCGGCCTTAACCTGTTCGCCGGTGGCCGCCGAGTTGGGAGAGCCAATATAGTCNTCCAGATTGGCACCGATATTGGGCTGCAGGCCCCAGTCGTTATAGTTGGCCTGAGCTAGGGTGGCTACTTCCTGGCGGAGGCTGCGGAAGGGGTCTTCCCAGGTATCCCGGAGGCCGCCGTACTGGTCCACGTCATAATCACCAAAGGCGGTGAAGTAGAGATCCAGGGCTTCATGCATGTATATTTCCCCCTGCTTGACTGGGCAGCCAAGAGGCATTCTTCCAACACATTTGTTGGCAAACGAAATTGTTAAGCAGCAGATCCGAGGGCAGCGGTGAGAGTGGCCATCATAGCCACAGCTTCCTGCATCAGTTCCAGGGAAGCAGAAATGGGCATATCCAGATTAAGGACACTGACTGGGGTCACTAAGGAAGAGGGAATACAGGAAAGTAACTGTGGATTCAGGGTCCAGAAACCGTGAATCCGGATGTTTTCCGGCGAGGCGGTAAGAGACAAAGGACCCTTGACGAAGTTACCCAACTGAGCGTCAGAGAAGAAGCCATAGTCCTCACTGCCCTGTAGACTAGCGGTGTCGTCTGCAACCTTATGGGCCGCTTGACTCTTGGCCTGATATTTCCAAACCTTATTACTGTTACTCATTTTAACACACCTTTGAAGCTGTCAATTTCGGTCAACGGCTTAGATCAGTGGGGCGATGGCAGACAGGATCCGCATGACTCCCCGTTCATTGGCATCCAGGGTATCCGGGTCCTCGGTGTCGGACTGATTGACCACGAAGGCCTGGCCTTCCCAGGGTTTGGCCCCTATATAGCGGATCTCCACAAATTGGCCCCTTAAGGTATCGCCATGATGCATGGCAATGACCCAGGGGGGTTCCCCCAAGGTGATCCACTCACCCCAACCATCCGGGTTGTCTTCGTTGGGTTCCACCTGGCCGCCGTAGCGCAAAGGCTGGTCAGCATTGGCATAAATAGACGGCTGGGGATAGACCACCACCTTTACCGACCAGTTGCCGGGAGAAAGCTTTATGTCGTCGATAAAGCCATAGGCTAGATGAACACTGGTATCAATCTCGGTCATTAGTATCCCCGGGGTTGAATCAAATCTTGCATGAGCTCATTGGCTTGCTGTAAAAATTGACCCATGCCCTTATAGACCCTATAAGCACCGTTCTTGGCATGGCCCCAGACGGTATCCAGGGTAAAACCGTCTAGCCCACAGACAAAAGGGCGGCCCTTCCAGATTAGGGGTGTCACTCGGATGGGATTCTGAGTTCGGGCCCATTGCCACAGCTCCAGACCCAGAGTGGCGACCAGAATGGAGATGGGAGCCATGACGACACCGCCAAAATATATGGGAACGATAGTAGCTGCTACTCCGGTAGCAGTCAAAGCTTGATCCACCGGAGTAGTCTGCTGTTTCACCACTCCGCTGGTGGGCACCCCAGTCCAAGGAAGATCTCCTAGATCCAGGGCCCTGACTTCTCCGCTATTGAACCGGCTTTTCTGATTTAGACCCAGCCAGACAGCTCCGAAGTAGGTGGATAGAGAATCCACCAGAGACATGGAGGCAATCTCATTGGTCTGCACTACCAAATCCGGCACAATGGCGGTGATAAAACCGGTCTCCGTGGAAAAAATATGGGTGACCTGTTCCACCTCGAAGGGCCCGGCCATGTCATTATAGGAATCGTAGAGAAAGACCTGATCGTAGGGCTTGATGGCAGGTTCCCCGGTGATGACAATCTCGCCCTGGTAGAGGTCCTTTAGGTGTCTGAAGAGATAACCCTGGGCATACCTTTCGGCGTAGGCCTCACCCTCACAGTTTCGTTCCCTGGTGAAGAACCAGCGGCAGTAGTCTTCCCTGATACTCTCGTTGGCCTTCTGCTTTAAGGAATAGTCAGTGAAGAAGGCGGAGGGATTGGGAGCGCCGTTGGTGGAACCAAAGGCCCTGCTGGCATCACCAACATAGGCCACCTCTACAGCGTTATAGGTGTCTCGGGCGGAAGTGATGATGCCGTTATCGATGAGGTGGTGCTCGCTGTCGATGTAGAAGTACTGACGGAAGGGTTTTTGGCGACCTCGCATGGCATTCAGGGCCTGCTGTAAGCCGCTGGGATTATTAATACTGGCTACTCCAGCACGAGCTTGGGCGATTAGGGGATTGGTGACATTCGCCAGGCCCACATTGGCCAAGGCATTTGCTCCGGTATTATCCATGGCCTTGTAATAGTAATTCTGCACCGGTAACCCAAAAAAGAGAGTGGCCTTATGATGGCCAAAACCGTCGTAAGGCACCACCGAGGCAATATAGCCCGGATGCCGTAAGGTCATCTCTTCAATGATCTCCCAGGGTAGTTGTCGGTAAGGCACATAACGTAGCCAGGTGTAAGGAAACAGAGCACCCAACAATCCATGACTCCACATACCGGTATTGATATAATGCTTGAAGCCTTCAAAAAATCCTGTGTATTCCGGACAAAAACATTGTTGTCGGTGGGGTTAAGTAAGGGGACAAAGGAATAGCGGAAGGCATCGAGATAACCAGTGCCGGCTGCTTGAGAGGCAGACTCTCCGGGCACCACGACTTGCCCCGGCTGCCAGCGCCCTAAATGAATACATTCAGGCAGAACGAGCAATGAAGAAATGATTTCCCGGGTGTCACTGTTAAACCAACCCATAGAAGCGGTAGGATTATCGCCATACTCAGCCTGGAAAAGTTCGATGGCGTAACTCTGACAGACCAAGGTAATAATAGCTGAGTGCTGACCTTCGATCTCCGTGATCTTGCCAGTAAAGACCGTCTCCAGCCTATCCGGGTTATTATGATAACCCAGCTTCAGCTTAACGTCAGTGCCCTCTTTGATGATCTGCCGGTTGAAGGCAATGGCATTGTCATCCTCCTGCCGGGTCAGGGTGTTGAATTGCTGAGTCATGAGGTCGCCCTTGGTATTGCTCAACTGCACTACCAAGGTATCCACCGGATTCTTGCGGGAGCGCACCAGTCTGATTTCTCTCACCATGTCACAGTTGTAGGAATTATTCAGGAAGGTAAAGCCCTGGCGGAATTCATCGGTGAGATAAAGGGCAAAGGCCGGGTAGGCCCGGCGCATCGTCAAAACATTGTCAGTGAAGATGTTATGAAAACTGTTTAATAAAGCCTTAGCTCCTTCAGGTCCCAGATCTTGGGAAGGAGTTTCGGGATTGGTAAATGGATGGCCAAGAACACTTTTTTCAATAACTTGACCTTTGTAAGAGAGGTTTTTCCCCACAAAGTTCATGTTTTTTTCAGTAGGAATAAAGGATTTCAGAGCACTATTATAGCCTGGGTAATCCGGATTGGAGTCAAAGCAACCAAAACCCCGCTCCGTAGACTGCTGGGACTGATTGCTGTTATTTACCGCCGTGGCAAAAGCTGGCTTAGAAGAGGCTGTGACACTGCCTCCACTTTTGACAGCAGTGCTGGCCAGGGGTTGCTTTAACTGCAGCTGGGCCCCCTTCTCCAGGCCGGCCTGGGCCATCCAGTCGATATAAGTGCCATCCGGAGCTGAGATTTTCCAATCCAGATGCGGAGTACCACCTATCTGAGCCGTGACCCCTAATTGATCCCCAGCTTGTACTGTCTGACCTATCTGCACCCCGGCAGTAACATGATGAAACTTCTGAGTATTGCCACTGGCGTCTATCCCATAGACCATCCCATTGCCTTTTCTATCATGGGTAGCGGTGATGGTCATGGTGGTGGGAGCATAAAAGGGCGTGCCAACATCCGCGGCAATGTCCCCGCCAAAATGCCCATGGGGCCGGCCGGGACGGTTATCATAGAAAGTGGAAATGAGTTTGCCGGCAATGGGCGCTATGAGGCCGCCGGTGGAAGAAGTGGGTGCGGTTACGGTTGGAGTAGCTGGGGCAGCAATGGCGCTAACCGTGGTGCTGGACTCCGCCCTGGCTACTGCCTGGGCGAAGGCGAAGGTATCAATCTGATTAATGGGAGTATCAGATGTTACTCCGCATTGCTGAGCAATCTTACTGGCGTACTGATCTATGGTTTCCCCTACTGGGCGAGTGTTGTAGATCCTGGCCCACTCCGATAGACTAGATGCTCCAGTAATACCAGTGCTGCTGTTACCTGTTTGCTTTGCTGCCAGATCTTTCATCAAAGCAGCGAAGCCATCCTCAGGGGTGGCGAACTTGGCAAAATTCCCACCAGAAGAATTAGGAGAGCCTATCTCTGCCCCTTCCTGGCCTGCATAATTGAGGTTTCCGGGATTATTGTTAGCAATAGAGATGTTGTTTTTGGCTCCGATGTGTACAGACCCGGGCGGCAGCTTCTGACCGGAAGCCAGACGAATACCATGACTCAGCGGCGCGGCCGCCATAGGCGCGGCCGTCATACTAGTCGGATTGCCCTCCACCTGATAATCAAAACCAATGCCGCCGGAGCCGCTGGTCACCTTCTTGATGGTATCGTAAGTCTGTTGAATAGTCTCCAAACCCATGGAAAGGGCCTTGGATAAATCCAAAGGTTTACTGTCAGATTCATTAAAAAAGTAGCAGTCAGGTTCGGTGTCACTCACCCGGCCGGTGACCGGGTGAGGCGGTAGCTCTAGATCAGGATGACAAACGTTGGTCAGGTCGTTACCCTGAAGCAGGAAGGCAGCCCGCCGCAGGGCNTCAAAGTCTTTGTTCTGGGCCAGGGGGCCGTTTAAGGCTGCGGTCAGGTAGCTGCGCAGGCTGTCCATGTACTTACTCTCTGCAGCATTGCTGACCTCTTGGCCGGGCAGCTGGGGCAGAGACCGAGTTTTATCGGGCCTGTTATTCAAAAGGGAAAGAAGACTGTCGCCGTTAGAACCGCCCCGCCAATCCATGAGCCCCACCTGGGTATTAATGCCGGTGGTATCCGTCTTCGGGACTAAATAGTATTTATCTCCATAGATCTTCTGCTCGGCATAATAACCGGACGAGTCCTTCGTGGGCTGAGTGCTTATCCAGGCATCATGCTTAACCTGGAGGATGCCGGATCGTAAGGCATCGTCCACCATCTTCTGCATGGTCTGCTGGAGGATGCCGTCAATCTGGGGCATCTGGGTAGTTGACCGGAGCTTTTCAGGCGCCAGATGATTCTCCCGCATGGTCAGGACCACCTGCAGCAGGTTGGGGTGCCCCGGCACCGTATCCACGTTCAGGTCATCGATGGTCACCTGCTCAATGCCGCCGAGACGGGCCAGGTCATTGTTGATCTGTATGCCCCAACATTGCGAGAGGTAACGCTGGTGAGCCGTCAGGTTCTGTTCGGTCTTAATCAGGTACTGCAGGGATTCCAGGTTCTCCCGCTTGGCAGATTCCATCTGGAAGACTACCTGCATAGTGCAGTTTGTGCTACCCACGTATTGATGAGTGGCGTAGGTCCAGTTGAGGATAGGCAGTTTGGCAACCTGGTTGCTGAAGCCAAGGTTAATCTGCACCGGGATCATATCCTTGGCCACCCAGGGAATCGACTGCTTCTCCAAGATTGCCTTGTCTGTGTTGAGGAGATTAAAGACCAGAGAAAAGTTGTTGGACAACTCGGCGGTTAACTGCCGGGCCGGATTGAAACCATTCTGCCAGAAGGCCTTCCAGGCCTGGGAGTCCTTGGGGTTGTAGACTTCCTGGGCACTGGTGTCATATTGGGCAATGCTGGTCCGGGCTTCTTCAATATTGCCGGGAGCTATGACCGGATTTTTGAGATGCCAATCCTTCTTGAAGGTAAACCGCCGGGAGAAGGGAAAGTAATTGAAATACATCAGGCTGAGATGGGCCTGCAAGGCCCCGGGTAGATCCGGCACCGTGCTCACCGTTATATTTAATAAGGAGAAGGCAATGTTGTCGACCTTGTCCCCTCTCAATCCTGTGGTGCTGCTGATGGTGCCGGGCATAATGGTGCGCCGCACCAGTTCGTTTTCCACCAGACAGAAGGGAGTTTTTCTCAGTTGCTGGAGCAAGGGCAGCAACTGCTGGTTGATGGCCTGCCGGTCAGTGAAGAGCAAGGGAAAATTTAGGTAGTAGTCACCATGGCCGCTTTTCAGAGTGGAGTTTACCCGGGAACGCAGCAGGGGCATCTCCATGTTCTGGTAATGCTGGGAAATCTGGATCTGCTCCGGAGGAATGGTGAAAAGAATGTCATTGATCTGCAGTTTCCCCGGCGCTACCCCGGACCAACCCAAAGAGGGTGCGGTCCTGGGCTGGATACTATTAAGCGCCAGAGTCTTGTCTTTATGCACATTATCAGCCAATTAAATTCTCCTCAGGGTGCGTAGATCTTCACGGGTAATACGTTTGCGTCGGTCATCCACCATCACCCGGGTTGGGTTGCCGGTAACCAGGTTCAGTTGCTGGGCCAATCTATGGGCGTCATGGTTCGGTCCCACCCGGCCCCGTACCTTGGTTTGCAGGTTCTCGGTGGGAGCAGTGATGAGGGCCCGGCGGCTGAAGCTGACCTGAGGCGGTGGATTTTCCTGTAAAGTGCCCTCTTGACGTAAATCATTGCCGGTTACCTGTTCCGGCGTCAAAGACTTAGGCGGCCGCATCAGCGTCAAGCCCACGGTGCCGGCCAGGCCGATCCCCAGCCAGCCCAGGGGACTGATGCCCTTAACCCCGGTCTTACTGGTCAACAACCTTCTGCAGTGCGCAGGGCATTGATAGCCGGAGCCAATGTGCTCTGTATTCTGGAACGCAGACCGCCCTTATCGGCAGCATGGGAAATCTCGGCCGCAGTCAGGCCATCCAGCTGAAACATCTTGGAGAGCATATTGGTGGCCTGTTTGCCGGTAGTGAACTCCGGCATGGTCTTCATCTGNCGCAGGAAACGGTCTTTGTCGGTGCCAATGAACTGATCAAAGACCTCTAAGGACCTTTTAATATTGGCCCCATGTCGTTCCAAGGCAGCCTTGCCTTTCACCGGGTCGATGACCTTGCTGATGTAGTTATCAAGAAGGAAGTTTTTGCGCTTTTCCAGATTCATATCCAGGCCGAAGCCGACGATATGGTTGAGTAATTCCTCCGGATCATATTCGGCGGCAAAGGTGGCGGCGTCAGCGTGTTTGGCCTTCAAGAACACCGATTCAGCAATGAGAGCGGTCCAGTCGGCCACCTGGGCTCCTCTTTTGGCTCCCGGTTCATAGAGGCCGGCCTCCCGGGTTGCTTCTCTAACCCGGCTTAGGGCATTACTGATCATGCCGATATCGGCCTTGCCGGCCCGTTGCTGAGCCAGGCGTCCCAGGATCTGGGGTAGNTCATCGGTAAAGATGGCGGTGTTGCCGCCTTTAACTCCGGCGGTCTGCAGGAACTCTTTGTAATGGGCCAGGTAATCTTCAACCAAGCCATCTTTTAACTTAGCCTGAAGATCAAGAGCNATCTTAGCATCTAGTATGGGAACCAGGTGGGCCACGTCGGCGTCGTAGTCACCCATCTGCAATTGGAANGTGGCCACGTCGGAGTAAAAGACATTGTTGCTGAGATGAAACTGGCCGATATCAGGATGATCCTGTCTGGCTTTATAAAGGGCCCAGTTGGCGCTCTTGAAATTGACGGGCAGGGCCGACATAGAACCTTCACCGGGATAGCGGAAGGACATGCCCGGGAAGGCCGCCCCTTCGGCAAAGGCCTCCTGCAGATTGCGGTACTGGCCGCTGGGGTCAATGGTCTTCAACAGCTCGGCCGCTTCCTCCTCCGGCACCGCCTGGAGCATTTCACTCATACGCTTGTTTGTAAAGTAGTAGGTGTTCTTCTCCTGTGGTATATAGGCAGGGAAGGACGCGGCCTGTAACTGCATGGAACCGGCAACCTTGCCGCCAGTCAAGGCCCGGGCAGCCCCGGTCTTACCCCCAATCAGTCTTCCCAGGGCATCGTAATATTCCTGCACGGCATCCCGGGCAGCCCAGAAACTGGGAACATCCTTCATNNCTCCTTTGTTACCCAGCAAATCNTCCCGGATNCGAAGGAGCATGTTGCTGAATTTCTTCTGCAGGAAGGAAGCGGCGGTTTGACCATCTTCCAGATACACCCCTTTGAGGGCTTGCAGGGTGTCGGTAGGTAGCTGAGCATAGGATACTCCGTTATAGGACCGACCGAAGTGAATGACGCCACCCTCGGGGAAGTTAGGACTTCGGTGGGCCAGCCAGTCTCCGACAAAATGCTCGCTGTTGTACTTGAGTTGTTCGGCAGTCAAGTTCTCGATGTGTGTACCCTTTAACTGGGTCTTCCCACTGAAGGGTTCCAACATCTGAGCCAGCCCCCGGAACATCTGCTGGCTGTCTCGGTCGGTGCGAGCCAGAATGTGCATGGCCTCTTTTTCCAGGCCCTGGTCGTACATGATGTTGGCCATTTCATTACTGAAGGTGGCCAGGCCGCCCACCCCTAAGTCTTGGGGAGGCGGACCCATACGAATCAGTTCACTGCCCACAAAATTAGCCCGGCGTTTGGCTTCAAAGAGTGGGCCGCTTTGAGCGGCGCTAAAGATACCGTGGGCCTCCCGGGCGGACATAAGATACTGGCGGCGCACCCAGGGAGCAATACTGGCATCACCTTCTTCAAAGCCGAAATCACGCAGATATTTGGCGGCCACCTCAGCCTCCGGGCGGCCGGCGGCGGCCATCTGCTGCTGATAATTGGCCAGGGAACTGTACCACTGATAGACTTCCTGTTCCGGGTTCTTGAACTTCCGCTGCCAGCCGACGCCAGAAACTTCATCGGCGATACGGTCCTTGCTGATCAGGGCCGTGACCCCGCTGGCCAGCTGCCGGGCCTCAATGCCTGACATATTTTTAAAGTTTTCCAGGTAATAGGCGTAGAGAGATTGGATCGTATTTAGTTTCATGGTCTGGCGTACCGTGTGTTTGATGACGCCGGTGCCGAAGACCTTGCTGGCCGATTCCAGGTCCACCAAGTTTCGCATGTAGACCTTGATCTTGCCTTCCCCCAGGCGCTCGATGTCCTGGACAATTTCCTGGCTGCCCCGCCGGCCAGAGAAGATGGGGCCCTTGGTGGCGTTCACTCCCAGGAAAGTGCCCTCCGGCACGGGCGTCTGGTTGACCATGGACTCTCTGAGGATATTACTGATGCCATGGGATTCATCCAAGGTATAGGTCAATTGCCGCTGGCCTTGCCAGAAGTCCTTATACTCAGAAGCCATGATCATTTCATCAGGGCTCATCTGCAGAAATAATCGCCGGTCCTGGTTGATCTTGAATTGCTGCCGGTATTTGGTCTGTAAATCCAGGAGATCAGACTCGTCGATAATGCCATAGTTCAGATTGGCCAGGGATTCCCCGGTCTCCTGCACTGCGTCATAATAGCTAGTGCCGGCAATGGAGGGATTCAAGGTCTTAGCCAAACGGCTATAGGGATGCTGGGCACGGAAGGCCTGGGCCTCCTGGGAGATCATAGTGGGCTTTTCAAAGACCTTGACCCACTTGTCATCTACTACGGATCCTACTGGATTCCATTTCTCCGGGCCGAAGTCCCGGCTGAAGACCACCCCGGTAGTGGAAGACCCGGCCCCCCGGCCAGAAGTACGATCCCGGCCCCACTCGGCAAAAGCCTGGCGGGCAACCTTTTCTCGGTTCTGGGTGATTTCAAAGGGAGTATCACCCAATACCCGGGCCCGGCCCTTAAGCCACTTGCGGGACAGAGGTGACAAGGGATCTTCTTCGTGATAGCCGAAGAACACCGACTGCTGTTCGACCTTGGCGATGACCTCGTTGAGGTAACCAATGGCATCCTTTTCTGGCAGACCCTTGCTGATGGCTTCCCGGGCGGCCTGCATCATTCTGACGTCGGCACCCACCTCTGCTTCGCCTAGCTCCCAGTTAGCTGGGATAAAGACGCTACCGCCCTTGGAGAGAAACTCCCGATTCTGCATGACCTTGATTTCGATAGCCGTTCGGCCACTGCTGATCCGAAGAGCTATGAGCCGGGCTTCCTCAGCGCCGTTGGCCTGCATTACCTTGCGTTTGACGGCATGCACATCGGCATTGGAAATATGAAAGGCCGATTGAAAGCTTTCTTTGAGAGCCAGGAATTCTTCCTTAAAGTTACCGGCGGCCCCAGCCCCCCGGAGCCCTTCCACCTGGCTGAGGAACTGCTGCAATCGCCGAGTCTCAATAGGACTTTGCACGATCTTGGCCGTTTTCATGATGGCCTGTTCAAGCTGGGGTCCCCTCAGCAGGCTCTGCATATCAATGTCCTTCAGGCGGTGGGCGTTTTTGACCAGCGCCTGATAGAACTCCGGCACGGTGGTGCGGAGATCGGCCGCCTGAGCAAAACTACTGATACGGTTGGCTGATAATCTTTCCTGAGTGCCGGTGGCCTCCCGGGTAATTTGTAGGATGTATTGCTCCAACTCCGCCGGTAGTCCGGAAGGCAGGGCTAAACCACTATGTATGGCCTGACGGCTCAATTGATCGGTATAGACGCGCATGGCCGCAGCCGTCCGCTGTCCTTGTTTCCAGGCCGACTGGATTCTTTTGATGGCATCGTTCTGGACGGCGCTGACGGACATTATTCCCAGACCGCCGATGAAGGGTGTCCAGTCGAGCAGATTACCAATCTTCTCTTCAGCCATTACAGCGGTCTCTCATTGGGTTGACGGCCTCTTTGCTGGCGCCGGGGCGNAGGAGCGGAACGCACTGGCCGGCGGTCAGCATGTTCTATGCTGAACAGGCGTTGGCGTAGATCATCATCAGGGTTGTTGGTCAAAATAACTTGGGAAGTGGACAGGCCGGCGGGCACTACTTCCACCTGCAGATCCTCAATGCCCTGACCCTCACAGATGGCCCTAATCTGTCTTCTTATTTCTTCCGGGCTGCGCTCCTCTTTCAGATCCTCGAGGATGTTGTCCAGGTAAGGCTTGCGGTTGGCGGCCCGTACCTGGGTATCCCAAATATCATAATCATGATGGTCAGCTCCTTCTTGAGTCACCACCTTTAATTTCACATCCTCGAGGTCTATCCGGGGATCCCAGATCAAAGACTGGGCAGCCGGCAGGGGATGGTCCTGGAAGTAGAGTTGCAGTTCCTGTTCTTGTAACCACTCGGGCAGTGGCTGCTTAGTGCCTTCCTGCTGGTACTGGTTTAAGAGTTCGGGGGTCAGGCGGCCGCCGGTTTGTAGATCCACCTGCAGGGCTTGCTCAATGCTTTGGACCTCACTGGTGGAAGCNTCGATGATCCCTTGCGCCTCGGCTTCCCGAGTGCGTCTCAGGGCATCGGCCTCCCAGGTTAACCGGTAGATCCGGCCGACCTGTTCCGGTACTAGCTCCAGGATCTTCTCTCGGCGCTCCGGATCGGTCTCCTCGGAAAACTCGGTATAGTAATCCCGCTCCCGCTTGGGCAAGGCCTCCATGATGGCCAACATGTCTTCCCGGGAACCATAAGGCTGGGCCCCGGTCAGGGTCTTTTTGGAAGCTTTGAGCCATTCTTGAGCCGAATCAAAATCCCCGGCGTTACGGGCCAGCCGGGCATGCATCTGGGACTTCAAATATTTGAGACGGTCAAAATATTCTTCAGTGTTTCGTAAGGTCTGGACGTGTTGAGGAATACGCTCATCTCCCAGGTGTTCATCCAGGCGTTCCTTGGCCGGCCGGAGGAAATCAGCCCAAGGTTTATTCCAGAAACCGGCGTCGGTGCCATAGACCTGGGTCATGGCGTAATCTTCCAGGGCGTCCCGCTGATGAATAAACTTGGCCAGAGGCCGGAAAGGCAGCAGGGGCTCTACTACATCCAGATCTTCAACATCGTGGCTTAGAGTCTCCCAATAGCGTCCTAAGCCCCGGCCCAGCAGGTTTCTTTCGGTGAAGTCTTGATGTTCAAAGAATTCTTTGCGCTTCTTGACCATGGACAGTTTGCGTTTGATGTCCATGGCCTGCAGATGTTCTTCGGGAGTCAAGGTGCCGGCCTGGTCCATGGCCGTGGCCCTGGCTGCATACTCCTTTGCTTCTTTGGAATAGGGAGCCACATCAGCCAAAATCTTATAGCGGGTCAGAAAAGGGTAGTTCTCCGGATCCACTCCTTCTAATTCCGGATGCAGAGCCACGTAACCGGGGCCGGGCAGTCGAGCCTCCCCCTGGGGAATCTTGGCCATCGGATCACCATGCCTGAAGTCTATGAAATTATCTTCAGGGCCAGGCAACCATGACGGCATGGTATTTCTGAGGGGATTGTACTGCTGTTCGGTGATACTACGCCGCAAGGAGGGATTAATACGGCGGTACCACTCGGTGTTGCCCATGAGGCCACCCAGATTTTCATCCCAATAGCGGCGGCGCTCCGAATTAATTTGCTCAGCCGAGGCAAACTGGCTGCCGTCTCCCCAATTATCCGCCCCAATAACCAAGCGTCCCAACCAGCCNGGGAGACCAATGGCCTCAGCCCAACGGTGNACTACTTCTGGTCCTACTTGCGTCAATGAGTAACCGCTGACCGGCATTTCGGGCGGCAAACCGCCCAGTTCCGGNATGGGAGCATGATCCTCAGCGGGAGCTACAATGCCGCCCGGCACCTGCCACTCTTCTTCATGCATNGTCNTTTCCGGCTTGAAGAGTTTACCCAGGGTGCCGGCATACAAGGAACCCATAATGCTTAGGCCGGGATAAGATGGTCCAGTGGTGGGATAAGGCCGGTCATAAAAATGGAGTTTCTCGAGATAGTAGGGATCTACGATATCACTCAAGATGGGGGTCATCTTGGCGGCCTTGAAGAGGGCCGACTCATCACCCTTAAACAGACTCTTGGCGTAATAGTTGCTCTTGGCCAGAACNGTCCAATGCGGCCGGTAGTAGTCAACCTTCGTGCCCGTATAGTGGGAGTTATGAATTAAGAAGGCACCGGCTTGAAACAAGTGGTCATGAGATTCAATCTCAAAATCATAGACCAGATCATTATATTGCTCTTGTTCTATTGAGACTATCTGAATATAGAGATTTCCTTCATAATGCAAGAAATAAGGTTGTTCCTGAAAGACAGCCTTTGGATTCCAGGAAAGCATCCATTCGCCACCGCATTTGATAAAATTTTTAAGATCAAGTAAATTATATCGCCGGGACGGGAGCTTACATAAAGGAACTTGAACAAAATCACCAGGTTGTAGTTCTCCAGCCGGAATCTCTTGGGGCTGAACTTTGGTTCTTTTGGGATCGTTTTTCGAATCGATTTTTTTGATAGCTGGGACAATATGATTATCTGTTAGCCAAGTGGGGCGATAACGATCTATCGCCGTAATGATCTTGAGAATATTCCCCTGATGATGACGAGACCAGACATGTTTTACTCGAGCAGATTTGCCGTTACTGCCAATAATTAAGTCGCCTTCGATAATGTCTGGAGCAAACTTTGTTTCAGTAGAACTTGTAGGAATTTCAGTAAGACAGCCGATGCATGACCCAAATTCCCACAAGCGCCCATGCCTTACCGGGACTTCCTCTTCTCCGGAGTAAATACGCTTCAGATCTTCAGGGCTCTTGAGGCCGCCTAGGAACCGGGCTGCCGCTCCCAGGAGAAAGGGGGCCTCCAAGACGGCCCCAATGGCCAGACCGCCCCGGAAGAGCTTGCCTGACCGGGTATACTTGCCGCTGAAGAAGCGTCGCAGTGCCCCGGTAAATTCATGTTCTGGCAACTTGATGCGCTGCCAGACTTTCTCGATGCCATCCTGACGGTTGAGGCGGCTGGCCCCAAAACCATAGACCCCACCAATAATTCCTATTCCCAGGGGGAGACCCAGCATGGTGGCTGGATCGGTGGAGTTGGGGGCGACACTTTCCTGGGCCCGGGCTATAGCNGAGAGGCCGCTGAGCTGACCGAAACGAGCCCGGCCCAGCATGAGCTTCTGCCAAACATTGGCGGCAGCCCCACTCAGGCCGTGTTCCACCAGGGTGCCTTTCAGTTCTTCCCGGCCCCGTAGATACTGATCAACAGCATGATAGGCGAAGGGCAGACCGACAAAGGTAAGCAGGGCCCCAGGACGAAAACCACTTTTACCCATACCGGGCCTTAACCAACGGCCCCACTGCTGCAGGATGTTGCCGGAGTAGTCGCCGCCCAGGCCTAACCGGTTGGTAAGACCAATCTTATCTACAAAACTGGCGACCCGGGTCAGGCCCGGAATACTTTCGGTCTGGGCCCCGGCGGATCGGAGTAGTTCCACCGGAGAATCCAGCAACTTAAAGAAACGGCGGTTCCACATCTCTGCCACGGACTGCGCTTCCCGCAGATAGTGGCGCCAGGGAACGTCAAAGCCGAGAATATTCTTAGACCGGGCCGAGCCAACGATGTGGAAAGGAAATTTGTTGTCCTGAATAAGGCGGCGGCTGCCCCCTCCGCGGGAGCGAGCCAAGATTTGCTGGTAGGCTTCACTGAGACGGCCATGCAGGGGCGGATGTTCAATCCCCTGAACCTTAGGCGGGTACCAGTGGGCCAGGCGGGGCCGGGCAAATCCTAAGAGCTCTTTCTCTTCACCAGTTTCCAGGATGCCGTAGAGCTTGCCCCCCCGAAGGTGCATGCCGCCGGCCCAGTCTTGATCACGCAGGCCACGAGTAATGGGTTGGCCGGTCTGATCAACATCACTAACCTGCTGAATCAGGGTGCGGTAATAATTATGATGAGCGTTGACAATATCTTTAGGGATCTTCAGATCGACCCGGTTCCCCAGGACATAGGGAGACAGGAACTCAGTCAGGCCGAAGGTGCGCCCTAAATGGAATGGGGTCTCCTCTTCAAACCCCTTGATGAGATTGAGGACCCAATCCTGAATCTGGGTCTGGCCGCCGACCATGGACTTCCAGGTCAGCCCGGCGTGGGCGATGCCCAGGTCCAGATAGTTGGTCTTGGTCTTAAGAGGCAGCCGCCCAGCGTAATACCCGGTCCAGGTGGTCGCCTTATAGGCCGCCAGCCCGGCCAGGGACCGCCAAGTCCAGGAGGAATGCTGCTCCTGATCCTCGGGGATTACCGAGAAGGCATGGGGACGGTCATAGGCGTCAGGACTGGGATATCTTATCATAGGACTTAGCGGCGCAGGCCATAGGCGTCATGGGGGTCTGTTCCCAGGCCCATTTCCTGCAATTCCCGGTTTTCCTTCTCAAAATTGATAGGGGTCGGTTTGGCCGGTTTCTTGGCTGCCGGCGTGGCCAGCTCGAATTTCTGACCGGTGACCAACTCAGCCTGAGCCACCCGGGTCATCAACTGAGAAATGGTTAATCCCTCTAAGGCATCAGGGGTGTAAGCCGGAAAGGTCCGACAGAGGATAGCTTGCATTTGCAGGAGAAGTTCAGTTTCGGCCCGGTGGCGGCTATAATCCAACAGCAATTGCTTGTCTTCTAGATCCGGCAACCCTGAT
>JGI24721J26819_10003761_pt1 | contig 16089 bp, 15 predicted proteins | sample YelNatPaOPGAMG01_FD_26819 | JGI IMG/M metagenome (IMG submission 26819)
GCCTTTATCTTTATTCTCTTACCTGATACAAGGTCTTCGATCAAATGGCCACCACCATATTTAAATTTTCCAGGATATTCTGTATTAGCCGGGTCATTATCNGGTATCTGGGTTGCGCCGATATATAAGTCAACCGCAGCNATACCACAGAATACCTCAACATCGTTAAGCCACGCCTTTGTGATTNTCATCCTTGGTCTGGTATGTCCGAGATTTAAGAACGCACCTGAAGAACACATTGGACCGAAGGTTCCAGTTGTGACAACATCAACNTCTTTTGCTGCCTTCTTTATCCCTTTTTCTTTAACNACATNGATAATCTCTTCAGCAGTAAAAACGACCGCCTTTCCCTTTTTTATTTTATCGTTTATCTCATCAATGGTTTTTTGCATAATACCCCCTTTATTGATAAAAAATTCAAATTCCAGATTCCAAGCATCAGACATTCGTTAAGAAGGTCGTGCTTCGAATTCAGAATTTTTGCTTGAATGGGGATGAGTGGTAAACAAAAAACCTTCCCGAACTCAGGAAGGTTTGATTTTGAGTTATAACACTCATCTCTCCCTATTCGGGCGGGAATTGGCACCCGCCCTGGGCGGGTTGCCGAGGCGTCACAGGGCCCGTCCCTCAGCCTCTCTTGATGAGCTTAGAAATTTCAAAGAACAATAAAAAAACAATATATTATATAAAAAATCTAAAGAAAGTCAATAGGAAACATCACGAACGGTGGATATTTCTGACCAATCACAATCAACTGTATCTTTCATATACAAATACTTCATTAAAATCTTTTCTTCCCCTGTCTTTCGGTTCCTCTGCAGGATAACCAATCGGTGTCAGGGCAACGACCCTCACATCCTCTGGAATATCAAGAATTTCTTTAACCTTCTTTTCCTCAAACGCACCAATCCAGCAGGTTCCAAGCCCTTCATTTGCAGATGCAAGTATTATGTGGTCCATTGCAATTGCCAGGTCAACTGCAAACGAACTCATATAACCACCCATTCTGCCCCAGGCAATCTTTTCTAAGGCACAGCCACATATAATCACATCTGCATCTGCGACCCAGTGCTGTCCCCTGCAGGCTTCGGCAACTTTTTTCTTGTTTTCCGGGTCCTTTATTACAATAAATTTCCAGGGCTGGATATTCTTTGCTGAAGGCGCAATCCTGCCTGCCTCAAGGATACGCCTCAAGACATCATCCGGTATCGGATCCGGTCTATATTTTCTAACACTCTTCCTTTTTTTAATGACCTCATAAAATTCCATCAGATACCTCCTTTTATAAGCATAATAAATTCTGCTCTACAATAAATTTTTAACCAAATCCGCACGCGCCCGAGGTGATTTGAACACCTAACCTGCGGAGCCGGAGTCCGCCGTTCTATCCAATTGAACTACGGGCGCGTCTATATGGATAATTATATAAATTTTCTCAGGATAGTCAATGAACCGATTTAAATCAATTCCACGATATCCCGGCAATGAATGTTCTACCAGGCATTGGATAATCTCTATCATTCAAACCATTGCCAAACTGGACTGCATAATGGGTGTCAAAGAGATTTCTTATGCCAAGGGATAACATAAGACCTTCAAAGATTTTCCTGCGCAGATGCACATTTACGAGATAATATGGCTTCAATTCCTTTGTATCCATTGTTATCTCAGGTAGATTATTCCAGTTTTCATAATAATTGAATCTCCTTGATGTATATTCTGTGTTCAAATTCAAAAAGAAATCTTTTTTTATCTCCTGGTCAATCCTTATTGAAAATGTCAATTGAGGTATGAATGCCGCTTCTCTCTCAATCTCCTGGAATTCCATTTCAGAGGTAATGAAATCATAATAAATGAGTTCCTGGTTTTTCTGACGGGCAAATAGATAGGTTCCATCACAGGTTATTTTTAGGTTATCTGTCAATTTTAGATGTAATTCAACCTCTGTTCCAGCAATCCTGAGATAATTTACATTCTGTGGTTTCCATAATCCATCCTTAGTTGGTAACCAGGTTATCCGGTCCCTGACATCGCGCAGGAATATAGAGGCGCCTGCAAATAGATTATATACTGGTGAAGATTCAATCCTGAATTCGTATGCATTCCCATATTCAGGCTTCAATTGTTTATTTCCGTAGATAGGCCAGTAAAGGTCATTGAATCCAGGTGCCCTGAATGCCCGGGCAATGGAAAATTTCAACCAGAGTCTTTGATTGATTTCAGAGATAATTCCAAAAGACGGTGAAAAGAATCCACCATAAGAAGAATTTTTATCATAGCGCACACTGCCATTTATTGTAAATAGTCTTAAAATTTTTTTTACCAGAGAGAACCAATACCCGTAATTTTTAGCCTGGGCAGACCAGATTGTATCACCGGTTTGAACAGACATCTTTTCTGCTCTTAATGTATCATAACGATAATCAAATCCTAAGATTAATTTATCCTGTTTCCATTCCCATACGAATGAATTATTGCTCCCAAGTGTTGTAAGTGAATATTGATAATCTTCATCCACTATACCCCAGCCAGAATATCTTGTATGAAATCTATTATCCTGGAGATTGCCAAAGAGAGAACTATTGAATGAGAGGCTATTTAATAACTTTAGGGTTAATAAAAGATTATTCAACCAGACACGGTCAGATTGATTATCATATTTTGAGGTTGAGGTGCTATCACCTAAGTAAGGTAGAGAATTTAAACTGTCAATTAGTGGTTGTGGCCCAGGGATACCATAATCCCGGAAATTTAATATAGTGCCGAACTCAATCTTCAATGCAGTAAAATCATAACCGATTTGATTCTTCAACGAGAAACCATCACAGTCATTATTTGTTCTGCCACCCCTTGATGAAATTTTTTTGCCCGTAATCCTGTAATTGAAATGTTCATAAGGAATCCTGTATTTTACAAAATACTCGCTTGCATTAAACTTATTTACTACATCTCCAATTTTCTGTTTTACACTGGCACCGGCAATCTCAGACTCCATGCCATCCTCGGTTATTATGTTCACTATCCCACCAATGCCATTGGCACCATAAAGACTTGATACCGGTCCCTTTATTATCTCTATCTGTTTAATATCATTTACATCTATGAGACTTATATCTGCAATGCCGGTCTGGATTGAATTCAGTGGTATTCCATCAAGTAAAACGAGCACACCTGAACTCGGCATTCCCCTGATACTGATACTTGATACTGTGCCCGGACTGCCATAATCCTTTACATCAATTCCCGCAAGGTTTTTTAATAGTTCTCCGATATTTGAAGAACCCAGTGCGTCAATTGCCTCTTTATCAATGACTGTAACACCCGTACTGATCTCTTTGAGCGATACCGGATACCGTGGTGCATAGACTACAACACCCTCAACCTCATAGACCTGACTTATATTAATGAATAATATGAGTAAGGGAACCATTTTACCTCCTTTCGTCCGAAGGGTTTCCCTTGAATGCCGGGGATAGGTCTCCTGGCTTCTCCGACCTGAACCGTCTTCCCATCCTGTTAAAGGACAGTGACATTTTGGTCAGGCATTTTTCCCTGCAAACACAGGGCGGAGTCACAGTAGCGGCGACTGCGGCCGATTTACACGGCGCTTCCCTTACATCCCTCAGCCAGTTATTATATTCAAAAATAATTTATTGTCAATATGAAATGAAAGAATGGATTAACTGGGTTATAAATATAAGAAAAGATATTACTATTCCACATATACCGATTATCTTTACTACAGGATTATTTACCACAAGAATTATAAACATTGAAATAAACATTATCCCGAATCCACTTATATACCAGTGTAAATATCCATCTGGCTTTTTATTGTCTTCTTTTTTATCAATTCTTTTTAGCGTTTCAAATAGGTTATTTATATTATCCGGTAAATCAAATATTGTATCCATCATATCTTCAATCCACCTCCTGCCTTTATTGACTATCAAATCAATTGTCACCGCTCCAAGCTGGTATCTGTATACAAAACTTCTTGCGAAATTTATGATATCAAAATCTTCGTCGAGTTCCCTTCCGATCGCCTCCAACTGAGATAGCGCCTTACCCAAGTAGAGCAAATCCTGCGGTAGCACTATTTGGTATCTTCTGATAACACGATTAATATCGGCTATGAATTCTTTTACTGAGATATGTTTTATTGCCCTTCCTTCAAACTTATCAAGAATGTAAAGAATATCTTCCTGGAGCATATTTATATCTATGTTTTTATTCACAATCCCCATCTTNAATATCATCCGGGCAACCCTGCGTGGTTCTCGATTAATTACACCAAGAACAAGGTTTACAAGCTGTTCTTTCATTTGCGGTGTTATTCTACCCACCATTCCAAAATCAATGGGCACGATTATATTATCCTTTAAAACAAATATATTCCCAGGATGTGGGTCGGCATGGAAAAATCCATCGATAAGAATCTGTTTTAAAAATATATCCGCACCATTTTCAGCAATGATTTTTGGATTTATCCCATTTTCTTTTATTTTGTTGATATCTGTTATTTTTATACCATCTATATATTCCTGGATCAAAACCTTTGAGGTTGATATTTCTTTAAATATCCTGGGAATCTTTATCCGTGGATCTTTTAAAAAGTTCTCCCTGAATTTCTCTGCATTTGTTACCTCATTCAAAAAATCAATTTCTTTGTATATCATCCGCGCAAATGTATCAATCAATTCCTTTGGATTCCTTTCTTTTACACCAGGGATGTTTATCTCGGCAATGAGTGCAATCCTCTTGAGCATATCAATGTCCAATTCCACAATTCTTTCAATATTGGGCCTGCGCACCTTTACAATCACAGGTGTATCTCTATATTTTGCAAAATATACCTGGGCAATTGATGCCGAACCTATGGGATTATAGTTGAAATCGGTAAATACTTTGTTAATGGGTCCAATCTCACTCTCTATCACACCCTTCATTAAAGAGAATGGTTCAGGTCTTACCTGGTCCTGTAAAAAACTGAGTGCATCGGTCAGTTCCTCAGAAAAGATATCGGTTCTTGTAGATACAATCTGTCCGAGTTTGATAAAGGTAGGACCAAGTTCTTCACAGACAAGTTTTATTCTTTCAGGGATAGGGCGGATAGAAACTGCACTTTTTCTGATGCCTATTCGGGCAAGGAGGTAAGCAGGATGGATTGTCTTTACATATTCGCCAAATCCGTATTTTAAAAAGGTGCGTGTAACCTCAAAATAGCGGTTGAACCGCCGTAAAGGATTGATGAACATTGATTATTTACTGTCTTAATCTGCAACCGATTTCTGTTTCAGAATTTTTTCTATCTTTTTATTCAATTCAGAAAACTCGGTGCGGGTGACGATATTCAATCTCTGGAAAAATTTCTGCCCCATCTCATCCAATCTATCAGAGAGCGTCTCTACCTTTTGCCAGCGTTTTTTTATTACTGGAATTTCATCTTTAAATGCCTCACCTTCGGTTTTTAGTATGTTATAGACATTTTTCAGTTTTTTTCTACCCAGTGATGCAATACCAAATCCAATTAATAATGTGTCTCTGATTATTCCACGCATAACCACTCCTTTCATTGAATTATATAACAAAAGCAAACAATTGTCAAGGTCTATTAAAAATTTAATTCCTGTTGATTGCCTCTGCGATATTTTTAATTTCATTCATCAAAATCTCAAATCCAGTGATTGTCAGGGATTGTGGTCCATCTGAGAGGGCTTTTTCCGGAGAGTTGTGAACCTCAACCATTATTCCATCGGCACCTGCGGCAATTGCTGCCCTGGAAAGGGGTAAGACCATATCCCTTTTTCCTGAGGCATGACTTGGATCCGCAATCACAGGAAGATGCGAAATCCTTTTAAGTTCAGGAATACTGCTTATATCAAGTGTAAACCTTGTAAAATCGCTGAATGTCCTTATCCCCCTTTCACAAAGAATCACATTATAATTTCCTTCAGACATTATATATTCTGCTGCAAGCAGAAATTCCTGGATTGTTGATGCCATTCCCCTCTTCAGTAGTATCGGTTTCTTGCTTTTCCCTGCCCTTTTTAATAATCCATAGTTCTGCATATTCCTTGCACCAATCTGGATAACATCAACATACTCTTCAACCAGCGAGAATATTTCTGTATCAACTGCCTCAGATATAACTGGCAGACCTGTCTCCCTGCCTGCCCATGCAAGTATTTTTAGACCTTCTTCACCCAGTCCCTGGAATGAATATGGTGAGGTCCTCGGTTTGAATGCACCACCCCTGAGTATATCCGCACCCAATGATTTCACTGCCCGGGCAATTTCAATGGTCTGCATTTCAGATTCAACTGCGCAGGGTCCAGCAATGATTACTGGTTTTCTATCTCCGATTATTGCATTACCAACCATTATCTTTGTATCATCCGGTTTCATCTCCCTGCTGGTCAGTTTATAAGGCTTAGTCACAATAATTACATCTATCACACCATCAAGACCTTCAAGTCTATTTTTATCAACCATATCTTTATTGCCGGTTATGCCGATTGCCACACGCTGGGCACCCTTTATTGGATGGGGAGTAAGCCCCATCTCTTTTATTGATTTACAAACATTCTTTATCTGCTCATCAGTTGCATCTTTATGCATAACAACGAGCATATTACCTCCTTTGTGATAAATGCCTAAATACCAAAATACCTAAACACCTAAAACAGATTTTTGTCTTCATAGCAATTTTCTAATGGTCGCTTTTTTTGATTCTTTGATCAATCCATCAAGATTTTCGCGATTTCTAATTGCTTCAATTATGCGACTCCCTATGACCACGCCATCAGCGATTTTGCTCAAATATTTTATTTGATTTGTTTTTGATATACCAAATCCTATGACAACTGGTATATCTACAAGCGATTTCACCCTTTTTATGAACAAAGGAAGACTTTCAGGAAGTTTCTTTCTTACCCCTGTTGTACCCGTGATAGATACACAATAGACAAAACCGTCAGACATTTTTCCGATTAATTTTATTCTCTCATCATTTGAAGTCGGTGCTATGAGTTGAATCAAATCAACATAATGTCTATGTGCCAGATCTTTTAGCCTTTCTGACTCTTCAACTACAATGTCTGGAACGATCAAACCCGAGACGCCAATTTTGCCAATTTCCTTAAAGAAATCTTCAATACCGAAGGCAATCAACGGATTGAGATACGACATAATTACCAGTGCTTTATCAATCTTTAATTGCGAAAGTGCCCTTAATGTTGAAGATAATGTGAAACCGTTTTTTAATGCAATATATGAAGCATATTGTATTGTTTTGCCATCCGCAATCGGATCAGAAAAAGGAATGCCAATTTCAATTATATCTGCATATCTAAGAAGTTTTTCAATATATTCCATTGATGATTCAAGCGTTGGATAGCCTGCAGTAAGATAGGTGATGAGCGCAGATTCATTCTTTTCCGAAAGAGTTGTAAAGATTTCTTTTATCCTGCTCATAACAAATCCTCCACAATATCAAGATCTTTATCACCCCTTCCTGAGAGGTTTACAATTATGATTTTTTCCGGGTCCATCTCTCTTGCCTTTTGCATTGCGATATAGACTGCATGGGCACTCTCAAGTGCTGGTATGATACCTTCGGTCTCGGATAAAATTTTAAACGCATCGACTGCCTGTTCATCTTTACAGATTGTATAATCAACCTTTTTATTTTTCTTCAGGAATGCATGTTCTGGACCAACCCCGGGATAATCAAGTCCTGGTGCAATGGAATGGGTGGGCATTATCTGACCATCCTTATTCTGGAGCACANAACTCATTGCCCCATGGAGAACACCTATCGTTCCATAAGAAAGTGTTGCTGAATGTTTTTTTGTATNTATTCCCTTTCCACCGGCCTCGACACCGAGCATCTTTACCCCTGTATCAAGGAAGGGATGGAAAAATCCTATTGCATTACTACCGCCTCCGACACAGGCAATGAGAAGGTCGGGCATTCTTCCTGTTAATTTCATTATCTGTTTTTTCGTCTCTTTACCGATGACCGATTGAAAATCGCGCACCATCATTGGATATGGATGTGGTCCAACGACCGAGCCAATACAATAATAAGTCGTCCTCACATTCGTTACCCAATCCCTTATCGCCTCATTTATCGCATCCTTCAAGGTCTGGGTTCCTGAATCAACTGGAATAACCTCAGCACCAAGCAGTTTCATTCTCAGAACATTCATTCTCTGCCTTTTCATATCTTTCTTACCCATATAGACCACACAATCCAGTCCTAAAAGGGCACAGGCAGTTGCAGTTGCTACACCATGCTGACCTGCACCGGTCTCAGCAATAATTCTTTTTTTACCCATATACCTTGCCAGCAGTACCTGTCCGATTGTATTATTTATCTTGTGCGCACCGGTATGGAGAAGGTCTTCGCGCTTGAAAAATATCGACGCACCACCAAGTTTCTTTGATAGATTCTGTGCAAAATATAGCGGTGTTGGTCTGCCTGCATAATTTCTTAGATAGAAATCAAGTTCGCTTCTGAAATTTTTTTGCACTTTTAGATCTCTATAGGCATTTTCAAGTTCAACCAATGCCGTCATCAATGTTTCAGGGATGAATCTACCTCCGAATATTCCAAAATAACCTTTTCTATCTGGTTGATGATACATTTTGCTCCCCTGAATGGATAAAAAATTCAATTGCCAGAATATATCCATACCAGCCCAATCCAGTGATCTGNCCNANGCANACTGGTGCAATCAAACTTTTGTGTCGGAATGGCTCGCGGCTGTAAATATTGCTGATGTGAACCTCAATTGCCTTTAAACCAACTCCCTCAATCGCATCCCTGATTGCTACAGAAGTATGGGTATAGGCACCAGGGTTTATGATGAGCCCATTATATTCTTCTCCATTCTGTATCATTGTGATTATCTCTCCTTCAGAATTTGACTGGTATATGTCAACCTGAACTCCTCTTTTCTGTGCATAATCAATGATCTTTTGATTGATCTCATCAAGTGATAACCTGCCATATACCTCTGGATTCCTCTTTCCCAGAAGATTGAGGTTCGGTCCATGGATTAAAAGAATCTTCTGCATAATACCTCCTTTATCCTCACCCTGCCAATCTTTTCAAAAACAGGGANTGTTATGTATTTTCCTTTTGTTTTTTTATCCTGGAAAATAAATTTTTTTATCGCCCTTCTGATTTTAAACGGCACACAAANCGGAAGATTATAGTCTNTTAATAATTTCATAANCTCNTCTCGTTCTTTTGTTCTTTTCGCAAAAAGACGGAGTTCTTCAATCATCCCCATTGATACTGCCTCACCATGGGAATAGATTCCATAATTGGTGACTGTCTCAATGGTATGACCTATTGTATGTCCAAAGTTTAAAATCTCTCTTATTCCCTTTTCTTCAGTCTCGTCTTTACTTATTATTGATGATTTTATCAATACAGATTCTTTTACAATATCAAACAGAATCTGAAGATTACGGGTTTTTATAGATTCCTTTTCTCTTTGTAAAATTCTAAACAACCTTTTTGAATATATCACACCATATTTTATAACTTCAGCAATACCATTTACGAATTCATCTTCAGGGAGTGTGAGCAATTTTTTCAAATCACACAGGACGAGTTCGGGTTGATAGAATGTGCCCAGCATATTTTTGCCATAGATATTATTGATGCCGGTCTTACCGCCGATACTTGCATCTACCTGGCAGAGAAGGGTTGTTGGAATATGAATGATTCTGCATCCCCTTTTGAATGTAGATGCGACAAAACCTCCAATATCAGTTATAACCCCACCACCAAGACTCATAATGACATTCCTTCTCTGGAAGTTTTTCTGAAAGAGAAATTCATATATCCTGTTCACGGTGTTCAGATTTTTGAATTCTTCTCCGTCCCGTATGATAAAATAATCTATCTCATTATTTCTTTTTCTAAGTCCTTCTGTAATTTCATCCAGATAAAGTGCACCGACAAGGGGATTTGTGATTATTACAATTTTATTATTGGAAACTGGTATATGGTCTAAGATATTACAACCGATTACAACCGGATAATCTTTTGACCTTGTTTTGACTATGACCTTCGTCTCTTTTTTAAAAAGCTCGATTTTCTTCAGATTCAATTTATCAATAATTTCATCCACTATTCCATCTGGTTCTCTCTCTGTAGTATCAACCTTTATCAGGGCAAAATCATATATTCCACTTCTTTTCTGGTATAATCTCTCAATGTCTGAAATCTTTTTTATCAATGGCCTTTTTCCCTGGGCAATAATCCTCTTTTTCAAGGTATCAGGATTTGCTGAAAGTTGAATCACAATTCCCATCTTTTTTAGCAATGCCCTGTTCTCTAAATCAATCACCATCCCGCCTCCGGTTCCTATCACAACATTCTTTAATCCCTCTATCTCTTTGAGCACCCATTTCTCTTTTTTTCTGAAATAATCTTCACCATCCTCTTCAAAGACCCTTTCTATCGTCCTCTGCTCAGCGAGTTCAATCATCTCATCCGTGGAGATAAAACCCATATTCAGTCTTTCTGCAAGCAGTCTTCCAATCGTGTCCTTTCCTGTGCCCATAAATCCAATCAGAATTATATTCTCAGACATTCTTGATCCTTTTTAGATAGGAACGATAATTCCTCTTTATATCAGCAAGAGAATCAGAACCAAATTTTTCACAAAATGCACTGGTAAGGGCATAGGCAAGCATTGCCTCACCAATCACACCAACAGATTCTATCACACACACATCCGCCCTTGGTCTCGGTGCTGGACTTCTTTTTTTGGTCTTGATATCAATTGAATATAATGGATTCTTGAGTGTGGGGATGGGTTTTGCATATAGTCTTATCAGAATCCTCTCTCCATTACTAATTCCACCTTCAATTCCACCAGCATTATTCGTCTTTCTATAGAAACCCCTAATCTTATTAAAAAATATTTCGTCGTGGACCCTTGAGCCGAACATAATGGAATTCTTTATCGCCTCACCGATTTCAATCCCTTTTACTGATGGTATTGAAAGCATCACCATTCCAATCAATGCATCAAGCCTTTTGTCAAACTGTGTATAACTTCCCAGTCCCGGGCATACATTATCAGCATATATTTCCACAATCCCACCAAGTGTATCACCAGTTTTTCTTGCCTTTTCAACCACACTCAACATCCTCTTCTTCTCTTTTGCAGGGCCTGTTGATATTACCCTTGAACCAATATGAATACCAAATTCATTCAAAAATATTTTGAATATTCCACCTGCAGCGACCCTTGATACAGTCTCCCTTGCTGATGCCCTTTCCAGGACATCCTGAATATCCTCAAAACCGAATTTCAAAAGACCTGCAAGGTCTGCATGGCCAGGCCTGGGTATGGTAATTTTTCTATTCTGTTGCGCAGACAAAAATTCATTTTTTCGGTAATCAGTATTTCTTATAAAGAGTGTGATGGGTGAACCAATGGTCATACCATTTTTCACACCGGATGTGATTTCTATTTTTTCCTCTTCCATTTTCATTCTTTCACTCCTTCCTTTGCCTGACCTCCGCCTTTTCAGTTCCTCATCAATAAAATCAGGTTTTATTTTCAGCCCGGCTGGAATCCCATCGATTATCACGGTCAATCCTAATCCATGGGATTCACCACCCGATAAGATTCTAATCAATTTTCACCTCCTTGATTGCTCTTTTCATTATGGTTACAGGCGGCATCTTTTTGGTCCAGATACTGAATGAATATGCTGCCTGAATTATCAACATTGTCATTCCATTTACGACCCTTACATTCCCATTTTTTCGCAGATTGAAACAATAATTTGTATCATAGTATACACTATTATTTTTCAAATGCAGTATGATTTTATTATAGAAATCGATTGATGTGGCATTTATTACTATATCAAATTCTTTAACTACATCTAAAAGGTCACTCATATCCATCACATTTGCGTTATATTTTTTTGCCAGAGGCAATGCATTTGCCCGTGTCCGATTTATAATGAAAAAACATTCTGGTCCTTTTTGATGAATTACATAGGCGATTGCCCTGGCAACCCCACCTGCACCGAGCAAAAGGACTTTCTTATTTTTAAGTTCGATATTGTGTTCTTCAAGTGACCTATCAAAGCCATAGATATCTGTATTCTCACCCAGTAATTTCTGTTTTTTTATGAGCACCGTATTCGCCGCACCGATCTCTTCCACAACCGGACTAAAACGATCAAGGTATCTTAGAATCTTTGTTTTATATGGATTCGTTATGTTCAAACCAGTGAAATTGAGTCTTTTGATATTTCTAATTATCATTCCCAGATCCCTTTCCGGAACGCATAAGGGGAAATAGCATCCTTTCAAGCCCAATGATTTAAAGGCGCTGTTGTGGAGCAATGGCGAATAGGTCGTTTTCAGTGGATAACCGATCACACCTGTAACGAACATCGCCGCACCTCTTTTATAAACTTTAGAATTTTCTCCGGGTCTTTTTTCCCGGGTGACCTCTCCACGCCTGAGCATACATCAACACCATAAGGTCTTAATAATTCAATCATAGTCTTTACATTATTCTGATTCAGTCCACCACCGACAATTATCGTTCCTTTTATCCCTTTTATTATCTCCCAGTCAAAAATATTGCCACTCCCTTCTCCAGGGTCAAATAGATATGCTGAGACAGTATATCGAGCCATCTCTCTGATGATATCATTCGGATTTGAATCATCATCAATTTTTATCCTCTTGATAATCCGGGCATTTTTTATAAGTTTGCAATATTCAGGTGGTTCAGAGCCGTGCAATTGAATTGCATCAATTCCGGTTAAACGGATTATCCTGTTTACTACATCAAGCCGTTCATTCTTAAATACACCAACTGTTGTAATAAATGGTGGTAATTTCTCAATGATATTCTTTGCTATTCCAGGTTCAATATTTCTTGGTGAAGGGGCAAAGATAAAGCCAAGCGCATCGGCGCCAAGTTTAGATACGATACACCCATCCTCAAGATTTGTAATGCCGCAGACCTTTATTTTAATACTCATCAAGCCACCGGCATCCTTTTTGAAAAACTTCTTTAAAGGCATCCCTTTTTCCTTTCTTCACAATCTCCATCAAGACATCCAAACAAATTTTTAAATCCTTGTATAAATCGAGATTATAGGGGTTTAGCGATTGGATTTCAAAATAAAGTTCTGGATTTTCCTTTATCACACTATTGGCTGTCTCCATCTGGGCATTGAATGTTGTGCTGGCAATTTTTTTCAAATCTTTAAATGCGTAACCACTATCCATTAGATTTTTGATGAAGAGAATATTTATAAAATGTGAAAGACCAAGAACATAAGAAACGAGCCTGTCGTGTTCATCAAATGAGAGATTAATAATCCTCGTTGCGGTATTCTTGAAAATATGGGTTATCATATCATTCGCCTGTGGTGAACCACAATCACAGAGACAAACCACCTTATCACTGAGGGTCCGACAGGATGGACCAAACATTGGATGGATGGATGTAATTTTAATGTTTTTCTCGATTGCCTTCTTAATCGCTGGAATTATATGGCTCTTTACACTTGCAATATCACAAACAACCGCATTGCAATTCAGTCCTGTGAGGGTCTCAATTATACCGGGAACAATAGTCAGGGGTGTAGAAATGAGCACCAGTGATTTTCCTTTTAATGCAGATTTTATATCTTTATAGTAACTAAAACCACAAAGCCCGGTTCGTTTTATGTCATTTATTGCTACCCTGTGCCCTTGATTCTGCAGGAAATAAGCAAACCACCTGCCCATTCCTCCCAGCCCACCAACAATGAGGACATCCTCCCTTTTCCCGGAATATCCTGAATAATGCAATCTCTCCTGCTGGATTCGGGATTGCTCAATGATTTTAGTAATGAGGGTCCGGGCAAAATTTACATCAAGACCAATATCTTCTGCATATCTAATTCCATTTTCAATCACACTCTTTTCTACACTCCAATCCTGGAGCGCAATTCCGATTTTTTTCTTTTCTCTGCCGATCGCACTGCTCAATAACATTCTTTTCTGAAGCAGACACAATATCTTCTGGTCAATCCTTTTTATTTTCATTCTGAGAACTTTTAATCGTTCCATTTCAATTCCTTTATCTTTCCTGCCATATCATCTGCCTTCAATATAGAAGTGCCCACGAGTATTCCGTCAAAACCAGCATCCTTCAGTCTTCTCACATCTTCTGCCTCTTTAATCCCACTCTCACTTATGGTATAATACTGCTCTGGGACCGATTCTATCAAATTTAGAGAAATATTGATATCTACCGCAAAATTATTTAGATTCCGATTATTAATGCCGATTATCTCGGTATCTGTATTTAATGCCTTTTTTAAATCATCAGTTGTATGGACCTCAACGATCGTCGTCATACCAAGTTTATGGGAAATTCTGACAAATTCTTTTAATTGTTCAGGGCTCAATATACAGGCTATGAGTAGTATTGCATCAGCACAGATTCCAGAGGATTCATAAATCTGATATTCATCTATGATAAAGTCTTTTCTCAATACAGGCAGGTTTGTGGATTTCTTTACATTTTGTATATCTTCATTTCTTCCGCTGAAAAATTTTTCATTCGTTACAACCGATATGCCATCAGCACCGGATTCCTCATAGATAAAAGCAATCTTCTCTATATCCAATCCATTTATAATCGTTCCGGTTGATGGTGACGACCTTTTTATTTCAGCGATTAGTGCCATTGACCCCTCTTTGAAAATCTTTTTAAAATCGCGCCTTTTTTCGCTGCCAATTTTTACGAGATTTTCAAGTGGCGTCCGACTCTTTTTTTTGTCTATCTCATTTTTTGTGTTCTCAATTATCACTTTTAGTATGTCCATTCACAAACCTCCTCAGTTCCTCAAGTTTATTTAATGCTGAACCAGAAAAGATTGATTCCCGTGCGATTTCCACCCCCTGTTTAATAGTCTCAGCCTTTCCTGCAACATATATTGCCGCACCCGCATTTAACAATGCAGTATCTGTCTTTGGTCCTGGTTCACCCTTTAAAATGGATATAAATGAATCGAGATTATCCCTGTTATTCTTCACCCTTAATTCTTCTATACTACATCTTTTCATTCCAAAATCCTCGGGTGAAATCTCGTATTCTGAAATACAATTATCCTTTATCTCCAGCACATAGGTTCTGGAGGTGGTTGTTATTTCATCAATCCCATCCCCACCATATACGATTAATGCGTGCCGGACACCGAGGTTGTTCAATGTCTTTCCAACTTTTTTAAGAAATTCTTTTTTACACACACCAATGACCTGGTGTTCAACCAGTGCAGGATTGCATATTGGTCCAAGGATATTGAAGATTGTTCTAATTCCAATCTCTCTTCTTGGTCCAATTGCATTTTTCATTGCCGGGTGGAAGAGCGGAGCAAACAGAAAACCAATCCCTATCTTTTCTATACACTCCTTTATCTGTTTATAATCAACATCAAGTTTAATGCCCAATGCGGAAAGCAGATCAGCACTGCCGCAAAAACTTGAGACCGACCTGTTCCCGTGTTTTGCCACAAAACAGCCCGCACCTGCAGCAATGAATGCCGAGGTCGTTGAAATATTGAATGTATTCATTCCATCACCACCAGTGCCACAGGTATCAATGAGGGGAGCAACCGAACATTTTATTGAAATCATTTTTTCTCTCATTGCCCTGCAGAATCCGGTTATCTCCTCAACTGTTTCGCCCTTCATCCTCAATGCGGTCAATAATGAACCGATTTGGGCAGATGTAGTATTTCCATCCATTATCTCCATACACACACCATAGGATTCCCTTTCTGTAAGGGACTCGTTATTTACTACTTTTTTAATTGCATAAGCAATTATTTTATTCTCTCCATTCATACCAACCTCCTTATATTGAAACAGGATAGATTGCCTGTATGGCAGGCAACCCCCCTCTGTCTGACCAGGGCAAGTATTCCATCCCGGTCGCAATCTGCCCTGAGTTTAATCACTTCCTGAAAATTTCCCGATGTCTTTCCCTTGAACCATAACTCCTTCCTGCTCCTTGAAAAATACCACATCTT
>JGI24721J26819_10003784_pt1 | contig 16045 bp, 12 predicted proteins | sample YelNatPaOPGAMG01_FD_26819 | JGI IMG/M metagenome (IMG submission 26819)
GAAACGAGCATGTTCACTGCAAATATGGCCCCAGCAACGGGCTTTGTGCGCGAAGGGTCCATCACGTGGTCCCTTATGAGGATCCTCCCNCCTGGGACAAGGGCATCCCGTGCCTTGNCGAAAAGGGCCCTGTTCTGAGATCTGGAATTCTGGTGAACTATGGCCGAGAGAAAGACCAGGTCATGGCCTGGTGGAAGAGGGTCTCTCTCGAAGTCCCCANNTACAAGTTCAACCCTGTGAAGGAGCCCCTCTCGCTCCAACCTCTCCCTCGCCATGGGGATGACCTTGGGAAGGTCGAAGATGGTCGCCCTGAGATCCTCCTTTGCCCTCAGGAAGGCCACTGTGTAAGTGCCCGAGGCCCCTCCCACATCGAGCATCCTCCTAACCCCCTCTAAATTCACCGAGGAGACTATCTCCGGCGCCAGATTTCTCGCGAGGACGTGCATGGCTCCTATGAAGGCTCGCCTCTCCTCATCCGACCTTTCCTCCCAGGGGCTAGCCCCCTCGGGGGTCCCCTCCACGAGGACCCTGGAGAGGCTCCCCCACCTCCTCCAGAGGCTCCCCATGTGGAGGATGAGGGGGATGATGGATTTCTCGGATTCCGAGGAAAGGTAGGGATAGAGGTAAGAGGGGGTCCTGTAAAGAGATCCCTCCTTGTCCAGAAGACCGAGGGCTGCCAAAGCATCCATGAAGATGGTCGCTGCCCTCTCATCCAGCCCCAATTCCTGGGACAGCTCCTTCGATGATTTGGCCTCNCGGCCCAATCGGGTGAAGATGTCAAGCTCAGCTCCAGTGAGGAGTATCCTGCTTTTCTGGAAAGCCCTAGCCACCTCCGCTAGGCTATCCGGGGTCCACGGGCGCATCTCCATGTGGCCTCCTTCTCACCAGGAGATTCTTGGCTCGAGGGGTCAAGGGATTCCATTCCCATCCGGATTCGAGCTCCCTTGAAGTGCTCTCTCATATCTTTCCAGTTGTCTCAAATAGTGCTCCTTTGAGCCCCTTGTCAACTCAGCCGCTCTCCTCTCCAACTCTATTGCCTCCTTTATCCGCCCGTTTACGAACAAGGCCTCTGCCAGGGTGTCCAAGATGTGGGGTTCATCGGGCCTCAACTGGGCTGCCTTCAAGGCGAGCTCCAGGGCCTCTTCCGGTCTTCTGAATTTTTGATCATTGGCTGTGGAATAGAGCCAGGATAGATTGTTCAAAGCCTCCGGGTTTTGGGGATCCAGTTCTATGGATCTTCTGAGGGCCTTTTCCGCCTCTTGAAGATCTCCCTTTTCGAGGGCCATGGTTCCCATCAAATACCACGCATCGGAGTTCCCCGCTTCTTTCTCCAGGACTGAGAAGATGACCTTCTCCCTCAAAGCAAGGAAGAGCTTCCCCTCCCATTGAAAGTTCCTCCAACCCACAAGACAAAAAAGGAGACCAGCCAGGAGCACCAGGTACCCTCCCACCAGAAACCTGACCTTCTTGTGGTGTCTAGTTGCCTCCTTTGGATCCCTCTGGCACTTGAGGAGAAAGGAGATCCTCTCCTCAATGCTATAGTGATGCCAACTGGGCATGGAGCGCACAAGGGGATGAAAGCCCCCGATCTTGTCCAATGACCTGATGAGGGGGAAGGCCTCCCCCTGAATTTCCAGAGCGTTGAGATCGGCCTGTCTCTCGAAGTTTCTCGAAAAGAGACCGAAACCCAACCTCAGGTACACCAGGGCAATGAGCACAATCCCTATCATGGAGAAGATCTTGAGATGGGAGACCACTGCCTCGAATGTCCCAGGAGGCCTCTCGGAGAAAACCTCCGATCCCCCAACTAGCCAAATTCCCGTCATCACACCAAGGGGCATCACCTTGAGGAAGAGATCCAGGAGAATCGTCAAGCCCATCATGAAGGCCACATAGAAGACCATGTGCCTGTGCTTTATATGCCCGATCTCGTGCGCCATCACTGCCTCGAGCTCCAGATCGTCCAGGGTCTCGAGAAGCGATGGCGTGACGAGCACGTATCTGGAGCCGGGGAGAACCCCCAGAACCCCAGCTGTGGACATGGAGTCCTGAAGCACTGTCCAGAGCCTTATGTCCTTGTATTTGAACTTGTGGTCCCTGAAGAACTTCTCGAGCCTCTCCCTCTTCGGCCCCTGGGGCAAGGAGGGGCACCTCCAGAGCCTGAGCAAGACCCCTGGGAATGCCCACAACATGGCCATGAGAAGGACGAGAAGCGCTCCCAGGGACCAAAGTGGATTCTCATCCAGCTTCCTCTGAAGCCCAGGGGAGATGACCGAAAGGATGTCCATGGAGAGCATTATGAAGAGCCATGGGAAGAGAACAGGCAAGAAAAACCCTGCCTGAAGCACTATATGACTGAGAAGTCCTTTGCCCGAAAGGTGCCTTCCAGGATATGTCGCAATCCAAACCCCTAAGGCTGCCACGAGGAAAGGCGCGATGCCCAAAAGGCTCACTAGCGCCTGCCCACCCTTTCCCGCCACCTGCAGCGACCACTCCCTCCATCCCGTGAAATACACCAAGGCGCCGTAGAGGACCGTTGCCCCTATGACGAATTTCTGGCTGACCGAGGAATGGAGGATCTTGAAAATCTCCCTGTCCAACACCCCTTTCTTTCTGAGGTGGGAGAGGGAAAACAAAAGGCGACATATAAAAAAGTAGATCCCCAGGGAGAGCAAGATGATCCCCAGCCTTCCCACGGAATCCAAGGACTTGCTCAGCCCAGATGAGGGAAGAAGCTCGAAGAGGAGAATTGCAGCCAAAGTGACAAGGACATTTCCGTACATGCCAGCTGATCTTTCCTGAGTGCAGCGATCTCAGAGTCCTCTTATGCCTCTTTCCCCTATTTCCTCGAGATGGAGGCTTCCATTTCCAAAATCTTCTCCCTTTTCCCCTCTGCCCGTGGGGGAAATTCCCCTCACCCCTAGGCCTCCCAAGATCCCCGAAGGACTAAGGGCCTCTTCTTTGGAGCCCTTCCCTCTCCTTTCGGCCAAGCCCCTTCCATCTCTCCCCCATCTCTTCCAGGATTTGCAAATACCTGTCCCGAAATACCAGATCCTGTCTGCTCAACAGGGATCTGCAAAAACTTATGTGGGGGGTCAGGTCCAGGCCGTGGGGATTGCTCCCTTCCTTGGCAGCGCTGTCCAAGGCGACCAGGGCATAGAATGTGGCAAGGGAAGCTATTTTTGGAGAACGCCTCCTCAGATAGCCCTGACCGCCCATGGTGTTGAGAAGGAAAGCGGCATAGTCCAGGAAGGTTCCTCGGGAGATTGCCGGAGCCTGGGGGTTGCATTTATCCTGAGCCGCAACCCACCTGTAGAGCGCCATGGCCATGGGCTCGGAGAGGGCCTCCTCGTTGGCCATTATCTCGTTGATCAGGGAGACCCTCCTGGGTCCCAGTACCCTGTAGAAGTGGAACACATTGGCCAGAACCGCATCCGGTCTTCTCATCTCAGCCGATGCAACTGGGACAACCGATGAGAGATCCCTCAGGGCCATCTTCAAAAGCTCGAAGGATCCCCCTTGAGGAAGCTGGCCTGCCAAATATGGTCTTCTGTCGAGCTCCGAACAAATGGCCTTCAGGTCCTCTTCCACCTCAACGCAATCCTTAGGGGCCAGGAGATCATCTGGCCACTTGGGGTAAGAGCCGGTCAGTTCAGCCCACTTTCTCACTTGTTCCGGTGCTATCTCCTGGGCCAACGGTTGAGGCTGGGCCGGAATAGGATGTCTCAGGGAGGCTATCTTCTCCCTGCAGTTCGCATCCATCTCTTCGGCCAAGGGCTGACAGAGCCTTCTCGATATCTCGTCCCATTGCCAGATGATGAGGGCGAGGGCTATGAGGACAAGCACCATCAAGATCCAGAAAGCCCTCCACCCACTGGATCCGCCTTTCTTCTTCTCACTCATGGCACCTTTATCCTCGACTGGAGAAGCATTCACGATGAGCTTCTCTGTCTCAGCCAACTCCTGAGCTCTTTCTTGAGAACCTTCCCAGCTGCGCTGACTGGGAGCTCATCCAAGAAGATGACCTCCCTGATCCTCTTGTAGGCAGCCACTTTGGAATTGACGTGATCCATGAGTTCCTCTGATGTGACCTCCTGCCCCTTCTTGAGCTTCACGAAGGCCACGGGCGCTTCGCCCACCTCCACATCCTCCTTGCCCACAACGGCACACTGCTCCACAGCGGGATGAAGGAACAGGACCTCTTCCAACTCCCTGGGGTAGACATTATACCCCTTGTATATGATCATGTCCTTCTTGCGGTCCGTAATGTAGAGAAAGCCATCCTCGTCCAGATGACCTATGTCACCGGTGAAAAGCCACCCCTCAACCAGCACTTTCTCGGTCTCCTCGGGCCTCATCCAGTAGCCTTTCATCACTTGAGGTCCTTTTATGCATATCTCGCCATCTTCGCCAGGGGGAAGCTCCTCCTGTGTGGCCACGTCCACGATCTTCACCTCTGTATCGAAAAGGGGGAGGCCCACGCTTCCCTCCTTCACCTGATCCCTGAAGGGCGGATTGAAGGTCGCGCACATGGTGCACTCGCTCAGGCCGTACCCTTCGGCCACAAGTCCAGAGAAGGCCTTCATCATCTTTCCCAGCACGGATCTTGCGAGGGGGGCCGCCCCTGAGGCTGCGAGTTTCACAGAGGAGAGGTCGTATTTGTCGAAGTCCGGATGGTTCACCAGGGGGATGTAGAGTTGGGGAGCGCCTCCCAGAAGTGTGGCCCTGTACTTGACCGCTGCGGTCAGGTACTCTGTGGGATCGAATCGGGGAAAGACCACCATGGTATTGCCGCTGTAAATCTGGTTGTTGAGGTATCCAACGACACCCATGGCGTGGAACCAGGGAACCACAACCAGGGCTGTCTCCCTGTCGGGCTGGGTGAGCCTGTCCCTCGCGGGATCAACCCCCTGCGGGTATTGGCTCACTATGATTCCGTCCTTCAGGGATGGCTTGGACCCACTGAACCAATGGGAGACCTGGAGCACATTGGCCACTACATTGAAGTGGGTGAGCATGGCCGCCTTGGGCAGTCCAGTGGTGCCGCCCGTGTATGCCAAGTGGGCGAGGTCCTCCTTGGGGTCGATGGCCACTTGGGGAGGCTCCTCTTTGTTGTCCTTGATGAGAGTGACCATGTCTAGTGTTTCCGGAATTGGGACTTTGGACAAGGGCTTCAAGGGAGCATTCAGGGCGGAAAAGCAATCTGCCAGACTAGTGGTGATCACCCTTTGGACCTGGGTCTCATCGAGGACGTTCCTTATCCCGGGGAAGAGAAGGTCCAAGGAAATCAGGGTGGTTGCTCCCGAGTCCCGCAATTGGTATTGGGCCTCATTGGGAGAGAGGAGGGGGCTCAAGGGTGTGAATATCCCACCTATCTTGAGAAGGCCAAAATATGCGATGGCGAACTGGGGACAGTTGGGAAGGTGAATTGCCACCCTGTCCCCCTTCTTCACCCCCAAGGCCGCGAGGGCAGAGGCAAACCTTCTCGAGAGTTCCAGGAGCTCCCCGTAGGTGAGCTCGAGGCCCGAGAATATGATGGCGATCCTATGGGGTACCCTCCTCGCCGTGTTCTCGAGGAGGGCTGTAACCGGAATCTCCGGATAATCGAGACTCTTGGGCCAACCCTTGGGCCAGCATCTGAAGTTCTTGGCCATGGCACATCACCTCCCCCGTGACTGTAGGCCGATGAGATCTCTTAGCCTTTCCACCAGTGCTCTCAGGGAAAGACCTCCCCACCATGACCTGGACTCCTGGGCAAAATACTTGGCCTCGAGTCTTCTCTTCACTGTCTCGGCCTGGAGTCGGGCCATGAGGAGCTGCTCCTCGGGGATTTTCCTTTGGGTGTAAGCTCTCAGTCTTCCAAGCTCCCCCCGGTCAAGCCAGATTCCGCGACATCTATCGCACCTATCCACCTTGATCCCGCTCGAGTAATCGTAAACCGCTTTGGCCATGTTCCCTCCGCATCTGGGACAGGCCAAGGGGCTCTCTGCCCAGATGGGCTTCTCCGCATCTGGAGGCTCCTCCTCTGGGAGATCAGGAGGTGGTGTCCTTTTTATGCTCCTCGTGAAGTCCTCCCGGGAGATCCACATGCCTCCACACTTGGGGCAAAACTCAACTGGAGCATCTTCCAGAAAGTGGCCCTTGAGGTGAACATGGCATCTGGGGCACAGAGAAGAGGCCTTTTCACTTCCATTGGAACCATCAGGGGGAGATGATATCATTCCTCGGGCCTCCTTCGGATCCTTATAGAAAGCCGTGGCTCGCCTCCCTCGAGGGGTCTGAGCTGGCCTCGCCGTCTCCCCTGGAGGGAGTCTTCACAGAAGGCATGGTGCCAGAAGTGTCTTGAAACCGCAAGGGAATCTCTTTACAGTGGAGGGGCTTGATCTGGAATGTGAGCCTGAGGAGGACCTCTATGGATCTCACCCCCCTTTCCCCAGAGCCAGAGGGAAGGCCCCTTTTTATAGGGAGCCTTCCTTTCCAGGACCATGGCGAGGCCCTGGAGGAACTCCTCAAGAGATGTCCCGAGAGCCCCAGCTGGATACAGCTTCCCTCCAACCCCAGGGAGGGTTTCCTGGTCCAGTTCACGGAGGGGTTGCCAGGGTTCCGGAGGGATCCCAGACCCCTGGTCCTGAACCAGGGAGAGGAGTTCCAGGAGGAGCTCCTCAGATTCTACGAGGCGTATCTCGAGGTGGTAGAGGCAAAAAGACCCGTGGAGGAGTCCCTTTTCCAGTCGACCCCAGAGGCCGTGCCTGGTCTTTACAAGCTATTGGAGCTCCTCGAGGCCATGGGCCCAGTGAAATTCGTCAAGGGCCAGATAAGCGGGCCTCTCACNATACTCNTGGCCTTGCAGGATTCGTCCGGGAGACTGGCCTATTACGACGAGAGGGTCAGGGACGCAGCGGTGAGGCTCCTCGCCATGAGGGCCAGGTGGCAGACGAGGAAGCTTGTGGCAGCTGGAGGCAAGGCCATTGTCTTTGTCGACGAGCCAGCTCTGGGCCATGTGGGAAGCTCGGTCTTTATAGGAGTGGAGCTCGAGAGGGCCTTGAGGGACCTGGAGGAAATACTCTTGGGAATAGAGGATGAGGGAGGGTGGCCAGGAATACATGTGTGCGCGAATGCGGACTGGGGGAGCATTCTGGGGGTGCGGGGCCTCAGGGTCTTGAGCTTCGATGCCTTCTCGTACTTCGAGCGCTTTTCCCTCTTCAAGGAGGAGATCCTCGGTTTTCTGGAAAGAGGGGGGATCATCGCCTGGGGAATAGTGCCTACGGAGTCTCACAAACTGGATACCTCCACGGTTGAGGATCTGGCCGAGCTCTGGATCCATCAGGCGGGGTTTTTTTTCTCGGAGGGGCTCCAGGCGAAAGATCTCCTCGCAAGATCCTTCATAACCCCCTCTTGCGGCCTTGGCAGTTTGGACAAGGAGAGGGCTCTCAGGGCAATGGACCTCACAGCTAGCCTCTCCCAACTCCTGAGGGGAAAATTTCTCTGCTCCCATTGATGATCAACTACTGGGGCTCGGGGCTCAAGGCCCTTTCTTCAGAGCCTTGTTGAAGTAACCGAGACCGAGATCGGGGAACTCCTCCTGGAGAACCCTTTTGAGTTCCCTCATTCCCATGGCCCCGGATGCCGAGGTGGGCATGCTCGCCAAATAGAGCTCTGGATCTATACAGAGGTTCTTGAGATGGAGGAACTTCACCCCGGTTCTCTCTATGAGCCCTCTGAGGGCCTCCCACTCTTCCTTCTCGTCGCTTATCCCGGGGAAGACCAGGTAGTTGACCATGGTAAATATACCCCTTTGGGAGCAGATCCTAAGAGATTCCTCCACATCCTCCAGGTCGAAGCCCCTTGGTCTGACGTAGGCCCTGAAAAGAGGGGGCCTGGCGCTGTTCAGGCTAATTCTCACGGAGTCGAGTCCCCTGTCCACCAATGCTGCCAGCTCCTCCGGCATGCTCCCATTGGTGTTGAGGTTTATGGTGCCCTTGCTCGTCCTGGACCGGATCTTCTGGATTGCCTCTCCTATGAGGGAGGCCTCGGTCAGCGGTTCTCCCTCGCATCCTTGCCCGAAGCTCACTATGGGATCCTCTGCCCTCTCTAGGTGCTCAACGGCCAATTCCACTATCTCCTCCACAGAGGGCCTGAAGCTCATCCTCCTATGGGCAGGAGGACAGGAGCCTTTGGGTTGGCGGGACAGACAGCCCAGACAACTCGCATTGCACCTTCTGCTCACAGGAAGGGGGGCCTCCCATCTCTGGAGAAAAAGGTTCTTCGCAGCGAAACAGTGATTCACCAAAGCGCAGTTGGCCAGATGCCGAAGAAGAGGGCCCCCAGTCTTCGAGGAGAGCCTCTCTTCGACTTTTGGAAGCACTTCCCTGTCGTCGAAATTTCTCGGGTCCCAGTGGGGGTCTTCCTCTATTCGAAATGCGCTTGCCACATAGCTACCCTCCTTGAAGCCCACTGCCGTATAGGCCCAGAGGGGAAGCACATATTCTTTCTCCGAGAAATCGGCTGCTGGAAGAAGGGTCCGCACATAGCCTGGCTCGAGAAAACCAGCCACTGCCCAGCACTTGACCTTCTTTTTCCCGACCTTCTCGCTCTCCAGGATCACGAGATCCCCTGTGTCCGGATCCATCCCTATGGGGTGGCAACCAGGCAGGAAAAACAACCGGCTCATCTCTGGAAGGGTGGTCCACTCTTCTTCCGTGGGCAAAACTAGATCCCTTCCAGACCTCCCCAGAGCGAGAAGATAGGGATGGTCGAATATCCGACCCTTCTCGTCCGAAAAGAGCAGCCTTGGGAGGGAATCGGCCTCTTTTCCCAGAGCCTTCATGAGGAAAATTATACCACCTGTGGGCCTCGGGATCATGGGCAGGAGGCGCGAGAAATGACCATCCACATAGGTTTCTGGATTTGGTCAAGGGGCGGGCTCCGCACGCCCGCAACGACGGAATTGGCCTCGCCGGAGCATGTCCCCATTTGGCCACCGGGTGTTCGTTTGCCCCCGATGATCATGTTATGCCCCGGCTTGCGCCCGGCCCGTATNGGCGGACGCACGGAGTGCGTCCCTCCGAGAAAATCGCCTTTCGGGCTGATCTTCGGCCTTTCACCGCAAGGCCATCCTAGCTTGGATCGTCCACCCCGCGGAGGGGCGGGCTCCGCACGCCCGCAAGGAAGGCATTGGCTTCACCCGGGCATATCGCCGCTAGGCCACCGGTCGTTCGTTCGCCCCTCGGTGATCATGTTATCCCCCGGCTTGCGTCCGGCCTGCATTTGCGGACGCACGGAGTGCGTCCCTCCGAGAAAACCGCCCTTCGCATCGTCACCGGCCCTACCGATCTGTAGATGCCGAACCCCTCCTGGGCTGCGAGACGAGATCTCCTCCACTTAACAATTTCCTCTTGTGGGTCGAGCCCTTCCCTTCTCCACCCTTTTAGGGTTTCCACAAGCTCTCTCAAGTCTCTCCGCCTTTCATCCCACAGGGCCTCGAGATCCCCCACGTCGTACCTGTAAAGCCAGATAGCGAGAAAGGAAGCATTGTTCCACGCAATGTTCTCGAGCCCCCTCAGCCTTCCTTCGGGAAAAATGCGGCTCAATCTCAGAATTTCCCGGGAAAGCCTCGAGAAGGCCGCTTCCTTGAGCTCTAGCTTTTCTGAAAGGGAAAGGGGCCCCTTGTACACTTCCTCGAGCTCGGCTTTGGTCTTCTCGAGAAGCTCGCTGAGGGCCTTCTCGGCCTCTATTGCCGCCGCTATCTTCATGGAACTTTTGGACCCAGGGCCTTCGGTTTTCTCGTAAAAGAGAAGGGTCCCTTTCCACCCTATGAAGGTCGCGATCTGTTCGTTGAACTCGCCTTTGTCCTTGAAAAAGATGGTCTTGTGAACAAGCTCGTGGAGTATCGTATANACTAGCTCCGTTTCATCGAGGTGGAGCATTGTCGAGTAGATGGGATCAGAGAACCATCCCAGGGCGCTAAAAGCCGATATCCTTCCTACGTGGACGTCGTAGTTTTCGGCCTCGAGCTTTCTTGCCTCACCGAGTGCGTCCTCCAAGCGAAAAAAGCCCTTGTACGGAAAGCTCCCAACCAGAGGAAAACTCCAGGTGAGGGGAGAGAGACTGTCCTTGGGACAAGCTATCACGGAGTAAGCAAGGCTCTCGGCCTCGACGGGTATGAAGGTCGAGTACGAGTCCCCGCAATTCAAATCNAGGTTCTTTTCGGCAAAGAGACACGCATCTCGCACAAGCCTCATCTTTCTCCTGACTGTTTCCGAGAGGGAGTCATCCTCCAATGCTTTATCGAGAGGCCTTCTTTGGGCAAGAAGTGCAACCTGGTAGTAACCCTGTTTCAANAGATAAGTCGCCTCGCANCCTGCGAGAACAATCCATAGGCTCCCTGTGACTAGCCCCAATAGAACTCTTCCCCGTCTCACGCCACGGAAGGGGTTCCAAATTCCCTTCAAAGACCCACTCCATTTTCCGAGCCGCCGCATGGCCTTGCTTCTCGGTCAGCTTCCCCGGATCGAAACTCCCTTTCCGCCAATTCAGATACCTCGAGCTCTGGTGGGAACTCAAGTCCCAATTCTCCTCCCTTCAGGACCTCTTGCCCCCTCTCATCGTGGAGGACCCCTCGAAGGATAGTTATGAGACCCTCTTTTGCATCCACCACTTGGCAAGACAAGATTGCCTCCATGGTCGAGGAAATCAAAGACCATCCGTCCCCCATGGGAATGAGAGCGAGACCCTGGGGATTTTCCACGAGCTCGTTTCTTTGGATTACGAGGAGCAACTCTCCCCTTCTGTCGAAAAAGCGGCCTGATATAGAAGGCACCCTCTCCATCGGTTCCACTCTGTGGGCATGGAAGAAGAAACTTCCTCGGGATTTCAGGACCACTTCTCGCTGCAGCCTTCCCCTGACCAAGTAGTTATGGTATGCGCTCACCATCTTCAGCTCATCCATGCGCTGCCTCCAAGTCGTTTTCCTTTCTCACGGATGAAAGAGCTGAAACTAACCTGGACAATATGTCGCTGGCGTCTCCCACGATGCCCAAATCAGCCTCGTCAAAAATAGGCGCCATGGGGTTTTTGTCTATGGCTATTATGAATTCGCTGCCTCTGATGCCACTCGCATATTGGAGGGCTCCTGAGGTCCCCACAGTGATGAGCACCTTTGGCCTAATGGTTTTTCCGGTCTGCCCTATCATCCTCTCTTGGGGAAGAAGCCCTCTCTGGACCAAAGGCCTGGTCCCTCCCAGTTGGGCCCCAAGGGCCCTTGCAAGTTCGATCACGAGATGAAAGGCCTCACTACAAGTGACACCAGCGCCAGCACTCACCACAACGGGTGCACTTTCCAGTTCGCAGTCCCCTTCCGGAGCCACCTCCATGGCCACGACCTCCCATTCCTCCTCGAGCTCCGCATCCACCGTATCCAAGTAAAGCACGGGGGCGGTGGCCTTGGGGTCGTGGAGCAGTTGAGGGAATGTCCCAGGCCTCACCGTGGCCATCTGGGGTCTTCTTTCGGGACATACAACCTCTGCCAGGAGCTTGCCACCAAATGCTGGGGCAAGCTGCACGAGATTTCCCGTCTCCTCATCTATCTCGAGATCCAGACAATCGGCGCTCAAGCCCGTATCGAGTCGTTTGGCGACCCTGGCTGCAAGCTCCCTGCCTGTCTCTGTAGCACCGAGGAGGATTATCTCCGGTTGAAATTCGTGAACGAGTCTGCACACCACCTCGGTGTAGACCCTAGGCCTGAATTGACTCAGGTGAGGGCCTTGAGCGACATAGACCATCTCCGCCCCGTGGGCTATGAGCTCCATGACCTCCTCTCGGGTATCGCAGCCCAAGACTATCGCGCAACAGCGAGTTCCAAGTTTTCGAGAAAGCTCCCTTCCCTTGCTCAGGAGTTCCAGGGCCACCCTGTTTTCCCCGAAACTCGCGCTTTCGTCCACGACCCAGACCTCGCCCTTCATGGAATCTCCTCCTTTGCAACTCCTTTCGGAATGGGGATTTCTGCGCAAGTTCCCCACGGACCTTCCCTCTTCACAAGACTCCCTTATCTTCGAGGGCCCTGAGTATCAACCGAACCGCCTCTTGGGGCGGTCCCTGAAAGAGCTGTCCCCTTCTCTTTTCCTNACTGAGTCTTATCCTCCTCACCCTAGTTGCCGAGCCCCGAAGCCCCACTTGTTCCTCCTTGAGGCCGAGGTCATTCAGGCCCCATACCAAGACCTCTTTCTCCTGAAAGGCCAATGGAATTTCTCTCAGATTCACTTGCCTGGGTTTGAAATCCGTNCCGAGGACACTGACAAGGGCTGGAAGCTTGACCCTCACGGTCTGCNTCCACCCCCGGAATCTCCTCCACACGANGAGCTCNCCCTCGCTCACCTCCATGTGGNTGGCACAGGAGACAAAGGGCAGATGAAGGTCCTCGGCCACCTGAGGTGGCACATGTCCCGTATCGCTGTCAGATGACCTGGCGCCAAAAAGCACCAGAGACGGGCTCGGCCTCAATCTTTTGAGAGCGGCTGAGAGAACCCTTGATGTGGCCAAGGTGTCGCTTCCAGAGAGGGCTTGATGGGTTATCAAGATACCCTTGTCTGCCCCTAGGGCTAAGGCTTCCCTCAGTGCTTCCTCGGCAGAAGGAGGCCCCATTGTCAAGACCGTGACATGNAGCGGGAATTCCCTCTTTAGTTGGAGGGCCATCTCCAAGGCTGCCAAGTCGTGGAAATTTATTTCGCTGGGCACTCCTTGCCTGGCCAGGGTGTAGCGGCCTTCCACTACCATGACCTCTGCTTTCTTTGGGACTTGTTTTATGCAAAGGGCCAGATGCATTTCTCCAACCTCCCCAGNNGTCGTCGAGAGCCTCCTTGGTGGCTCGGATCTCACCCACCTTTGCCACTATTCAGAGCTTTATAAATCACGAGGCGCTGTATCTCGCTCGTCCCCTCGTAAATTTCGGTAGCTTTGGCATCCCTCAAGTATCTCTCCACTGGATAGGCCTTCGTGTAACCGTAGCCGCCNTGGANCTGCACTGCCTCCAGAGCTGCTTTCACAGCGACCTGACTGGCGAAAAGTTTNGCCATTGCGGAATAAAGGGAGGATGAGACCCCCTTTTCNACCATCCTGGCTGCCTTGTAAGTGAGGAGCCTGGAGGCCTCTATTTCAACGGACATTTCCGCCAGCTTCGATTGGATGGCTTGGAAGCTTCCTATAGNCCTTCCGAATTGGATCCTCTCCTTCGCATACTTGAGAGATGCCTCCAAGCTCGCCTGGGCTATTCCCAAGGCCTGAGCAGCAATTCCTACCCTGCCGTTTTCCAAGGTTGCCAGGGCTATCTTGAGACCCTCTCCCGGCTCTCCCAAGAGGTNGGTATCCGGGACGAAACACCCCTCNAAGGAAAGGGAACAAACCGGATTGCCCCTCATGCCGCAGAGCTCCTCTACAGGGCCCCGGAGAAACCCTTTCCTGTGGGACTCAACGATGAAAAGAGTCGTCTCCCGTGGCTTTCCCAGGATCTGGGTCTTCGCGAAGACCAGGGCCAATCCAGCTATCCCCCCATTTGTCACGAAGGACTTGGTTCCGCTCAAGAGGAAGCCCCCTTCGACTCTGGTAGCAGAGGTCTGAATGGCACCTGCATCGGATCCCGCATTGGCCTCAGTTAGGCAGAAAGCCCCTATGGTCTCTCCCGAGGCCAATTTGGGGATGAAGGTCGCTATCTGACCACTGGTCCCGAACCTGAGAATGGGAGCTACCACCACACAATTGTGAACAGCGAGAAGAAGCCCGATTGATGCGCAGGCTCTCGAAATTTCCTCGATCACCGCTATAGTCGCCACCGCATCCAATTGGGCGCCCCCCAAGCTTCTCGGAACCTGAAGGCCCATGTATCCCAGGGTTCCCATCCTTTGAACGAGCCCCTCGGGCACCTCGCGAGTGGAGTCCATCAGAGAGGCGAGGGGTTCCAGCTCCTCCTCGGCAAAGCGTCTGGCCGCTTTTTTAACCAGCTTTTGCTGTGAGGTGAGATCCAAATCCATTTGGTCGCTCCCGGATTCCGGGGGCGGGGCCATGGGGTCGAAATCTTGGAGGCCAAAATAAAAGGCCAGGCTATAGGGCCCTTCCCACGGCCTGGCCGAAAAGACCGAGGGCCATGGGAATCACCCATGGCCCTCTACCCCAAATTCTAGAGCTTCAGGTCCATGGGCGTATGTGGCCGCTAATTATTATGCTAATTCGTATTGCGCCACATACGCCCGCGAACACTACCTTCCGTCTCCTTTCTACCCAATTTTTAGCAAGCTTACTATCCCCATTCGCCCGTGTCAAGCCCATTCCCTGAGAGAGGCCTGGCCTTTTGCGAAGAGGGTAAAAGCCGAGGGGAGCGGGGTGAGGGTTCGTGGCCTTGGCAGATTGGCGCTGGGCTCTCCTCCAAACTTGACGATATTTTTAGACGTCTTTACACGGGCAGCGGAAGACAACCTCTACGAGCCTTGCATCCCAGGAAAGGTGCTCCGCGGAAAAAAGGTCGGAGACATTGCTTGAGAGAGGTCTTCATAGGGATGTGCCCCGGTGGGGCCAGAGCCTTCCTTGCGGGCAACTAAAGCCCGCCCATTTGGATACGCCTTTGCGCATCGTTCCCAACTCGGCACACTAAAGATTTCCCAGATCCTTCCGATAACTAATTTGTGAGGGCTGAGACATGGGCTACGGACCAGTCTTATGAACCCGAAAGCTGAATCGGTGCGCCAAAAACAACACCTTCCAAGGCAACTCGAGCCCCGAGAGGGCAAAATCTTTGGCAGGAGGAGAACCATGAAAAAGAACCTCAAGCTTGCAACTAAACTCATCATCGCCTTCCTCGCTGTCGGGCTCATACCCATGGTGGGTACTGGGCTCTACAACTATCTCAGGGGTCAGTCCTTTTTCAAGGAAATGATCTTCAGTGAAAACAGTCTNTACGTGGAACANAAGGCAAAAATGGTCCAGTTNTGGACCGAGCANAGAGNCTTGGCAGTCCAGAGCATTCTCAGGATGCCTGGTCTTTACGAAAATGCGTACAGCATGAGCCTTCTCAAACCAGACATGTCAGACCCTGTCTTCAGCATGAAATACCTGGGACTCGCCAAAGTAGCAGACAGATTTGTCAAAGATAACGGTTTTGGCAACGCCGCCGTGGCAAGACCGGATGGGCTTGTGATATTCGACACCAACCAAAAAGAACGTTCTGGGGAGGGCAAATCCATAGCAGACAGGCCATACTTCAAGGAGGCCTCCAGCGGCAAGATCGCCATAAGTTCCATCTTCATGTCTCCGATACTCAACGAGCCAGTCATGGTGATAGCTGGCCCCATCTTCCAAGAGGGGGACAAGGGGAATCTAGTTGGAATTTTTGTCGTTACAGTGCCCACAAAGCCTCTCTCCGAACTGATCCTCGAAGGCTCGGAGAGATTGGGAGAACGAGGAGATTCTTATCTGGTAAACGATCAAGGGATTCTCGTTACACCTTCCAAGAAATTCGGTATCTCTGAGGTCCTAAAGGCCCGTATCGAGACTAAGGCTGTTAAGGAACTTGTGGAAAAAGGTCTCGTTGCAAAAAAAGCGGATTTCAAAGACAACCTCATTGCTGCGGACAAAGACGGCAAGGAGATGTTAACGAGTTTTGCAGTGGTGAAAGTTGGAGACAACTTCTACGGTCTCGTTGCCGAGGAGGAGGCGTCGGCGGCAATGGCTGGACTCGCCGAAATGAGGAATATGACAGCGATCGGGACACTGATTGCTGCTCTCATTGTGGGGGTTGTAGGGTTTTTTGTGGCAAGGTCAATAGCCAGGCCAATAACAAAGACTGCATCGGCCCTCTCTTCGGCCACAGAGCAGGTCGCTTCGGCCTCTGCCCAGGTCTCTTCATCCAGTCAATCTTTGGCTGAGGGGGCGAGTGAGCAGGCGGCTTCTTTGGAGGAGACGTCGTCTTCGCTTGAGGAGATGGCGGCGATGACGAGGCAGAATGCTGACAATGCTGTTCAGGCCAAGGGGATGATGACTGAGGCTTATGGGATTGTGGAGA
>JGI24721J26819_10003785_pt1 | contig 16044 bp, 15 predicted proteins | sample YelNatPaOPGAMG01_FD_26819 | JGI IMG/M metagenome (IMG submission 26819)
CGCGGTGATACCACGTGGACGCATCAGATTGCAACCGCTGTTGTTTTTACGGCGCCGCTTCTGACGTATGCGGCTCATCCAACAAATCTGCTCTCAAATCCGGCTGTGGAAATGATTAAATCAATACCTGCGGTCTGGGATGAAACCATTGTTTTACCTGTGTCTCAAATTGGAGAAATCGCAGCGTTTGCTCGAAAAAACGGCAACCGTTGGTTTCTTGGAATCCTCAACGGAGAACGGGAAAGAACCATTTCAATCAAGTCCGATTTCCTCGATAACAAGAAGTATAACGCCTTGATTGTCGGCGATGATTTAAACAATCCTTCGGCTGTAAAGATTGATAAAAAAACCGTGACCCGAGACATTGAAATTCAGATTGACCTTGCCCGTGGCGGCGGATTTGTTATGCGACTGGAGCCGTATAAAGAAAATTGAAGTTAAGAAAACTTTAAGAAGTGGATCTTTTTATTGAGTGTAATAGAAGAGTTATTTCGACGTTATAGGAAAATTATTCGCCGTTATTGATAGGAATTTTGCGGGAAGAGGAAGGATCAATATGAGGAATATCAACTCTCAGAAAACCGTTTTGATATACTGCTTTTGCTTTGGTTAAATCGAACCCCGGCGGAATATCAATTACGGTTTCAAAGGCGCCGTAGTTAATTTCCATCAGAATAAATTTACATTTTCCACAGCGGCAACCGTCCACGCGCTGACCGTGGATACGTAATTTATTTCCCTCTACGGTCAGTTCGAGGTCTTCGCGTTGCATGCCAGCCAATTCAACCTTAATAACTAAACCGGTTTCCGCTATCCAGACATCTGTATTCGGCACCCAATGTGTTTCATCAACATTACCGCCTTGCGACGGAAACGTTTTAACAAAACTGCTCGGTGAATTGGACTTTATCATGCTACTTCAATAACTTAAATAGTAATTCATCATTACACTTTCTTCAACAGGACAACCGTAAATTGTTCGNGTTTNTTTATTTAAATATTATTTTCGGCTTTTCGCCCTTTTTCACTGTAAACAATATTCTCTTGTTTTTTAACCCGCCTTGACAACAATCGCCATACCCGCCAATTTTTTTTCTATTAAAAAATTTAATACCCAGCATTACAAATGCAATAGCAACTACTATTAATGCGGCGATTTCCTGCCAATCCATAAAATCAATTTAAAATCACAAATATAAATTAATATCTACAATTCAAATTTCAAATTTTCCGTAGAAAAAATACAGTTTTCAGCCTGAAAATTTAAAAAAAGACAAATATTGCTAATTTTACGACAATAAATGGTTAGCATAACTACTATTAATAATGCTAAACTTTTGTTAGCTGCAGGATAAGATTACATAAAGTATAAATTTAAAAAGCTACCCGGATTATGAACGCGTATGTGTTAATTAAGATGGCGCCTGACCCTGTGGAAGAATTGGAAATCTCCAATGACGGTAAATCGCTTGACTCGGAATTCCTGCGTTATAAATGCGGCGACCCTGATGAGCATGCAATTGAGCAGGCGTTATTGCTCAAAGAAAAATACGGAGGCAAGGTTACTGTTGTCGCTATAGATGCGCCGGAGGTTGACGATGTTCTGTTTACTGCGCTCGCAAAAGGGGTTGACCGCGCGGTGAAAATTCTTAAAGACCAGACAAAACTCGGTTCAATTGCCACTGCTTCATTACTTGCGTCATTCTTCAAAAGCGGAAATGCGGAGATTACGCCGGATACTCTGATAATGCCTGGCTCACAGGCAATTGACGATGTTGAGGGTGAGACCAGCGCGTATCTTGCCGAGTTTTTAGGACTTCCTTACATCGGCGTGGTGAGCGGTGTTTCTATTATTGATGGCAAAGCGCGTGTAATAAAGGAATTCAGAAGCGGTATCAGGGGCGAATATGAGGTTGACCTGCCGGCGGTAGTAGGAATTCAGTCTGCCGAAAAGCCGCCGCGTTATGTGCCTGTTGCAAAGGTTCGCGCTGTCATGAAAACGGCAAAAATAGAAACTGTGGATTTGCCTGAGCCGGAGAAGGAAAAAGCCCTTGAAATTGAAAGGATGTATAAGCCAGAAGTTGCCGGAAGGGCTCAGATTATCGAAGGCTCAACTCAGGAGATTGCCGCAAAACTTGCGGAAATTTTTGCCGAACGCGGAATCATTTAATGTTTAACCAACAACCCGGAGTCATTTATGAACCACAATATACTTGTATTGATAGACTATTTGAAAGGCAGCGTTGCAGAAATTTCGTATGAGATGCTGGGCATTGCCCGGAAAATCGCTGATTCTTCGGGCGGAAAAGTCTATGCGTTCGTCGCGGGTAAAGCCGCAAAAACTGTGGCAACCAACTTTGGCGCAGCAGACGAAGTTTTTGTAATTGACGACCCTGAATGCGAACGCCTTGCTGACGACATAATTATTGAAGCGCTGAAAAACCTGGTTCAGGAGAAACAGGTGTCCCTTGTTTTTATCGGAAACACAAATATCTCGTTTGGAATCGGCGCACGCCTAAGCGCACGTGTTAAAATGCCGTTTGTAAACTGGGTCAGGGAAATTAAATCTGTTGACGGACAGTTAGTGGTTACCAGCGCTCAGGCAGGGGGTAAAATTTTATGCGATATTAAACTTCCGGATGGCAAAGGGATAATTGGGATTCTTTCCGGCTCATTCCCGCCGGATGCCGGCAAGATTCAGAAACAACCCGTTATTACAGAAATTCCAAAACCAGAAGTCAAAACCGGGATTCGGTTTAAATCATTAATAGAACCTAAAGCAGGGGACATTGATATTACGCGGATGGACGTGCTGGTATCTGTGGGACGCGGAATCCAGACTCCGGATAACATCCCGCTTGCCGAAGAGCTTGCCAACGCGCTTGGCGGAGCGGTAAGCGCCTCGCGTCCAGTGGTAGATCAGGGCTGGCTGCCGTTGACGCGTCAGGTTGGAAAATCTGGAATGACAGTGTCGCCAAAACTTTATCTTGCGCTTGGAATTAGCGGCGCCCCTGAACATTACGAGGGAATGAAAGGCTCTAAACTCATTGTTGCAATAAATACCGACCCGAAGGCGCCAATTTTCGATTTCGCCCATTATGGAGCGGTTGTCGATTGTCTCGAACTAATCGAACCGCTCAAAGAAGAGATACTTAAACGAAAAAAGTAGACCTGAACCACAGGTAAAAAATTTATTTGTATAGTTCGGGGAAAGGCTTTATGACGCCTATACGTCCATTATTCTACAATATACATGAAAACTATAGATGGGCAGAGGTTCTCGCATACCTGCTTGGCGGGCTGGCGGTTATCCTCTTTTTAATAGGGGTATATAAACATTTCAAAAGATGGCGTTCTGGCAGAAGCGAGCCGTTCCCCGTTTTCACCGCCGAAAGATTAAAATCGTTTATAAAATATGCATTCTTTCAGGGCAGACTTGCCACAGATGGTTATGCTATAGTGATGCATCTCTGCATTTTCTTCGGAATGTGCGTATTATTCGCCGGAACTGCGCTNGCCACCATTGATCAGGATNTCGCCCATCTGATTTTCAAAAACCAGTTTTTAAAAGGCAGTTTTTATTTAGGTTATAAATTGTTTCTTGATATCTTCGGTATTGCCTTAATTGCAGGTCTTCTCCTTGCGTTTTACAGACGTTACATCATAAAACCCGAAAGACTTAAAAACCTTGTTTTCCCGACTTTTCCGCTGGATTCGTTCTACCTTCTGGCGATGCTGTTGTTTATAGCCTTAAGCGGATTTTTTGTGGAGGCGCTGCGGCTGGCTGAGACAAAGGTGCCGTGGGCTCATTATTCGCCAATCGGAAGTTCGCTTGCTGTGCTGTTTAATACAATGGATAAACAGTCGTTGCTGAGTCTTCACTTTGTTGTCTGGAGCCTCCACGGGCTGGCTGCACTTACTTTTATTGCGTTAATACCTCATTCAAAGGCTTTCCACATGTTCACCTCTGCAGCAAGCATTTATCTGCGCAATATGGGACCTGCCGGCGCGCTTCCAGCCGGCGAGCCGTCCGGTGTAAGCAAAATAACAGATTTTACATGGCGTCAACTTCTGCAGTTTGATTCCTGCACATGGTGTGGGCGGTGTCAGGAACTTTGTCCCGCTCATATCAGCGGTTCAAAACTCTCGCCTAAAAACGTGATTTTAAAACTTAACGATGCGATGTTGAAATATTCTCCTGCAAATGGCACTCCGTCCGCAGCAGGACAGACAGGCGAAAACCCGGATGCAGTTAATAAAGAGAAAACCCTTCAGGATACAGTATTTGAACCTTCTGAACTCTGGGGTTGTACTACATGCCGTGCCTGCGAGGAGGTTTGTCCGGTATTTATTGAACACCCGCGGGCAATAATCGAATTACGTCGTTATTTAGTCGGACAGGGCGTCATGGATAAAACCCTGCAGGATGCGCTGAATAATTTAAACCGATACGGGAATTCGTTCGGAAAATCCGACCGTATGCGGGCAAAATGGACACAAGGCTTGCCATTCAAGGTAAAAGATGCTCGCAAGGAACCGGTTGACTGTGTGTGGTTTGTGGGAGATTACGCTAGTTTTGACCCGCGCCTTCAAACCATCACACAGGCAACAGCCAAAGTGCTTCAAGAGGCAGGAGTAGATTTCGGAATCCTCTATGAAGGCGAAAGAAATTCCGGCAACGATGTCAGAAGGATTGGCGAAGAGGGTTTATTTGAGGTGTTAAGGGATAAAAATCTCGATGCCTTTTCAAAGGTTCAGTGGAAGAATGGTAAAAAGGTGATTATCACAACCGACCCGCATTCATATAACACACTGAAAAATGAGTATAACTGGGATGGCGCAAATGTCGAAATCAGGCATTACACAGAATTTCTGAATCAACTTGTTAAAGACGGGAAAATCCAATTTAAGAAGCAACTTTCAGGCAAAGTAACCTATCACGATCCGTGTTATCTTGGTAGATACAATGGAGTGTATGAAGAACCGCGTTTTTTGATCCGGTCACTTGGTCTTGATCTCATTGAAATGCCCCGCAATAGGTCAAAGAGTCACTGCTGCGGAGCCGGAGGCGGGAGAATGTGGATGGAAGATACTGCCGAGATAAAAGAACGTCCCGCTGAAAACCGGGTCAAAGAAGCCGCATCGTTGAATGGTGTTCAGATGATTGTTGTTGCTTGCCCGAAAGACCTTGCGATGTTCAGGGATGCGGTTAAGACCACAGGAAACGAAGGGAAGTTAGTTGTCAAGGATATTGCCGAATTAATCGCAGAGGCAATGGAAATTCAGTAGCGATTTTAATCCGTTCTTTTAAACCAGTCGCCGCAAGGCGCGCAAAAAAGGTGTTAAAACTATGATAACCACAGTTGAACATTTAGACCAGACAGTATGCAGGCTGGGCACGAACCTCGATAACCTGCTTCAGCAACCCGAAGGACAGAAAATCCTGACTTGTATCCAGTGCGGATTATGTTCAGGCACATGTCCTTATGGAGAATATATGGAATATCCGCCCCGTAAAATAATCGCAATGCTAAAACGGGGGTTGATTGATGAAGTCCTTCAAACAGACAGCATGCTCAAGTGCGTCGCCTGTTATTCGTGTATGATAAAATGTCCGCGCGGGATACGGCTTTCAGATGTATTGTTGCCGCTTGTTAAAGAGCAGACGCTTATCCGGGCAACCGAAATGCCTGCCGAACTGCAACGTTCTCTGCAGAACACACTCCGTTATGGAAATCCGATGGGCGAAAGTTCAAGAAAACGGGCGGCATGGGTTGCAACGTCAAAATATCCCGTCCCCATAATGTCCGAAATCAAACGACCGGTGGACGTCCTTTGGTTTGTTGAATGTTATACGTCGTATTANGCAAGGGGACAGGATAACAGCCGCGCTGTGGCAAAAATATTTAATAAACTTGGAATTGATTTTGCCATTCTCGGAAATGAAGAGAAATGCGCTGGCGACTGCGGACAACTTACTTGGGAATCCGGTCTTTTCGAAACGCTCACAGACTACAACATGGAAATCTTCCGGAAATACAAATTCAACCGTATTGTTACCGGAGACCCCCATGCATTCAATGCGTTCAGAATCCGGTATCCGATGTATGGATTTGATTACGAAGTCCACCACACAACGCCGTTTATCGCCATGTATCTGGACAAATTAAAACCGCTTCTTAAAAAACCACTGAATATAACTGTTACATACCACGATTCATGCTGTGTAGGACGGCGAGCCGGATTTTTTGAAGAAGGCAGAATGCTCCTGAAAGCTATACCGGGCGTAAAGCTGGTTGAGATGGTACATAACCGTATGAACTCGCTTTGCTGCGGCGGTGGCGGCGGAGGAATGTGGCTTGANACTTACTTCAAACAAAAGGGTATGGAACGACTCTCGGAGCGGCGAATAAAAGAGGCAATTGCTACAGGCGCAGACGTTCTGGCGGTCTCGTGTCCGTATGAAATTTACCGGTTCGAGGACGCCCTGAAGACCGTTCCACATGAAAAACCAATGGTCGTTCGGGATGTGGTCGAACTTCTGGCTGAATCCATGGAAGACTGATTTAAACAATCAACCGGAGAGTGTGAAGTTATGATTATGCAGAAAAATAACGATTCAATCCGCATAGGCTTCTACATCTGCCATTGCGGTACAAACATTGCGGGAGTTATTGACGTCGAAGCAGTCGCAAAATACATAGCAAAACTGCCGAATGTCGTCGTCTCACGCACCTATAAATACATGTGTTCAGACCCCGGACAGAAACTGATTCAGGACGACATCAGGGAAAACAACCTGAACAGGATTGTTGTAGCCGCATGTTCGCCGCTTTTACACGAAGCCACATTCAGAAATGCAGTTAAAAAAGCAGGGTTAAACCCTTACTTCTTCCAGATGGTTAATGTTCGGGAGCACGACGCATGGGTGCATCAGGACAAAGTCGAGGCGACTCGGAAAGCGATTGCGCTATCCAGAGCGGCTGTTCAGAGAGTTCCTCTGCACAAGCCTTTGGACATCAAAAAGATCCCAATTAACCAGAGCGTGCTAATTGTCGGTGGNGGAATAGCAGGCATCCATGCTGCGCTTGTCCTCGCCAATGCCGGCAAGCATNTNTATCTTGTCGAACGCGAGCCTACCATCGGCGGACACATGGCAAAATTTGATAAAACATTCCCTACGCTTGACTGCGCCGCATGTGTTCTGACGCCGAAGATGGCGGCGGTGGGTAAACATCCGAATATAACACTCTGGACATATTCCGATGTAATAAAAGTGGATGGTTATGTCGGGAATTATAAAATTACTGTGCGGCGGCGTCCAAGATATGTTCACGAAGACCTTTGCACAGGATGTCTGGAATGTATAGACGCATGCATTTATAAAGAACCAAAGTTCCCCGATGAGTTTAATCTTGGTCTCGGCAAGCGAAAACCTGTTTATCTACCGTTTGCTCAGGCAATACCGTCTGTGGTAACTATTGACCCCAACACATGCATAGAACTTAAAACCGGCAAGTGTAAGAAAACGTGTGTTGAAGCCTGCGGAGACAGAAATGCCATTGATTTCAGCCAGAAGGAGGAAATTAAGGAAGTTACCGTTGGAACAATAATAATTGCCACAGGCTTTAAGACATTCGACCCGAGAAAGATTCTTTATTATGGCTACGGCATATACCCGAATGTGATTACATCGCTTGAGGCAGAGAGATTGCTGAATGCTGCAGGTCCTACGGGTGGAGAGTTCGTCACAAAAGAGGGTCGAAAACCAGTGCGCGTTGGAATAATTCACTGTGTTGGGTCGCGGGATGAAAATACGAACCGGTGGTGTTCGCGTGTTTGTTGTTTGTATTCTTTAAAGCTTGCACATCTCATTCACGAACGCACTGGCGCCGAGGTGTTTAACTTTTACATTGATATGCGAACCCCCGGCAAGAGTATGGAAGAATTCTATGTTCGTGTTGCCGAGGAAGGAATAAACTTCGTTAGGGGGAAGGTTGCGGATATTTATCCGGAAAAACTGGATGGTTCAACCGGCAGATTGGTTGTTCAGGCAGAAGATACGCTGCTTGGCAGGGTTTTAAAAGTTCCGGTTGATATGGTAGTGCTATCCGTGGGGCTCGAACCCGATCCAGAAGCGGAAAACATACGAAAGATGTTTAACCTCAGTTGCAGCGCCGAGGGATGGTTCCTTGAAAGACATCCCAAACTTGCGCCTGTCAGTTCGTTTAACGACGGAATTTTTATCGCTGGGTGCTGTCAGGGACCAAAGGATATTCCCGATACAGTCGCTCAAGCAGGCGCAGCAGCAGCAGAGGCGTTTAGTCTGCTTGACCTTGGATATATTGAAATGGAACCAAATACGGCGTATATCATCGAAGAGGAATGCTCCGGCTGCAAATCATGCATCTCTCTTTGCCCGTATTCTGCGATTTCATTTGACCCTGTGAAGAAGAAATCCGTCATCAACGAGGCTTTGTGCAAAGGATGCGGAACGTGTGTTGCATCTTGCCCATCTGGCTCAATTGTGCAAAACTTATTTGACGATAGTGAAATTATTAGCGAAATTAATGGACTATTGCAACCATTACAGGTATAATCGGTATTTATATAATAAGGATTACCATGGCAAACGAGAATTATAGTGCTGGAAATAACGGGAATTGGTCGCCACGGATAGTGGCATTTTTCTGCAATTGGTGCACATATACGGCGGCAGACCTTGCAGGTGTGTCCCGTATGAAATATGCGCCGAACATACGGGTGATTCGTCTGATGTGTTCAGGACGGGTTGACCCTCAGTTTGTGCTTGAGGCGCTTGCCCGAGGAGCAGATGGTGTGTTAATTGGCGGTTGTCACCCTGGCGATTGTCACTATTCCGAAGGAAATTATAAATGCCTGAGGCGTTTCAGGATGTTAAAACGCGTCCTCGCCGATATGGGGATTGAAGATAAACGGGTACGCCTTGAATGGATCAGCGCAGCCGAAGGCGAAAAGGTTAAACGCGTCGTTAACGAAATGGTTAACGAAATTCAAGAACTGGGACCACTCGGGATTCCGAAGAAGTTCGAAGAATGGGACAAAGAAATTGAACATCTGAAACAACATATTGAAAGTCAGGAATTTAAACAGGAAGAAGTTAAAAAATAGTTATTTGAAAGGGATTTGTTATGGCAAAACCTAAAATTGCAATTTACTGGTGCGCTTCTTGCGGCGGTTGCGAAGAGGCAGTTGTTGACCTTGCCGAAGACATTCTCGGNGTGGTTGAAAAGGTGGACATTGTCCTCTGGCCTGTGGCGATGGATTTCAAGCGAAAAGATGTTGAGGCAATGCCCGATAAATCCATCGTCGCCACGTTGCTAAACGGCGCTATTCGGACATCCGAGCAGGAAGAAATGGCGCATCTGCTCAGGCAAAAAAGCGTCTATATGATTGCTTACGGTGCCTGCTCCCATCTTGGCGGGATTCCGTCTTTGGCAAACCAATTCTCAAAAGAGCATATCTTAAAATTCGTGTACGAAGATGGTCCAACGGATGTGAATNCCGAAAAAGTGCGTCCGATGCCGCATTCCAAAGTGAACGGGCACGAGCTGGAACTTCCTGAATTCAGAAACGTAGTTCGTTCGCTTGATCAGGTGGTTGATGTTGACTACTANATTCCGGGTTGTCCGCCAACTCCGGAGATTACCAAAACTGCCATTGCGGCTCTGCTTGAAGGTAAACTGCCGCCAAAAGGTAGTGTGCTTGCCCCGGATGTTGCCCTTTGCGATGAATGNCCTCGCAAAGAGACAAAACCGCCTGAATTCAGTTTCAAGGAATTCTTCCGTCCGCATCAGAAACCGATTGACCCGGATTTGTGTTTGCTTGCGCAAGGATTTGTTTGTATGGGACCTGCCACACGTGCTGGTTGTGGCGCTCTTTGCCCAAAAGGGAGTATGCCTTGCACTGGCTGTTTTGGTCCAACCTCGCGCGTAAAGGATCAGGGGGCAAAGATGTTATCGTCAATTTGCGCAAATGTTGAGCCGAAGACCGAGGAGGAAATTGACAAGGTGCTTCAGGGGATTCCTGACCCTGTCGGGACATTTTACCGTTACGGATTGGCGCGTAGCATTCTGCGCCGTAGAATTGACCTCCCTATAAACGGAGGGAAAAAATAAAACCAGTAAACGTTAAACAAAAACCTTTAAACTATTTGGATTTACTATGGATAAAGCGGTAGAACAAGTTTGGAATCAGGCAAACCAACGGGCAAACGCTGCGTATATGCAGTCAAGACGTCGCGCAATTATTGACCCGATAACGCGTCTTGAAGGACACGGCAAGATTGACATCTTTCTGGATGAGAAAGGNGATGTTGAACGCGCATATTTGCAGATACCGGAGTTGCGCGGTTTTGAGGTCTTTTCNATCGGCAGACCAGCGGAAGATATGCCGCAGATTACAAGCCGTATCTGCGGAGTATGTCCGACAGCCCACCACATGGCTGCAACAAAGGCGCTCGATGACCTGTATAAAGTCCAGCCGACGCCGACAGCCCGTAAGCTCCGCGAACTCGTTTATAACGCGTTTATGTTTGAAGACCACACCTTGCACGTCTATATCCTGGGCGGACCGGACTTCATCGTCGGACCCGAAGCCCCTGCCGCGGAGCGCAACGTCGTGGGAGTCATCAATAAGGTCGGGCTTGAAGTCGGAAAGAAAGTCATCGGCATCCGCAAACGCGTCCGCCAGATGATGACCGAACTTGCCGGCAAGGTTATTCACCCGGTCTTTGGTTTACCGGGCGGCGTCTCAAAACCGATGGACCCGGCAAAACTGCCTGAATACAAAGAAATTGCCAAAGACGCGCTTGACTTTGCATTGTTTACACTTCAGGTCTTCAAGGATATAGTCCTAAAAAATCAGGACTACGTGAAACTCATCACTTCCGACGCCTTCACGCACAAGACCTATTATATGGGGCTTGTTGACGAGAAGAACAAAGTGAACTTTTACGATGGTCAATTGCGCGTAGTTGACCCCAACGGCAAAGAGTATGCCAAATTCCCCGTTCAGAAATACCGCGACTTCGTTGCCGAGCATACCGAACCATGGAGTTATATTAAGTTCTGCTACCTGAAACCAGTAGGCTGGAAAGGCTTCGAAGAAGGCGAGCAGAGTGGGGTTTACGCGGTTGCGCCGCTTGCGCGCCTTAACGCAGCCGACGGTATGGCAACACCGCAAGCGCAGAAGGCATACGAAGAGTTCTTTAACACATTCGGCGGGAAGAAACCTGTTCATCACACGCTTGCGACGCATTATGCTCGCGTGGTTGAAATCATTCAGGCGGCGGAATCAATGGTTCAGTTAGTAAACGACCCTGAAATCACGGGCAAAGACGTTCGCAACATCCCGACCGAAAAACCGACGGTTGGCTATGGCGTTGTTGAAGCTCCGCGTGGAACCTTATTCCACCATTACGAAACCGACGAACGCGGGCTTATAAAGATGGCACCTGATTGTCGCTACACAAAACAACGCCGCGCGCATAGCGATGAGCGTTGACAAAGCAGCCAAAGGATTAATCAAAGGCGGGAAAGTGAGCGAAGGCTTGCTTAACAAGATTGAGATGGCATTCCGCGCTTATGACCCGTGCTTTGGTTGCGCAACGCACTCGCTGCCCGGCAGCACACCACTCGTAGTGAATATCTACGATAATAAGCGTAACCTTGTGCGGCAAATCATTCAGGGTTAATCAATAATTGAGAATAGTTTATAAGCCCGTTCCCGAAAGGAACGGGCTTTTTAAATTTGCCTTAAAATTAATCATACATTTGTAAAACCAATATTTGAATATCTACTGATTTTGGGTTATCTAATTATGTGAGAGCATGAATAAANAACGACATATAATATCCCTGTTTTCAAACCATAGACGGGAAGTTGGTTTTACGCTTATTGAACTCCTTGTAGTGATTGCGATTATTGCTATATTAGCCGGTATGCTGCTTCCAGCGCTTGCCCGGGCTAAGGAAGCTGGTCGCCGCATTTCCTGCCTGAATAACCTCAAACAACTTGGTCTTGCCCATAGATTGTATGTTGATGATAACAATGGTTTTTGCTGTCCGAGAACCCTGAATCCCGCATGGATGACAAAATTGTATGAATATTACAAGGATGCCCGGCTTTTACATTGTCCAAGCGATGTCCCAGAACCGAACAGATTCAGAAGCGACCCGGCATATCCAATTGACAATTCCCCATACAGTTATTTGATTAACGCATGGAACGACTATTTCCTTTCGATTCTGACCCCTGCCCAATTCCAACTTTACTTGTCTTCGAGGACAAACATAGCGATGCCCGAATCCGTTGTCAGATATCCGTCCGATACAATTTTGTTCGGCGAAAAAGAATCAACATCAACGCATATTTACATGGACTTTGCTCAGGGCAACGGCAATGACCTTGAGGAAATTGAGCAGAGCCGTCATGGAGCAAAGTCAGGTTCCGGCGGTGGCGGTTCCAATTTTGCCTTTGTTGATGGCAGCGTCCGTTACCTGCGCGCATGGCGGTCTGTTGTTCCTATCAATCTGTGGGCGGTAACTGACCTTTGGCGGACTAACACAATTGCTGTCCCTAAATAAAAGTTCCTTCACAATTATTGCGCTGTATTTTTAATTAGATCCAGATTCGCCGAAACGAATTTTTAAGGCTGGTTTATTATTTATTGTAGGGTATAATAAATTAGAGATGGATTTTAAAAAGTGGCGCATATTTGCGGCGGGATTATTTATGTTGGTTACCGCTGCATCGGTTTTTGCGGTTACTGAAACTGACCGCTATAGCGCCATTGTTCGTCGCAATGCATTTAACCTTCGCGAACCTGAACCCCCAAAACCGCCTCCCGAACCACCTCCGACTATAAAAGTTAATCTGACCGGTATCACAACGTTGTTATCCAATAAACGCGTTTTTCTGTTAATTCAGGAGCAGGGGAAACAGCCTGAATCCAAGATGTTAAGCGAGGGAGAACGGGATGGACAGATTGAGGTTCTTGCCATAAACGAAATNGAGGGTTCAGTAAAAATTAAAATCGGGGATAAAGAATCCGTTTTAACCTTTGAAAAAGATGGTATTAAGCCGCCGACGACACCTGTAAGTTCCCCGGGAGCGCCGGGCGCTCCTCCGGGAGTGCCGCCTGTTCCTGGTGTGCCATCTGTGCCAAGAAATGTTCCGCCGGGTTCTCCGGTTACAACAGGTATTACACCAGCGGGAGGGGGGGCTGTTACAGGAGCAACATTTAACCAATCCGGCAGTGTAAACACTTTGGCTGCGGCTGGGGGGACAACACTGCCAACGCGTCCAATCAGGTCTGATTCTGCAGTTGGCACGACAACCTCAATTTCTGGCTTATCAGGTGTGCCAGCTGGGAACGCTGCGGTAACAGTCTCCACGCCGGGCGGACAGGGAGTAACCTTGCGCATGGGCGGAACNCCATCCCAGCCTAAACTCCAACCTAACTGGCCNCCAGAAAATCCGCCTGCAACATTGGAGGAGGCAATCATCCTTCACGAGGCGTTGCGGATTAAACACGAGAAAGAAATTGAGGCAGGCTTAATGCCGCCATTGCCGGGTGGGCTGTGAGATTAACAATTNGGTNGTGTTTCATTTATTCTTAAATCATGGACAAAGGATTTTACCCNCATTTTATTGATTTACATTTCCTTATTATTAAGAGAAATTCTGATTAATGAGTGTGCCGTGGTTAGTGTATTTTCTTTCGCTGATTGCCGCCGCAATTTCAACCGCGGCAACCATGCCATTGTGGCGGCGATGGTGTCAGAAAACCGGATTAATGGATGAACCGGGACACAGAAAAATCCATAGTGAACCAATTGCACTTGCAGGCGGACTCGCTGTATTCACCGGAATTCTTATTCCACTCCTTGCTGCTTATGTTGTCTTATCTTTTGAATTTCCGGATGCCTCAGTTTCAGAAAAATTTCAGTACGGTTTTGGTAAAAGATTTGACCAATTGACGGCGATTTGCGGTGGCGCGCTCGGGATGTTGATCCTCGGCTGGCTTGACGATAAACACGAACTTAAACCATTATTAAAATTTGGCGGTCAGTTGCTAATTGCATCTGCCACGGCGTTTGCAGGAATAAGAATAACCCTTTTTGTCGAAAGTTCTATATTTAGTTATGCAATCACTATTCTTTGGATTCTTACTATTGTGAACGCAATGAATTTTCTTGATAATATGAATGGTCTATGCGCAGGTCTGACCGCGATTGCTGCAGCAGCATTCGGCGCCATTGCTGCATTGCGCGACCAATATCTGGTAAGTTCATTTTGCTGGCTCATCAGCGGCGCATTTCTCGGATTCATCCCGTATAATTACCCGAAGGCAAGCGCCTTTTTAGGCGATGCTGGAAGCCACCTTGCCGGTTACCTGCTTGCGGTTATTGCAATACTTCCTCATTTTTATTCAGCATCGCATCCTAAAAAATGGGCTGTTCTGACGCCTGTTATTATCCTTGCTGTTCCGCTGTTTGACATTACACAGGTCGTTTTACGACGCATTAAAAACCGCAAGCCAATTTATGTTGGCGATAATAACCATATTTCTCACCTGCTTGTAAAAAGAGGCTTCTCGAAACCGGTGGCAACAGCATTAATCTGGTGCATTGCGCTACTTTCTGGACTCCTTGGTCTTATTTTGANCATTATCTAAAAAACAAATATCATCCGATAGAAAAGTTTTTTAATCCACGCCTGTTTAATTGTTCAATCTGGTCTCAATATCGGACAATGATGTCATATATTACTCTTTATTAACAAGCTTGTTACATCGTGTGGCATAAAATTTGCTAATACATAACCAGCTAAAACATAAACTGGAAATAATAAAAATAATCGGTCTATGAAATTAGTAAGTAAAAATACCGGAAAAATAAGCGGGTTTACGCTTATTGAATTGCTGGTCGTAATAGCAATTATAGCGATTCTTGCCGGACTTTTACTGCCGGCGCTTGCAAAAGCAAAACAGAAGGCGCAACGCGCTAACTGTGTTAACAACCTGAAGCAGATTGGATTAGCCTTCAGGATGTTCGCAAACGATAATAACGGAAAGTTCCCGTGGAAAGTGCCTGTTACAGATGGCGGTTCCCAGGATCCTAATAATCAAAGGACCTTTGTGCATTTTATGGCTGTAACCAATGAAATTGGAACGCCCAAAGTGCTTGCCTGCCCGAGTGATCCGCAGAAATCACCAGTAACAGACTGGGCTCTATTTAATGGCAATAATAATCATTGTAGTTATTTTGTGGGATACGAGGCCGATGAAACATTGCCGCAGAGTATGCTCTCCGGCGACCGCAATATAAGAGGTGTTGCTAATAATCAAACTTGCAGTGCATGGAAAGGCGCGATGGGCGGTTCAATCACANCCACCAGTGAATGGGACGAAACCATGCATCAGAACGCTGGAAATATCTGCCTTGGCGACGGAAGCGTTCAGATGCTTAATACAGCAAGTCTTAGAAAACAAGCCAGGGCATCAGACCTCGATAACGGGAATAATCATTCGAGATTCCCGATTGACTGAGGTTGAATGGAGGGTTGGGAGGACTAAGTATAGGGTAGCCGAAAGGCTACCCTTTATTTTTTAAGCCAAATCCGCAGATGTAGTATGTATGAAATTAACGCAATTTGCGTGAAATTCTTACAGTTTATTGATTAGTAACTTTTGCTTAAGAATTTTTAAGTATTTAAGAAAAAATTTAGTTGAAGTTTGAACAATAAAAAGCGCAATGCCGGTTCTGTAACAGTTTATTCAAAAATTATTTTTTATCATTTTCTTTGACGTACAACAAATTGCCTTCACAATCCCGGTATTCAATTTCTCTGTCGGTCTTTTTCTGCACAGCAAGGTTTTCGAGGTAATACAAGGTTGGTTCGGCGATGTGCTGGTTATTTAGGAATGGCTCTGTGTATTGAATTGCCCCGTATTCCTCTTGTTTTATATGGTGTTGTTTCCCAACATGATTGTTCCAATCC
>JGI24721J26819_10003797_pt1 | contig 16011 bp, 17 predicted proteins | sample YelNatPaOPGAMG01_FD_26819 | JGI IMG/M metagenome (IMG submission 26819)
CGTCCACGCCAGCGTGGCCGCGCTCCGTCCACAGGCCCTCCGCCGCCCTTCGGGCGCCAGACCCAGCCTTGCCTAGGGTAAGCGGTCCCTCCACCCTCCACGGGTGCGCCGGCGGCGACGGACCTCCTGCCGCGTCAGGTCTCGGCGTCCACATCCTCAGCGTACATTCAGTACGCTTGCGGTGTGGGCGCCTCACCTTCCTTGCCGGGGGTCCGGCCCGCCGCCCGTTGGGCCTCCTTGCCGTCATTGCGCGAACTCCTGCTGGGTTCCCTCCTCGCGGTCGTGCTGTTCGATGAGGGAGACGAAGACGTCCTCCAGGCTGGGGACGATGCGCTCGATTCGCGTGACCGCATGGCCCGCCGATTCTAGGGCGGCCGCAAGCGGCCCGCGAAGGGCCTCGGCGTCCACGGCGATGACGTGGAGGTCCTTCCCGAAAAGGGCGGCCTCCTTCACGCCGGCCAAGGCCTCCACCACCGAGAGGGCCTCCTGAGGTGAGCCGCAGCTCACCTGGAGGACCTGCTCCCGCATGAATCGGCTCTTGAGCACCCCCGGCGTGCCCAGCGCGATGATCCGGCCGCGGTAGATCAGCCCCAGGCGGTCGCAGTATTCGGCCTCCTCCATGTAGTGGGTGGTCACGAAGATGGTCACCCCCGCCCCCGCCAGCTCGTAGATGAGATCCCAGAAGCTCCGGCGGCTGACGGGGTCCACGCCCGATGTGGGCTCGTCCAGGAAGAGCACCGGCGGTTCGTGGAGCATGGCGCAGCCGAGGGAGAGCCGCTGCTTCCAGCCGCCGGGAAGGAGAGCCGTCCGCATGCGGCGGTGCGGCTCGAGGCCCGCCATCTTCAGAACCCAGGCCTTCCGTGCGGCCTTCTTCTCGCGGGGGATGCGGTAGATGCCGCTGTAGAAGTCGATGTTCTCCTCCACCGTCAGATCCTCGTAGAGGGAGAACTTCTGGCTCATGTAGCCGATGTTCTGCTTGATGGCCTCCGGCTGGGTCTTGATGTCGAAGCCCGCCACCGTCCCCGTTCCGGATGTGGGCTGGAGCAGGCCGCAGAGCATCCGAATGGTGGTGGACTTCCCGGCGCCGTTGGGGCCCAGGAACCCAAAAATCTCTCCCTTCGCCACCTCCAAACTGACGCGGTCCACCGCCACGAAATCGCCGAATCTTCGGCTCAGTTCCTTGAGCGTGACGGCTAGCGGGAGCTTCCCGGGGAGGTCGCCGTTCATGACCCGCCTCCGCCGACGGCGGCTATGAAGACGTCCTCCAGGGAGGGCTCGGCCACCCGGATCTCGAAGGGAGGAGCGCCGGCCGCGCGAAGGGTTGCCTCCGCGGCGGCGCGGCCCCTCTCCGCGTCCTGAACCAAGAGGTGCACCTTGTCTCCGAAGACGGCCACCGAACCGATGGCGGCCTGGCGTAGAACGGTGGAGGAGCGCCGGCACTCCCCGCAGCGGATCTCGAGCAGGCTCCCCTTGAGGAGACCCTTGACGCCGCCGGGCGTGTCGTAGGCCAGCAGGCTCCCCTTGTGCATGAGGCCGATCCGGTTGCAGCGCTCGGCCTCGTCCAGGTAGGCCGTGGAGACGAAGATCGTGACGCGCTCCTTGAGCAACTGGTAAAGGATGCGCCAGAAGTCCCGGCGGGAGACCGGGTCCACGCCGTTGGTGGGCTCGTCCAGGAAGAGCACCCTCGGCGTGTGCACGAGGGCGCAGGCCAGCCCGAGCTTCTGCTTCATGCCGCCGGAGAGGTCGCCGGCCCTCCGGCGCTTGAAGGGCGCCAGGTTGCTGAAGGCGAGCAGGCGTTCGACCTGCACCCCGCGCCCCTTCTTCGAGACGCCGTAGAGCTCCGCGTAGAAGTCGATGTTCTCCATCACCGTGAGGTCGGGGTAGAGGCCGAAGCGCTGGCTCATGTAGCCGATCCGCTCCTTGACCGCCTCGGGCTCCTTGCGGACGTCGAGGCCGGTGACGAAGGCTTGGCCCTCGGTGGGATCGAGAATGCCCGCCAGCATCCGCATGGTGGTCGTCTTGCCAGCCCCGTCCGGCCCCACGAGCCCGAAGATCTCGCCCTCGCCGACGGAGAGGGTGAGACGGTTCACCGCGACGAGCTCTCCGAAGGCGCGGGTCAAACCGAGGGTCTGGATGGCGAAGGCGGTTTCGCTCTGGTTCATGGGCGGCTCCAGCCTTGTGCGCGGGGCTTCACGACGAGCGCCCCGCCTCGATCTCCCCATCCGCCGGCATGCCGGGCTTGAGTTCCTGGCCGGGATTGTCGATGTCGATCCGTATCCGGTAGACGAGCTTGACGCGCTCCCGCTGGGTCTGGACCATCTTCGGCGTGAATTCGGCCTCCGGCGAGATGAAGACGATGCGGCCCTTGTAGACTTTGCCCGGGTAGCTGTCGGTGGTGACCTTCACCTCCTGCCCGAGCTTGACGCGCCCCAGGTCGGCCTCGTCGACGTAGGCCCGGAGGTAGACGTGCCGGATGTCGCCCACCGTCACCACGGGGGCACCCGCGGCTAGGACCTCGCCCGGCTCGGCGTTCTTGGAGAGGACCACACCCGAGAGCGGGGAGACGGCCGTCGCGTACCCGAGCTGCGTCTTCGCCAGATCCAGGGCCTGATTCGCGGCGTCCAGCTTGGCCCGGGCCTGGTCGATCTGTTCCCGCCGGTAGCCGCTCTTCATGAGGGCGTACTCTTCGGCCGCGGCGCGCCGCTGCGCCTGGGCCGACAGAAGGGCGGCGTGGGAGGCGTCGTACTCGCGCGCCGAGATGACCTCCCGCTTGAAGAGGTTCTGCTGACGGGCGTCGTCTGCCTTGAGCCGGCTCTCCTCGGCCTCGGCCGCGTCGAGGCGCGCCTTGGCCTGAGCCACGTCCTCCTTCCGGTAGCCGTCCTCCAGCTCCTTGAGGGCCGCCGCCGCGGCGTCCGCGTCGGCCTGCCTGAGGGCCACCTGCTGGTTGAGGTCGGTGGCGTCGAGACGCGCCACCACCTGGCCCGCCTTCACCGCGTCGCCCTCGTCCACGAGGCGCACGGCCATCCGGCCGGGGATCCGGAAGGAGATCTGCGTCTCGTCGGTCTCGATGTTGCCGGAGACCTTGATGGCTCCTCCCGCCTCACCGCGCCCGCAGGAGGTCAGTGCCACCAACGCTGCCAGGGCGGCTCCGGCGGCCGTGAGAGTGGTTTTTCGGTTCATCGCGAGTTCTCCTTGTGCCGGCGGGGAAGGGCCGCGGGACGGATAGGATTTTCCTTCAATGGGGGTGCGCCGGGGCCCGCCGCGCCTTTCTCGCCAGCCGGCTGCACCTTGAGGCCGTGGAGCACCAGGTCGGCGACGGTTCCGGCGGGCCATGCCGGTAAGGCTGGAAGCCCCTTGAAGCCGGCCTTCGCCGCCCTCTCTCGAAGCCGGCCGGCCATCTGGTGCATCACGGTGCCTACCACGAGCAGGATGTGAAGCGTGACGGGGCTGACCTGCCGGAGCCGGCCCTCCCGGACACCCTCGGAGAGGATCTCCCCCTCCACCTTGAGCAGCGCAGCATGCCTTTCGAAGACCCGCTTGGAGAGATTTTGGCCGCCGGCCGACAATTCGCGGGCCATGATCTGGGGATAATAGGGATTCTCGCGGACGAGTGCGTCGAAGGCTCCCGCCAGGGCGGCGAGCTTCTCCTCCGCGTCCCCGCTCTCGGGCACGCGCCGCCCCAGCTCCGCGAGGAGCAGGTCCATCCAGCCGAGAAGCACGGCCTCGTAAAGCGCCGACTTGTTGCCCACGTGGTAGTAGAGCATGGCCTTGTTGACGCCGGCGCGGCGGGCGATTCTGTCTACGCGGGCGCCGGCGAAGCCGGACTCGGCGAATTCCCGGGCGGCGGCACCGAGGATGCCCGCTCTGGCGTCTTTCTTGGGAGAGTGTTCGGCAACGGCCATGATCACGGCTCCTGAACCGGGTCGTCAATCCAACTAAACAGTTGGACTAACTATTTGGTTAATATAGTCCGCCGCGGCATGGGTGTCAAGCGGCGGGAACGAACCCCTTCGGCTAAGGGCCAGCGCAGGAATAGGTTAACGGAATTCGCGCCCAGATTCGTGGGAGATTGGCGCGACTGGAGGGGCGCTCCTGCCGGCCGCGCCGCGAGCGGGCGCGGTATGCTCACCCGGCGCGGAGCCCCATATCTCCCCGCCGCCGGGCCCCTCGCGCTATACTGCCCTTCCTCGCTCGCGAGGAGCTGTACGGGGTGGCGGCCATGGGCAGAAGGGCATACTTGATGGGGCAAAAGGCCGCCGGGCGAAGCCTGGCCGCCGTATGGCCGGCGCGCTACCCGGCGGAGCTGCTCTGGGCCCACGGCATCTGCGCCGGCGAGGTGTGGGATCCGCCAGGGGATGCGGAGCTGACCTCCGCCCACCTCCAAAGCTTCGTCTGCCCTGTGGTCCAGAAAGGGCTGGGCCTCTACCTCTCCGGGGCACTGGCTCCCGTGGATCTCCTCCTCTTTCCCCACACCTGCGACAGTCTCCAGAACGTCTCCTCGCTCGTGAAGGATCTGCTGGGCGAAGAAAAGCCCTGCCTCGCGTGGTACCCGCCGCGGGGCTCGGGACCGCAGGCGCTGGCCTACGCCGAGAGCCAGGTGCGGAGCCTCTCCCGCGTGCTCGACCGGGCGACGGGGCCCATGCGGGATGGGGCGCTGGAGGAGGCCGTGGTGTGGGGGGAGCGCCGAGACGGCCTCCTGAGGGACCTCTACCGCTCGCGGGCGGAGGGCAAGCTCCGCGCCACCGCCGCCGAGTTTTACGAAGCGGTCCGCTCCTGCGAGTATCTCTGGCCGGAGGAGGCGCTGGCCCGGCTGGAAGCCTTTCTGCGCGAGCGCCGCGCCGAGAAGCCCCTGAAGGAGGGGGTGCCCGTTCTTCTCTCCGGGGTGCTGCCCGCCCCGGCTTCGCTTCTTCAGTGGATGGAGGGGGAAGGAATACGGATCGTTGAGGACGACCTGATCGCGTGCGGACGCCGGGTTCTTCGCGAGCCCTTGGAGTCGCCGGCCGATCCGTGGGAGGCCCTGGCCCGGCGCCAGCTCGCCTGGCCCCCCTGCTCCACCGCCGGTTCGCCCCTCCGGGAGCGCATCGCCTTCCTGCTCCGCCTGGTTAAGCGCTCGGGCGCACGGGGCGTGGTCTTTCTGGCCATGAAGTTCTGCGAGCCCGAGGGCTTCGAGCGGCCGGCCCTCGCGGAGGCCTTGCGGGCGGAGGGGGTGCCTCTCCTGGCGGTGGAGAGCGAGCTGGAGCCGGAACCACCCGCCTCGCTCGTGACGCGGATCCAAGCTTTTCTGGAGTCGATTTCATGAGACCTTGGTTGGATCTGCGCTTTGCCTTCATGAAGGGCGCCGGGCTGGACTGGATGACGCGGCTCTCCTCGGGGCGCCGCCGTCCGCCTGCGCCCCGGGAGCCCTTCTTCGGGCCTCCGCTGGAGAGCCGTCACGAACTGCGCCGCATCATGACCCGGCACTACGGGCTGGCCCGGTACGTCAAGGGGGTGCGGCCCGTGGCGTGGGTCACGAGCGGGGCGCCGGTGGAGCTGCTCAGGGCCTTCGGCTGCTACACCCTGTATCCGGAGAACCACTCGGCGGTCTGCGGCGCCCGCCGCGTGGGCCCCGAGCTCTGCGAGGTGGCCGAGGAGGCCGGATACTCCCTGGACCTCTGCTCCTACGCCAAGGTGGACCTCGGCCACGCCCTCTCGGGCAGAACCCCGGTGGGGAGGCTGCCGGCGCCCGACCTGCTCTTCTGCACCAACAACATCTGCCAGACCGTCCTCTACTGGTTCAAGGCCCTGGCCCACCACTACCGCATCCCGCTCCTCCTCGTGGACACGCCCTACGTGCATGGCGAGCCGGAGGAGGCCGCCCTGCGCTACGTGAGCGACCAGCTCCAGGCCCTGGTGCCGGAGTTGGAGCGCATCACCGGCAGCGAATTCAGGGAGGAGCGCTTCCGGGAGGTCCTCCTCTCCTCCCGCCGGAGCGCCGCGCTGTGGGGGGAGGTGCTTTCCACGCTCCAGGCGAAGCCAGCCCCCATGACCCTCTTCGACGCCTTCGTCCACCTCGCGCCGGTGGTGGCCCTGCGCGGCCTCCCCGTCTGCGAGCGCTACTACGAGGGGCTCCTCAAGGAGATGAAGGAGCGGGTGGAGAGGGGTGTGGCGGCGGTGCCGGGAGAGCGCCACCGGCTCCTGTGGGACAATATCGCCGTGTGGTTCGCTCTCCAGCCGCTCTCCCGCCTCTTCGCCGAAAACGGCTGCGCCCTGGTGGCGGGCACTTACACCCACGCGTGGGCGGAGCCCGCCGTGCGCATCGACGAGAAGGATCCATGGGGATCGCTGGCACGGGCCTACGGCCTCATCTTTCTCAACCGGGACCTGGAGAACAGGCTGGCTCTCATGGAGCAGATCGCGAAAGATTTCTCCGTGGACGGACTCGTGCTCCACTCGGCCCGTTCCTGCAAACCTTACTCCCTCGGGCAATACGGCATTCAGCGCGAGTTGGAGGAGCGGCTGGGTATCCGGAGCGTCGTACTGGAGGCGGACATGACGGACTTCAGGAGTTGGGCCGAGGCGGCGGCGCGCACCCGGCTGATGGCCTTCATCGAATCCTTGGAGGCGGCGTGATGGCCTCCCTCTACGGCGGACTGGACGTGGGCTCCCTGACGGCCAAGGCGGTGGTTCTGGACGCGGAGGGCCGGCTGCTGGGCTGGGGGATGGCCGAGACCACGCCCCAGCTCGCCGTCTGCGGGCGCGAGGCGCTCAACGGCGCCCTCTCGGCCGCGGGGGCCCGGAGCGATGATCTGGCCTTCGTGGTGGGTACGGGCTACGGACGCGAGGCCCTTCCCTTCGTCCAGAAGCGGGTGACGGAGATCACCTGCCACGCCCGGGGGGCCTGCGCCCTCTTTCCGGGCGTGGCCCTCGTGGTGGACGTGGGGGGACAGGACAGCAAGGCGATCCGGCTGGACGCCTCGGGCCGGGTGCTCGCCTTCGCCATGAACGACAAGTGCGCCGCGGGCACGGGCCGGTTTCTCAACGCCATGGCCGCAACGCTCCGCACGGGCATCGAAGGGCTCGGCCCCGCGGGCAGCAAGAGCACCCGCGATCTGGCCATGTCCTCCACCTGCACGGTCTTCGCCGAGAGCGAGGTGATCTCGCTCATCGCCCGGGGCGAGGCGGTGCCCGACATCGCCCACGCCGTCCACCGCGCCATGGCCAAACGGCTCGCCGGTCTGGTCCGGCAGGCGGGCGTGGGAGAGCCGGCCGTCTTCACGGGAGGAGGGGCGCTCAACGTGGATCTCGTCCGGTGCCTGGAGGAGTTCCTCGGCGTCTCCTTTCTCATCCCCGAACGCCCCCAGCTCACGGGCGCCCTGGGGGCGGCCCACCTCGCCAGGGAGGCGGCGCCGGTCCACCCTCTCTGAAACCCTTAGCCGCACGGCGGGCGTATACTACCAAGCGGCCGAAATGCACCCGGCAGGCGTGGGTGTGCCTCGGCCTGGGGCTTGGAAAGCGGGAACACAGGCAGTCTCTGAAAGGGAGGTAGCGCATGAAATGCACCGTAACGTCTTTGATGGCCGCCGCGGCGGCGTCCCTCTTCCTGGCGGGGGCGTCCCTGCAGGCCATGGACCGATCCAAGATACCCGACCAGGACAAATGGAATCTCTCCGACATCTACCCGACGGATGACGCCTGGGAGTCGGCCAAGAAGGATCTTGAGAAGCGGCTCCCCGAGGTGGAACGGTACAAGGGCAAGCTGGGTAGCTCGCCGAAGGAGTTGTTGGCCTGCATGAACCTCCTCTTCGACCTGAAGAAGGAGTTTGCCCGCCTGGCCACCTACGCCTCCCAGAAATCGGACCTCGACGTCCGGGACGCCCGCGCCATGGAGATGAGACAGTCGCTGGATCCCCTGGGGGCGGAGTTCGGCGCCAAGACGGCGTGGGTGGATCCGGAGATCCTGGAGATCCCGAGCGCCAAGATCGAGGCCTTCCTGAAGGAGGAGCCCGGTCTCGCGATCTACAAGCCGGTCATCGAGGATATCATCCGCCTCAAGCCGCACACGCTCTCGCCGGCCGAGGAGAAGATCATGGCCGACGCCTCGCTGGTGTCGGGAACGCCGGATTCCGTCTACAGCGTCTTCTCGGACGCCGAGAACCCGAGGGCCACGGTGACCCTCAGCAACGGCGAGACGGTCAAGCTGGATGCCTCGGCCTACACCAAGTACCGGGCCGTGCCCAACCGCTGGGACCGCGAGGCCGTCTTCCAGGCCTTCTTCGGTAACCTGGACCAGTTCAAGGGCACCTACGGCGCCCTGCTGAACGGCGAGGTGGACAAGGACCTCTTCTTCGCCAAGGCCCGCCACTACAAGGACTGCCTCAGCTCGGCGCTCGACGGGCCCAACATCCCGACGGTGGTCTACACCAACCTCCTCAAGAACGTCCACAAGAACCTGCCGACCCTCTGGCGCTACCTCAAGCTGCGCCAGCGGATCATGGGGCTGGACCAGCTTCGCTACTCGGACCTCTACGCACCCATCATCAAAGAGGTGGACGAGAAGTACACGGCGGACCAGGCCAAGGAGCTGGTGCTGAAGGCCGTGGCGCCGCTCGGTCAGGACTACGTGGAGGTTCTGAGGAACGGGTACGCGCATCGCTGGGTGGACTTCTATCCCTCGCCGGGCAAGCACAGCGGCGCTTACAGCAACGGCGCGGCCTACGACGTCCACCCCTTCATGCTCCTGAACTTCAACGGCAGCTACGAGGACGTCTCCACCCTGGCCCACGAATCGGGCCATACCATGCACAGCTACTACTCCAACAAGACCCAGCCCTTCCCCACGAGCGACTACACCATCTTCGTGGCCGAGGTGGCCAGCACGTGCAACGAGAACCTCCTCATGGACTACATGCTCAAGCACACCGACAGCGACGCCATGAAGCTCTATCTGCTGGGCAGCTACGTGGACAACCTCCGGCAGACGCTTTTCCGGCAGGCCCAGTTCGCCGAGTTCGAGCTGAAGATCCACCAGATGGTGGAGAGCGGCCAGCCGCTCACGGGCGAGAACCTCAACAAGGCCTACGCGGCCATCATCGACCAGTACTACGGCGTCCCGCAGGGGATCACCGAGATCAATCCGGTCTGCTACTCCGAGTGGGCCTTCATTCCGCACTTCTACTACAACTTCTACGTCTACAGCTACGCCACTTCCATCACGGCCTCCACGGCCATTTCACAGATGATCATGGAGGGCAAGCCGGAGGCCGTGAAAAACTACCGGAAGTTCCTGACCCTCGGCAACTCGCTGCCGCCGGTGGAGGAGCTCAAGGTGGCCGGCGTCGACATGACCACCGATGCCCCCTTCGACATCACCATGAAGGCCATGAACAGGGCGATGGACCAGATGGAGGCCATTCTCGACAAGATGGACGCCCGGAAGAAGGCCGCCCCGAGCGGCAAATAACACACGCCAAACGGAACCTCGACGGGGGGCCGCTAGGCCCCCTGTTCGTTTCCGGGCTACTGTCAGGTGGGCGTAGCGGCGTCCCTCCGAACCCTCTGGCCTTAAAAGCCCATGTGGCTAAGATCGAAGTAGCCGGCGAAAGAGAGGCTGGGATAGGTATCGAGCCAGCCGTGGCCGAAGTGGCCGCGGTCACCGGCCCTGCGCGTGGTGATCATCTTCGCCTCCATATGTCGTTGATCCGACTGCAATGAAATGCCGGTCCGGCCGGCCGCCGGAGCGAAAGTCGAGGATGGTGCCAGAAGTCTCCCGCTGCGGCCCTGGGTGCGGCCTGCCTTCCGCTTAGAGATCGATGGGCTCGATGGTGGCCACGGCCGAGGGGTCATTCCGCCACACGGCGGGATCCGCGTCCACGTAGAGTTCGATCTCGATGCCGTCGGGATCGGTCACGTAGAGCGCCTGGCTCACCCGGTGGTCGCTCGCGCCCAGGATGGGGACGCCGTGGCTTTCGAGGTGATCCCGCCAGGCGCGCAGCTCCCCGATGCTGTCGCCCACCTTGAAGGCCACGTGGTATAGGCCCACGGAGCGGGGGTGGGGCGAAGGCGCCCCCGCCCCCACTTCCTGCAGGGCCAGATCATGATGGTTCTCGCCTAAGGAGAAGAAGACCATCCGGCCACCATAGCGCGCCACCTCTCGGAGGCCGAGCACCTCACCGTAGAAGCGGACCGAGCGCTCCAGTTCTCGGACCCTCAGGACCACGTGGCCGAGCCGCTTGACGCGCATGCTTCACCTTGCCCCTATCCCGCTCCCGATCACTTGGCGCACAGCCTGGCGGCGACCTCGGCCACGTGCTTGCCCTGGAAGCGGGCGATGGCCAGCTCGTTCTCGCTGGGTTGGCGCTGGCCCTGGCCGCCCGTGATCGTGGAGGCGCCGTAAGGCGTTCCGCCGGTGATCTCATCGAGAGCCATCTGCCGGGCCTCGGAGTAGGGGACGCCCACCACCACCATCCCGTGGTGCAGCAGCGTGGTGTGGAAGCTCAGGATCGTGCTCTCCTGGCCGCCGTGCTGCGTGGCCGTGGCCGTAAAGACGCTGCCCGCCTTGCCGATAAGGGCGCCCTTGGCCCAGAGGCCGCCGGTCTGGTCGAGAAAATTGCGCATCTGGGCGCACATGTTCCCGAACCGCGTGGGGGCGCCGAAGAGGATGGCGTCGGCCTCGGCGAGCTGATCGGGGGTGATGACGGGGACGTGGGCGAAGCTCTTGCGGGCCGCCGCCGCGCCGCTCTTCTCCAGGACTTCCGGGGGGACGAGCTCGGGGACCTGGAAGAGCTTCACTTCGGCTCCGGGAACCTGCCGTGCCCCTTCTGCCACGGCCTCGGCCATCTTGTAGATGTGTCCGTACATGCTGTAGAAAACGACGTAGACCTTCATGAGACACCTCCTGGGTTATGGATAAGCAACAAGCGAGTAATCCCGCAGAGCGTGGCCCTCATTCTTTGTCGAGACTGAACGCCCCGGGTCCGTTGGCGGCGACCATCAGGAGGCCGCCCATGATGGCCAGGTTTTTGAGGAAGTGGATCTGCATGTCCTGTCTCAGCGCTCCGGTGAGCGTCCAGAAATCGTGAAAGATGAGGGTCGTGGGAATGAGGAAGAGGAAGAGCAGGAGCGCTCCCCATCTGGCCTTGAATCCCAGCAGGAGAGAGAGTCCTCCCAGCGCCTCCGTAAGCAGGGCCAGCACGAGCAGCAGCGGAACCGCCGGCAAGCCTTTGGAGGCCATGAACTGTTCCATGCCCGAGAAGTGGGTGATCTTGCCGAAGGCCGATAACAGGAAGATGACGGAGAGCAAGATCCTTCCGAGCAGAGGGGCGTAACGTTTCAGGAATCCATCCATGGGTCACTCCTTTGGGGGTTCCGTGCCTCGCTTGTGGTCCTTCACGGCCAGGCCGAGGCGACGGCATAGCCTGCGCAGATTCTCCTGTTCCCGCGGCGAAAGAACGGCCATCGCTTCCACGATGAGGGCCAAGTGCTCCCTGAAGACGCGCTCGATGAGGCGCCGGCCCTCGCGCGTGAGGTTCACCGTGACGTAGCGGCGGTCCGATCCGTCCCGGTCGCGGCGGATCAGACCCTGCTTCTCCAGGTTGTCCACGACGAGGGTGATGTTGCCCCCGCTCCTGAGCAGCTTGCTCCCCAGTTCACGCTGGCAGAGCGGACCCAAATGGAGCAGGGCCTCCAGAGCACCGAACTGGGTCATGGTCAGCCCCTTGCCAGCCAGGTCACGGCTCAGGCGGGCGGAGAGTGACTCTCCGGCGCGCATAAGCGTGATGAAGGCGTTCAGCGCCCTCTTCTCCTCCTCGGTGCCTTCGTAGTGCGTTCCCATGATCATGCCTGTCCAAAATCGAGCGCCTTGCCGGCTCCGGCCCACGGCTGGGTCTGGGCCGCGCCTTCCTCCGCTTCGCTCCGGAAGGCACCCCGCACCAGTGCAAGCTGAAAATGTCTTGGACAGCTATGTCGCATGACCAGCCCGCCTTAAGATCAGAGCAAACAGTTTAATGTCGAATTATATTCCATACGCGCCGCAGGGGTAGCGGAAAGGCGCGGCAAAGGCCGCCCTCTCCGGAGGGCGATGCGGATCATGAAGGGACCGTTCGTTGCCCTGGTGGCACTGGCGGCCGCCTCGCTGCCATACGGGGGGGGCTCTCTCGGGCGACCGGAACCGCCTCGGGATCTTTCGCTTTCCGGGGCGTCCTGTCCCTCCCCTCTCCTCCATAATTGGGGCGGCCCGCCCTTGCGGGCGGGCCTGTGGAAGGGGAGGGAGGGATTGGGTTCGGAGGGGCCGAACCTTTCGGTACCGAGGAGCATGTCCGGGGTACCGAAGATGCTTCGGTATGCATTCGGCATGCCAGTCACTCTCGAAGGGCTAATGGCAGTAATGTCAACATCTAGGCAGATTGAGGTGGATGCCCCGCGAACAAACCCTGCCAAAGCGGCCGAGACATTCAGCCGCAGTCGTGCCGAAGCGGCGCACCCGCTCCCGCACGGAAGCTGAAAAAAGAAGAGGGCCAAAAATGGTGCCGGAGCGGGCGGCCCGTGCCAGGCTCCTCCCCGCTGGTCGCCTGCCGCCTGATGGCTAGGCGGGCTTGTGGTACCCTCGGGGCACAGGCCCTTGCCGGGCCCGAGGAGGAACCATGGCAAAGGAGCCGGGGCGAAGCGGGGCGGAAGAGGCTTTGGAGCAGAAGCTCTGGGCCCCCTCTCCCAACTGCGGTGGCCAGAGGCGCGAAGCCATGCGGCGCCGAGGACGCGGCCCAGCCCCAGCCGCGGTCCAGAGCCGGCAAGGCGGTCCATCTTGGACGGACATGATGAAGGAGGAGGGATTCGGCAGGAGGCCCGTTCCATCGGAGTATGGCTGGGTAGAGTGACCATGGCCGCCTAAGGCAAGGTCGGTTGTGCATACTTATGTTGCCCATTTCCCGTAGCTGAGCGGAGGGAGAAGATCCCATGAACCCCTATCTCATCGCGATCATCCAGGGCATCGTCGAGGGCCTCACCGAGTTCATCCCCGTCTCGTCCACGGGCCACCTGATCCTCACCGGAAACCTCATCGGCTTTACGGGCGAGGCATCGAAGGATTTCGAGATCATCATCCAGCTCGGCGCCATCCTGGCGGTGGCCTGGCTCTACCGGCGACACCTCTGGCAGATCCTCTGGCGCTGGCACTTCAAGCGGGACCAGGGAGGGCTCAACGTCTGGCACATGGCCCTCGGCATGATCCCCGCCTCGGTGGTGGGCCTGCTCAGTTTTCACGCCATCAAGACCTACCTCTTTTCGCCCNNGACCGTCCTCGTGGGCCTGGTGGGCGGCGGCATCTGGATGATCCTCGTGGAGCGCTTTCCACGCCCTGTTACCGCCCCGACGGCCGATTCGGTGACTTACCTCCAGGCGCTCGGCATCGGCTGCTTCCAGTGCCTGGCCCTCTGGCCGGGCTTCTCTCGCTCGGGCGCCACCATCGCGGGAGCGCTCCTGCTGGGCCTCGGGCTGCGAGCCGCCGCCGACTTCTCCTTCATGCTCGCCGTGCCCGTCATGGTGGCCGCTACGGGCCTCGATCTCGTGAAGAGCGCTTCGCACCTGCCCTCCTCGGACGCGGGCATGTTCGCGGTGGGCTTTCTGGTCTCCTTTGTCGTCGGCTGGCTGGCCGTCGTCTGGTTCCTGCGCCTTCTGGTGCGGGTGAAGCTCACCCCCTTCGCCTACTACCGCTTCGCCGTGGCGGCCGCCTTCGGGCTCTACTTCTTCCGGTAGGGCGGGAGGGGGCCGCGGGCGCCGCCCGGCGAATAAAAAGGAGGCGGGCGGAGCGCCCCCCATTGCGGCTAAGGCCTTCGGCCGCGGCGGCAGGAGCAGCAGGCGGCCCGCTGCGGAGAACCTTGGCCTCCCCAAGGAAGAGGGCCTTCTCTTGTGCGCTCCGCTGGCGGAGCCAGCCCGAGTGCTCGGATTGCCCTTTGGAGCCCTCCCGCTGTGCGGGCCAAGCCCGCGGAACCTGACCCAACCCTATTAGGCTCCCATGGCGGGATGGGGCCTCGGACGCCCCTCCTTGACCGTCGAGGTAAGCAGCGTTATATTGCCATACGGCGATATGAGGAGGAATCATGTACAGAGAGTTAGAAACCATTCTCAAGGCGGCCGGGGATCGCAACAGGCTCCGGATCCTACACATGCTGGCCGAAGGCCCTCTCTGCGTCTGCCAGATCGTGGCGGTTCTGGATCTCACCCAGCCGACTATCAGCAAGCACCTCTCGGTGCTGAAGAACGCCCGCCTCATCGAGGACGAGAAGCGGGGTAAGTGGGTCTTCTACGAGATTGCCCGGGATATCCAGAGGGATCCCGACCGAAGGCGCCTGCTGAGGCTCATCGAGAAGGCGCTGGCCGCGGATCCGGAAGCCCGGCGGGACCTCAAGCAGGCCGGCCGGGAGAAGGCGAAGGNCCTGGCGGCACGGTGCTCCGATGAATCTAGTCCACGGAGCAAGGCGCGCCTCGCCGCGGCGGGAGGCCGGCCATGAAAGAGCGCGTCGCCCGGCGACTCTCCTTCCTGGACCGCTTTCTGACCCTCTGGATCTTCGCGGCCATGGCGGCGGGCGTGGCCNCGGGATACCTCGTGCCTGGCGTGGAAAAATTCATCCAGCGATTCCAGGTGGGAACGACCAATCTCCCCATCGCCATCGGCCTGATTCTCATGATGTACCCTCCCCTGGCCAAGGTGCGTTACGAGGAGCTTGGGGATGTCTTTCGGAACGCGAAGGTCCTGGGACTCTCGCTGGTACAAAACTGGATCGTGGGCCCCGTCCTGATGTTCGCCCTCGCCGTCGTATTCCTGCGCGGCTATCCGGACTACATGGTGGGCCTCATCATGATCGGCTTGGCCCGCTGCATCGCCATGGTCATCGTGTGGAACGAGCTGGCGCAGGGAGATACGGAGTACTGCGCGGGGCTCGTGGCCTTCAACAGCGTGTTCCAGGTGCTCTTCTACAGCTTGTACGCGTGGGTCTTCATCACCCTCTTGCCGCCGCTGGTGGGCCTCAAGGGCCTGGCCGTGCACGTGAGCATGGGCCAGATCGCCGAGAGCGTCTTCATTTACCTCGGTATCCCCTTCCTGGCTGGAATGATCACCCGCTTCGTCCTCGTGAAGGCCAAGGGAAAAAGTTGGTACCACGAGCGGTTCATCCCGAAGATCAGCCCCATCACGCTCGTGGCCCTGCTCTTCACCATCGTCGTGATGTTCAGCCTCAAGGGTAACCTGATCGTGGAGATCCCACTGGACGTCGTCCGCATCGCCATTCCGCTGCTCTGCTACTTTGTCCTCATGTTCCTCGTGAGCTTCTGGATGGGCAAGAAGGTCGGGGCGACCTATCCCCAGACGGCGACCCTTTCGTTCACTGCGGCCAGCAACAACTTCGAACTGGCCATCGCGGTGGCCGTAGCCGTCTTCGGCATCAACTCCGGCGAGGCCTTCGCCGCCGTCATCGGTCCGCTGGTCGAAGTTCCGGTGCTCATCAGCCTGGTCAATGTGTCGCTCGCCCTGAGACGGCGGTGGTTCGCCTCAGAGGCCGCCGCGTGATTCCGGGCGCTCGGGAGCGGTCCCGAGGCATCCCGAGGGGCGGGTCCTGATGCGNNGGGGCGGCTGCGGATGAGGAGGCGCCCATGATGCAAGAGGCTTTGCAGACGCTGAAAACGGCCAAGGTGTTCGCGCTCCTGGGCGCGAGCGGGGAGCCCGGCAAGTACGGGTACAAGGTCTTCTCGGTCCTGAGGGACCGGTACCGTCTCCTGCCCGTGAACCCCAAGCGGCCGGAGATCGAGGGAACGCCCTGCTACGCCTCCTACGCCGAACTTCCCGAGAGGCCCGACGCCGTCATCCTCGCCCTCGCTCCGGCGGTCACCGAGGCCCTCGTGCCGAAGCTCATCTCGGAGGGCGCGCCGCTTCTCTGGCTGCCGCCCGAGTGCTTCACCGAGGCCGCCGTGGAGGCGTGCAAGAAGGCGGGGACGCCCGTAATTTATGACGTGTGCCCGGTGGCCGCGCTGCTGGCCCTGGACCGG
>JGI24721J26819_10003798_pt1 | contig 16010 bp, 18 predicted proteins | sample YelNatPaOPGAMG01_FD_26819 | JGI IMG/M metagenome (IMG submission 26819)
GGGGCGGACAAGTGTCCGCCCCGTTTCCTTTTCTCGCGCGTCGGTCTCGCGGCGGCTCGGTGAGCCGCCGGCCGTCGCCGGTAAATGCCGTTGTCACTGCCGCCGCCGGTCGGTATGCTGCGCCCGATGAATCCGTGGGCACTTATCCGCGAAGCCGGTCGCGTCGCGCGCGACCGCTGGCGCACGATGCTGCTGGCGGTGGCCGTGCTGGCGCTGGGCGTGGCGTTACTGGTGCCGCACGACGTGGCGTGGCACCGGTGGCTGTGCGAGCACCGGCATGAACCGTGGATCGGCTTGGCGCGGCGTCTGAGCTACTGGGGCGATCTGCTCGGGACCTTGATTGTGTGCGGCGTGATTTGGTTGGTGGGCTGGTGGCGGCAGCGGTCCCGATGGCGCGTGGCGGTCGTGGCGGCGGTGTTGGCGGCGTGTTGCGCGGGGCTGGAAGTGGTCAGTCTCCGGTTCGTGTTGGGCCGGCCCCGACCCAGCACCCGCGTGGCCGACGGACTGCGGGGGCCGTCGTTGGACTGGCGGTATGCCAGTTTCCCGTCCGGACATTCGTCGGTGGCGTTTGGGACGGCCGGGGCGCTGCTCGTGGCGCTGCCGCCGGTGGGCGTGCCGGTGCTCATCGGTGCCGGTGGGGTGAGCTGGTCGCGCGTGTACAACGGCGCCCACTATCCATCGGATGTCTGGGCGGGCGCGTGGTTCGGGTTGTTGAACGGCTTCGTGTTCGGCGCGGCCGCGCGCCGGTTACTGCGGCCGGTAAAACAACCGTAATTCGACCCAACTCACCCGCGCCATGTTCAGTCCGGCCAGATCAAGGTGTTCCACGCCGTCTGCCGCGAACGTCTGGGCCGGCTTCGGTGGCCGCTGCTTCACCACATCTTCCAGCCGCGTCTCGCGCAACTGGCAAACCGCCACACACGGTCCCGGCGTGGCGAGGAACGTTTTCAAGTCGCCCACCGGGCCCCAACGCCGGCCGGTGTAGAACACCAAACTCGGTTCCTCATACCCGGACCAGCCGCACCGGGTGTGCGCGGGAAGAAACCGGGTCGCGTCGCCCACGGTAACGGAAGGCGACAACGACCGGGCCGTCACGCCCAGCGCGACGACCGACGCCAGCGACACGGCCACCGGCAGCAGCGACCACAGCACGCGTCCCTGCCGCCAGTTAATCGCCAACACGGCCAACGCCGCCAAAATCCCCGCCAACCCGATCGCCATCCCGCGCGTCACCACCGCCACGGCGACGGCCGCCAGCAGTCCCGCCCCGGTCACGATCCAGAACCACGCGGTCCACCGCGGTTGCCGGGCCTGACCGAGCAACAGAAACAACGCCGGGAAACATGGCAGGACGTAGTGGGGAAGCTTCGTCCGATAAAGCGTGAACAGCAGATACGTGCCGGCCACCCACGACACGAGGAAGGCGTTCTTCGCGTTCCAGTGCTGCCGGGTGGCGCGGATGCCGTCCCCGGCCAACGCGATCCACGGGAACAAACTGACCAGCGCCGTCACGAAATAATAATAGGGCGCGAACGCGCCGTGGCCCTCAAACGATGCCAAACCGCGCGCCACGACATGCCGGCCAATGCCGACGCGCCAAAACTCGCCGTGCGTGCGCACCAGCGCCGGGATGCCCCACGCGGCGATGATCGCCAGCGCGACCGGGATTCCCCATTCCGGTCGCAACCGCCGCCATGGCACCGGTTGCCGCCACAACGCGAACCGGTAGAACAGCAGCGTCAATCCCGGCAACAGAATCGCCACCGGCCCTTTGGCGAGAAATCCGACGCCCACCGCGCCCCAGAACAGCCACCACCATTTTGATTTCGTGGGATGGGCATCTTGCCCGTCCAATTCCGCGGACGGGCTGGAAGCCCATCCCACTTGCAGCAACTCCCACAACGCCCAATGCGCCGCCAACACGCACAACACCATCGGCATGTCGGCAGTCGCGCTCCGGGCCTGCAGCAAGAGTTGGGCGCAGGTCATCATTGTGAACCCGGCCAGGAAGCCGGTGACCGCCGAGAACCAGCGGGTCCCGATAGAACAGGTCAACGCCACCAGGGCCGCCGCGCACAACGCCGAGGGCAGCCGGGCGGCAAATTCGTTCACGCCGAACACCGCGTACGCGCCGCGCATCAGCCAGTAAATCAGGATCGGCTTGTCGAACCGGTTCTGGCCGTTGAACGTCGGGACCACCCAATCGCCGCGTTCCATCATTTCCCGGCTGGCCTGGGCGAACCGGGGTTCGTCGCGGTCGAGCAGCGGAATGAGGTTGTTGCCCGGCAGATACAACGCCAGCGCCAACACCGCCAACAGCCACGGTCCCCAGCGCCGCAGCCGGTCGTTGCCGAGGCGTTCGAGTTGTTCCACCGCGCGATTCATCCCGGCTTGCATACCACGCCCGTCGTCCGCCTCGCCAGCCCTGTTTTTGACCGTTGACATGAAGTGGAGGTGTCGGCACACTGCGCGATGTCGTTCGCGGTGAAGCGAGGAGAAAACGCGATTGAGATTTGAGCGACAACTGAGTGGAGCTTGCCTGTCGGCAGACATGGTTGGCACACCGCCCGCGCCGGCTAACATTGGAGGATTATTGAAATGCCACAGGTAACTGGCCAAACTCATCTTGTGGGCGTCGTTCCTGTCCACATTAAGAAACCCCTTTGTGACGCGATTGAGTCGGTACCGAATGGCGTCTTTTTCCATGGGAACAATCACCATCAACCGCGTCAGGATGAAATCATCGAGCTTGATATAGAGATTCACGATTTTCTCTCCCAACAGAGGCATTGGGAGTTGGTGCGGAATTTTCGCCCGTTTCATGATTGTGATTTTCACGTCGATCTAGCTTGTGAAAAACATGAAGTTCTAATCGAAATCGAAAAGGGCACGGCACCTCGTCTGGAATTGGATATTCTGAAAGTCGCCAGGGCGTGTCTGCAATTTCCGGAGAAGTGGAAATACGGCGCTCTTGTGGTTCCTTCAACACACATCCAGCTTAGGTTGGCAGGCCGTCAAAAGCCATATGAGTTCTTGGCCGACCATCTCAAACCATTGGTCAAGCCCATCCTTGAAGCATGCAAAGTATCCGGTTTCGTAGTTATTGGGTATGAGGATCCACGCCCAGAGCGACAATGATATGACAAATGGAGTGAACGCGTTCACGAAACCGGCAAGCAAAAAACTAGGGAAAACATCATGAAGACCAGACGTATTGTACATGCCAGTGTGACGCTTCTGATCGTAGTGGCTACTTTTGTGTCAACCGGATGAGGGCGTGCCCTGGAGCCAGCCAAAAATGAGCGAAGCAGTAGGGAACATTCGGTGAAGCCATCTGGAGTGCCTCTGTCCGGGACAACTGCAGAGCCATCTGCAAAGCCATCTGAAGAACTCATTTTGAAAACTGTGAACGAAGATGAAGAAGACAACGTGAAACGCTTGGCCAGAGCAGCCGGCAGAAACGACTGCAACATAACGGTGAAACTGCAAAAGATTGAAAGGGGTACGATTTCGCAAAGCCAAGGTCAACGTTGCCCAGTTGGAACGTTAATCCACCCTATTCGTGTAACATACAGTAGCGTGTTCCTCGGCCTGGAACAGACTCGTTCTACGCCATACTACTTCTACCAAAACGAATTTGGCGACTGGCGCCACTATGAAGGACCAGACGCTTCATGGGAGGTCAAAAGGACATTCTCAGATACAAAGGACAGTATGAAACCCACAGGTCCGGGGTGGGAAGTTGATTGGGATAGTATGAAGATGGTTGATAAGGTCGACACGCGTGCTGTATGGGTATATTCAAAATCAAAGGCCTACATGATAGGGTTTTCGGCTCCGGAGGGAATAATCTACGCAGCCCTCCGTCCCGATGGTCGTGGTTCTCCTTGTTGCGAAAAATTTGGTCCTGACATGCGGTATATGCCGCCTGAGAAGGCAGGGAAATACGTTTCGTGGTGTGAAAAAATCATTGAATGGTCAGAAACCGCAATCAGCAACAATGTAACGAGCTTTAGTAAGGACATCCCTTCAGATGTGGGTGGTGGGAAGTTTAAGGTAGACGGAAAAGGGAATCCGTCTGGAGAAGATTGGGGGGAGTATGGGAGTGATGATGGGACAGGGCGATATCGCTGCTTATCCTACAATGATGCCAGATTCGTTCTGTCGGTCCTGAAATCTCCGGACCGGGTGGCGGACTTGATGAAGAAATGGTCGCAAGCTCATGAGGCGAAGGAGTCTAGAGCTAAGAAGGTAGATGAGCAATTCAAGTAGCCAAAGAGTTCCGAGTGCGGGCGGGCTTATTACCGGGTATTTTGACAATTGATTTGTCGAAGAACACCATCTACTTGATCATCGTCGGGCACCGAAAGGCGGAAGAGCGAAGTAGATCGCGGAAGCCATTTTTAGCATTGCATCGGCTGGTCGGTTCGGGAACCATGCAGCACCGATGAGCCACATACCGGAAATCAGCGTCGTCGCGCCGTGCCACAACGAGGAGGGGAACATCCCGGCGTTGGTGGACCAGATTTCCGCCGCGCTCGCGCCGACTGGCCGGAGCTTCGAGATTGTGCTGGTGGACGATTGCAGCACCGACGGCTCGTGGGCGTTGCTCCAGAAACTCGGCGCGCAAAACCCGCGGCTGCGGGCGTTGCGGTTCGCCTTCAACTGCGGGCAATCCGCCGCGATGTGGGCCGGGATCAAGGCGGCGCGCGGGACGATCATCATCACGTTGGATTCCGATTTGCAGAATCCGCCCTCGGAAATCCCGAAGTTCCTCGCGGCGCTCGCCGGCGCCGATTGCGTGTGCGGCAGCCGGGTGGCGGCGCGCGCGAAAGGCGACAACTGGGTGCGCCGGGCGTCATCGAAGATCGCCAACAGCGTCCGCAACTGGCTGAGCGGCGAAACGATCAGCGATGCCGGGTGCTGTTTCCGGGCATTCCGCCGGGAGTGCGTGGCCGACGTGAAGTTTTTCAAGGGGGCGCACCGGTTTTTGCCGACGTTGATCAAGATGGAGGGATTTCGCGTGGTCGAGATTCCCATCGCCCACAACGCCCGGCAGTCGGGCCGGTCGCACTACGGGATTTGGAACCGGTTGTTCAAGGGGTTGGCCGACCTGCTCGCCGTGCGGTGGATGAAGAAACGAATGATTCGCTACCAGATTGCCGGGAGGATCAACGAATGACACGAACCTATCCCATCAATGAATCTTGTATCAATGTCATTCTGAGCGCAGCGAAGAATCTCAGATCTTTTGGTGCGTGGAGAACGACGGAGATCCTTCGCTCCGCTCAGGGTGACAGCCTTGGAGATTGTTGAGATGGATTACACTTTCCTGATCGCGACTGCGGAGACGGCGACGTGGTTCGGCAAAGAACACCGGGCGTTCGGACTCGATTGGAGTTGGTTGGACCTGATTGGTTTGGTCGGCCAGCTTGTGTTTTCGTTCCGATTCATCACGCAATGGATCGAGTCGGAGCGCAAAGGCGAGAGTGTCATCCCGGTGTCGTTCTGGTATTGGAGCATCGCCGGCAGCCTGATTTTGACGTTGTATTGGATCGGCAAACGCAGTCCGATCGGCATCATCGCCAACCTGCCGAACGCGCTGATCTACATCCGCAACCTGCACCTGATCCGAAAAAAGAAACTCGCGCCGACCGCCGCCGCGCCGTCGCAGCAGCCGCGCGAGGAGGGGTAGTCCGGAGGGTCGCGCTTCTGCGCGACCGAGTCGTTGTTGTCAGCAGCGGCCACGCGGAAGCGTGGCCCTCCGTCACCGGTTTTCCAGCAGTTGCCAGAACTTCGGGTTTTCCTGCAACAACTGGTCTTCCGACATCGGCCATTTCGACCGGTAGAGGAAATCCTTGAACGTATTCTTGTTCAGCACACAGAGGACGTTGATGATGTCGTCTCGTTTTTCGAAGTAGATCCGGTAATCTTTGACCCGGTAGCGGTAGATGGTTTTGCCGCCGCGCGTCAGGACGCCGTATTTCTCGTCGGCCTTCTCGAAATCGGACGGCAACACCTGGAAGCCATCGAGCAATTCCAACTGCACCGCGCGGGGCATCGCGGCGAGTTCCTTGGCGCTGACCGGACTGAAGATGATCTGAAGCATGACGGCAGAATATCCCAAGCCGGTCACCGCGCAAGACAAGATTTCACCCGGTCGGGATGGTCGCTGATGATTCCGTCCACGCCCCACGACACGAACCGGCGCATCTCGGCGGGACGGTTCACGGTCCAGACCAACAGCTTCCACCCGCGCCGATGCACGGCGTTCACCACGCGCCGGGAAGTGATGAGTTGCCGGTTCAGCCCCAACCCGCGCACGGTGACCGGCAACTTCCTCGGGATTTGGTTGTCGAAGAGCGCGAACCGGGGAATGGCCGGGTTCGCGTTGGCGAATGCCTCCATCAGCGGCACCGAAAACGAGAACACGATCACCTGTTGTTCCATGCCGGCGCGCTCGATTTCTCGCGCGACCTTGATCGGGTCGGCGCGTTTGATCTCCACCAACACGTTGGCCTTGCCCCGACACGCGCGGAGCACCTGGCCCAACGTCGGCGCATTCGGCAACTCCCGCCGCGCCGCGTCGCGGACGCGTTTGTGGACGCCGTAGATGCGGTCGAGACGGTCGTCGTGGAAGACGACGAGTTTGCCGTCGCGCGTTTCTTGGACATCAATCTCCACCATGTCCACGCCGAGCCGGAGCGCGGCACGGATGGCCGGCAGTGTGTTCTCCGGGTACCGGCCGCTCCAACCCCGATGCGCAATCACGAGTGCCATGTTCGTCCCTTCAGGTAGCGGTCCACCTCGGCGGCGGTCCGTGCATTGTCCCAACCCAATTCCCGCGCCATGATGCCGGCGACTTCCTCCGCGTTCTCGCGTCCGCCTGACCGGCTCAACGCCCAGCCCGTCCGCCGCCACATCACGTCCTCCAACGTCAATGCCATCTCCTCCCGGCACGCCTCTTCGACACTCACCGGATAAGCCGGGATGGGCGTGGTCGCGGTGCGGCAGGGCCGGTCGGTGAGTTGATCCACAACCTGTTGGGCGATCCGCCGGTAGGTGGTGTATTTGCCCCCGGCGACGCTGAGAAAGTTTTCAGAGTGTCGCAGGATTCGATGTTCGCGTGGCCGGGCGGATGGGGCCCGGTGATTGCCGCGCAACGCCCGCACCCCGGCAAACGTCGTGAGGATGTCCGTCGGCGCGTCCGGCAGAATCCAGCGCAGTTCGCGGAGCAGGTAATCCACATCGGCCCGCTCGGCGCGCGCGGTGGCCGGGTCGCCGGTGAAATCGGTGTCGGTGGTGCCGACGAGCGAGCAGTCGCCCCACGGCAACACGAACAGCAACCGGCCATCGCTCCGCGCCTGAAAAAAGATGCCGTGACCGGCAGTCAGCCGTGGCAACAAGAGATGAACGCCTTTGGTGGGACTGAGCGGCACGTCGTGGCCGATGAGCTGCGCGACGCGGCCGACCCACGGGCCGGCGGCGTTCACAAAGTATTTGGCCGGGATTTCAAATTGGAGATTGGAGATGACGTCGCGGACTTGCGCCGCGCCCGCGCGGAAGCCGGTGACGGCGCAGTAGTTGGCGCAGACAGCGCCGAGTTCGGCGGCGTGGCGGAGGTTGTCGAGGCAGAACCGGGCGTCGTTCACCTGACAATCGTAAAACTGGATCACGCCGCGCAGGCCGTCCCGCCGCAGGCCGGGCGGCGGTTCGACAGACTTGTGCGGGGCGGTGTTCCGGTCGCGGGCGAGCAGGTCGTAGAGCGTCATGCCCAACCGGATTTTCCAGAGCGGNCGAACGTCGCCGGCGTAGACCGGCAACAGCAGGGGCAGGGGACGGACCCGGTCCGGGGCGAGCTGTTGCAGGAGGTGGCGTTCCCGGCAGGACTCGGCGACGAGGCCGAAGGCGTATTGTTCGAGGTACCGGAACCCGCCGTGAATGAGTTTGGTGGACCGGCTGGAGGTGCCGCTGGCGAAATCGGCCTGGTCCACCAACGCCACGCGCAGCCCGCGCAACGCCGCGTCGCGGGCCACGCCCGCACCGAGGATGCCGCCGCCGATGACGAGCACGTCGAACGTTGTGTCGGCCAACGCCGCCAGGTCGCGTTTCATTTCTGACGGATGATAGTGGAAATTGCCGGCAGGGGCGAGTATGATGCGCGGCCATCACGATGAAAATTCGCGGCGTCATTTTTGACATGGACGGCACCATCACGGCGCCGTATCTGGATTTTGTCCGGATCAAAGAGGTGGCCGGGATCGGCAACGTGGATTTTCTCGATACGATGATGCGGGCGACCGGCGCGGAGTACGCCCGGTTGAACAAAATCCTGACGCAGTTCGAGGCGGATGGTGTGGCGAACGCCAAACTGAATCGCGGGGCGCGGACGTTGTTGCGGTTTCTGGCGCGGCAACGGTTGCCGGTCGGACTGCTGACGCGCAACTCGCGGGCGTCGGTGGACGCGGTGTGCCGGAAGTTGCGGATCCGGTTTGATGTCGCGATGACGCGCGAGGATGGGCCGCACAAGCCGGCGCCGGAGCCGATTTGGGAAATCGGCAAACGCTGGGGCGTGCCGGCCCGGGAGTTGTTGATGGTGGGCGATTACAAGTGGGACGTGCTGTGCGCCGTCAACGCCGGCGCGCGCAGCGCGGTGTTGTTGAATGGCGGCCCGCGGCCGGATTGGGCGGAACAGGCGGATTTCGTGGTGCACCGGCTGACGGAGCTGGTGCCGATCATTGCGGAGCGGTGCCGATGACGAAAGCAGTAGTGGGTTTGGTGACGTGTTCTTCCCGCGCGGAGGCGCGGAAAGTGGCGCGGGCGGTGTTGACGGCGCGGGCGGCGGCCTGCGTGAACATTGTGCCGGGCGCGGAGTCGCATTATTGGTGGCAGGGCCGGTTGGAACGAGCACCGGAGTTTGTGTTGATGATCAAAACAACGCGGGCAAAATGCCGGGAGGTGATCCGGCGGGTGCGGGCGGCGCACAGTTACGAGGTGCCGGAGATCATCTTTGTCCCGATTGCGGCGGGAGAACGAAACTACATGAAATGGCTGACGACAGCGGTGGCGGTGCTGGTGCTGGCGGTGACGGCGCGGGCCGACCGGGTGGATGAGTTGATCAGCAGTCTCGGGTCCACGGACGAAGTGGTTCGGGCCGAGGCGGCGGATGAGTTGACGCAACGCGGCGGGCCGCGTGTTGTGGAAAAATTCCGGGCGATGCTGGCGTCGAACAGCGCGGAGCAACGGCAGATGGCGGTGGCGGGGTTGCTGCAGGTGAGCGCGACGGACGCGGACGTGGATTTGGTCCGGGAGCGGCTGAAAGACGAGGATTCATCGGTGCGGTGGACGGCCGTGCTGGCGCTGGCGGGGACGGGGCGGACCGAGGTCATTCCGTGGTTGCGGGAGTTGGCGCAGAACGACCCGGCGGAATCGGTGCGCGAGGCGGCGGCGGAAGCGGCGGCGCGGTTGAGCAAGGTGCTGGACAAAGCGGTGTCGGTCCGGGAGGCGCGCCGGCAGGCGGAACGCGACGCGGCGGACGTGCCGGCCAATTGGCGGGCGGCGGAGACGTATCTCGACGAGAGCCGGGAGGATTTGGCGGAGCGACATTTGAAGAACGTGTTGGCCTACGACATGGAGAACCGGCACGGATACACGGACCGGGCCTTGTTCGCGTTGGGGTTCAGCTACGGCCGGCGCAACCAGCACGCGAAGGCGGTGTATTGCCTCGACGAGTTGTTGAAACGGTGGCCGGAGTTCAAGGACAAGGACAAGGCGTTGTATTGTCTCGGCCTGAGCCGGCTGGCGTTGGGTCAGCGCGAGGCGGGTCGGGCGGTTTTGCGGCAACTGGTGCGGGAGTTCCCGGACAGCGCGGTGGCGCGCGCCGCGCAGCCGGTATTGGCGAAACTGGAGGCGAAATGAAGCGGTGGTTGATTGTCGGAGCGATTTGGGCGCTGGGCGCCGGGGTGGACGAGGCCAACCGGTTCGTGGAGCGCGGCAACGAGTTTGTGCGGAAAAACTCGTTGCCCCGGGCGAAGGCGGAGTATCAGCGGGCGTTGCAGGCGTTTCCGGGGCATGTGGACGCGTTGTACAACCTGGCCATCGTGCAGGAGCGGCTCGGCGAGACGAACGCGGCGCTGGCCACGTATCAGCGGTACCTCGAAGTGAAACCGAACGACGCCGACGTGTGGACGCAGTTGGGCGTGCTCCACGAGGCGCAGGGGGACAAGGCGGCGGCGGAAGCTGATTACCGGAAAGCACTCGCGGGCGATCCGCAGTTTGGCCGGGCGCATCACAATCTGGGCGTGTTGTTGGAGGAACAGGGGCGCGTGGAGGAAGCCCGGCAACACCTGGCGGAGTTTGTCAAACTGGAGGAAGCGGCCGGGCGGCAGAACGGCGACGCGTACTACAGCCTCGGCGTGCTGGAGTTGAGGCAGTTGCAGGTCAAAGAGGCGAAGCGGTGGTTGCAGAAGGCACTCGACGTGGATCCGTCGGTGCCGTGGTACAACAACGCCATGGGCGACGTGTATTTGCTGGAAAAGCAACCGGTCCTGGCCATCGCGCATTATGAGAAGGCGCTGGCGAAAGACCCCCAGTACGCAGTGGCCTACAGCGGGTTGGGGGAGGCGCGGGCGGCGCAGGGCGACCGGGAAAAAGCGGCAGCCGCCTACCGGAAGGCGCTGGAGTTGCGGCCCGATTACCCCGTGGTGCACTACAAGCTCGGATTGCTGTACGAGGAGACCGATCCGGCGGCGGCAATAAAAGAGTTTGAAACCTACCTCCGGTCTGCTAAAAACTCCCCACACAAAGAAGAGGCCAACCGGCGGTTGGCCAAACTGAAAGAGAAAACGACAACATCGGGAAAATAATATGTCACAGCATGCGAGTTTGAAGTCGGCAAACAAAATCCAGGTCCGGCGCAATGTGTTGAAGCGGTTCGAGCGCGTGGAAATGTTGAAGAAGCAGGGCCGGTGGAAACCCGGCCAGCGCGTGTTCGGCCTGCCGAAGACGAAACCCGAATAACCCCAACCCACACAAGGAGGAAGTAATCCCATGAAGAACCCCATGATCATCCGGCCGTTCCTGCTGGCCGGGGTTGCCGTGTTGGCTGCCGCCGCGGCACAAGCCGATATGTTGCGGGTGGAGGCGCCGCCCGCGTTACCGGCGCTGGCCGCGTCGCAGGGCACACTGAAGGCCGACAAGGTGAATGTCCGGTCCCGGCCCGACACGAAGTCGGAAGTGATTACCCAGTTGAACAAGGGGGACACGGTCGAGATTCTCGGCCGGCAGGGTGAAGGCAAAAACGAGTGGTTGAAAATCGCGTTGCCGGCCAAGGCGAAATGCTATGTCAGCAGCAAGTTGATCGCGGATGGCGCGGTGACCACCGACGGCGTCAATGTCCGTTGCGGTCCCGGAACGAACTTCAAAGAAGTCGGCAAGCTCGCCAAAGGCGCCCGAGTCGAAGTTGTGGCCAAGAGCGGCGATTGGACGCAGATCAAGCCCACGGCGTCGTGCAGCGGTTGGATTGCGGCGCAGTTTGTGGACGTCGCGCCGGCGCCGGTGCAGCCGCCGGAAGTGGTCACGCCCCCGGTCGCCGCCGTGCCCCCGGCTCCGCCCGCCGTGCAGGTGACGGACGTGAATCCGGACGTGTTGGTGAGCTATGTCGTCAAAAACGGCATTCTCAAGGTCGTGGCCGACCGCGCCAAGGAGCCGGCCGCGTACGAGTTGATGACCGAGGAAGTCGGCGGCCGGGAATACCGGATTGCGTACGTTGAGTCCACCGACAAGAATCTGGCCAAGTTGGTGAACAAGCCGGTGCGGGTGATGGGCAATCAACGCTGGCGCAAGGGCGAGCGGGACCCGGTGATTGTGGCCGAGCGGATCGAGCGGGCGTGGTGAGGCATGGCGGCGGAACTGATTGATGGCAAGGCGATCGCCGCGCAGATCAACGCAGAAACCGCCGCCGAAGTCGCGCGCCTCAAGGCGCAGCACCAGTTGACGCCGGGGTTGGCGGTCGTGTTGGTCGGCGACAACCCGGCCAGCGTCGCCTACGTGTCGTCGAAGGACCGGATGTGNGCCCGGCTCGGGTTGCANTCGGAACGGATCAACCTGCCGGCGACGACGACCGAAGGCGAGTTGCTCGGCATCATCAGCGACCTCAACTTCCAACGCTCCATCCACGGCATTCTCGTCCAGTCGCCGGTGCCGAAGCCGATTGACGAAGAGAAGGTGTTCGCGGCGATTGACCCGAGCAAGGACGTGGACGGGTTTCATCCGCTCAACGTCGGCAAGCTGGCGTTGGGCGATCCCACCGGGTTCGCGCCGTGCACGCCGGCGGGGGTGCACGAGCTGCTGATCCGCAGCGGCGTGCCGGTCGAGGGCGCGCACGTGGTGGTGTTGGGGCGCAGCCGGATTGTGGGGCGGCCGGTGTCGTTGATTCTTTCGCAGAAAGCGAAACACGCCAACGCGACGGTGACGGTGGCGCATTCGCGGAGCCGGGAGTTGGCGGCGATTTGCCGGTCGGCGGAGATTCTGGTGGCGGCCATCGGGGTGCCGCAGTTTGTGAAGGCCGACATGGTGCGGCCGGGCGCGGTGGTCATTGATGTCGGAATCAACCGGGTGGAGGATCCGTCGGCGGAAAAGGGCTACCGGCTGGTGGGCGATGTGGATTTGGAGTCGGTGCGCGCCGTGGCCGGGAAGATCACGCCGGTGCCGGGCGGGGTGGGGCCGATGACGATTGCGATGTTGATGCGGAACACGGTGCGGGCCGCGAAACTGCGGCACGGATTGTAGCCGGGCATATCGACTGCTAACAGGGGTCAGCCATGCCAGTCTTTAGTTATCAGGCGCGGGACGCGAGCGGCAAGGTGGTCAGCGGCGAGGTGGATGCTGCCGATCAACAGACGGCAGTGAATTCATTGATTGACCGGAATCTGATGGTCGTTTCGATCCGGCTCAGTCCCGGCAAGAAAATCGCCAAACGGCGGCAGGGGAGTGTCAAGCCGCAGGACCTGGTGGTGTTCACGCGGCAGTTGGCGACGATGATGGATGCGGGGTTGCCGCTGATTCAGTCGTTGACGGCGTTGGAGGAGCAGACGGAGAGCAAGACGTTCAAGCCGGTGATCCGGCAACTGATGACGCAGGTGGAGCGGGGCCAGTCGTTTTCGGAGGCCTTGGCGGAACATCCGAAGGTGTTCTCGCGGTTGTTTGTGAGCATGGTGGAGGCGGGCGAGACGGGGGGGTTGTTGGCGGAGATCCTCGACCGGGTCGCGTCGTACTTGGAGGCGACGGCGCGGTTGAAGAAGAAGGTCAAGTCGGCGATGTCGTATCCGACGATTGTCTGCTGTGTTGCCATCGGGATTGCGCTGTTTCTCATTCTCAAGGTCATTCCCATTTTTGCGGACATTTACAAGGACTTTGGCGCGAAGCTGCCGGGGCCGACGCAAATGTTGATCAATTTCAGTGATTTTCTTCGGAACAACATTCTCATGGCGGTGATGATTTTCGGGGCGGCCATCTTCATTCTGGTCAAACTGAAGAAGACGAAGCGCGGCACGAGGATTTGGGACCGGTTGAAGCTGCGGTTGCCGGTGTTTGGGAAACTGATCCACAAAATTGCCATGTCGCGGTTTGCCCGGACGTTTGCCGCGTTGCTGCGCAGCGGGGTGCCGATTTTGGAGACCTTGCGGATTGTCGGGCAGACGGCCGGCAATACGCTGGTGGAAGAAGCGGTGATGCTCACCGCCGCGAGCATCGAACGGGGCGACAACCTGGGCACGGCGTTGAAACAGCATCCCATTTTCCCGCCGATGCTGGTGCGGATGGTGGCGGCGGGCGAACAGACCGGCAAGGTGGATGTGATGTTGGAGAAAATTTCCGATTTCTACGACGAGGAGATTGACGCGACGTTGAACGGGCTGACCTCGTTGATTGAGCCGTTGTTGATTGTGTTTTTGGGTGTGGTCGTGGGCAGCATCGTGATTTGCATGTTTCTGCCGATCTTCAAGCTCAACGAGATCGTCCAGTTTTAAGCCGGGCGGTCGGCTGGGTGCATCTCAACACTGCCACCATCCACCGTCCTGTCCCCCGGAGCGTCCTGCCGCAGCCCTGAGCCGCGAAGGGGAAGGGTCCCGGTCGTTTGCGTCACGTCTTTCCGAAGAAAGGCGGAGATTTGCCGCACACGACAGCGGCGTCTCGCTTGGCGCGGCTTTCGCTGCGCTCAGAATGACAATGACAACGACTGATTGAATGGTGGTCGTGTCCAGATGCACCCTGGTCGGCTTGACACCGTGGAGCGCGCCGGGTAACCTGCCGGCGATGTCGAGAATTCTTGTGGTGGATGATGAGCCTGCCATGGTGGCCGTGCTCTCCGAGGTGTTGAAGGAGCGCGGTTACGATGTGCTCCAGGCAACCACGCCCGAAAAGGCCATGCAACTGGTGCGCGAGCAGCGCCCGGACCTGGTGCTGACGGACATCGAAATGCCCCAAGGCAAACCCACCGGCCTGGAAGTGTTGCGCCAGACCAAGGCGCTGAGCCGTGCGATCCCCGTGGTGATGATTACCGGCTTTGCGACCAAAGAGCGCGCGGTCGCCGCGTTGCGGGCCGGGGCGCAGGACCTCATTGAGAAACCATTCAAGATTGATGAAGTGATCAAATGTGTCGAGGGGGCGCTGTTCTCGCCGCAGGCGGTGCCCACGATGGAGAGCAGCGTGGATTTGAAGCGGCAGGTCCAAAACCAATATCAATTCGAGAACATGGTCGGCACCAGCCCGCCCATGGAAGCGGTCTACCGGATGATTTCGCGGGTGGCGAACACGGATTCGACGGTGCTGATTCTTGGCGAGAGCGGGACCGGCAAAGAATTGGTGGCCCGGGCGTTGCACCACAACAGCCGGCGGGCGGCGATGCCGTTTGTCGCGGTGAACTGCGCGGCCTTGCCGGAACACCTGTTGGAGTCGGAGTTGTTCGGCCACCGGAAGGGGGCATTTACCGGCGCGTCGTCCGACAAGGTGGGGCTGTTCCAAGAGGCGGATGGCGGGACGGTTTTTCTGGATGAAATCGGCTCCATGCCCCTGGGGCTGCAGGGCAAGTTGCTGCGGTTTTTGCAGGACAAGGAATTGCGGCGGGTGGGGGACACCCAACAGATCAAGGTGGATGTCCGCGTGGTGGCGGCGACGAACGAGCCGCTCCAGGACAAACTTCGGAACAAGACGTTCCGGGAAGACCTGTATTACCGGATCAGTGTGATTCCGATTGAGCTGCCGCCGTTGCGCGACCGGGTGGCGGATATCCCGCTGCTCGTGCAGTATTTTCTCCAGGTGTTTGCCCAACAGCAGCGGATCGCGGTGCCGCAGGTGGCGCCGGAGGTGCTCGACGTGCTCCAACGCTACCGCTGGCCCGGTAATGTGCGCGAATTACAGAACGTCCTCGAACGGGCGTGCGTGTTGTGTGACGGCGGGGTGATTACGATGAAGGACTTGCCGGCGTTAAACCTCGAGGCCACCGGCGCCACGGTCCCCGCCGCGCCCGCCGGCAGCCCACCAGCGTTGAAAAGCTTCCTCCGGGAACAGGAAATCAGTTACATCGAAGAGGCGATCCGTGCCGCGGGCGGCGACAAGGAGGCGGCGGCGCGGAAATTGGGCATCAGCATGGCGACGTTGTATCGGAAACTTTCCGCCGGCTCGGGTTCCGGGGGCGATCCGGTTTCCGAGTGACGGCTAAAATTGTCCGTTCTCTGTACTATTTTGAGAAGCGTCCCACCGTCCGGGCGGCGATTTTCTGGGTTTTCTGGGGAATTGCAGTTAGTGTTTGACCCTGGCATTGGAGTTGCTAAAATGCGTTCCGCCTATGAAACCGTTGGCGAAAGGAGGTGAAACAGAAATGATGATGAAGATCCGCTCGAACAAAGCGGCGTTTACCCTGGTTGAAATCATGATTGTCGTTGCGATCATCGGGTTGCTCGCCGCACTGGCGATTCCGGGCTTCGTGAAAGCTCGTAAGCAATCGCAAGGTC
>JGI24721J26819_10003812_pt1 | contig 15972 bp, 13 predicted proteins | sample YelNatPaOPGAMG01_FD_26819 | JGI IMG/M metagenome (IMG submission 26819)
GCCGGCAACCGCACCGAAAAACCGGTCAAATCCCATCTGCACGACGGATAAGGATAAGCGTGGTCTTGACCTGATAATGAGGAGCTTCTGTTTATCTGCGGNTAAGCCGAATCAGATATTTTCTTCGTTTTTGCAGATGCTGGCGCGGTTATTCAGAATNCGGATGTAGTGGTAGAGATATTGTTGGGCGTATCCGGCGAATTTGCCGAAATAACTGCGGGTAAATTTTTCGAGGTCTTTTTGCTTCACTGGTTTTGAATCGAAATAAAAAGTCCGTAACGCCTTTTCAATCCAGACATCTATCGGGAACGCATCCATGAAACCGAGCGAAAAAAGCATTACACAGTCGGCAATTTTTGGTCCCACACCTCTGAACGAGAGCAGGATTTCCCGGGCTTTATCTGATGAGAGACGTGAGAGTTCCCGCAGGTCTATTTTTTCATGGACAATTTTTTCTGCGGCTTTTTTGAGATATTCNGCGCGAAACCCCATTTTGCATAAGCGGAGTTCCTCTTCGCTNGCCGTTGCAATTACCTGAGGTGTTGGGAAGGCATAAAGGGGGCGTCCGTGTGGCGATGGTATTTGTTCGCCAAACCGTTCGCAAAGGTTATTTATNATCTGTTTAATCTGCGGGATTTGCTTATTTGAGGACATAAGGAATGTGGCGAGGCATTCCCATGGTTCCTGCCTGACGATGCGGAGTCCGCGGCATGTTTTTACAGCCCCGTTCATGTGCGGGTCGCGGGGAAACTCACGGAGAATACGGTTTAAACTTGTATTTATTTGTAGATAATCTTCGAGCCACGACCAATAGGAGACTTTCCCGCAAACGCAGGCTTTAATACCGTCTTTGTGATGTTCGAGGCGCACCCATTTGCCGTAAATCACGCCTTCCCATCCGTCATTAACCTTTTGCCAACGGAAGGTTTGTCCGGAATCAAAAGTCAGGTCAAGGTTGTAATCCTGTTTTTTGACAGCGAATAATTTTTGGGAGATTTCCTGCAAAGTGGGATAATTGGTTAACGATGATTAATCCACGTATGTGTAAGCGGTTCCATTACAAGCGAATTGCATCGGCACATGATTAAAACACAACAACGGCATCTACGGGCAGGTCTTTTAATTTTTCTCTGCCTTTTAGGAAACTGAGTTCAATAAGGAAACGGGCTCCGACAACTTTTCCGCCTGCCTTTTTTACAAGTTCTGCCGCAGCTGCGGCTGTGCCGCCGGTTGCAAGCAGGTCATCTACAAGCAGGACACGGCTGCCGGGCTTAAAGGCGTCCACGTGAATCGCTATTGTATTTGAGCCGTATTCAAGTTCATAACTTTGTTCGATTGTAGCGAAGGGGAGTTTACCCTTTTTTCTGACCGGTACCATGCCTACCTGAAGTTCGAGGGCAATAGCCGCGGCGAAAATGAAACCGCGAGCATCAATGCCGACAACCACATCTACATCGCCGGGATTAAATCCTTCGCGCATGTAATTGATTGCGGCTTTGAAAAGCCGGTAGTCGCCAAGCACAGGGGTTATATCCTTAAACTGGATTCCCGGCTGTGGGAAATCAGGTATATTTCTTATAGCATTTTTTATATCTTCCCGCGTTACCATCTGGTTACTCAGATTCATACCTTTTCATTATCCTTTGCAGGCTTGCCTTTTTCAATCCTTTCTATCATTTTGCGGAGTTTCCGTAGCGCAGCATTCTGAATCTGACGGACGCGTTCGCGGGTAACGCCAAATTTTGCGCCTACCTCTTCAAGCGTCTTTTCGCCGCTGCCGTCCAGACCAAAACGATATTTTAAGATAGTTGCTTCGCGTTCATCGAGTTCCTTGATAAGTTCGGAGAGCATGCTCGTGAACGTCTGGTCTTCGAGTTGCTGATATGGCGTTGTAGCGGTTTCGTCTGCAATGATTTCGGAAAAATTGTTCGAGTCGTCATCGCCGATTGGCGCATCGAGCGATGTCGGTCTTATAGAAACCGTTCGCATTTGGGTTACACGGGAGACCGGGATTTTAAGTTCCTCTGCGATTTCCTCATCTGTTGGTTCACGCCCAAGGATTTCCTGAAGTTTAATAGCTGCCTTACGCATCTTGGCGATTTTATCCACAAGATGGACAGGCAGGCGGATTGTTTTAGACTGGTTAGCGAGGGCGCGTTTAATAGCCTGTTTTATCCACCATGAGGCGTAAGTGGAGAGTTTGCCGCCTTTTGAGGGGTCAAACCTTTCCACCGCCTTCATCAAACCAATGTTCCCCTCGCTGATGAGGTCAAGCAAAGGCAATCCGTAGTTTTCGTAGTCGCGGGCTATTTTTACAACAAGACGCAGATTCGCCTTAATCATCCGCTCGCGGGCTTCTTTGTCGCCTGCTTTAATCCGCTTTGCCAGTTCGACCTCTTCTTCAGGTGTCAGGAGATCAACCTGTCCGATTTCCTGCAAATAAAGTTTAATGGCTGTATTTTCGTCGTAATCATTCTGTGTGTCATCCAGAACATCAAGGTCATCATCCCGCGGGACAAGCGGTTTCGGTGTGTCAGTAATTTCAATGTTGGTTGTATCTTCTGCTTTTGCCTCTTCGCTTTTGACAATATCCTCCTGAGCGGCTTCCAGTTCGAGTTCATCAATGGAATCAGCCGCTTCTTCAACTTTAGCCGGTTTCTCAATTTTAACCGGCTTCTCAACTTCGGCGTTTTTTATATTTTCTTTTTTCTCTTTTTTCCGGGAAACCGTTTTTTTGGTCTTCTTTATTCCCGGGGACTTAACCGCTTTCGAAGTTGATTTTTTCCGAGGTCTTTTTGTTTTTAGTTTTGTGTTGTTAGTCATATAAAAGTAGCCTCTTATTAAGACTATATAAATTAATACAAAAATACACCAATAAAGTTACACTAATTTATTNTTTGTTCCTCCCCGTAAAGAAGGATATTAAACGGGCGGATATGGATTTTTAATTTTTCTCCGCGTTTTCTTATTTCAAGCGGATTTTGTTCGAAAGCCTTGATTGTGGTATCATTGGAAATTCGCAATGTATATTGTTCAATCTCGCCCAGATATGTAACATCTTCAACCACAGCGGTTAATGAATTAAAAGATTCATCTCTAAATTCCACAGCCTCCGGACGAAATCCAAGCCATACCCGTTTTACCGAAGAGACCTTATTTTGCGGTTCCGCCCGGAACAGACCGTGTTCGGTTTTTACAATATACTGAGAATTTGTCATTTCCACCACCTCTCCCTTTAGCCAGTTAATTTCGCCTATAAAATCTGCCACAAATTTAGACAGCGGAGCCCGATAAACTGTTCGAGGATCGCCGATTTGTTCAATCTCTCCGTCCCGCAAAAGCGCAATCCTATCTGCTAAAGATAGAGCCTCNTTCTGGTCATGGGTTACATAAATTGTNGTGATTTTTGTCTGTTCGTGGATTCTGCGGATTTCGCTCCGCATTTCCAGACGCAACCGCGCGTCAAGGTTCGAAAGCGGCTCATCAAGGAGCAAAACATCTGGTTTTATGACGAGCGCTCGCGCCAAAGCGATCCTCTGTTGTTGTCCACCGCTTAACTGATTAGGCATGCGGTCGGCATATTTTTCCATCTGAACAATCGAAAGCGCCTCATAGACACGCTGTTTAATCTCCTCTTTTGACAAGCCACGGACTTCCAGACCATAAGCCACGTTTTCCTCGATTGTCATGTGTGGCCAAAGGGCGTAATTCTGAAAAACCATGCCGGTATTCCGCTTATGTGGGGGGACATCGTTCATCACTTTGTCGCCGAAAAGAATCCTCCCCTCATCCGGTTTGTAAAAACCAGCGATAGTCCGCAAAAGAGTGGTTTTCCCGCATCCGGAAGGTCCGAGAAGGAAAAACAGTTCGTGTTCCTGAACNGTCAGGTTTATGTTCTTCAGGGCAAACGAGTTGCCGAATTTCTTCACCAGATTTTCTATGACTACCCGCATTTAAGTTATCCGCCTGTTTGGGTATTTTAAAAGCCCGACCATTGAATCTGCTGGTTTAAACTTTGCAATGCAGCAAGGTCGGGATTTTTCTCTGCCAGCATTTTATACTTCTTTGTAGCCCAGATTTGCCATTGAATCTGCATTTTATTCCTGAACGCCGGATTTTTCCACTCCGAAACCGCAAGCCGCANAGCATCTTTTTCGGAAAGAGGGACAGAACCGAAGATNCGNACTTCCTCCGCTCTGCAACCACGCGCGATCACGGCTTTCCATGCGGCTTTCAATTCCGTGTGCGGGTCAACAATCAGCGCTCCAATCATTGATGCAATTATATCCCTTCTTGTTTTTGCAACCTGATTATTATAAACAAAGTTCATCTTTAAATCGAACGGAGAAGTCCCGATATTACTGATACCTTTATACCTCGTATAAAAGTCCGGTCTGACTGACATCCGCTCGATGGAATATTTTTGCGGACCTTCCGGATGACCTTTGGGCAGAAACCACAGTTTTTGTCCGTCCTCGCCAAGGACAAAATCAAGAAATCGCTGCGCAATCTGAAGGTTTGGCGCGCCTTTTAAAATTGCGATGCCATCCGGGTTAATAGCAGTAAAATCTTCCGGCAGAACAAATGTCATGTTTTCCTTTCCAGCCATTGCAATCTGTGTAAACCCGTAGAAATCAATCGCGAACGCATAAACAGTCTCCCCAAGGGTTACATCCTTTGCGGTAGTGGATGAAATGCGGTCAAATTTCCGCGCGTTTCCGGCAATCATCGTAATTAACTCCCATCCGCGTTCCCAGCCGTAGGCTTGCAGGATGGTTTCGAACATTGTGTTCATTGTGCCACTGTTGCGGGGATCGCCCACGCCAACAAGACCAAACAGGCGNGGATTTGATAACTCCTCCCATCGTTTCACAAACGGCAGACCGCAAAGCCGTTGGACAAGTGTATTTTGCAGAATACCGAAGCTCGAAAGTGCGGCGCCAAACCANTAATGATTCGGNTCATAAACCTCTACGCCACANGCCTTTTGCGGAATTTTTCCGATAATTTCGTCTGGTGGGTCGTAACGTTGCACCAGTTTTTTATCGGCAAGGAACAGAAACGGCTCAAGCCCGCCCCCAAAAAAGACGTCGATCCCGATACCGTCGGGTTTACGCGAGAACTCGGAATCCACGAATTTCAGCGCGTCAGTTGTCCCGCCAACATCCCGCCATTCGACTTCTGCCGGCGTCCCAAAATGTTTTTCGTGCCACTCGCGGAAGGCGCGTTTAAATTCGATCCTGATTAACTCATTGTGCGGGGAAATAACAATCACCCGCGCCTCTGCAGCGGTAAGCGCGGTTGCGAATAATCCGCCGGAAATTATCNCTACTAAAAATCGCAATATCAGATTCACTTCTCCAAAATTAACCGGAACGCCTTTCTTATTCAATAATGTTCTTTTTTGTGCTGGCAGAAACGGGACAGATTCCGGCTATGGCGCAACGGTTTTTTCTCACCCACAGTTAATTGAACTTTATTCTGGATATAAAGTCGTTGCCGGTAGAGTGGCGTTTTTATGAATGCGTTTTTTTGTAGTCAGACGCAATTCTTGTATAAATAAGAAATAATAATGAAATCATTTAGAAGATATAATTTATAATTTGACAAATTGGATATGAATGTATAATTTTAACTGTGGTCTATCGAAACAAGAACAAAATAATAAACACTCAAATAAACACTGAAAGCCTATGAGCGAGTCAATAATTCAGCAGGTCGAAGAGAAAATCAGACAACTTGAGGAATACGCCTTCCGCAGGATAAATGCGATTCCCAACAACAAGCGGTTGTGGGTTCTCACATGCATGGACGAGCGCGTTCATATTGAACAGGCGCTTGGAATCCAGCCCGACGATGCCCACATTTTCCGGAATGCAGGCGGGCTTGTTACAGACGACGCAATCCGATCGGCGGCGTTGACTACGAATTTCTTTGGGACAAAAGAAATTATCATTGTAACGCACACAGACTGCGGGATGTTCAGGTTCCGCGGCGAAGATGTTGCCCGGCATTTTCTGAATAAAGGGATCGACCCGAAGAGTCTGAAAATTGACCCGTGGTTGCCCGAACTAAAACTTAATTCCGAAGACAGTTTTGTCCGATGGTGGAAGTTTTATCCGAATCATAATAACAATAGTCCGGACGAAGCAGTATTAAAAGCGGTTGAGACATTTAGAAATCATCCGTTAATTCCAAAAGACGTCGCTATTGCCGGATATGTTTATGAAGTTGAGACGCACAGACTGAGGAAGCCGAACCAAAATCTTTATACAAGGACTTCGGAGTTTACTCAGGGCAAGGTTTTTAAGGGCTGAGTTGACCTTGGAAATGGTGAGGCATAGCCATCCGGAGCATGGATTAAATCCATCTCCGGATTTTTCTTGGTTTTAATTTGTTGTGGTTACCGCGCGTACTTAAAGAAAACCGCGCTTAGCGGCGGTAGTGTTATAAGGATTGAATCTTTCTTGAAATGCCAGCCTTGAGATTGCGTGGGGACACCGCCGAAATTTCCATGTCCGCTGCCGCCATAACATTGAGCATCGCTGTTCAGGACTTCCATCCACCACCCTGATTCAGGGACGCCAACACGGTAATTGTATCTTGGCACTGGTGTGAAATTGAAAACGGCGAGGACGATGTCCATGCCATCAATACTTCTTCTGAGGAAACTCAGCGTGCTGCATTCGGAATCATTGCAGTCCACCCATTCAAAGCCGGACTGGATAGTATCTGTTTCGTGCAAAGCCGGTTCTCCTTTATAGAAGCGATTAAGATCTGCCATCCATTTCTGAAGTCCTTCGTGGAGATTGCCAGGCTGTATAAGGTACCAGTCGAGTTGTGTGTCGTGATTCCATTCGTTCCACTGACCGAATTCATTTCCCATGAAATTAAGTTTTTTGCCGGGGAGCGCGTATTGATAGCCATAGAGAGTGCGAAGGTTTGCGAATTTTTGCCAGTCGTCGCCGGGCATTTTCCGTATCATTGAACCTTTCCCATAAACGACTTCGTCATGGGAAAGGGAGAGGATGAAATTTTCGGTAAACCAATACATTCCGCGGAAGGTTAAATCGTTGTGGTGATATTTTCTGAAGATTGGGTCTTTGCTGAAGTAACGCAACGTATCATGCATCCAGCCCATATCCCACTTAAAGCCGAAGCCAAGCCCACCGATGTATGTTGGACGCGACACGAGCGGCCAGGCTGTGGATTCTTCGGCGATTGTCTGCACATCCGGAAACCGCTCATAAACTACGGTATTTAACTGACGGAGAAAATCGATTGCCTCGAGGTTTTCTTTTCCGCCATATTTATTTGGTATCCACTCGCCAGGTTTTCGCGAATAATCCAGATAAAGCATTGATGCGACGGCATCCACACGCAAGCCGTCAACATGATACTTATCGAGCCAGAACATCGCGCTTGATATTAGAAAGCTTTTAACCTCATAGCGACTGTAGTTGAAGATGTAACTATTCCAGTCAGGATGGAAACCCTTGCGCATGTCTGCATGTTCGTAAAGGTGTGTGCCATCGAAATAGACAAGACCATGTTCGTCACATGGGAAATGCGAAGGCACCCAGTCTATTATTACACCAATGCCGTTCTGGTGAAGCATATCAACCAGATACATGAAATCCTGCGGTGTGCCGTAGCGGCTTGTCGGTGCAAAATAACCTGTAACCTGATATCCCCATGAACCATAGAACGGATGTTCTGTTACAGGGAGGAACTCAACATGTGTGAAGCCCATCTTTTTCACATAATCCACCAGTTTTTCGGCAAGCCACGCATAGCGCGGGAATTTATTTTCTTTGCCGGCTTCGCGCATCCATGAACCGAGATGGACTTCGTAAATTGAGATAGGGCTTGTATGCGAGTTGCGTTCTTTTCTGCGTTCCATCCATTTTTTATCGCCCCAGTTGTAGTTTAAGTCCCAGACAATGGACGCGGTTGCCGGCGGTGTTTCGTGGTAAAAACCGACCGGGTCGGCTTTATCTACCTGATAATCGTGAAATTTTGAATGAATATGGTATTTGTAGCGGCTACCAATTGTTACGCCGGGGATAAATCCCTCCCAGATTCCGCTGGAACCCCTAGGGTGAAGACGGTTTTTCCCTTTTTCCCAGTTATTGAAATCGCCTATGACACAGACGGACTTTGCATTTGGCGCCCATACGGCAAAATAAACTCCGTGAACGCCATTATGAACCGCCGGATGCGCTCCCAGTTTTTCGTAAATATGGTAGTGTGTCCCTTCATTAAACCAGTGAAGATCGTCCGGACTTAACAATGTAAAATCTCGCATCAGAACAAATTTTCTTTATAACCGGTTTCAAATCAAGATAAATCATTGGTTAATCTGCCCGATTTGGCAGAAATTATGAGGTGATTTTTCTGCTCCAATTTTTAAAAGCCGATGTTTGCGCGCTTTTATCATCAGGCGGATTTTGCCGGATTGATTACTGTGATTTGGATAATTTGGTTTGTCCGCATATCCAGTGACGGGACGCTTATAGAAGCCAGTTTCGGATATACGGCAAAAAAGTCGTCAGAGCAAATGCCCTCATAAATTAATTATCTAATTTTTTCCAAACTGTTTCCAGTAAAGTTCCTTAAATGGATTTACAGGTGGCGGTGTTACATTTTCGTTTTCAAGGCACGGCAGTATTTCTTCCCACCATTTATCGTAGGCTTTACGCATTTCAGCCACGACTTCGGGGTATTTATCGATGACGTTTTGGGTTTCGCCGGGGTCATTCCGAATGTCGTAGAGTTCTTTGTTGTTCACTAACCGGAAACGGCTGTTTCTGACTGCGAAATTTCTGTATTTTGATTCTTCAGCTTTGCCTTTTTCCCACCTGCCTACATGGATGAACAAAAACCTGTCATCCCATGGAGCCTGCGGATTTTTGAGGAGTGGAACGAGACTTCTGCCATCAAGTTTAAGACCTTCGGGAATTTTAGCCGAGGCGATTTCTGCAAGCGTTGGAAAGATATCGACATGCGCCGTGAGTTTGTCCACATCCACGCCTTCCGGCAAAACCCCTTTCCATCTGAAAAACGCAGGGACACGCGTTCCGCCCTGATAAGGTGTTCCTTTCATTCCACGCATACCGGCGTTGTATAAGTCCCTGATTGGGTGGCCATTATCAGTCATAAAGATTATCAGTGTATTTTTCTCAAGCCCCCACTGCCGGATTTTTTCGAGCAGTTTCCCTATGTTTTCATCAATATTGCTAATCATACCGTAATAAGCCACAGCGTTGCTGCTGAGTCCCGAATCTTTATACATCGCCGCATATTTTTCCGGGCAGACATACGGCGCGTGAGGCGCATTTGGCACAAGATAACAGAAAAACGGTTGTTTTCCGTCTTTGACCTTTTCAATCCATTTTGTTGCCTGTCCGAAAAATACATCCGTACAAAAGCCTGTTGTCTTTTCGAATTTTCCGTTATGGAGGATTGCCGGGTTAAAGTAAGTGTTGCCGGGTGCGTCGCCGCAACTGCCGGGATAAGTCTGACCAATGCCACCGCCGCCGTGGATGAATACCTCGTCGAATCCGCGTTTGTCGGGTTGATATTGTGGTTCATCACCAAGATGCCATTTACCGAAGATTCCCGTCGTGTAACCGGCAGATTTCAGAACCTGCGCAATTGTTATGGATTTCAGGCTTAATCGTTCGCGTTCATAAATTGTATGAGTAACGCCCGAACGGAACTCGTGCTTTCCTGTCATTAATGCCGCCCGTGTCGGTGAACAGGTTGGCGAAACCTGAAAGTCAGTGAACCGGACGCTTTCTGTGTAAAGTTTATCGAGGTTTGGTGTTTTAATAATCTTGTTGCCGTGGCAACCAAGTTCGCCGTAACCTTGGTCGTCTGTCATTATTAAGATAATATTTGGCTTTGGCGGAAATGACGGCTGTTGAGATAATCCGTGAAATACCGGAATCACCAGCAAAAGCAATAATGATATTTTTGAGACACAGGTTTTCATAAGTTAAATAATGACATCATGAGTTTGTAAATCAACTCTGTTTTTAATCTGTTAGAGACTGGATTTTTGCGACAAAAGTGGGTAGTGGGAAGGCGAGATAAGACAATATTAAGTAAATCGGCACGGCTAATTTCTTGTCCAGATCCGTATCCAGATTCTCTGAGGGGCATGGAGGAAGATTTCGCGGATTAATTCGTCCATGCTTGCTGCTTTTGGCTCGTGGACTCTCCTTGCAAGTATCATTGAGATGAGAAGCACAACTGACGCTGCAGTGAAGAAAATAGTAAATCTGTTCCATTCAAGCCCAAGCCATGAAAAAGTTTTTCCGCTACATGCGTCAATTAGCATACCCCATCCGATAGGCGCAAGACCCATTGAGAGGCAGCTTAACACCGAAAACACAGCGAAGAACTGGTCGCGCCATTTTTCCGGAATGGTCGTCATTGCAAGCCGCGTATTTGCCATGTTTATCAATGAGGAGCCAAGTCCCATCAAAAACTGAAGCAGGAGGAGGTTTGAAACGTTGGCGCCGAGGTATTTGCCAGCGGTTAAAATCCAACCCAGCAACATAAACAGCCATAATCCCATCGAGAACAGGATTACCGGTTTGCTGCCCAGCGCATCAAGTCGCGCGCCAAGAAACCACAGACTGCTAAGCCCGCCAAGGAATGAAACCGAGGTTATGACAAGGATTTTGTCCGAAGGCATCCCCAGTTCGGAACGCATGAATGCAACCACAAACGCGGACATTCCGCCATAAATTGCAGACCATACGACAACCATCAATAACAGTTTACGGAACGGTTTATGAGATTTGATTTCATCCCACGGAATCGGAACGCGCCCTTCATTTTGAGACTCGCGAACCTCAGCGTCGGGCATTTTTTTAAGAAAATTAAGGCTTAACGCGCCCATGACAGCGCTAAAACCAAAGAGTATCGAAAACTGCCATGGTTTTGGGTCTTTTCCGAGACACCCTGCGCATAAAAGGAAAGTGATGCAACTTGCTATGTTCACGCAGGCGGCATCGCGGGCAAGGTATTTTCCACGGACTTTTTCCGGAACAAGGGAGGCAATCCAAGGCAACCATGCGGCACTGGAAATGCCGCGGGAGAGATTGAACCCGAACAAAAATAGCAGCAACAAAGAAAGTTGAACTCGTTGGGATAAGAATCCGCCGAGCAATGGTACTGCTGCCATTGCAAATATGAACGCCACGCGCATGCCCCATCCGGCAAAAACAAACTGACGGTATCCAACCTTGCTTATATATTGCGAGGCTGGGATCTGGAAGATGACAAGCAACGGCATCATTCCTGTAATGATGCCGAGTTCTGTCGCGCTTGCGCCGAGCGTCTTCGCATACAAAATCATCGGACTGTTCAGAATTATCTGAAACGAAAACGCATTAAATACCGCAAACAAGTATGCATTGTGAAAGCCCGGCGGAAATAACGCGCTATCTCCGCGTTTCAATATTTTATTCATTCGCGATTCATCAAAATTATATTTAAAAAATTACCCGATAAAATATTATTTCAATAGTATGAGCATCTTATTTGATATTTACCAGCAGGTTGCCATCCGACAGGCGGTCTCGCAGGTTGAACAGGCAAAGAACAACATTGATAAACTTCGCGACGAAATCCGAGTTCTTACAAATCGTTGTGATACACTTGCGCTTGTGTGTCAGGCGCTGTGGGAAATTTTAAAAGAAGAAAGGGGGTTAGACGACGAGCGTATCCTTAAAAAGATACAGGAGATTGACCTTCGCGATGGCGTTGCTGATGGCAAGATGACGGGAAAGCCCGTGCTGTGTCCGAATTGCGGCAGAACAAACAATACCCGCAGAGCCACCTGCATTTACTGCGGGCACGAACTCCCTAACGATACGCTTATGTCGCAGATTTAAGTCATTCCGGTTTAAGAAGACCTCAGAGGCTGCTTTGCAAATGACTGACTTTATGAGCGTCTGTGACTGGCTTTCGGCAGGTTATATAGTTATTCAGAAATGCNCGGCATATTGTCCTGCCAAAGTATCCGGACAAACGAGATGTACCACGTTTTCCCCTTATCGTTGTTGCCCTGATAGAAGAGATAAGTTTTTCCGTCTGAATCCGCAAAGATGAACGGATGCCCTGATTCGCTTGAATTCCAGTCGCCGGGTCTACCTGCCGGCAGAAATGGTTTATCAGATAAACGTTTAAAGATTATTCCGTCGTCGCTCACTGCCACGCCAATCTGTTGCGGTTCGTTGTTGTAGCCGCCCGCGTAAAACATAAAAAACTTTCCGTTTCTATAGATGACGGCAGGCGCTTCGATACAGTTTTTCTCCCAGTCAAGTTCGGGTTTCAGGATTGGTTTATCGCAGAGTTGAGTCCAGTCGCCCCTCGAAAAACCGGAGTCAATATTGGCAGAGGCTACGCCTAACATCTGAATTTTAAACGAAGGGTCGCGCGTGGCAAAATAGAGATACAATTTATCGTTGTAGCGGACGACATCTGCGTCAATGGCGCGTCCGCAATTCCAGTCACCGGAAGGACGGAATACTGGGTTTGATGGATCTTTTGTAAAGTTAATCCCATCTTCTGACCAAGCGTGGCAAATTGCGTCGTTTCTGCCGTTTCCGTAGGTTTGGTAAAAGATGTGAACGCGGTTACTGAGGACAATTGCCCCCGGCGCGCAAATCCCATTTTTTTCGCACTCCTGCGATATGCCAATCTCGCCAATCTTACTCCAGACAATCAAGTTATCGCTCTGTGCAATTCCTATTCTCCAGCCTTTGACGTCAGCGCCTGCAGGTATTGAGTAGTAGAGNAAATATTTATTGTTAAATCTTACAACGGCGGGGTCTTTTGCAAAGGGTCGGTTCAGCCGTGAAGTATCCCCGAACATCATCACATTTTTCGATACAAACGAGGCAACATTGGTGTNGTCAATTCCCGAAAGCTGAGTCCCNGATAACACAGCAACCGCAAAAATTNTCTGCCAAATTCNATTAAGAAATTTCATAGGTTATATGTTTATTATTTTGCCTACCATTACTCAACCATATAATCCTGTTAAAATATTACNAAAAAAACTGCTGGAAATTGTGGATGGACAATNTAGACTTAAAATTATGAATACGCGCGAAAACAGAATAACACGTCGGAATTTTCTACTCTCTTCTGTGGCGTTTGCCGCAACATCGGCGTTGCTCCGCGGTCAACAGCCTTCAGGCAATGCCGCAGCAACGCAAAAAGAAGCGGTTGTTGAAAAATCCATTGTTGCAATTTCAAACGGCGATAGCCGCCGTAAAAACGCTTATGANGCGCTCCTTGCAATNGAAGACCAGATAATGCCAAAACTTAAGACNAAAAAATATGTAGTCATAAAACCAAACATTGTAAGCACGCGCAATCAACTTGCCTCGACCCACGCCGATTGTTTAAGGGGGATACTCGACTTCCTTGCCCCGCGGTTCAAAGGTCCGGTTGTCATTGCCGAATCAAGCGCTGGATATACAATCGAGGGATTTGAAAATTTCGGTTACACAAAATTGATTCAAGAATATAAACCGCTGGAAGTTCAGCTGGTGGATTTAAACGAAGAGGGAAAATACAAGACCCATTGCATCCTTAACGGCGATTTACATCTTGTCCCGATACGGCTTGCGGCACGGCTGTTAGACCCCGACGCATTTATAATCTGTTCGGCGATTTTAAAGACGCACAATACGGTGGTGGCAACGCTTTCCATAAAGAATATGGCTCTCGGTGCTCCGCTCCATAACGCGCGTAATGACACACAACGCTGGAGCGACAAGCGCGTTTTCCATGGCGGTGTCCGCCAGACACATGTTGATATTGCCCTAACGGCGCAACGGCTTCAGCCATACTGGGGGGCAACGCTTATTGATGGTTGGGAAGGTATGGAAGGCAACGGACCGGCAAGCGGTAAGCCGGTTCCATCACGCATAGCAATCGCTTCGACGGATTACGTTGCCGCCGATCGCGTCGGAATTGAAGTTATGGGAATAAACCCTGAATGGGTGGGTTACCTGAACTTTTGCGCAAACTCAGGGCTCGGCAATGCGAATCTGNAAAATATAGTTATCCGCGGCGCAAAAATCGCCGATGTCGCCAAAAAATACGAGATGCACAAAGACCTTGAACGCGAATTGAAGTGGATGGGACCAATGAAAGAGATACCCGAAAAACTCGGCTGATCACCGTCCACGCATTCTATTTGGACATTTACCGCAACGCACAAGGTATAAAATTCAGATGTATTTTTTAGGGGTTATTTACCTGATTTCATTCGGACTTTTTTTGTTTTGAACACTCGGGCGAGACCGCCTTTTGACGTCTCCCTATAAAGGGCAGGGAGGGCGTTGCCGGTTTCTTTCATTGCGGCGACGCATTGATCAAAAGAGACCATGTGAAATCCATCCGAAAGAATAGCAAGACGACTGCAACTTAACGCGCGTGTTGCGGCAATTGCGTTGCGTTCAATGCATGGAATCTGCACAAGCCCGTTTACTGGATCACAGGTTAAACCAAGATGATGTTCAATCCCCATTTCGGCGGCGTATTCAATCTGATGTATCGACCCGCCGTATAACTGCGTTGCGGCTGCTGCAGCCATGGAGCATGCTGTCCCGATTTCGCCCTGACACCCGACCTCGGCGCCTGAAATTGATGCGTTGAATTTTACAAAATTCCCGATAAGCCCTGCAGTTGCAAGTGCCCGCAGGATATCCTTTGTGTTAAGGGACAGTTTATCGTGCAGATATTTAAGGACCGCAGGGAGGACACCGCTCGAGCCGCATGTAGGCGCAGTAACTACTACGCCGCCGGCGGCGTTCTCTTCGGCAACGGCGTAAGCGTAAATTGCAAGTTGCGCGTCGGGCTCAAGGTTCGCTCCCAAGCCTTCCACTTTCCTTCGCAAAGAACGCGCTTTTCTCTGAAGACCAAGACCGCCCGGCAGGACACCCTCAGCCTCCAGACCATTTTTGATTGTAGATAACATCTGTTGCCAGACCGGTTCCAGAAAATCCCAAATCTCTTTCCCCTCGTATTGCTCGGCAATTTCCCAGAATGATTGTCCGGTTTTATGACAAATCCCGAGCAATTCACGCATAGTTTTAAATGGATAACACGGAGCACTGGTCTGGGACGTGGCATCCCGGATTGCGCCTCCACCTACACTGTAGACTTCCCATTTACCGAGCAAGTTTCCTGCTGGGTCGAATGCCTCGAATAGCATCCCGTTTGGGTGTAGTGGAAGTTCCTGATCGGGCAGCCAGATTATTTCGAACTTTTTGCCGGAAAAACATTTTTCAAGGACGACGTCTGTCAGATGTCCTTTACCTGTTGCAGCAAGGCTGCCATAAAGATGCACGCGGTAGAAAGCCGCATCTGGATTTTTCTGAAGAAACAATAACGCNGCCCTCTGCGGACCAATTGTGTGACTNCTCGANGGTCCGTTCCCGATCCGATACAACTCGCGAATAGAATCCATTTTTTATAATTCTACCAGAAGTTTTGAGGTTTTAAAAATTAAATAGAACCGAATTTTTACCCGCAGATTTTCCACCACAGAGAATATAATTTTTTAACCAAAGAGGATACAGAGGGCACAGAGTAAGAAAAATTTTAACAAGATAGGTAGGATTAGTAGGATTTTTAACAGGAATATTAGGATTAGTAAGATAAAAGATTCCTTTCAATTCCTTTTTTGCTGGACAAGAGATTTTAAAAAGATTTTTAGGAGATTTTAAAGCGTTTGGGAGAAAAGAAAAAACACTTGGCTCTTGTCTTATTATTTATTATTATTGGCAATTATTAATAAGAATAAGTAAAGTGAATTAAATATACATAAAATGGTTAACTCTTGAACAAATAGCCGAATATTTAAGATGAGTACATTTTCAATTTATAAGGTGGCTCAGACTGGCAAAATTCCTGCTAATAAGGTTAGTAGGCAGTGGA
>JGI24721J26819_10003833_pt1 | contig 15910 bp, 14 predicted proteins | sample YelNatPaOPGAMG01_FD_26819 | JGI IMG/M metagenome (IMG submission 26819)
GGCGAACCGGGCGTGAAAATTCGTCGCCTGAGTCGCGATCCCCTCAAACACCGCGGCGTGGCTGTTGAACAGCGCACTGATCGCGGCGGACACCTCGTCTTCGGCCATGGCCGGAATGTCGGCGAGGGCGGGTATCTTCGACGAGAGGCTCTCGTCGAGGGACGAACCGATGCCGGTCAAGCTGGAAACTGAGGAAAGAATCTCTTCGGGAATCACGGCAAGAAACGACAAGGTTTTCACAGCTCCAATCTGCGTCAGTGAGACTGATTCGTTTGTGCTGCAAGAACTTTAGCAAGCTTACGACTTCAGCTGTAGGAAGAAATCGGGATAATTCCAGATAATTCGCCCCTGCACCGTCGCCGCCGCGACCACGCCCCAGGCCCGTCACACCCCGCCCTGCCGCCGCGCCATCTGCTTGCAGGCATCGGAGCACCAGCGACGTTTCCGTCCCATTTTCGGATGTCTCAGCACCGCCGCGCACCCATCGCAGCGGCCGGTTGCTCCACAAAACATCGACCCGATCTGACTTCGCACCGCGCTACGGAACGTCGGCGACCGCTTCGCCGGTATCTACCCTGACCAGCCGTCATCGTGAGGCGCGCATCATTGGGTTGGTGGCGCTTCGTTGGCCTGGCCATCTCGGGGACGGTGGACAGGACAGCACAACGCCAGCCCATGCCAAAAGCCGAGCATGGATACCGGACGCTACTACTGCCGGATTTCGGGCGTGCGCCGCTGTTGACGCAACGCGAGCGGGGATTGCCCTTTGACGTGATTTTCCCCTCACGCAAGGGAACGCCGCGGTGGCCCGCCAACGTGCGGACGCACTGGCGGGAGATCAGGGGTGAAGACTTCGCGTGGGTCACCCCGAAGCGGCGGCGGGAGACGGCGGCGGCTCAGCTCGGGCACTCGACCCCCGACGTGACCGGAAAGCACTACCTCGACCGCGCTTATCAGGCGGGGAACTACACCGCCGCGCTCGACGCGACAACACATTTCCGGCGAATAAGCGTCGAGCTGNGCCTCATTTACGCGTCGTAAGGNAGAACTGAACCGCCCCTCACTGCATGTTCGGAGCCGCCTAGGAGAATCGAACTCCTGACCTATTCATTACGAGTGAATCGCTCTACCGACTGAGCTAAGGCGGCGCGCCCGCGTGGGGCGGCACGAGTCTAACGCAAGTCAGGATTGCCCGGCTCCTCCTCGGGCCGCCCATACGGCAAGCATCGTCGCCAGGCGAAGTCACTCACGCGGTTCGTGGCCGCGCAGCTCCTGGCCGATCGCGGCCACCATGGCGTCGACGGCGAACTTNGGTTTGACGTTGNNCGCCAGCGCCTCGCGGCACTCCAGCACCGCCTCGATGCAGCGCAGCAGCCGNNCGGGCGNGGCGTGGCCGGCCAGNGCCGCNACCCGCTCGGCCATGTCCGGGTGGTTGGGCCGGATCTCCGGGGCGCCCGCCGACACCACCAGCGCGTCNCGGAAATACGTCGCCAGGTCGATCAGCGCGCGGTCCAGCGCGTCCCGCGANGCCCGGGTGTGCCGCGACTTCTGCCGCCGTTCCAGGTCTTTGATCGCGCCCGCCGCGCCGCGCAGCGCGCCCGCGGTGCCCTTGCCGGTCCCGCCGGCACCCAGCGCGGTCCGCAGTTCCTCGGTCTCGGCCTCGGCGCGGCCGGCGGTCAGCACCACGGCCTCGACCTCGGCCGCGGCAACCAGCTCCTCGGCGGCCGCGTAGGCCCGCGCCGGGGTCGCGGCGTCGCGCACCAGCCCCAGCGCCCGCTCCCGTCGCTGCCTGGCCTCGGGGTCGGTGGCCAGTCGCCGCGCGCGGCCCACGTGGCCGCCGCTGACCGAGGCGGCCCAGCCGGCGGTCTCGGCGTCCAAACCGTCGGTGTCGACCAGCACGCCCGCGATCGCCTCCGTCGACGGCGTCACGAGCGCGACGTGGCGGCACCGGGACCGCAGCGTGACCGCGATGTCCTCGGGGTCCACCGACGGCGCGCACAGCAGGAACACGGTCGACGGCGGCGGTTCCTCGACGACCTTCAACAGGGCATTCGCCGCACCCTCGGTCAACCGGTCGGCGTCCTCGATCACCACGATCTGCCGGTGCCCGCTNGACGGGCGGCGCGACGCGATCTGCACGATGGCCCGCATCTCGTCGACGCCGATGGACAGGCCCTCGGGTATCACCCGCCGCACGTCGGCGTGGGTGCCGGCCATCGTCGTCGTGCACGCCCGGCAGCGCCCGCAGCCCGGCCCGCCGTCGTCAAAAGACCCGGTGCACTGGAGCGCGGCCGCGAAGCACAGCGCCGCAACCGAGCGCCCCGAGCCCGGCGGGCCGGTGATCAGCCAGGCATGTGTCATAGTCCCGTCGCCGGCGCCGCTGTGAGCGGAATCACCGCGGGCGGCTCTCGCCGCGGCCAGCAGCTCGGCCTCCACCGCCTCCTGGCCTACCAGCCGCGTAAACACCCCGGACATCACCGGCAACAGTAGTGACACCCGCCGACGGACACCGACCGGCCACCGCATCGCGACGGTTTCGTGACCCGGCCGGGGTGCGGGCGCCCCCAGTCGACGTGCCGTGGTCCTTAGAGTTTTCCAACAAATAGCCCCCGACCGATACGGTGGATTGATGACAACCGCGGCAACACTGCCCGGGCGGATCAACGGGTTCGTCCGGTGGGTGGTGCGCACCCCGTGGCCGCTGTTCCTGCTGAGCATGGTGCAGGCNGACATCATCGGGGCGCTGTTCGTGCTCGGTTTCCTGCGCTACGGCCTGCCGCCCGAGGACCGCCTACAGCTGCAGGACCTGCCGGGTGTGAACCTGGCGGTGTTCGCGGGCTCGCTGGTCGTCTTGTTCCTCGCCGTCTCGGTGGTGAACCTCAAGCTGTTGATGCCGGTCTTCCGCTGGCAGCGCCGCGACAACCTGCTCGCCGAAGCCGACCCGGCGGCCACCGAGCTGGCCCGCAGCCGCGCGCTGCGCATGCCGTTCTACCGCACGCTCACCAGCATGGTGGCCTGGTGCATCGGCGGCGTGGTGTTCATCGCCGCCAGCTGGTCGGTCGCCAAGTTCGTTGCGCCCGTCGTGGCCGTCGCCACCGGCCTGGGCGCCGCCGCCACCGCGATCATCGGCTACCTGCAGTCCGAGCGGGTGCTGCGGCCGGTCGCCGTCGCCGCCCTGCGCAGCGGCGTGCCGGAGAACGTCAAGGCTCCCGGCGTCATCCTGCGGCAGCTCCTGACCTGGATGCTGTCCACCGCCGTGCCGGTGCTGGCGATCGTGCTGGCGGTGGTGGCCGACAAGGCCTCGCTGCTGCATGCCACGCCGGAGAGGCTGTTCACCCCGATCCTGTTGCTGGCCCTGGCGGCGCTGGGCATCGGGTTTGTCAGCACCCTGCTGGTGGCCATGTCGATCGCCGACCCGCTGCGCCAGCTGCGCTGGGCGCTGAGCGAGGTACAGCGCGGAAACTACAACGCGCACATGCAGATCTACGACGCCAGCGAACTGGGCCTGCTGCAGGCCGGGTTCAACGACATGGTCCGCGACCTGTCCGAGCGGCAGCGGCTGCGGGACCTGTTCGGCCGCTACGTCGGCGAGGACGTGGCCCGCCGGGCCCTGGAGCGGGGCACCGAACTGGGCGGGCAGGAACGCCACGTCGCCGTGCTGTTCGTCGACCTGGTCGGCTCCACCCAGCTGGCCGCGACCCGGCCGCCCGCCGAGGTGGTGCACCTGCTCAACGAGTTCTTCCGGGTGGTCGTCGAGACGGTCGGCAAGCACGGCGGCTTCGTCAACAAGTTCCAGGGCGACGCCGCGCTGGCNATCTTCGGCGCGCCCATCGAGCACCCGGACGCGGCCGGCGGGGCGCTGGCGGCCGCCCGCGAACTGCACGACGAGCTGCTGCCGGTCATCGGGTCCGCGGAGTTCGGGATCGGGGTGTCGGCGGGCAGGGCCATCGCCGGCCACATCGGCGCGCAGGCCCGCTTCGAGTACACCGTGATCGGCGATCCCGTCAACGAGGCCGCGCGCCTCACCGAGCTGGCCAAGCTGGAGACCGGCCACGTGCTCGCATCGGCGATCGCGGTCAGCGGCGCNCTGGACGCCGAGGCCCTGTGCTGGGACGTCGGCGAGGTCGTCGAGCTGCGCGGGCGGGTGGCGCCCACCCAGCTGGCCCGGCCGGTCAGGCTCGCCGCCCATGGCAAGGTCGCCCGGCAGCAGGTGTCGAGCTAGCCGCGTTTGACGGCCTTCTTCGCCCCCGATTTGGCGGCAGCCTTGCGGGCGGTCTTCTTGGCGGGCCGCTTCACCGGACCCCGGGCCCGGCGGTCGGCCAGCAGCTCGGCCGCCCGCAGGTCGGTGATCGACGCCACGTCGTCGCCCTTGCGCAGGCTGGCGTTGGTCTCGCCGTCGGTGACATAGGGCCCGAACCGGCCGTCCTTGATCACCATCGGCTTGCCCGACGCCGGATCGGTCCCCAGCTCGCGCAGCGGCGGTGCCGCGGCGGCCTGGCGGCCCCGGCGTTTGGGCTCGGCGTAGATCCGCAGCGCTTCCTCGAGGGTGATGTCGAACATCTGCTCCTCGGTCGCCAGTGACCGGGAATCGGTGCCGCGCTTGAGATATGGGCCGTAGCGGCCGTTCTGCGCGGTGATCTGCTCACCGGAGTCGGGATCGACGCCGACCACGCGCGGCAGCGACAGCAGCTTGAGCGCGTCCTGCAGGGTGACGGTCTGCAGGTCCATGCTGCGCAGCAGCGAACCGGTTCTGGGTTTGGGGCCGGTGGGCTTCTTGCCCTTCTTCGCCGGCGCGGCGGCGCCGCCGTCCTCGTCGGGCGCCGGCGGCAGGACCTCGGTGACGTACGGGCCGTACCTGCCGTCCTTGGCGACGATTTCGTGGCCCGTCTCCGGATCCACGCCGAGCACGCGTCCCTCCTGCGGCGTGGCGAACAGCTCCTCGGCCAGCTCCAGCGTGAGCTCGTCGGGCGTCAGCGCGTCGTTGAGGTTGGCGCGCTGCGGCTTCGGTTCCCCGCTGGGATCATCGGGGTCGCCGGTCACCATGCGCTCCAGGTAGGCGCCGTTCTTGCCCACCCGGACATAGACCGGGCGGCCCTGGTCGTCGTCGAACAGCTTGATGGAGTTGACCTCGCGGGCGTCGATGCCTTCGAGGTTGCCCCCGACGAGCTTCTTCAGGCCCCCGGCGCGGGCCACCGAGTCGGACACGCCGTGGTCGCCGCCGAAGTAGAAGTTGTTCAGCCAGTCGGTGCGCCGCTCCTGGCCCGAGGCGATCGCGTCGAGCTCGTCCTCCATCGCGGCGGTGAAGTCGTAGTCGACGAGCCGGCCGAAGTGCTGCTCGAGCAGGCCGGTCACGGCGAACGCCACCCACGAGGGCACCAGCGCGCTGCCCTTCTTGTGGACGTAGCCGCGGTCCTGGATGGTCTTGATGATCGACGAGTAGGTCGACGGCCGGCCGATGCCCAGCTCCTCGAGCGCCTTGACCAGCGACGCCTCGGTGAAGCGCGCCGGCGGGTTGGTGGCGTGCCCGTCGGGGGTCAGGTCGCGCGCGGCCAGCCGCTGTCCCTCGGTCAGCTGCGGCAGCCGCCGCTCGGCGTCGTCGGCCTCGCCGCCGGCGAGTTCGTCGACGGTCTCCACATAGGCCTTGAGGAAGCCGGCGAAGGTCAGGGTGCGGCCGCTGGCGGAGAACACCACCTGCCGGCCCCCGGACGCGCCCCCGATCCGCAGGCTCAGCGTGGTCCCGCGCGCGTCGGCCATCTGCGACGCGACCGTGCGCTGCCAGACGAGCTCGTAGAGCCGGAATTCGTCGCCGTCGAGCTCGCGGCGCACCGCGTCCGGGGTGGCGAACGTCTCGCCCGCGGGGCGGATCGCCTCGTGCGCCTCCTGGGCGTTCTTCACCTTGCGGGTGTACTGGCGCGGGGACGCGGCGACGTACTCCTCGCCGTAGAGCTGGCGCGCCTGNGTGCGCGCGGCGTCGATGGCCGACTGCGACAGCGTGGTCGAGTCGGTACGCATATAGGTGATGTAGCCGTTCTCGTAGAGCCGCTGGGCGATGCTCATCGTGCGTTCGGCGGAGAACCGCAGCTTGCGGCCCGCCTCCTGCTGCAGCGTCGAGGTCATGAANGGCGCATAGGGGCGCCGGGTGTAGGGCTTCTCCTCCACCGNCGCCACGGACAGCTGGGCGCCCCGCAGGCCCGCCGCCAGCTCCGTGGCCCGCGCCTCGTCCAGCACGGTGACTTCGTCGGCCTTCCGCAGCCGGCCCAGCGAGTCGAAGTCGCGGCCGGTGGCCACGCGCATGCCGTCCACGCTGGTCAGCCGGGCGTTGAAGGTGGGCGGGGACGCCTTCGGGTCGGACACGCTGGCGTCCAGTTCGGCGACGACGTCCCAGTACGACGCGCTGCGGAACGCCATCCGGTCGCGCTCCCGCTGCACGATGATCCGGGTGGCCACCGACTGCACCCGGCCCGCCGACAGCCTGGGCGCGACCTTCTTCCACAGCACNGGGCTGACCTCGTAGCCGTACAACCGGTCCAGGATGCGGCGCGTCTCCTGCGCGTCGACCAGGTCGATGTCCAGGTCGCGCGGGTGCGCGGCGGCCTCGAGGATCGCCGGCTCNGTGATCTCGTGGAACACCATCCGCTTGACCGGGATGCGCGGCTTGAGGGTTTCCAGCAGGTGCCAGGCGATCGCCTCGCCCTCACGGTCGCCATCCGTGGCCAGGTAGAGCTCGTCGACGTCTTTGAGCAAGCCCTTCAGCTCGCTGACGGTGCTCCTCTTCTCCGGGCTGATGATGTAGAGCGGTTCGAAGTCGTGGTCGACGTCGACCCCGAGCCGTGCCCAGGGTTCGGACTTGTACTTGGCGGGGACGTCGGCCGCCGCCCGGGGCAGGTCACGGATGTGGCCCCGCGACGACTCGACGATGTATGAGGAGCCCAGGTAGCCGGCCAGCTTTCGTGCCTTGGTCGGCGACTCGACGATCACGAGTCGCCGGGGGCTNCCATTCTTGGCGCCGCCAGATCGTCCAGGATCCTTCAGCTTCGGGTCAGCCAACTGCGCTTACGCTCCATCTCTCATCCCGGCCCCGTGCGGGACCGCCCTGCACGAAGAATGACAGGCCGGCGTCCAAAATTCCGGTGAACTTCGGGTACGCCGGCGTTCCTTCGCCTTCAGGGCACTGACAATTTCGCACCCTGGGGCGCGCCTGCGCAAACCGGCTCCCCGGAACGCGGGCCGCCACGCGGGGTTATACCCGCGGCCACAAGGCTGACGCGTCGGCGTCGGACGGTGGCTCCCCCACGTTCTCTACCAGGCGCGACAGGCGGCGCCGACCGCTGATCCGCAGCGCCGGCCGGCCGCCGCGGGTGCCNATCAACGTGGGCGCGATCCCCACGCGCATCAGGGCCGACGCCAGGGGTGAATGGGTGTCGGGGGCGTGCGGATCCAGACCCAGAAGGTAGTGGTCGCCCTCCGGGTGGCCCGCCGCGAGCGTCCAGGCCCGCAGCTCGCGCGGCCCGGGCAACCACCGCGGGGGCACCGTCTTGACCGCGCCGCGCGTCCATTCGGCGGCGATGCCGACCAGCGCCGGGCTCACCGCCGTCCGTACCAGCGGGGTGTCCTCGTCCGTGCGGCCGAGCTCGGGGACGAGGCCCGCTTCCCGGATCATCTCGGCGAGCGCCGACGCCCGCCACAGCTGGTCCACCACCGCCGAGAGCCGNGCACCCTGATCGCCCGGTGCGCCGACCATCACGATCTGGCCGGAAGCCGCCAGCACCCCGGCGAGATCGGCGACCGCGGGCGGCACCGACTCCGCTGTGAAGAAGGACAGCTGGCTCACGCCACCGACAGTAGGCCAGGCCGGGCGTCCGCGCCTCGAGTTGACCGGCGCGGCGGCGGTCCGGCGCGGCCCGGCATAACGCAAACCCCCCGGCGGCCCGCTGAACGGACTGCCCGGGGGGTTTGTCGTGGGAATCCGCTCGTCTCTACAGCGAGCGGACTCCGGTGGCCTGGGGGCCCTTCGGGCTGTTGCCGATCTCGAACTCGACCTTCTGGTTTTCCTCAAGGGTGCGGAAGCCCGAACCCTGAATCTCCGTGTAGTGGACAAAAACATCCGCGGAACCGTCTTCGGGAGCGATGAACCCGAACCCCTTCTCCGCGTTGAACCACTTCACAGTTCCCTGTGGCATTTCTCGATCTTTCCTTTTCTTCTGGGTGCGGGGCACCGCCTTTCGGTGCCCCGGGCCTGATACGACCGCCATACCTCGCCGAGTCGCCGGAACTTCACCCGACCGATTAACCTCGCAGGAACCGCGGCCGCAACGTCGATCCTGCGAAAGTTTGACACGAACACAGAAGCTGCGACCGCAATCAGTCAATCATGTTCGTCGCGTCGGCGACAGACTTGTGCCGGCGACGGGTTATCGGAGGGTGCCACGTGACGAGTTTCGGCGGCGACCTGCTTGCCGTCGCGCTCGCCGGCACCGCCCCCGACGAGCGTCCGCTGCGCCACGTCGCCGAGCTGCCGGCGCGCGGCGGCCGCCCGCAGCGCTGGCCGGACTGGGCCGATCCGGACGTGGTTCGCGCGTTCGCCGAACGCGGCATCACCCGCCCCTGGTCGCACCAGGCGCAGGCCGCCGAGCTGGCCCACGCCGGGCGGCACGTGGTGGTCAGCACCGGCACCGCGTCGGGCAAATCACTGGCCTACCAACTTCCCGTCCTGCACGCCCTGGCCACCGACCCGCGGGCGCGGGTGCTGTACCTGTCCCCCACCAAAGCGCTCGGCCACGACCAGTTGCGCGCCGCACACGCCCTGACCGCGGCCGTCCCGCGACTGCGCGAGCCCGGTTTCGGGGTGGCACCCACCGCCTACGACGGCGACAGCCCCGCCGAGGTGCGCCGCTTCGCGCGCGAACGCTCCCGGTGGCTGTTCTCCAACCCGGACATGATCCACGTGTCGATCCTGCGCAACCACGCCCGCTGGGCCGCCCTGCTGCGCGGCCTCCGGTTCCTGGTCGTCGACGAATGCCACTACTATCGCGGGGTTTTCGGCTCCAACGTGGCCATGGTGCTGCGCCGCCTGTTGCGGTTGTGCGCCCGCTATTCGTCCTACCCGACGGTGGTCTTCGCCAGCGCGACGACGGACTCGCCCGGCGCGACGGCCGCCGAGCTGATCGGGCATCCCGTCGCGGAGGTGACCGACGACGGCTCCCCCCGGGGATCCCGGACGGTGGCCCTGTGGGAGCCGGCGCTGCGCACCGACCTGACGGGAGAAAACGGTGCGCCGGTGCGCCGTTCGGCCGGAGCGGAGGCGGCGCGGGTGATGGCCGACCTGGTCGCCGAGGGCGCCCAGACCCTGACGTTCGTGCGGTCGCGCCGGGCCGCGGAGCTGACCGCCCTGGGCGCGCAGGCACGGCTGGACGACATCGCCCCCGAACTGTCGCGCACGGTCGCGTCGTATCGGGCCGGCTACCTCGCCGAGGACCGCAACGCGCTCGAACGTGCGCTGGCCGAGGGCAGGCTGCGCGGTCTGGCCACCACCAACGCGCTGGAGTTGGGCGTGGACATCGCCGGACTGGACGCGGTGGTGCTGGCCGGGTTCCCGGGCACGGTCGCCTCGTTCTGGCAGCAGGCTGGCCGGTCCGGCCGGCGGGGCCAGGGGGCGCTGGTCGTGCTGATCGCCCGCGACGACCCGCTGGACACCTACCTGGTGCACAATCCCGCCGCGCTGCTGGGCAAGCCGGTGGAGCGGGTGGTGATCGATCCCGCCAACCCCTATCTGCTGGGTCCGCAACTTCTCTGTGCCGCAACCGAACTGCCGCTCGACGCGGCCGAGGTGTGCGCCCTGGGCGCGACGGGGGTCGCCGCGGGCCTGGTCGACGAGGGACTGCTGCGGCTGCGCAACGGCAGGTACTTTCCCGCGCCGGGCCTGGACCCCCATGGCGCCGTGGACATCCGGGGGGCGGCGGGTGGCCAGATCGTGATCGTGGAGTCCGACACCGGGCGGTTGCTGGGCAGCGTCGGCGTCGGCCAGGCTCCGGCCTGCGTCCACCCGGGGGCGGTGTATCTGCACCAGGGCGAGAGCTACGTCGTGGACTCACTGGATTTCGACGGCGGGATCGCATTCGTCCATGCCGAGGACCCCGGCTATGCGACGTTCGCGCGCGAGCTCACCGACATCGCCGTCATCGGTGTCGGTGAACGGTCCGAGTTCGGGCCCGTCACTGTGGGTTTGGTGCCGGTCCGGGTAACCCACCGGCTGGTCGGCTACCTCCGCCGCCGCCTCTCCGGCGAGGTCATCGACTTCGTCGACCTGGACATGCCCGAGCAAAGTCTGGAAACGACCGCGGTCATGTATACCGTGACGCCGGAGGCGTTGCTGGACAACGGTATCGACGCACCCCGCATCCCCGGGTCGCTGCACGCCGCCGAGCACGCGGCGATCGGGCTGCTGCCGCTGGTGGCCAGCTGCGACCGCGGCGACATCGGCGGCCTGTCCACCGCGATCGGCCCCGATCCGCTCGGGCTGCCGAGCGTCTTCGTCTACGACGGCCACCCGGGCGGGGCGGGGTTCGCCGAACGGGGCTTCCGCCGGGCCCGCACCTGGCTGGGCGCCACGGCCGCGGCCATCGAGGCATGCGAATGCCCGCGCGGATGCCCCTCGTGCGTGCAGTCGCCCAAGTGCGGCAACGGCAACGACCCGCTCGACAAGGCCGGTGCGGTCACGGTGCTGCGACTCGTGCTGGCGCAGTTGCCCGGCGAATCGCGCTGAAAGGCATTCGCCTGTACGACCGTCAGCACCGGCAAATTTCGAAAGTTGACGAATGAATACCGGGAGTTGACGAAGGGCCGACGAACACCTCGTTCGCGTCGCTAAGCATGTGCGGTAACGGCGAAAATGCTGTTGATGCCCCCTGAAAGGTCTGCGATGTCATTCNTGATGACGGTGCCGGAAGTGCTGGGAACGGNGGCCGGGAGTCTGGCCGGTATCGGCTCGAGCATCGACACGGCCAACGCCGCCGCGGCCGCCCAGACCACGGGGCTGCTGCCGGCGGCCCGTGGTCTGGGCGGCCATCGCGGCGCTGTTCTCCAGCCATGGTCAGGAGTTTCGGTCGCTCAGCGCGCGGGCGGCGGCGTTCCACGGTCAGTTCGTGCGGCAGCTGACCGCGGCCACGCAGTCCTACGTCGCCGCCGAGGTCGCGAACGTCTCGGCGTTCACGGCCAATCCGGTGCAGTCGATACAGCAGGCCGTGCTCGGCGCGATCAACGCGCCCAGCCTGGCGCTCACTGACCGCCCGCTGATCGGCAACGGCGCCAACGGAGCCCCGGGCAATGGGGCCAACGGCGCCCCGGGCGGCTGGCTGCTCGGCAACGGCGGGGCCGGCGTGGCGGGCGGGGCCGGCGGGGAACGGCGGGGCCGCGGGGTTGGTCGGCACCGGCGGTGCCGGCGGGAGTGGGGGGTTCGGCAGCGGCGGGAACGGCGGAAACGGCGGCAACGGCGGGCTGCTGTGGGGTAACGGCGGGGCCGGCGGGGCCGGGCAATCCACTGGCGGCTCAACCGGAGGGAACTGCGGTGCGGGGGGGCGCCGGTGGGCTGTTCGGCAGCGGCGGCGCCGGCGGCGCCGGCGGGACCGGTGGGCTGCTCAGCGGATTCGTCGGCGGGGGCGGCGGCGCGGGCGGGACCGGCGGAACCGGCCTCGTCGGCGACGGCGGCAACGGGGGCACCGGAGGCAGCGCCGGGCCGCTGGGCGGCTACGGCCTGGCCTGCCACGGCGGCGCCGGGGGAACCGGCGGATTCGGCAACAACAACGGCGGTGCCGGCGGGCACGGCGGCAACGGTGGATACGGCGGTCACACCGGTGTTGCCGGCGGGGCCGGCGGCCACGCCGGTGGGCTGCTCAGCGGATTCGTCGGCGGGGGCGGCGGCGCAAGTAAGGCCACCGGTGGCGCTGGCGGCGCCGGTGGTGCGGCCGCGCTGATCGGCACCGCCGGAAACGGCGGCGAGGGCGGGTTCGGCCCCACCATCGGCGGCGCCGGTCTCGACGGCGCCGGTCTCGACGGCGACGCCTCGCCGTTGCAGCCGGTGTTCAACGGGGTGAATGCGCCCGTCGAGACGCTGACCGCGCGTCCGCTGATCGGCAACGGCGCCAACGCCGCCACGGGCTCAGGCGCCAACGGCGCGGCCGGCGGGTGGCTGATCGGCGACGGCGGAGCCGGTGGATCCGGTGCCGCGGGCGCCAACGGCGGCGCGGGCGGGCTACTGGGGGCCGGCGGGGCCGGCGGTGCGCCCGGATTGCTGGTGGGCGCGCCCGGGAACGACGGGTCGACGACGTAGCCGGCTTCCGGGTACGCCGTCTTCACACGAAGACACGGACATCGCGATCACCGGGCCGTCACGTGCGGTCCTTACGACGGTGCCGTGCAGCGAAAACGATCCGGCGGATGACGACCGACCCCTCGAACGGTCGACGTCCGCGGAGCAAGGAATGTCGGCGTTCCATCGCGCGGCGCGGCGAACGGTCGGACTGCACGACCGGTCCGCATTCGCGACGATGCGGGCACAGCGGCGAGCGATCAAGGCGCCGACGATTCCGGCAAACCGCCAGGCCGGTCCGGCGGGCCGCCCGTCGGGTCCGGCGTGGCACGGTCGGTAAACTGCTCGCATGGCCCACGACTGGCTGCTCGTGGAGACGCTGGGCGACGAGCCCGCCGTGGTGGCGCAGGATCGGCAGCTGATAAACCTCGTTCCCGTCGCAACCTTCCTGCGCCGCAGCCCCCACCGCGCCGCGGTGCGGACGGCGATCACCGAGTCGATGCAGACCGGCCAGAGCCTGAACAGCATCACCCCCAAACGGGACCGCGTCATCCGCACCGAACCTGTGGTGATGTCTGACGGCCGGATGCACGGCGTGCACGTCTGGACCGGCCCCGCCGACGCCGAACCGCCCGCGCGCCCGATCCCCGGCCCGCTGAAGTGGGACCTGACGCTGGGCGTGGCCACCGACACGCGGGAGTCGCTCGCCAACAGCGGCAAGAACCCCGCAGTCGCGGTCACCCTGAGCAGGGCCTTCGCCGAAGACTTCCCGTCCCGCGAGCTCAACCCGAACGAAGCCAGGGTGCTGGCCATGGCGGTCAAGGCCGAGCCGGACCGGACGTTTTGCAGCACCTGGGATCTCACCGACTGGCAGGGCACGCCCATCCGGGTCGGCTTCGTCGCCCGCACCGCGCTGGAGCGGGGTCCCGACGGCCGCGAACACCTCGTCGCCCGGGCGATGAACTGGCGCACCAATCTCACGGGCCCCGTCGTGTCCACCGACGACCTGGCGCAGCGGATTCTNGAGGGACTCGCGCGGGCCGGAGTTCACCGGGCGCTCGTGGACCCCGAGAACTGGACCCTGCTGAAGTGGCTCGACGAGCCGTGCCCGTTCTATGACTGGCGCGCCGGCTGGGTGGGCAAACCGAACGTTCATCCCGACGACGAGCACCTCCTGGCTTCGATGACAACGGGATTCGCCGCCGCTGCGGCCAGCCGGGTGTTGCGGATGCCCGGGCACGACGCGGACTGGGTGCCCGTGCACGTCACCGTCGGCCGGGTGGAACTGGAACCGGGGACCTACGCCGGGCTTGTCTCGCTGCGATTACCCAGCGACGCCGAACTCGCCGAGGCGGGACTGGCGCCGAGCGAGGCGACCTGACTGTCCGGCGCCGGCGGGTCCCGCCCGCGCGGCGGCCCTGGCGGCGCCGGACAGCCCCGCCCAGCCGACGGCCACGTCGACCGTAACGACCACGTCGAGGCCGTCCACCTCGCACCGCGCCGCGGCGGCCCCCATCCGGCGGGCCACCGCCGTCGCGCGTGCGCAGGCCCCCGTCGCTCCCGCCGGCACCCGGGCCGCGGCGGCCAGCGCGGCCAGGTCTGCCGCCGCCTGCGCCCGGTGCCGGGCGACCACCGCCGCGCCGAGATAGGCGCCCGCGACCGTGACGCACAGCACCACCACGACCATGGCGGCCGCCACCACGGTGGCCGACCCCCGGTCATCCCGGCTCCTCGGCCGCCGAGACGGTCCTGGCACCGATGTCGAGGGCGGGCAACAGCGGCGAACGCGCGACGACCGTGGCCACGACGAGATCCCCGTCCCGACGCACCTGGATGCGCGCCCCCGCGGGTGCGATGCGGCGCGCGGTGTCCAGCGCCGAGCGCTGGTCTCCGCGCGCGGCGAGGCGCGCCGCCTCGCGGGCGGCATCGACGCAGCGCACCTGCATCGACACCGCCGTGACACCGCCCAGGCACAGCGCGAGCACCACGACCAGCGCGGCGATCGCCAGTGCCGCCTCGACGGTGCTCGCACCCGCGCAGCCCGCTACACCTTGGTGTTGAGCGCACGACCGATGATGTTGGTCAGCGCCGACACGATGGAATCGCCGGTGACGACGGCGTAGAGGATCGCGCCGAAGGCGGCGGCGGCTATCGTACCTATCGCGTATTCGACCGTCGACATGCCCGACTCGTCGACAGCCAGGGCGGTCATGCGCGCCAGGAATGCACGGAACATGTTGGCCAGCAATGTCTTTTCCTCCTCGTTCACTTCTCACAGCAGACCCGACTGCAGGACGTTGCGAGCCAGCCCGGCCACCACCGGCACGATGCCCAGGCAGAAGAACGCCGGCAGAAAACACAGCCCGAGCGGTCCGGCGATCAGGACCCCGGCGCGCTCGGCGGCCGCGGCGGCCGCATGCACGGCGTCATGACGGGATTGGTCGGCCAGCTCGGCGACGCCACCGGCCAGCGCCGCGCCGGAGGACGCCGACCGCCGCGCCAGTCGCAGCAGCGCATCGGTCTGCGCGTCGGGTGCCCCGGCCGGCGGATCAGCCGGAACCGACCACGCCACAACGGGATCGGCGCCCAGCGCCAGCAGATCGGCGGCGCGGCGCAACACCCCGGCCAGCGTGGGCGGGGCGGACCCGGCGGTGGCGGCCGCGGCGGCCGGCACCGCCATGCCCGCCGCCAGGCACACCGACAGCACGTCGAGGCTGGAGGCGACGGCCAGCGGGTCCGGGCCGTGTGCCCGGCCCCGCGGCGGCCTCCGCCGCGGCCCCCGTGCCCGCCCGGGCAACCCGGCGCGCGCCCGCACCAGCGCCGGGCCGGGGCTCACCCACAGCGCCATGGCCAGCAGCACGGCCGCGGCGCTCATGCGAACAGCCGATCGGTGATGCGATCCGACCACAGCAGCCCCCCGCACGCCAGCGCCGAGCCGACGACCAACAGCCATCCGCCGCCGTGCCCGCCCAGCAGGAAGCTCAACGGCCGCGCGCCGATCAGCTGACCGAGCANCACGCCCGGGACCGGCAGCCCGGCCAGGATGGCGGCGGTGGCGCGCGCTCCGGCCAGACCCGCCGCCNCGCGCACCGAGAACCGTTGCCGCTCGGCAATATCGCGCTGCGCGGCGCGCATCAGGGTGGCTATCGCCAGCCCGTGGTCACCGGCGAGCTGCCAGCACACCGCGAGTCGATCCCAGTGCGCGGGCAGCGACGACGAACCCGCTGCNGCGCGCAGGCCGGCGGCGACGTCGGCGCCCAGCCGGGCCCGCGCCGCGACCGAGCGCAGCGACACCGCGACCGGGCCGCCGGTCTCTTCGGCGGCGACGCCGAACGCGCGCACCGGATGAGAGCCCACCCGCAGTTCGCCGGCCACGACGTCGAGGGCGGCTTCCAACATTCGGCCCTCGTCCATGGCCTGCCGGATGCGGCGACGGCGGCGCTGGCGCAGGACCGCCGTCGCACCCAGGACCGCGCCGGCCAGGATGGTCGTCGACGGCAGCGCCGCGGCGGCCGCGATGGCGGTGCCCGCGACGATGCACCCGGCCGCGCCCGCCCCGGGCGGCCCGGCCCGCCGGCGGCCGGCAGCGCCCGGGGGGAGGCGGCG
>JGI24721J26819_10003834_pt1 | contig 15908 bp, 18 predicted proteins | sample YelNatPaOPGAMG01_FD_26819 | JGI IMG/M metagenome (IMG submission 26819)
GGAGGTAGCATCGAGGTGCGCGAGATCGAAGCTGGGAAGGTCAGCGTGGGGGGCACGTTCTCGCTCGAGACGGGGCGCGTCGAGAGGATCGAGGTTGGCGGTATGCTGCGGGCTCAAGGTCCGCTCGCAGCCGGGAGGGTGAGCGTTGGTGGGAGCGCTAGGGTCGAGAGGGGTTTCAAAAGCGAGGAAATCGACGTTGGCGGTTTCCTAGAGCTCCCTGAGGGTGGAGAGGTGGTCGGCCGCTTGTCGGTAGGAGGGACGCTGGAGGCCGGAGGTATCCTGAAAGCTGGGCGTCTGGTTGTAGGCGGAGACGCGGAAGTCGAAAAGGTTGTAGCGCGCGAAGTCAAAATCTCGAGATTGCAGGCTAAGGTCGGCGTAAAAGCCGAAGAGTTCACAGTGTCTAGGAGAGGGCGGGTGAAAGGCGTGGTCGTAGCCAAGAGGTTTTTCATGGAACGAGACAGCTCAGCCGATACGGTCTACGCGGAAGTCTTCGACTGCGAAGAGCGTTGCAGGGTGCGCGAGCTTTACGCGGTTAAAGCGCGCATAGGCACGGGTAGCGTTGTGGAAAAAGCCTACTACGTGGAAAGCCTCGAAGCGGAGGAAGGAGCGAAGGTTGGAAAAGCGGAAAAAATAGCAGAGATTAAGCCACCGGAAGGCTTCGCGCTTTAAAGAACAAAAACCGAAAAACTCGACGATCATGGTGGACCGGCCGGGACTTGAACCCGGGACCTCCCGCATTACGGGCCACCTCGATCGGGCTTGCCAAGCGGGCGATCTCCCAGTCTGATCTACCGGCCCGTCGGGTTTGGGGGTGGAGGGGTTAAAGGTTTTGCGGAGGTTTGCTCGGTGCTTAATCGCTGTTGGACCCGTTAGATTGCGGCGCGCACATTTATTACTCCTCCTCTTTAGGAAGCACGATGTCGATAAATAGGTTTGTAGCGTATTTGCGCGCGCGCACCCACATCTCGCCTCTCCCGCGTTGACGAGGGAGAGACCCCCCTTCATAGCGCCGCGGCGTCGCCGCCTGCGGCGCTCCAGAGCGTCATGGGCTCGTCCACCGCCCCCTGCGGGGAGACCCGAGAGGGCGGCTTCACCCTCCCCTCTTCAGCCCCGCGCGCTGGGACCCCCGGGAGAGCCCAAGAGGGCGGTCCCGGGGGAACGGGGCTAGGATAGCAGCGCTCTGGGATGCTTCGCGAGCCACTCGAGCAGTGCCCTGTAAAGTGCTTCGTTTTTTGTGATTTTGGCGTAAGCGAGCGCCAACGCGAACGTCGCGCAGCGATCCCTGTGCCACTCTAACCCGCAGCGGGGGCACTTGTAAACTCGGTGAGCCACTTCCACGCCTTTCACGCCACACCTTGGGCAGTACTTCCCCGATGCTCGCAGCGGCACGTATTCCGCGCCCTCGTACGCGCATAGGTTTCTAAGTCTTTTAGTAACTCTCCTCAGTAGGCGCGCGGTCTCTGCGGTCACTTCGTCCACCAGCACTACAGCGCGCGCGTCCGCGTTAGCGCGCACCGCCCTCCTGAGCCACGCCACCACGCTGCTCCTCCACTCCTCGTTCAACCTGCGCTCCCTAGCGCGCGCCCTGCGGTAAAGCTCGCGCAAGCGGTCTGGAGTAGCGTAGAGCTCCCCGCCCTCCACCTCGCGCTTCTCGCCCAGCTCCTCGTAAGCTCTCTCAATTAGAGCGCGCAGCTCGCTCGTCGCACCTGTATCGGCGGCGCTCTGCAGCTGTGCAGCGATTCTACGCAGGAGCGCGGCGTTCGGCGGCTTAAACGTTGGCCCTCTCGCCACCTTCACCTCCTCGCCGTCGAAGCGGATCAGCGTCGTGTAGAGGCCGTGCCCGAGGTTCTCGTCCATGCACACCAGCAGCAGCCTATCACTCTGCTTCGGCGGCGGCGCGCGGGAAGCGATCAAGCGCACTAGACCTTTCCTCGTCACCTGAAGAACGAAGTCCGGCCGCGGGTTGAGATTGTTCTCCTCAACGAGCGCTCTAACGAGGCTGCAGGGCAGCTTCTGCACCACGCCGTAGCTCGGGATCCTCAGCTCTCCCCTTCTCAAGTCGATGACGGCTGGCGCGTTTTTGTCGCCACGCATAGTGCCGTCCGGCATCACGAACCTGACGGGCACAAGCAAAGGCGGCGTCTTCGGCAACGTCCTCTTGCCAGCCTCCTCCCGCTGGCGCTTCGAGTTCTCGAACATTTTATCCCACTCTCCAGCGTAGTAGAGCAAACCCTTCGGTATGTTTCCATATCTTTTACGAATAACATCATTATANAATACTTTCAATCTATCTTTGTTAACTNTATTAACTCTAATCTTCCAAACTCTGAAGCCCAGACCGGGGATGGTTCCGTTCGCTTTCTCATCCCTTCCCACGATCCCACTCCTCTTAAGGGGTGGCCGCCATGTTGGGGCGGGATATGGGAGGGGTTGGAATCGCTCCCGAGCCGCCCTCAGCTCAATGCTTCCCTTCACTCCCACCCCAGCGCCCATTGGGCGGGGAATTTCCAGCTCAGGGATCCGAGGCTCCGACCCCTTCAACGCGCTCGATACCGCGCTGCTTCCGGCGCGGCTCACGGGTTAACGCGGGTCGAGGGATTAAAAACCCTGCTCAATGTAGACTGAAAGTAAAAATTTTTAACCAAAAAGTTAAAGAAAAAGATAAAGAATACTCTAGCAGCGCGCGCTAGGCTCTAGGTGCAGGCTAGATGTCAACAACGAATCGGATCTTATACAGCTCTCCATCCTTTCGGATATCCATCATGTGATACGTCATAGCCTTAACGAGAGCTCGAGATTCATGCNTTTCCGGATCGTACCTTTCACCCCNTACGCGGGCTTTCAGCTTGTACCTGCCCTCAGGATCCACCTCTATAGACTCCACTTCAACCTTAGAGACGAGGAGTTGGCGCGAATCGAAAAGCACTATGAGCTTCTCAATCCAGTCGTATAGTAGCGACTCTAGATCGAACCCTTCTGCGGTAATCTCGATTTCCTCAAGGGGGCGTACGGCTTTCAAATCCGTCATGACTTCCGTTACGCCGAGCGCCGCGTACTCAAAAGCTTCCTCGAGGCTTCTAGGCTTCTTCCCCAAGCCTCTATCAGAACATCCGCGGTGTGCGGCAGGTGCCTGAACCCCCCACTCACGTGGTGCCATTGCAGCTTAAACGAATAAAAGTTGCGCGGAGGTAAAGCTAAAAATAAGGGTTCGCGCGAGACCGGGTTGCGGAGGGATGGACGGGGGAGGGTTGCTTGATTTGTTGACTTTCATGGCGGTACTAGCATTCTTCTCCTATGCTTCTCGCGAGCTCGAGATTAGGCGTTTAGCCAATGAGATAGAGCTTTACTTAACGCTCTTCAAGGCTGCGCGCGATCGAGCGGTATCAGCGGCTGTGAGGAAGTTTGGGGAGGTTGTTGCGAAGTCCGGTATCAGGGTGAATTTGAGCGATTTGGAAGCTAGAGTTAAGCAGCTTGTTGATACTGTCGTGATCTCGCCGGAGTCGCTGGATCCCTTCGGCTTGGTCAGGAAACTGAAGCACGTGCTTAGAAGCGAAGAGCAAACTCTCAAAGAGGAAGTGAAGAGAGCTGCGCCTGCGGCGACTAAGGGGGAGGTAGAGGTTGTCACAGACCTGATAAATGTCGCTAGGGGGCTCAATTTCATACTCAAGTACGTCAACCACAACTACACTTTGGCTAAGCGTTTCAAAAGTTACTGGCTGCTACTGCAGTTGGACGCGCTGCTGCCTTTCATAGCGGAGGAAGTGAGGGCCTACGAGAGTGCGGTCGAGGCGCTACTGAAGCAAGTGCCAATTGGCGACTCGGTGGGACCGCTCGTTTTGTCGATGCTAGCTAAGGAGCTGAAGGCCGAGGTGGTCTCTCTCGGTGTTCCAGACACGCTCGCGTTCCACGCTACATACGAAGGGAGGGATCTTGTGCTTATCAAAGCCGAGGGACCGGGTAGCAGCGTCGGGAGATTAGATGAGGCGGTTAGGAGGGCTTTAGCGGTGTGGGGGAGCTCGCTATCCTTCGTCGTGACGATCGACGCGATGCTTAAGCTCGAAGGAGAACTTACCGGCGAAATAGTAGAAGGGTACGGTGTGGCGATAGGGGGTGCCGGAGTGGAGAAGTACAGCATCGAGGAGGTATTGACCGAGTATAACCTGACGCCTTACGCGATTCTCATTAAGATGTCGGCTGAGGAAGCGCTCTTACCGATGAGCAAGGAGCTGTATGAGGCTTGTGTTAAAGCCAAGGAAGAAGTTAAAAAGGCAGTGCTGACTCACGTGAAGCCCGGAGCTGCTGCGCTGATAGTGGGTGTCGGCAATACTCTCGGAGTGGGGAACTAGCAGCTCTACCTCCTCGCGATTTCGAGCACCTCTGTGATGTTCAGCACCTTGTTTGGAAGCAGCAACACGGTATCTTCGAATTGGGCAACGAAACCCCCACCCGCTTCGACGAGAGGTGGGTACACTTGAACTCTCCGTAGCCTTACAAGCTCTCTAAGCAAGGATAGCGATTTCTCCCCTCCCTCGCGGAACACCCACCTTTCGGAAAAAGGTAGCCCCCTATACTTCATCCACAGCTCTTTCGTCATCCTATTCAAATCAGGATTTTTAGTATCTCTGGTGCTGGCAAGCCTGTATATGGTGCCCCCCTCTGCTTCAACCACGTACCCGGCTCCATCGGTCACAAAAGGTTCAACAGCGTATACTTCGCCCGCAGAGGCCTTCCCGCAAGGCTCCGACTTGACGTTGGGGACATGCTTGCCTGCATGAAGCACGTACCTTTCCATAAGGTGGCCGCTCAGATTGCTAATGGGCCTAAAACCAGCCGATTTCACGGCCATCTCTACGTGGCCACCGACATCGCTCAGCTCGACTCCGGGCTTTAAAGCCATTAAAGCGGCTCGTAGAGCACGCTTGGCCGTCTCGACCAGTGAGTATCGCCGTGGATCAAGCGCGACGGTTACAGCCGCGTCGGCTATGTATCCCTCTACGTGGACCCCGACGTCGACCTTCACGACAGCACCTGGAGGGATCACTCTTTGGTCTCCAACCCCGGGCGAGTAGTGCGCTGCTATACTGTTGATCGAAATGTTAACTGGGAATGCTGGTTTCGCTCCTTGATTCAAAATCGTGGCCTCGAGCTCTTCAGCGATGCGATAAAGGCTAATTCCTTCCTCCACAATCTCGATCGCCTTTCCCAGCACGTACCTCGCAGCCTCACCAGCTCGCAGGTACATTTCTTCCCCCTCTAGCCTAATAGCACCTCACCTATAGTCTGGCTGGTGTAAGGGCTATTTCCTTCTTTCTCCTCTCTGTAGGGAGCGCGCGCGGACGCGAAATGTTCTTTTCCTAGCGCTCGGAGAGCTCTATATGAGCAATGGCGAGACATGTAGCTTGGCGGAGATAGTTGAAAAAGCGCGAGTAAATCTCGAAGCTGAGGACGAAGCCCGAGAGAAATTGCTTGAATTGACGAGGGAGGTAACCCGCCTGTCTAGGAAGGCGATATTCAAGATCCATGAAGGAGATTTGAGTGGTGCCGGAGAGATCCTAGCATCAGCCACAGCTGTAGTCCGCGAGCTGTTATCGTTCAAGGTGACGCATCCACGACTCTACTATGGGGGGTCTGTCACCTCCGCGCTTGCCGAGTACGTTGAGGCGAAGGCATTGCACTCGTACTTGGAGGGGAACAGGATCCCCAGTTTCGAGGAGCTCCAGGTCGAACCTGCCCACTACCTTTTAGGGGTAGCCGACTTCGCAGGAGAGCTCAGAAGATTGCTAGTAAGGTATCTAAGCTCTGGGAAGGTATCTGAGGCTGAGCGTGCGCTTAAGCTCATGGAAGATGTTTACAGAGCGTTAGCCACGATAGCTGTGCCTGAGGCACTAGTACCGGGGCTTCGCCGGAAAGTAGATGTTTTAAGAGCCTTGATAGAGGGGTCCGCGCGCGACATTCTCTACTACGCGATAAGCAGCGACCTAGAGAGATCGATTAAAGAATCGCTTTCAAAGCTTCAGAGTTGCGGTGGAGATGAGATTTAGCGTGCAACGTGCACGCCTCGCCCAGAGGCTGATCGCCGAGAGGGTTGTCGAGAAGGATGAAGTGCCAGAAGCTGTTCGCTTAGCAGGCGGTGTCGACGTCTCCTACATAGGAGATTTAGCTATCGCCGCTGCGACAGTAGTTGACGCAAAGAGCTTCGAGCTCGTCGCAAAGTACCTAGTGAAGCTAAAGGTGGAGTTCCCCTACATACCCACTCTCCTCGCCTTCAGGGAAGCTGGACCGATGGTAGCTGCTGTTCAAGGTCTCAAGCTAAAACCCGAAGTTTTGCTCGTAGACGGCAACGGTAGGCTACACCCCTTGGGCGCAGGCATAGCCTGCCAGGTTGGTTTAGCTCTGGATATGCCGACAGTAGGTGTGGCGAAAAAGCTCCTATGCGGTGAGGTGGGAGAGTGGAGGGGGAATGAAGCTCCAGTTATCGTGGGGGAGCGGGTCGCCGGCGCAGCTGTAAAAGTGGGTTCGAAAATTCTTTTCGTTAGCGTGGGGCACAAGGTCTCGCTTCCAACAGCTGTTAAACTGGTTCGGTTGCTGACAAAAGCAGGGCGCTCGTTACCCGAGCCTCTGAGGCTAGCCCACCTAGAGGCTACCGCCGCTGCTAAAGCTCTGAGGCGTTCGGGCACGCAAGAGAAGCAGCTCTCCTAGCGATCTCGCTACTGGATAAGTACGCACCTCGGATCCTGTTTCCTAGCTTCACCACCTTAACGTTTAAACCCATACGCACCACCGCTTCCCTAACGAGGCTCTCAATACGATCTTGGTCTGGCCCTAAAAGCACGATGTCCGGTTTCAGCGCAGCCAGCGTGCCCTCAATGTCAAGCGGGTCGCTACCGAGATATGCTTCGTCAACGTAACGCAAGCTTTTCACAACCTCTAGCCTCTGCTGCTCTGGCACGAGAGGGGGTCTACCTTTCAGCTTCTGGACAGTGCTGTCGCGCGCGACTACGACGATAACTTTCCCTAGGTCGCGTGCCCTGCGTAGAAGGTGAAGGTGACCGGGGTGGATTATCTCGAATGCCCCGCCGACGAGCACCCTCGGGCGCTCCTTTCTGGGCCACTCAACTTTAGCGATTCCCAGCAGCCTGATCGCATCGAGTAAACCCTCAGCGTATGAGGAGCATGCTATACTAGTCAGCACGTCTTTTTTCTCGAGGAAATACTCTGCATCGTTCAAGTACATTTTTGCCTGATCTACAAGCTTTGACGCTTCACCTAGATCCTGCCCCTCAAGCTGCCGCAAAGCTGCTCTTACGTTTTCAATGTACTTTCGAGCCCGCGCCTCCGCGTCCATCCCCTCCATACCACCTAAACCCATAACGGGGTGATGTTTATTGTGATATCGTTGCATGGGCTGTAAGTATTGGTTGCTATTGGTACGTGCAAGGGTTAGCTGTTGATCTCCACAGTTTCAATTTAGAGCACCAGTTTTTCAAAAGTTCAGGAGGAGCTCCGGCGAGGTGCTGTAAAGCTTCAGCTTCCACTGGGTTGAGAAGGCCAGGAATTATCAGCAAATGAGGGGGTGAACCTAGCACGGGCCTCTGCCTAGGCGTGAACGCCTTGACGATTTCATCATCGCTTGTCGCGCGGGCAACGGCAACAAAAAGCGTATTCTCATCCAGAATCCCTTCACCTTCTCTCCTGTCAAGCTCGAGGAGTATGTCGACTGCTTCATGGGCAGTCATTGCATAGCCCTTTTCAACGTCTAGGTCGAGAAGGAAGAGTGTGTGCAACCCCCGTGCAAGGTTGTCGCGCAGGACGTGGTAAGGAGTAGAAGGAAAGTACTTCGCATTCGGTTTCACGATGGTTACAGGTCTGCAGAATTTGTAGAAATCTAGACCTGTGGAAGCGGCTACCGCGTTGATCACGGATGGGGAAGGAAGCACCTTCACCTCAATCCCGCGTTTCACNGCTTCGAGTCTCAAGCTCATATGCGTAGTTGCAATGAAAGGGTCCCCAGGCGCCAGCAGCATAACTAGTTCTCGTTCAGCCATCTTAAGCAACTCACGAAGCCAAGCCCCCTCCAGTTCTGCTCTTCTCACTATAGTCACACGCTTGCCGGCCAGCTCCTCAAGCTTACTTAGATCGAAGCACGGCAGGATGCTTGTGTACAGTTCCACAAAGACCCTATCCGCCTTTCTCAAGTACTCTAAAACTCCCAACGTTAGATCTCTCAAACCATAAAGCCCTAAACCAGCGATCACAAGCATGCTTTCTCCACAGCTCACAGCACATCGAAACTTTATACACTTCGCCTCCGGCTCGCGCTAAGAATATAGCGCGTACGCCACCTGTCACCCCCCGCGCGCGGGGAGACGGAAGAACGTGTACACCCAGCGAATCGCGCGCTTAGTAGGATAAGAATATAAAGCTTGGCGCTCACCCATCGGAGCAGCGGGGGTGCCCGAGCTAGGTCAAAGGGGGCGGTCTGGCGTTGGCCGGGCCTACACTCAGGATCTAAACGATGGGAGCTCCGCTGGCGTAGGCCTGCCCGGGTTCGAATCCCGGCCCCCGCACCATTCTCTGCGGCAATAACCGAATGCACGGTGTAATTCCGGCAAAGTCTGAGGCGCTTTCGATGACTGCGTAAAAATCTTATAGATAGAGAGGTGGGGCGTAAGCGGTATGCGCGAGGTTAAGGTTTACAGGGTATCTGGTGTCATGAACCTGCATAGATCAAGGGAGCGCCGCAAATTCGTGATTGAGGTGCCTGCGTTGAAGGCTGAGCATGCTGTCGAAAAGGTGCTGAGCGAACTTGGTTCTAGGCACAAGCTGAAAAGATGCCATATAACGATCACTGAGGTGAAGGAGGTTAGCGAAAATGAAGTGAGCAGAGAGCACGTGAGAGAACTGCTCGGCTTAGACAGGATAGTTATAGGTTAGAGGTGATAGGGAGGTGTCAGAAAGCAGAACGACTAAGGAGCAGCTAGCCGCTGAGTACGGGGCTCTGGCTCAACTTCTTGAGGATGTAAGGAGGAGAGTGGACATTCTTAATACCACGCTGGCGGAGATCTCTGCCGCTAAAAGTGCGCTGGAAGAGGTAAGCTCTCTGAGCGAGGGCGAGGAGTTGCTCGTTCCCGTTGGGGCTGGAGTCTTCGTCAGGGCGAAGCTGGCTGGGAAGGACAAAGTGCTGGTCACTTTAGGAGCGAATATTATGGTCGAAAAAGCTCTAGAAGACACGCGCAAGTACTTAGAGGAAAGAGAGCAGAAAGTTAGGGATGCGCTTCAGAAGAGCGTAGCCGATTATCAAGCACTGGTTAGCAGGCTCAGAGATATAGAGCAGCGCTTAAGGAGCGCCTAGCGACTTGAGAGCTCGCTAATAGGGTACGCTCAGGCACGAGTACCGTGAGGAGAGCTGTTTTCGGCATGCTTAAAGCCAGGTGAGGGTGGGCTTTCAAAGGGGATGGTCGTTGTTCGAAGGCATGCGAGCGGCTTTACGACAAGTAGCGAGCGTCCTTGTATCCTCTAAGCTTTCAGACGACGAGCTAGAGGAACTGGAAAGGTACGTCGTATACCGGTTGCTCGATTGCGATGTCGCGCTTGAAGCGGCAGAAGCTGTAGCTAGATCGGTTAGGGAAATGGCTTCTGAGCTTAAAGTTTCGCGTTTCGAGGACCGAGAGCGGTTGGCTGAGTCTCTGCTGAGAAGGGCAATCGCAGGTGTCTTCGAAAAAGCGATATGGTTCGACTTAGAGGAGGAAGTTCTGAAAATGCGTTCGGCAGGGCCCGTTAAAATAGTCTTAGTGGGGCCCAACGGTCATGGTAAAACTACGACTTTAGCTAAGCTGGGGTATCGGTTATTAACAAGAGGCTTGTCTGTGGTCTTCGCTGCAGCGGATACATGGAGGGCGGGAGCGATCGAGCAGCTTAGGCACCATGCTGAAGCTATAGGCGCTCACGTCGTCGAACACGGCTATGGGGCAGACCCCGCAGCCGTAGCTTATGACGCAGTAGCCTACGCAAGGAAGAGGGGGTTAGATGCTGTACTTGTAGACACAGCAGGTCGCTTACAAACGGACATAAATCTAATGGAGGAAGTAAGCAAGGTCGTCAAAGTGATAAAACCTCACTTTAAGATATTCGTCGGAGACGCTCTAACGGGTAACGACGCGCTTGATCAAGCGATCAAGTTCAACCAATACGTGGGTGTAGACGGCGGCATTTTAACCAAGGTGGATGCGGATGCCAAGGGAGGGGCGGCTCTCAGTTTCGTATACGCTACAGGCAAACCCGTATTGTACGTGGGCACAGGCCAAGGTTATACCGACTTAAAGCCGTTCACCCTCGAATGGTTTTTAGAAAAAGTGCTTTCCTAGCCGCAGCGCAGCGCGCTCTAAGCGATCAAGCTATTTAGGGGTTTTCCCTTGCGATCTCGTGGCGCGGCACCTTTTATGCCTCTCTAGCTTGAAAGGGAGCGAGATCCTTGAGCTCATAGAGCTTGCTATTGAGTACAAGAAGCTTAGGCAGAGGGGGGTTAGGCTCACTCGCGAGCTCGAGGGTAAAAGCGTGGCAATGGTGTTCGAGAAGCCCTCGACAAGGACGCGTGCATCGTTCGCGGTTGCGGTGTACGAGATGGGTGGACAACCCTTTGTGTACAGCAAAGACGAACTCCAGCTGGGGCGAGGGGAACCAATACGCGATACCGCTAGGACTCTTAGTCGATACCATGACGCGATAGCGGCTAGGGTTTTCAGGCATGAGAGCCTGGAAGAAATGGCGGTTTTCTCGAGCGTACCCGTGATCAACTTGCTGAGCGATAAAGCTCATCCTCTTCAAGCACTCGCTGACTACACGACCATCCTGGAGAAGCTCGGGCACATTCAAGGAGTGAAGCTGACTTTCGTCGGAGACGGCACAGACAACGTTTTCCGATCGCTGGCTGTTGCGGGCCTCAAATTGGGTGTTGAAGTGAGGGTTGCTAGCCCGCCTCAATACGCTCCAGACAAAAGAGAGTTGGAGCTGCTAGCTGGCGAAGTAAAGGGTAGCTTGAAGGTATTCGAGGACCCGGTAGAAGCTGTTAAAGGCTCCGATGTCATTTACACAGATGTTTTTGTCAGCATGGGGCAGGAGCGCGAGAGGGAGGAGAGGCTGAAAGTGTTTCTCCCGCGTTACAGAGTCACGAAGACGCTACTAGAGGAAGCTGGTGAAGGCGTGATATTCATGCACTGCCTTCCGGCTAAGAGGGGCGAAGAAGTTGACGACGAGGTTATTGAAAGCGATGCATCGGTTGTATTTGACCAAGCCGAAAACAGGCTCCACACTGCTAAGGCAGTTCTCAGGTACTTGTTGATTAATAAGTAGCCGCTGCTCCTGCGACAGTATCGGTGCAGTGTATGCACAAGCTAAACCGCTTCGCTCAAAGTGCTTAAAGAGAGTGCTACGCGAGAAAACTTCACAGGTAGCGTGAGCGTAAGTACAGCACAGCCCCTAGGGTTATCGCGGCGATCACAGCTAAAGCTACTACGACAACATCTCTTGAGACCGCTGGCGCTGCGACCATTCTGAGCGCGGAACCCGCGAGCTGGAATAGGTATCCTATAGCCCCTAGGAGAGTTATGCCCAGTGCTACCACTCTGAGAGAAGCTTTGAAAGCTTTCGGCTCCGGTCTCTTCGCTACACGCAATGTTCTCACGATGTCCTTGAAAAACCTCATACCGCCTCGCTCTCGATGAAGCCGCTTTAAGCTTAGCGCGAGTTGCGCGCGCTAAATTTTTTAGATATGGCTGGGAGCTTCCCTGAGAGCATCATGAGCTCGAAGAGAGCGCGCTTCTACGGAGTGAGGGTGACCATGGGACAAGAAGCGACAATGGCACTGCTGATGGAGGAACGCGTAAAGAGTGCCGGGCTTCCCGTGTTTTCGATATCCGTACTACCCGGTCTCAGAGGGATTATAGTGGTCGAAGCTGAAAGCCCTCATTTGGTGCAGCGAGCGTCTGCAGGTCTTAAACACGTTAGGGGCCTCATGAGAGGCAGCATGGATTTCTCAGAGCTTGAGCGTTTCGTAGCTCCTAGACCTGTAGCAGAGCTTGTAGAGGTTGGTGACTTAGTTGAAATTACTGGCGGACCCTTTGTCGGCATGAGGGGGCGTGTCTTAGAGGTGGACAAAACCAAAGGTGAAGTTAAAGTAGAGATCACAGAAGCGGCTTACCCTCTGCCAGTGACGATCAGCGCCGACTACATACGCGTTGTTCGGGAGGAAAGCGGTTAAGGGGTCTCATGATGCAACGGCTCAAACACTTTGCAGAAAGCTTAGAGAAAAACGGTTTACTTGAGCGGATAGCGAAACCTGTTTCGACCGACTTCGAGTGCGCTCGTATATTGAAGCAGTACGATGGGAAGAAAGCTGTCTTCTTCGAGAAACCTCTCGGCTACAGAATCCCCATCATTGGTAATGTTGTGACCAATAGAAACGTGCTCTACTCTGCGTTGGGAGTTAGGAACGATGAAGAGGCGTTCTCCAAGCTTTTAAACGCGATGTCTAACCCCCAGCGTCTCAAGGTTGAAGGTCTTCCCAGCACTTTCCGTCGTTTCGAAAGCATTGAGACACTACCTGTGCTCAGGAGCTTCGAGGGAGAGGCGGGACGCTACATAACTTCTGGGATCGTGATTGCTAGGGAACCAGGCGGTGAAACGCTTAACGCGAGCATTCACAGAATGCTAGTTTTGGACCGTAAGCACCTTGCGATCAGGATTGTTCCACGGCACTTGTACTCAATGTACATGAAGGCGCGGAAGGAAGGCGCAGATCTTCCAGTTGCTGTAGTGATTGGCGCTCCCCCCGAAGTCTACATAGCTGCGGCGGCTTCGCCTCCGTACGGAGTCTTTGAGCTCGAGGTGGCAAACGCCTTAGCCAAAGGGTCTCTAGCGGCGTTTGAGGTCGATGGTGGGTTGCCTGTGCCTTTGAACTCGGAAATCGTCCTGGTCGGCAGGATACGCGCAGATTTGGAAGCTCCAGAGGGCCCATTCGTGGATATAACCGGCACGCTAGACGAGGTTCGCTCTCAACCCGTGCTCGAAGTTGACCATGTCCTTGTCGCAGAGGACGCGTACTACTACGCTATACTTCAAAGCGGGCAGGAGCACATACTGTTAATGGGTTTCCCGAGGGAAGCGGCTATATGGGACAGCGTTCGGAGAGTTGTGCCGCGCGCGAAGGCGGTAAGGTTAATCCCGGGTGGTTGCGGCTGGCTCATCGCCGTTATATCAATAGCGAAGAACGTTGACGGTGACGCGAAAAATGCTATAATTTCGGCCTTCGCAGCCCATCCCTCGCTTAAAATAGCGATAGCTGTTGACGAAGATATCGATGTTGACGACCCCAACTATGTGCTGTGGGCTCTTGCTACGCGCATGCAACCTCACGAGGACTTAATGATCTTGACAGGGTTGAGGGGCTCGAGTCTCGATCCCTCCGCCGATCAAGTGACTCTCTCGACATCGAAGCTTGGTATAGATGCGACTATACCTTTGAACAAGAAGCGTGAAGCGTTCCTCAAAGCCCACATTCCCTAGACCGGACAGTAGCAGGTTGCCGAGCTAGAACGCGCGCCAGCTCGCTGACGATGAAGTCGGGATCCGTGCGGCCTAAACCGCTAACTCTCCTGACAGACACTTCCAGCTCTCCAGCGTTGACTGCAAATTTGAAATCGTAAAGATCGCTCCACAGTTTTCGCTTTTCCACTTTGTACAGGACCCTTATCAAGGCTCCGACAGAACCAGCGTTTCTCTCTAAACGTTCTATTTTCACTATTCTGACCCCCTCTTCGAGACCGCAACCGGCGTCTAGCGGTCCTGTGAACGAGCGCGCGTCTAGGGCTTTTAAAGCTGCCTCGACCGCGTCCAGGCTAGAGGGCGCTTGCAGCTGATATACCCGCACATCGAGGTGTAGCAGTTCACGAATATATGCACTGCGGCCAGCTTCTCTCTACATGCGGGTCGCTAAGGGTAAAGCACAAAACCGCATGATCGCAGGCCTGAAACGAACGCTGGTGAAAAGCTTCAGTGTGAAGGCTAAATCTCTGGGCAAGATACCGCGTTGCGCTCGATGTGGGAAGCTCGCCGTTTGCGAAGCAGCTTCAGGGGAGTGGCTTTGCGAGCGCTGTTTAGCATTATCGATACGGCAGAGGTTCTTGGCGTGGCTCAGGAAGAGCAAGCCGCGCCCAAGCGACAGCTTTGTGGTGGCTTACCGCGGCGACTTGCAATCCTATGCTGCCGCAACACTGCTGCAAGAAGTGGAAAAAGAATATGGATCCAACATTGAAGTGCTCGAAATAGGTCTGGAGCCATCTTTCAGCAATACCTACGGGCATCTGTTTTCAGGGTATAAATTCGCGAAGCGTGAGTGGAAGACTTACACGGAATTTAGGCTAAACATCTGCAGCGTTCTCCCTGGAGACACCTTTGAGTCTGTGATCGTACTGCCTGATACGCTGGAAGACATCGCGGCTTATACTTTAGGCGAGGTTTTGCTGGGAGACACCCGGGGCTTGAGCCTTGAAGCACGGTTTAGGGTGGCGTATCCTTTAGCAGCTGTTAGCATAAGGGAGCTTCTGACGATTTTTCCGCATCTTTCTTCAAAATTGGTGAGAGTTTATGGGCATTCTGGGGTTAAAGATACATTAAAGGAGATTTCTTTATCGATACCGACAATACATTTCTCTCTTCTCTCATCGTTCGTCGAGCTCACGAGTGCTCTAAAGCGGAAGAAAGATATTTAAGGTAAGCAGTGGAAGGTTATCCCGCGCCGCGGCTCCCGGCGGCTCACCTGGATGGCGGGGAGGCCGGTGCCCTCCCCCAGTGAAGGGATGGCCTCCAGCCGCGGCGACACGGTGCGGGCCCAAACAAACCAAGCCCCTGGCGAGGGGGCTTGGAGGTTTGGGTCCAAGAGAGCTCGGCGCGGTACCAGGGGAGATTACACACTCCCCCGCCATTCCGACTCCGGTTGATCCTGCCGGACCCGACCGCTATCGGGGTGGGGCTAAGCCATGCAAGTCAGGGCCCCGGGCCACGGCGGGGCCCGGCGGACGGCTCAGTAGCACGTGGCTAACCTACCCTCGGGACGAGGATATCCCCGGGAAACTGGGGGTAATCCTCGATAGGTGCAGGTTCCTGGAATGGGCCTGCGCCGAAAGGGGTGCGGCGCCATGCCCGCCGCACCCGCCCGAGGATGGGGCTGCGCCCCATCATGGTAGTTGGCGGGGTAACGGCCCGCCAAGCCGAAGACGGGTGGGGGCCGTGAGAGCGGGAGCCCCGAGATGGGCACTGAGACAAGGGCCCAGGCCCTACGGGGCGCAGCAGGCGCGAAACCTCCGCAATGCGGGCAACCGCGACGGGGCCACCCCGAGTGCCGCCCGAAGAGGGCGGCTTTTCCCCGGTCTAAACAGCCGGGGGAATAAGCGGGGGGCAAGTCTGGTGTCAGCCGCCGCGGTAATACCAGCCCCGCGAGTGGTCGGGACTTTTATTGGGCCTAAAGCGTCCGTAGCCGGCCCGGCAAGTCCCCCCTTAAAGCCCACGGCTCAACCGTGGGAGCGGGGGGATACTGTCGGGCTAGGGGGCGGGAGAGGCCGGGGGTACTCCCGGGGTAGGGGCGAAATCCGTTAATCCCGGGAGGACCGCCAGTGGCGAAGGCGCCCGGCTGGAACGCGCCCGACGGTGAGGGACGAAAGCTGGGGGAGCAAAGGGGATTAGATACCCCCGTAGTCCCAGCTGTAAACGATGCGGGCTAGGTGTTGGGTGGGCTTCGAGCCCGCCCAGTGCCGTAGGGAAGCCGTTAAGCCCGCCGCCTGGGGAGTACGGCCGCAAGGCTGAAACTTAAAGGAATTGGCGGGGGAGCACCACAAGGGGTGAAGCTTGCGGTTTAA
>JGI24721J26819_10003838_pt1 | contig 15900 bp, 9 predicted proteins | sample YelNatPaOPGAMG01_FD_26819 | JGI IMG/M metagenome (IMG submission 26819)
TCGGCAATCTAAGTCCAATTGCCTGACGGCTTCAAAGATGTTGATTGTGCCGATGACATTGATGTGCATGGTGTCGGCAGGTGCCGTCCAACTGGCGGGGACGAAACTTTGGGCTGCGAGGTGGAAAATCCAATCGGGCTTCGCTTCCTTGACGGCGTTTCGGACGGAGATGGCGTCCCGCAGGTCGCAGTCAATCAGTCGGATTTTCGTCAGCAGGTGTTGGATGTTGTCAAGCCGAGACCTCCACCTGTATGTCCCGAAAACTTCTGCGCCTTTGTCCAAGGCAAATTCGGCAAGGTGTGAACCGACAAAACCAGTGATGCCCGTGATGAGAACTCGCATCGCCTTTTCACCACCCTTNCNATTGCTGCTCAGGACTTTACAATTTTTGCGCCGTTCNCTCATTGAGGCAAGCGCTTCATCAGCGCCTTTAGTTCGTCCATCCGAAACGGCTTGTGCAGGACAGGGACTCCCCATTCCTGAAGGGCTTTTTGCGTCGTCGGGCTTAGGAAATCACCGGTCATGACGATGAAGCGGGAAGCCAAAGAAGGCTTCGTCTCTTTGAGCCAGCGGAAGAGTTGTGCCCCATCAACTTTGGGCATCTTCAAATCGCACAACACGACATCGTAGTCTCGCTCTCGCAAAAGTCTCTTCGCTTCAGCGCCATCGTTGACCGCTTCAACTTCGTGCCCGTCCCGCAACAGCATCGCTTTCAAAACTGCAACGATGCTGGGTTCATCGTCTATGACGAGGATGCGTCGCTTTGCCACAGGTTCACCCTGCTCTTTCCGCTTTTCAGTTAAGGTTTGGCTTTGAATTTCAGCCTGCAAGGCAACTGGCAACTCAACCACGAACTTTGCTCCGCCCTCAGGTTTGTTTTCAGCCCAAATTTTCCCGCCGTGTCCTGTGACTATGCCGTAAACGATTGCCAACCCCAAGCCTGTCCCTTTGCCGACGGGCTTGGTCGTGAAGAAGGGGTCAAAGATGTGGGGCAAAAGTTCGGGAGGGATGCCTTTGCCCGTGTCCTCAACGAGCAACCTGACAAAACCTTCTGTTTGCTCCGTTGTTATGCNCAGTGTCCCGCCGCCTTGTTCGCTCATGGCATCTTCTGCGTTGTTGATGAGGTTGAGCAGGACTTGTTGAAGTTGCAGTTTGTCGCCGAGAACTTTGGGGAGCGGTTCGGTTAGGTTGAGGACGACGGCAATGTTGTTGCTGCGGAGTTGGTAAGACTTCATCTCCACGACTTCACGGACAACATCGTTGATGTCAACGGGTGCAAATTCTTGGGGGCGTGGGCGGGCGAAAGTGAGCAAGTTTTTGGTGATTCGCCCGATCCGAAGGGCTTGTTCGCGGATATGTTCTGCCATCCGTTTCGCACCTTCATCTTCCAAATCTTCGCAAAGCAACTCAGCCATGCCAACTATCGCGTTGAGCGGGTTGTTGATTTCGTGAGCAACTCCAGCCGCCATCTGCCCGATGGTCACCAACCTTTCCGTTTGTTCAAGCAACTTTCGTGCCCTCCGTTCGGCAGTCACATCTTGGATGGAATGGACGATGCGCCTCAACTTGCCATCAACGATGTCCGAACGGGCTTGGACCAACCAAACGCGACCGTCGGGCAGTTGGANTTCTTGGGAGACCATCTCCCCTCTCTTCAGCACCTTTTCGTAAGGGCAAGTNTCTGANCGCGTGGGTTCGGGATGCAAAACTTCTGTGCATCGCTTGCCGATGAGTTCCTCTTCGGTCTTGCCCAAAAGTTGCGTTAGCGCTTTGTTGACCTGCAGCACGGTAAAGTTTTCGTCCAAAACAGCGACTCCCGCCCCGATGAGGTCAAAAGTCAACTCCCAGTCGGCTTTCGCTTGAGCAAGGGCTTTTGTCTTCTCACGCAATTCATCGGTGGCTCGCTTGATTTGCTCAAAGAGGAGCGCAGTGAGGACGGTGAAGACCGAAAGGATGGCGAAAACGAGCCAAGCGGTTCGGCGAAGCCGTTTCTCCTTCTCCAAAATCGTCGTGACATTGAAGTCAACACCGACGATGGCTGCGACGCGACCGAATCTGTCCTTAACGGGTGCGTAGCCCGAAAGCCAAACGCCCCACTTGTCCTCGGTGAGTTCCTTGTCAGCCGTCGGTTTGCCTTCAAGGTAGCAGCGTTGCATCTCTGGGAACTCGCTGACATCGTATGGCTCTCCCAAATGGGCTTTGTCCTCGTTCTCATCAATCTCGCCGTCACCATTGAGGTCATAAGGGACGCCGCTGTCAAGGACATAGTGCCAAGTCTTCCCTTGCGATGGCACGAGGGTGTAAATTGACTCTTGAGCGAGCAATGGTCCTTTTTCGCGAACTTCGGGGAGGAGTGCATTAGCGAAACGCTGCAACTGCTCGGTGAGTTTCTGGTAAAGGGGCGTATCTTCCCGTCCCTCTCGGTAAACTCGTTGGTGCTCTTCGGGGTCAATGGAAAGCGCAACGAATTGGGCGATAGACATTAAGTGCTCTCGGACTTCGTCCCAAATGGCTTGTCGGGCAGCGTGAAAGTATGCGTAGACGAGCGTTGCCCACACGAAAATTGAAACTGAAGCGATCGCCCAAATTTGCCATCGCCTCTTCATGTTCCGCTCAACCCTTTTGATGAGCGATGAATGGGCAACAAATAACTATCCGTCGCCTCCGCCAGAAGCGGCGAAACCTGTGACCACAAAATTTATCGGCAGACTGGGGCGAAAATTTGAGGTGAGGGAGACACTTCAATGCTTTTGTTTCCCCAAACCTTTGCCGCGACCTTTGGGGCTTGTCGCCCTCTCTTGTTTGCTCTCTCGCACTTCAATTTGAGGCAGCCAATCGGGCGAAACGCCAAAATGAGCCCTCACTCTTGACCAGTCCCTTCCCATTTCGCGCCAACGGGCGAGCACTTTTTCCGGTTCAGTTTTTGACGCTGCCGAGACTTGCAGCAATGCTATGACATCACCCCATTCCAATCCTTCCTGCCGGAATTTAGCGATTTGACCCGTTGGGATACCAAAAGCCTGACTGAGCACACTCAACCAAACCGACGCAACTAAATCTTCGTCGCTGAGTTTACTGAGGATGACCCTTTGCTGGTTGAAAGCACCAGGGTGAACTCCCAAGCGGTGGGCAATCACACCCCAACCATGCCCCTTGCCCCGCATCTTGACAATTTCGCGCAAATCCTTCTTGCTCACCTTAGCGATGACGACGGCGGGGGCAAGGACGAAAATTGGTGTAGATGTCTCTTTGCGGGTGGTCACAATCATCGTCATGTCAATGCCCAATACTTTCGCCAATAGAAGCGCGGCAGCGGCTTCTTCCCAACTCAACCCGCTCTTCCGCACGACGGTTGTGATGCTGAATTCTTGAGCGAACGCATTGGCAGATAATACAACAGCCAGCCCGAAAGCCCAAATTGCTCGCTTCAAAGCCAATCACCTCCAGATAAAATGCTAACCCGCTGGGCTGGAAAAGACCCAGCGGGCTGAACGGGCGACGCAAATTGCTTCATTGAATTGTCGCAGTAGGTTGGAGAGCGAAGTCAACTTGAACGGTTTGACCGGTTTGCAACCCATTAACTTCCTGAGCCTGCCATTCGTAACCTTCTGCGACAGCAGCGACGAAGTAGTCGCCCGGCGGCAGCAGGAGTTTGTAATTGCCGCTTTCGTCAGTCTTAGTGCCTGCTCGGATAGGTGGCTCAGTGGGCGGCAAAGGTGAGATTAAGGGCGATTGAGAAGGCATACCTTGTTGACCGCCTTGATTTGGTCGATGCCATGTGGGGCGATCGGGTTTCTTGCTCCCGCTCAAAGGCATTAGTTCCCAACCGCTCCAAATCCACCAATTGTCGCCCTTTCGGACAGCAACAACCAACGCACCTTTGATGGGATTTCCTGTCGTCGCATCGGTGACTTGTCCAAAGATAGCTCCGAATTGAGCCTGCAGGACAAAGTCAACTCGCACCTTCTCGCCGGTCTTGACTTCAACTTGCTTTTCGTCGCGCCCGTAACCGGGCTTGAAAGCGATGGCTGTGTAACTCCCTGCTGGCACTCCAGTCAGTTCAAAACTCCCGTCGGCTTTCGTGAAGGTGAAGAGCCTGCGGCGGATGGGCGGACCGGGAGGCACGAATCCTTGCTGCGTCGGGTTCATCTGCTTGCTGATAAGTTGCCCAACGGTCAGTTTCTCCGAAATAACGGGCTCAGGAGTTCCTTGTGGTTTAAGCATCACAAGTGCGCCCGGAACGGGAATCAAATTCCCGTCAACTCGAGCCATCACCGTCCCATAAACTGTGCCAGTCTCGCGAGGGAGCGGGACGAGGGTGAAGTTGAGGGGAGTGACTTCAAGAACCTTAACCGTGACCGTTTCGGATGCAGGCTCATAGTCAGGATGTCGGGCTTCAACCAAGTAAGTGCCTTCAGGGACAAGCAGTCGGTAACTTCCATTCTTGTCGGTGATGGTTGTGAAGAATGGGCGTGCAGGGAGTTCCTCAACGGTGTCCGATTCGTCGCTGATGGGTCGGGCAATGATGCGAGCACGAGGGACTGGCTTGAGTTGACCGTTTTCATCGGTTGTGCGAACGAAGCCGGCAATCATCCCCAAAGATTGAGGGACGACATCGCCGACATTGGTGACCTGTCCGGGTCTGACGAAGCAAACAATGACAGCCCCTTGTTGGCTCTCCTCGTCTTCAATGGAAATCACTTGCTCGCCGGCAGGAACACCCTCAATCCTGAACTCGCCGTTAGTTCGGATTTGAAGCCTGAAAGTGTTTTCGATCTCAAGCCCGTGAACCCGTGCTCTAAAGCGAGTGGCGACTTGCCGCGACTTGCCCGTCGTTGAACTTCCCGTGACTAACCGCCCTTCAACGATTCCTGTCTGACCGCTCGGCGGTTGGCTGATTGGGTTGCCTCCGCCTCCACCGCATCCGAGCAAAGCGAGTAGCATCAAACCTGCAACTGCCGTCACAGCAGCAAGCATCCGTCGCGTCATCTGACATCCCTCCTTCAGAGGTTTTTCGTCCAGTCAAATTATACCACGCAACGGCTTAGTTGTAAATACCGTCCAGCCAAATTAGACGCAAATCCGCTCAGCCTTGCATTTAGACGCAGGCTGTGCTAAAATGGCGGGTGACAACGGTTTTGGAAGCGAAGGTGATAGCGATGGAACTTGACTTGACCACGCCTGAAGGTCGCAAAAAGCAGGGCGAGTTGATTTTGCAAGCGATTAAGGAAGCAGGTTTGTCTGTTGAGCAAGTGGCGAAGGAGATAGGTTGTTCGCGGGCTTTGCTTTACCAATACATTGCTGGCACGACTTTGGCTCAACCCGACAAGTTGACATTAATTGCCCGCCGGACGGGTAAGCCTTTGGCTTTTTTCTACGGTGCTGACCTGACGCAGCCTGAAACCGTTGAGGCAGAGCGAGAGGCTTTGAGGCGCGAGCGGATGGAGTTGGAGCAACGGCAGGCTGAAGAAAGGGTTCGCCAGTTGCGGGAGAGGCTTGACAATCTCTTTGCCCTCGCCGACGCCCAGACTTCGCCACCTGACTTGAAAGCGGCTGCTTCAACTTGCGAGCAAATCATTCCCGTCGCCCGAACTCTTGGAGACGAAGGTGCGGAAGCGAAAGCCCTTTTCAAACTCGGCAACCTGAGGCTTTTGATGGGCGATTTGGACGGTGCTCTCAGCGCCCTCAGGCAGGCTCAAGGTCTGTTTGAGCGGCAAAACAATCTCCCTTATGCCCTCGCTTGCCGCCAAAGCATCGGTCGCGCTCTGCTTTTGATGGGGCGACCTGAGGAAGCAAAGCAGCAGTTTGAGTTGGTCGCCAAGAGCGAAAACTGGCACAACCGTTGGGAGGCGACAGTAGCCCTCGCTGCCGTCGCCGAATGGATTGGCGAATTTCGCTCGGCTATGGAGCATTTGGACGCTGCTGAGGAGTTGGCAAACAAAGCGCCGACAGACAAAGACGCAAAACTCGTTCGGATGTTCGTCGCTGCGAACCGAGCCAATGTCTATTTCGCTTGCGGCGATTTCGTTGGTGCGGAAAAGTTGGCAAAGGAGGCTTTGTCCATTGCGGAGCAGTTGGGAGACCACGACCAACAACTTGAAGCCCTTCTGACCATCGCTGTTTGCGAGCGTCGTTTGGGCAAGTGGGTTGACGCTTATGAACGGGCTTTGCGAGTTCGGGCTTTAGCCTCTTTCGCCAACGATGCTGAGCGGTTCATCATCGCCGAAACGGTTTTGGCTGATTTGCTCGCTGCCGTCGGCGATTTCCCCAACGCTAAATCCTTCGCCAAAAACGCCCTGACCGAAGCGTTGAAAATTCGTTCCCGAAGGGCTGAACTTTGGGCTCACAAGTCTTTGGCTGAAACTTACTTGCGGGAAGAAAGTCCCGACGACGCCAGTTACCACGCACAAGTCGCCGTTGAAATTGCGGAGTCGATGCGCAACCTGACCGAACACGCTCACGCTTTATGCCTTCGCGCTTGGGCGAATTTGCTTCATGGCAAACTCAACGATGCTGCAATTGATGCGGAACGGGCTTTTTCCATTGCGGACGAAAAGGGCATGCGGGGCATCGCTGCACTGGCATCATGGCTTAGGGCGAAAATCGCTTTGGCTCAGGATGACAAGCAAGTTGACAAATGGCTGTCAAGCGCCCAGCAGTTGGCAAATGAAATCGGTGACGCCGATTTGATTTATCGGTGCTTGGTGACCCTTGGGGACTTGGGGGTGAGAAGTGGAGACTGGCAAAAAGCGAAGGATGCTTTGCTTAAGGCACACGAACTTTTGGACGATTGGCGGGCGAAATGGCGCGATGCGGGAAACGACGACACATGGCTTGAAGACCCATTGAGGTTCAAGGCAACTTTGATGTTGACTGAATGCATCGCCAGAACCGAGGGTAAAGTTGAAGCGGACAAATTTGTGGAGGATGTCGGTTGGTTGCCGTTGAAGGAAGAGTGGGAAAAACTTGGTGCAGCGTTGCAGTTGCCCGAACCACAAACGCAGCGGAGAAAGGTGAAGCGTTCATGAGACATGGCGTCACGAAACGGATTAAGTTTGCTCTTTGGCTTTCCCTTTTGGCGTTTGTTTGGCTTGGGGGTTGTGGCGGGAGCGATTTGACTGGAGGAAGCGTGCCTATTGGAAACCCAAGCCCGAGCAGACTTGTCGGCACAGTCGTTGACGAAGATGACCCTTCTGTTCCTTTGGCTGACGCCGAAGTTGAAATCGTCGTTGAAGATGGAACAAGAATCGTTGCAAAAACCGATGCCAGTGGGATGTTTGCCGTAGAATTGCCGCGAAACAAACGATGCACTTTGAAAGTTCGCCCACCCGCTGGGCTTGAGTTGATTTACCAAGAGCAAGTTGACGAGTTCGTCACTGATTCCGATGAAATTCGGCTCATCGTTCCCATCCCGCGCAAAGGGATGGCAGCACCCGTTTTCGCTGGATTGCAAATTCACCCGAAAGAAGTTACCCTTCGTGTCCGCGAAAGCGTGAAGTTCCAAGTTCAGTTAGAGCCTTTGCCGCAAAGACCGATCCGACCGATTTGGTCTGTTCACGGCGGAATTGGCGTCATCACTCCCGATGGCTTGTTCGTTGCGACGCGACCCGGGAAGGGAATTGTGAGGGTGAGAGTCGGTCACCTTCATGCGGAAGCAATTGTCACTGTGACCCACGACTGAGCTAAATCGTAAAGGGCAATTGCTATTGCGGTTGTGCTATGATTGAAGTCGGTGATGAGCATGACCCAAAAGAGCGCACAAGAAAGGCTCAGTCGCATGGGAATGATAGGGGCAATGATGCTCATTCTTCTGTTCGTCGGCATAGTTCTTCATTTGTGGCGGAAAAGTCTTACACCGCCACCGAGGCTTGAAATCCCCCAAGAACCGCCCGATCTGGTTTTGCTCATCACTGCCAACAGGCAAGGCAAGTTGGAAGTTTGCGGTTGTCCTGGAAAGAGGGCGGAAGATTTGGCGAAAGTCGCTACCTTGATTCAGGACCTCACTAACGAAATGCAGCGGAAGGGTGCTGCTGTGGGGATAGTTGAAGGAGGCGATTTCACGGGAGGTCCTGATGTCGTCCCATACATCCTCAAGGCATACAAAGTCGTCGGCTACCAATGCATCGTCCTTAGCCCTCGCGATGAGAAGAAGCTCTCGGTCATCCGAACCAGCGCCGACGGGATGGAGGTGCTCGTCCCAGCGAATTCCGAAAACCTGCAAACTTTTCGAGTAAGCGGCAAAACCTTCAGCATCACTTTGGTCAACTTGGGAGAACCACCTGTCAAGGACGAAGGTTACTGGCAGCGGTTGCTCCCGCGTTTGCAAGCCCTCAAGCAACCGAACAACTTGCTCGCTGCGGTTGCGTTTATTGACCGAAACAGCGCAACAGAGTTAGCGCCTCGCTTGAGGGGGACTGTAAACATCCTCTTGATTGACGATGCTTTGCCCCTGACAACCGGTGAGTTTTCTCCCGGAATGACGAAAGCCAGCAAAGAAGTTTCCGGGGTCTTGTTGGTTGCTTTGCCTCAATCCCGTGCCACCGTCCTGTCCCTGATGGTTTGGGCTAATTCCCAAAACCGAGATAGTTACCGAGTAGAAGGGCAGTGGGTTTACGCAACGGGGCGGAATGACAATCCGCAAGTCAAGAGGATTGTGGACGAATACTACGAGAAGCGGCAGAAGGAGTTGGAGCGGGAGATGAATGAGTTGATGAAGATTGCTTCCCAAAGGGCTTACCTGCCGCCAGAGTTTTGCGGCGAGTGCCATCAGGCTCAGTATGAGCAATGGCTCAACACCGATCACGCTCGGGCTGTTGAAACGCTGGCAAATCAAAAGCGGATGGACAAAAGTTGCTTAACTTGTCATTCCCTTGAGTTTCGCATGAGGGGAGTGGTGACTGAGGTCAAAAAGCGTGGGGTTGAGTGCGTTGACTGTCATGCAGAACTTCAAGACCCTACGACGGCTAAAATGCACGGTCAACGCCCCGGCGAACGCCCCACAACCCGCATCGTGAACGATACCATCTGCGTTCGTTGTCATGACAAGCAGAACAGCCCAAATTTCAACTTGCAAACTTACTTGCCGAAGGTCACTCACTGAGGCGAGTCTCCTTCACGGCTAACGCCCCCTTCTTGGGGTTGCGTTGACATGTAGGGAAAAGGCGTCTAAAATTTGCAGCAAACGCACCTTCAAAACTTCGTGGGTGAGGGGTGGAAGTAGCGAGGGCACCTGAAACTCCAAGCGAAAGAGAACTCCGCACGCTCTGCGTGGGGAGGAAAACCATTTTTAAGGGAGGCAGTTTTGTATGCAAAGGCAGGATATGCCGACTTCGGCTTTTCATAGTGATGGGGCGGAAGGGCGTCGCATCCTCGCTGAATTGGCTTCAATGCATGATGTCCAGCGTTACCGAGAGTATCACTGGGAAGGTTCATTTGCCGACTACCTCGAGATCGTCACCAAAAATCCCAAGGTCGCCCGCAGCGCTTTCCAGCGCATTTACGACATGATCATGCACTTCGGCTACACCGAATACACCGAGCACAAAGAGAAACTCATCCACTACCACTTCTTCGACGACCCCGTTGGAAACGGTGAGGATGCCATTTACGGGCTTGACCGTTACTTGATGGTGCTGGTCAACATTTTTAAGTCCGCCGCCCGCCGCTATGGAACGGAGCGCCGCATCATCCTGCTTCACGGTCCTGTCGGCAGTTCAAAAAGCACCATCGTCAGGTTGCTCAAAAAGGGTTTGGAGTATTATACCCGGTTGCCTGAGGGTGCTCTCTACTCCTTCAGTTGGGTTTTGGAGGACGGCAGCGTAGTTCCTTGCCCTCTCAACGAAGAGCCCCTTAAACTCATCCCGCCCGAAGTTCGGGTTAAGTTCCTTGAGCGACTCAACGAGGGCAAGTCGGAAGAAGAGCAAATTTGGGTTGAGGGAGATTTGTGCCCCCTTTGTCGTTTCTACTTCCGCGAGTTCATGCGCAAGTATCAAGGTGACTGGCAGCAAGTCGTTGAAAACCATATCCGCGTCAGGCGAGTCATCTTCAGCGAAAAAGACCGCATCGGCATCGGGACCTTCCAACCGAAAGACGAAAAGTGCTTGCACGGTTCAACTTTGTGTGCGACCGAACGCGGGCTTTTGCCCCTGCAAGATTTGTTCCTGAATTTGAACGGCAATCGCCCAAAGGAAGGTGAATTTGCGCCCCTCCAAATCGTTGTCCAATCTGTGACGAAGCGAACCGAGGCTTCGCACCTTTACTTCGATGGCATCAAACCCATGCTGGAAGTCCAAACCAAATTCGGATACTCCCTCGTCGGCACCTCCAACCATCGCGTTATGGTTTTGGAGGATGGCGAACTGAAGTGGAAACGGTTGGGCGAACTCAGAAAGGGCGACTATGTGGCGCTTTACCGAGGTGCTAACTCCTTTGGCTCAAACAGGACATTGCCAAGCGTTGATGGATACAATTTGCCCCAATCGGCGACGATTCTGGATGAAGACATGGCTTATTGGCTCGGCTTGCTCGTTGCCGATGGCTCCGTTACCGTCTTTGATGTTTGGTTCACCAACACATCCGAGCAGTTGCTTCATTTCTTCGTTGAATTCGGTCAGAGGCGTTTTGGGGTTCAAGGCAAAATTTACCGCAAGAAAGGGCACAAGGTGGCTAATGCGGTTCTGGAGAGCAAGGATTTGGCGCGGTGGCTTGCTTCCGATGTCGGCGTTCGGCGCAGTGCTGAAAGCAAACAAGTNCNGCCNGCAATCCTTCAAGCACCGAGAGAAATNGTGCTTGCCTTCTTAGCAGGCTTATTTGATNGCGACGGTTGTTTCAGGCTGAAATCCAACGGCGTCAACGAATTCACCTTTTCTTCCGCATCCAAGACACTCGCTAAGCAAGTCCACTTGCTCCTGCTAAATTTGGGCGTCGTCGCTTCCCTTTACGAGCAGGTCATTGACGGCAAACCCTACTATAGCATAGTGGCTCGTGGCGACAGCGTTTGCGAGTTGAACGAAACCCTTCCTTTGCGCCTCAAAAAGCGAACTGACCTTGCACCTGTGAAAGGCAGGGAAGCGAAATGGGACATCCTGCCGAATGTTGAACCTCTTCTGGCAGAGTTCCCCGAGTTGCCCTATTACTTCCGCCGCATCCTTGAGACCGAACGAAGGTTGACCCGAGCGAAGGCAAAAGAGTTGCTGGCACGCTTGCCATCGGATAACCCGAAAGTCAAGTTCCTGCGTTGGCTGGTTGAAGCACCAATTATCTGGTTGCCTGTCACTAAAATCAGCCCTGTCAGTGAAGCCCCCGCTTTTGACTTGTCAATTCCCGTTTGGCAAGCCTATGTGGCTGACGGCTTCGTCGTTCATAACTCGCAAGATGCCACCGAACTTACCGGTGACATCAACTACCGCAAGATTGCCATCTACGGTTCTGAGTCCGACCCCCGTGCCTTTGACTTTGACGGCGAGTTCTGCATTGCCAACCGAGGTCTTTTGGAGTTCATTGAGTTGCTGAAGTTGGAGACGGAGTTCCTTTACGACTTGCTTGGCGCGACCCAAGAGCATGTCATCAAGCCCCGCAAGTTCGCACAGGTTGACATTGATGAAGTGATTTTGGGACACAGTGTCGCTGGCGATACTCCGATACCCTATCTTCACCGACCTACAGGGACAATCGGCTTTACCACGATAGAGGAACTTTTTGAGAGGTTCGCTAACCGACCAGAAGAATTGATGGTTCTGTCAGTCAACGAGCAAACAAAGCAGCCTGAATGGACGCCAGTGCGGGGTTTGTTCCGACACAAGTTCACAGGTCAAATGTTGCAGACAGCGCAAAAATGGGGCGTGATTGAAACGACGCCCAACCATGCCCTTTACGATCGCGAGATGAGGCTCTTCCGACCGATTGAGATGAGAGAGGTCATGGCTGTCCGTCACATCCCCATCGTCTGGACACCCGCAAGAGAAGTCAAGTTGGAGGTAGAAGCGCTGGTGGGAGGCGAAGACGAACGCTGGATCGNTCAACCCAAAGCGGGATGGGCTCGGTTGGCTTTGCCCCGTTACGCCACTCAAATNAAAGTGCACTACCGCTTGCCTGAAGACGCTGAAGACCTTAANGCCTTGCTGACTTTGATTGCTTGGTATGTCGCTGAGGGACATGTCAATGGCGACAACGGTGGCGTGGTCATTTCTTGCTCTGACCCCGAGCAATTGGAGCAAATTAGGGAAGCGTATCAACGCGTTACCACGGCGAAAGGTTACATTGACAAAGGTGCTAAGACGGACAGCGCATGGAGACTTTATCTTAGTTCGGAGGCGATAAGGGAACTACTTGTCTCCCTTTGTGGCAGAGGGTCTGCTAAAAAACGCTTGCCAGATTTCGTTTTCACCTTGCCCCTTTGCCACATTGAGCACTTGTGGGCGGAACTGATGAGGGCTGATGGTTCACGCACCCCACCCAAAAACGCCGTTTCGGAATCTTATCGCGCCCGCTACTTTGACTACCGAACAATTTCGCCGATGTTGGCAGCGCAAATCGGTTTCCTCGCAAGTTTGCTGGGCATGGATTACAGCGTCTATTTGTGGAAGCGAACAGATGGCAGGAGAGATGCCTACCGAATTCGGTTCTGCTCTGGTGAGGGCAAGCAAGGTGGTCGTCATCGCCGTTACTTGCCGCGACTTTTCGCACGCGAAACCGTCAACGAGTGGGTCTACGACATTGAGTGCGAAGGTAACCACAACTTCGTTTGCGGTATCGGGAATGTCTGTGCCCACAACACCAATGAACCTGAATACCGCAAACTGCAGAAGAACGAATATATGGAAGCCCTTCGCGACCGAACCATAAAGGTTGACATCCCCTATGTGCTCAAACTCAGCGACGAGGTGAAGATTTACGAGAAGTTCTTCAACCCAAAGCGCGTCAAAGGGAAGCACATTGCCCCTCACACCCTTGAGATTGCCGCCATGTGGGCGATTTTGACCCGCCTTGAAGAGCCCAAAAAGTTCAACTTGACGCTGATGCAAAAACTGAAACTCTACGACGGCAAAGCATTGCCCGGCTTCACCGAAGACCATGTCATTGAACTGCGAGAGGAAGCGCCCCGCGAAGGGATGTTCGGCATTTCACCGAGGTATGTCATGGACAAAATCTCCAACGCTTTGGTCAGCGAGGAAAACCCACACTGTGTCAACCCATTCATGGTCATGAAGGAACTGGACGAAGGGCTTGACCACTACTCCCTTGTTAGCACCGACGAACAGCGAAAGCGCTACCGTGAACTGTTAGCGTTGGTTCGGCAGGAATACGAGGAAATCATCAAAAACGAAGTCCGCAGGGCTATCACTGCCGACGAGGAAGCCTTAAAGCGGCTGTGCCAAAACTACATTGAGAATGTCAAGGCTTATGTGCGGGGCGAAAAAGTCCGCAACCGATACACGGGCGAACTGGAAGAGCCCGATGAACGCCTGATGCGCTCCATTGAGGAGAAGATTGACATCCCTGAATCCCGCAAAGATGACTTCAGGCGCGAGATCATGAACTACATCGCCAGCCTCGCTCTGGAAGGGAAGCAGTTTGACTACAAGAGCAACGAACGGCTGTTGCGAGCCCTTGAGTTGAAACTCTTCGAAGACCAAAAAGACTCCATCCGATTGAGCGCGATTGCAACGGGCGTCGTTGACAAAGAAACTCAGGAGAAGATTGATGTCATCAAAGCACGGCTGATTCGCGAATACGGTTACTGCGAAGTTTGTGCCACCGATATTTTGACCTATGTCGCCAGCATCTTCGCTCGCGGCGACATCAAAGAGCGCGAAGAAGCGCGACGATGAGGATTACTTGAAAGCAACCGCAAACTTACCGGCTTTTCGCTTTTTCGGGGGCGACACTAATGGGAACGAAAACCCTGACCCGTGACGAAGTTTTGGAACGGCTTTACAGGGCTGTCGATGCGATGCGGGAAGTTTGCGAACCTGAATTTGTCGTCCTGTTCGGCTCATACGCTTACGGCGAACCCCACGAAGGAAGCGATGTTGATGTCTTGGTGGTTTACTCGGACGAGACCAGCGAGGAGGAGAGGCGCAAGGCAAGTTCTGTCCTTCACCAAGTTTTCGGCACAGGGCTTGAAGTTCACCCATGCACTTTGTCGCAATGGCGGGAGGCTCTTTTGAAACGCAATTGGTTCGTGGCTGAGATAACGCAGAAAGGCATCCCTTTGTTCAGCCGCTGGGAGTGGNGCGAGGTCTTGAGGGANGTGCAAACTCTCATGAGCAAAAGCCAAAACCTTTATCCCTTTGAGTGGTTGGATTGGGCTGAGGATGATTGGTGGGTTGTGCAACGGGCTTTAGATGAGGGGCGAGTCTTCGTCGCCGCCTATNACTTGCAGCAAGCAATAGAAAAGTGGCTAAAGGCTTTCTTGCTCTGTCACGGTTGGCAGTTGGTGCGGACGCACGACTTAGAGAATTTGCTTGCGGAAGCGACGAAGCGTGAACCGAGTTTGCAGCAATATCAAGCCATGTGCCATCGGGTCAAGTATTTCATCGCAGCCCGTTATCCCGGGTTGCCCAATCCGCCTNCGGAAGATGAGTTGAGAAATCAGTGGTTGCCACAAGCGACAGCGTTGCGCGAATTTGNTCGGANGGCACTCGGCGTTAGTCCTTGAAAGGCTAAAACTCGGAGGCGACAAAAAATGGAGCAACAAAACAATGGCTCTCAAGCGCCCGCCAACGCGGGCGGGANTTACGACATGGTGGAACGCATTGAGCGCGATGTCGCTCGTTTCCGTGACATCGTTAAAGGCAAAATCCGACAGAACTTGAGAAAGTTCATCACCAANACCGAACTGATTGGGCGACAGGGCAAAACAGTCGTTTCCATCCCTGTCCCGCAAATTGAAATCCCGCGCTTCACTTATCGGCTAAGGGATGTGGGCGGTGTAGGGCAGGGAGAAGGCGAGGAAGGTGAAGTTCTGTGGCTTGAGGGCGAAGAAGGTGAAGGGCAAAGAGGTGCTGGCTTTTTGCCTGGTCTCCATCCCGTTGAAGTTGAAGTCACCCTTGAAGAACTGGTGGAGATGTTGGGCGAGGAGTTAGAATTGCCGCGACTTGAACCTAAAAGTTTCGGGCAAATGCAATCGGAGAAGCCACGCTACAAAAGTATCCGACGAGTTGGACCAGAAGCCCTTCGCCACTTCAAACGCACTTTCAAGCAAGCGTTAAAACGCCAACTTTTAAGCGGCACTTACGACCCGAACGACCCAGTTATCATCCCCATCCACGACGACATCCGTTACCGCAGTTTTGAATATGAGCCACAACCTGAAAGCAAGGCGGTCATCTTCTTCATGATGGATGTCTCGGGAAGCATGGGCGATGAGCAGAAAGAAATCGTTCGCATAGCGGCGTTCTGGATTGACCAATGGGTGCGAAGGCACTATCGTGGAGTTGAGCGCCGATACATCGTCCACGACGCCGCTGCCCGCGAAGTCCCAGAGGATTTGTTCTATCGGCTGCGTGAAAGCGGTGGGACGAAAATCTCTTCCGCTTACAAACTTTGCGCCAAGTTGATTGAAGAGCACTATTCGCCAACCGAGTGGAACATTTACGCTTTCCACTTCAGTGACGGTGACAATTGGGAAGAGGACGACGCCGACGCTTTTGAAGTCCTCGGTGAAAAGTTGCTGCCGCAAGTCAACCTGTTCGGATACGGGCAAGTTTACAGTCACTGGGGCAGCGGTCGTTTCCTTTACGACCTTGCCGACGAATTTGAAGGCGAGTTTGACAATTTGAGGCTGACGGAAATCCGAAACAAGGACGAAATTTTGGACGCCATCCGTGACCTGCTGGGCAAGCATTCCGAAGACCGACCGAACTTCCGCCAACGCCCACGCCGACATCGTGCGTGAAA
>JGI24721J26819_10003863_pt1 | contig 15846 bp, 7 predicted proteins | sample YelNatPaOPGAMG01_FD_26819 | JGI IMG/M metagenome (IMG submission 26819)
GCGGCGTAGCGGCGGACGTCTTCGGTGATCTTCATGGCGCAGAATTGCGGGCCGCACATCGAGCAGAAATGCGCCAGCTTGGCAGCCTGGGCAGGCAGTGTTTCGTCGTGGAACTCGCGCGCCCGCTCCGGATCCAGGCTGAGGTTGAACTGGTCTTGCCAGCGGAACTCGAATCGGGCCTTGGAAAGCGCGTTGTCGCGGTATTGGGCCCCGGGATGGCCTTTGGCTAGGTCGGCGGCGTGGGCGGCGATTTTGTAGGCGATGACGCCGGCCCGGACATCGTCCTTGTTGGGCAGGCCGAGGTGTTCCTTGGGGGTGACGTAGCAGATCATGGCCGCGCCATACCAGGCGATCATGGCTGCGCCGATGGCGCTGGTGATGTGGTCGTAGCCGGGGGCGATGTCGGTGACCAGCGGGCCCAGGGTATAGAACGGGGCTTCGCCGCACCATTCGAGTTGTTTGTGCATGTTCTCCTCGATCAGGTGCATGGGGATGTGGCCCGGGCCTTCGTTCATGACCTGGACGCCGTGCGCCCAGGCGCGCCGGGTTAGTTCGCCCTGCACCTGCAGTTCGGCAAACTGGGCCTCGTCGTTGGCGTCAGCGATCGAGCCCGGGCGCAGGCCGTCGCCGATCGAGATGGCGATGTCGTAGGCGGCGCAGATCTCGCACAGTTCGTCCCAGTGGGTGTAGAGGAAGTTTTCCTGGTGATGCGCTAGGCACCATTTGGCCATGATGCTGCCCCCACGGCTGACAATGCCGGTCATGCGGCGTGCGGTCANCGGGATGAAGCGCAGCAACACCCCAGCATGCACGGTGATGTAATCCACGCCTTGCTCAGCCTGTTCGATGAGTGTGTCGCGGTAAATTTCCCAGGTCAGCTCCTCGGGTTTGCCCCCCACCTTTTCCACAGCCTCGTAGATCGGCACGGTGCCGATGGGCACGGGTGAATTGCGCAAAATCCACTCGCGGGTTTCGTGGATGTTCGGGCCGGTGGACAGGTCCATGACCGTGTCGGCTCCCCACTGGATGGCCCAGCGCATCTTCTCGACCTCTTCGTCGATGTTGGAGGCCAGCGCGCTGTTGCCGATGTTGGCGTTGATTTTGACCAGGAAATTCCGGCCGATGATCATCGGCTCGGCCTCAGGATGGTTGATATTGGCCGGAATGAGAGCACGACCGGCGGCGATTTCTTGCCGCACAAATTCGGGTGTGATCTCGGGCGGGATGCGCTGGGGGAACCTGCGGAAGACCGATGGGGCGAGATTGGAGACTTGCGCCGAACCCGCGTGCTGTTTGAGCAGATCATCGCGGACACGGTCCTGACTCAGATCCGCCACCCGAATCTCGGCCTGAGCCACAGCACGCATGTTTTCGCGGATGGCAACAAACTCCATCTCAGGGGTGATGATGCCTTGGCGGGCGTACCACAGTTGGGTGACCGGATGCCCTGCGCTGGCTCGAAGCGGCTTGCGGCGCGGGGCAGGCAAGCCTTCCAGCCGATGAGGGGCCGACTCGCTCCGGTTCGCCTGCGGCGGTGAGGGCTGCTGGGCTGAGCTTGGGCTGGAGNCAGCGGACTTGACCGGTCGGCCTTCGTATTCCTGCACGTCCCCTCGGCGNAGAATCCAATCCCGCCGCAGCGGCGGTAACCCGCGGGTGATATCCCCATGAAACTGGGGATCGCCCCAGGGCCCGGTAGTGTCGTAGAGCCGGACCGGCTCATTGACTTCCAGGCTGCCATCAGCGCCGGCGCTGGGGCTCAGGGCAACCTCGCGCATGGGCACGCGCAGCTCCGGGTAAATCCGCCCCGGCACATAAACTCGCCTGGATTGGGCNNGCACCGTGNAGCCCGGCGACTGGACNGACTCTTTGACAGCAATCATAGGTGTCAGNTCGACATGCCCGGGAACAGCCAGGAAGGGCCAACACAGCGGCGTTTTCCCTTCGCCGGCATTACCCGGATCAGGTTCAACGGGTCGGCGGCGCTTACGCAGCCGCCCTCTCAGCCTACGCCGCTCCGTCTTGCGGAGCGGTCGGTCAGCTCCCCGAACAGCTTCAGCTTGGCACGAAACCCGCCCCTGTCAAGCAGTGCATGTCCAGCGTGAGCGGGCCGGGCGCGTGTCAGGTATTGGGGATGGTATGCCTGACATACGGCAGGGTTCCCAAAGCCGCTCGCGCCGTGGAGGATTTATCGGCGCGGCCGCTGCGGATAAGGGCTGGCCATTACTCCACAGGGCAAGTATCACGCGCTTCCAGCCGGCAGGCGAACGCAAGGGTAGCTGCCGACGTGAGTCGGCGGAAGGCAAGAGAATGAGACGCGCTCCTTTTAGACGCCCAAGCGGAGCCCCGCCGCGGGCGCGTGGCCTTCGAAGTCCACGGGCCGGCTGTAGCGGCGAATGGCATTCTGCTGGATCGCCGACTGGCAGTGGGCGGACCGTTCGTTGGTTCGGTCAGCTTGCACATTACCGATCCGCGGCCGCCTCGCTGGCGCCCGCTCGCTCGGCCCTGCCGGCCTTGCCTTCGCAGCGCTACGGCGATCCCTTTGGGTGCTCCCCAAATGGCTGAAGTCGGCAGACTGCCATCTGCGCTACCGGCGTTCGGGCCGGCTGGCCAGGGCCGCGGCTTTGGGCCATCAACTTCTCACCCTCTGCCTCTGTTCGGTCGGTGGAGCAGAGGCAGGCCAAGCCGCGGCTGCTTGCACGCATGGGAGGCAGGGCTCGGATTCGAAGCTCGAGAAGTAGCCTTGGCGGGCCGCCGAAGGCGACCGGCCGACGGCTGGTGCTGCGTGTGGCTATTGTGCCCGCAGATCAAATGGGCCGCGGCTGGGCGGCCGGTGGCCGACGCGGAAGTCGGGCNCGGCACACCAACATCGTGGGCCCGGGGCAGGCCAGTGCATGCTGCCGGAACATGCTTGGTCTGTTGCCTCCGGTGGCGTGGGCGTTTCCTGTTTTGGTCTGCTGTGCCTTCGAATCTGATAGCTCATCATTCGTGGTTGAGACTTGGTGCTTTGGGTTTAGGGCCGTGAGCCGGTGGTGCTATCGGGGGCATCTTCCCGGACTTGTAGCTCCAGCGGCTCGGAGACAGATGAGGCTCACAGCGCAGGCCTTAGTCTGCACGGATTGGCCGGCCGAGTTCAGACGTCCTACGGAACGGTTAGAGCCGGCAGCACAGGGGGCCTTTGGCTGATCCCCAACGTGGCCAAGCGGCGCAGGGTATCACTTACAAAAAAGTTGTGTGGGCCGTTGGCTGGCGCCAATCTGTTTGCCATGACACTAGCTCAAGCCAAGGCGCGCCACGCCAAATTGGTCGAGGAGATCCGCCGACACGATTACGCCTACTACGTGCAAGCGCGGCCCCTGATTTCGGACCAAGAATATGACCGGCTGTATCGGGAGCTGGTGGATTTGGAGAAGCAGTTCCCTGAGCTGGTCACACCCGATTCGCCTACCCAACGGGTGGGCGGCCAACCGCTGAGCGAGTTTAAGCCGTCCCCCCACCTCGCCCCGATGCTGAGCCTGGACAACACTTACTCGCAGGCTGAACTGCGTGATTTTGTGGAGCGGGTGCAACGACTCTTGCCGGGGGAACGGCTAGATTGGGTGGTCGAGCCCAAGGTGGATGGGGTGGCCATCAACCTGCGGTATCAAGACGGCCTGTTAGCGGTGGGGGCCACTCGGGGCGATGGCACCACCGGCGATGATATCACCGCCAACCTCAAAACCATCCGCAGTCTGCCATTGCGGCTGCGTCCAGTACGGGATTTGCCGCGGTTGCTGGAGGTGCGGGGTGAGGTGTACATGACGCGTGAAGGGTTTGCCCAGCTCAACGCCGAGCGCGCCGCTGCCGGTGAAGAGTTGTTTGCCAACCCGCGCAACGCGGCGGCGGGCTCACTAAAGCAATTGGACCCGCGCATTGTGGCCAAACGCCGGCTGGACGTGGTGCTCTATGGTCTGGGCCACGCCGAGGGCGGTCGAGTGCCTCAAACCCAGGTGGAGCTGCTGGAGTGGCTCACGACACTGGGCTTCAAGACACCGCAAAAGACTTGGCACTGCCGCAGTTTCGATGAGCTGGTGGCAGCCATCGAAGAATTGGATCGTGTGCGGCACCAGTTCCCTTACGAGACAGATGGCGCAGTCATCAAGCTCAACTCGATTCCGCTGCGTGAGCGGGTGGGCACCACAGCCAAAGCCCCACGCTGGGGCATCGCCTACAAATACGCGCCCGAGCAAGCCCAAACCCGGCTAAAGGCCATCACCGTGCAGGTGGGCCGCACCGGAGCATTGACGCCGGTGGCTGAGCTGGAGCCGGTACTGCTGGCCGGCACCACCGTCAAACGCGCCACCCTCCATAACGAGGACCAAATCAAACGCCTGGACGCGCGCGTGGGCGACCTAGTCGTGATCCAAAAAGCCGGTGAGATCATCCCCGAAGTGGTCCGGGTGCTGACCGATAAACGGACGGGCGCCGAAAAACCCTTCCGGTTCCCTCGCGAATGTCCAGAGTGCGGGACTAAAGTGATCAAGGCCTCCGCTGAAGGTGAAGCGGCCATATGGCGGTGCCCCAATCCGGACTGTCCGGCCCAAATTCGAGGTCGGCTGGAGCACTGGTGTTCCCGGGGTGCCATGGACATCGAAGGTGGGGGCGAGGTGCTGGTCGAACAATTGGTGCGGACCGGTTTGTGCCGGGACGTGGCGGACTTCTACCGGCTGACTGTGGATGATTTGGTCAAGCTGGAACGCATGGGGCCCAAGTCAGCCCAGAACTTCGTCCAGGCGGTCCAAGCCAGCAAACAGCGCGACATGTGGCGGGTGCTGTTTGGCTTAGGGATTTTGCATGTGGGTTCCAGCGTGGCTAAATCCTTGGGCCGTGCCTTCCCCACACTGGATGCGGTGTTGGAGGCTGATGAAGCGGCGTTGGCCCAGGTGGAAGACGTCGGCCAGGTCATCGCGCAAAGCATCGTCCAGTGGCGGAATGAGCCGCGCAATCGGCGCTTAATCGAACGACTGCGCCAAGCCGGCATCAACTTCCAGTCCAGTCTCTACCAGCCCAAAGCAGCTGCTGGCCCACTCAGCGGCAAGACGTTCGTGCTGACGGGTACGCTGCCACACCTGACCCGCGAGGAAGCTACCGCCCGGATCGAAGCCCTGGGCGGCAAGGTCAGCAGCAGTGTCAGTCGCAAGACCGATTACGTGATCGTGGGGGCAGACCCCGGGTCCAAGCTGGACAAAGCCCGCGCCCTGAACATCCCGTTGCTGGACGAGGCGCAGTTTCTGGAGCTGTGCAGACAGGCTGAGCGCGGCTAAACCGCGAAACCGCGTCTTGCGTTTTGCTCAGCAGGGTCATTGGCGGGTGGCAGACTCGGGCCCCGCGTTTGGGCTGATGTGATGCGAGCTTGATGGAGTAGCAGGTCACGCTACGACGCGCAGGGGCTTCCTGCGGATGCCGGCGTCCGTGCAAGGCCTAGGAACACTCAACGTCCCACCCACAGTCCGATTGGCGCACTTAGCGCTGCTGCCCCAGCAAGGGTTGGCCAGCGGCCTCTGCTCACGCTACGCTCAGGTCCCAGGCGCAGGCCGACGCTAGCGGTTGGAAATCGGTAGATTCGGTTCCCGGCTCTGATGACTGGTGGCTCAAGCAAGTGGGCAGGCTAGGCGCGCGCTTCGAGTCGGAAAACAGTTAAATGGTGCGCATAGCAGGACTTGAACCTGCACGGGTTTCCCCACTACCACCTCAAAGTAGCGCGTCTGCCAATTCCGCCATATGCGCACCCGTCAGTCCAAAATAAAGCAAACCTTGGGCCGAAATGCAACACCCAAAAATGGCCGGTCTGGTGGCCGCCCCAGTCTGTGGCCACACCCCACCGTTGGCCCGTCGGTTACCCGGTCGGCCCCCTGGCCAGCGCCTCTGGAGGATCAACGTCCTCGCTACCGGTCAGGGGTGCCGGAAGGTAATCCGGGCTTTGTTCAGGTCGTACGGGGTGATCTCGACGTTGACGCGATCGCCCACGCCAATGCGGATGAAGTTCTTGCGCATCTTGCCCGAGATATGCGCCAGCACTTCATGGCCATTGGCCAGGGCGACCCGGAACATCGTCCCCGGCAGCACCTGAGTTACCGTACCTTCAAGTTCAATGGGCTCTTCTTTGGCCACGCAACCGTTCGGCTTACTACAGTCTGGCCCGATTGGCCAAGCGCCACACACGCCGGCCCGGACGTTTAACTAAACACCCAACAAATTGCAAAGACCACCAGCCGAATGGCAAGCCTAAACAGGCGCATCTCATTGTACCGTGCTTTGCCAATTCTGGTCTGCGGCTGCAGGGTCACCAGGGACACTGTAGCCACCGCAAAGGCGGTGCACCTGACGGGCCAATCCGCCACCTGACCTCGGCGGCTGCGGCGTTTCTGGGTTGGTCGCTAGACTCGGCCTCCTGACGGCGGCGACTACCTTGGCCTGCCCGCTGGAAGCCGGTGATTGGCTCGCTAGGTCCCGCGCGCTCCGAGCTGTGGGCTTTGCTCTCGCTGCGCTCCAGCAATGCCTTGCGCCGCTTTCCAGTTAGCGCAAGTCAGCAAGGTCGGGTAAACCCGGGCTACGCTGGGTATATCGAGCCGCAACAAACTGGGATGCACCCCTGTGCCAGGAATCATTCAACTCAGGCTGACAAAGAGCGGTAGGCGTGGACAGAACCAAGAAAAAAACTGAACACCTTTCGTGCGGTGTGCTCTTTGCTCTCCATACCGACGCCTTTGCGTCTGCCCAATGCCTCGGCACAACAGGTGCTCAAGCACCTGCAGGTGCGCCTTGATCACCGGGCAGCACCGACCCCGGTGCAAAGGGCTACTCTGTGCCCGGCATCATCTGAAGAACGCTGCCTTGGTGGGCGAGCACCTCCGGTTGTGGCCGAATAGCAGGGCAGTGGGCTAGCGTTGTTGGGCTGGAGTGGCGCGGCCCGCTCCGCTCCCAAGCGCTTCGTGAATCATTCCTGCTGGTACGGTGTAGGCTGAGAAAAGGCCTTGGCTAGGGGCTGGGGGTTGGTTAGGCTTGTGTAGGTTTTATGGTCCGCAAATTTATTGGGCCGGTGCTGGTGGGGCTACTGATGGCCTCGGCGGTGTTCAACCTGTGGGCCTCGGTGCGCTACTACTTTACGGTGCGGAAGATATACGAGCTGCAGGCTTGGGCCTCACACATTAACCAGACTTTAGCTGCTGCTCAGGTCTTGGGTAGCGAAGCGGTCAAATACAGTGAACAGAATCAGTCCATCGACCCGATTTTGCAGCAGTTTGGGTTTAAGGCTAATCCCAGCCCGGCTGGGTCCACTTCGGCTCCGTCTGCTACCTTGCCACGTTGAGTTGTGAACGAATCCCAATCGTCTAGCCCGTCTCAATTTTCGGACGCCACCCGCAGCGGCCAGCCTGCGACGCAGCAGTTGCAGGACTTTGTAGGCGAGCAATTGCCGACGTTGGCGGAGCTAATCGGTCAATTGCAGCGGGAGGTGCGAACTCAGCGCGCTTTGGTGGTTGGAATGCTGCTGGGGCTGGTGGTGCTCAGTGCCAGTGTCAACATCATGACTGCCAAGCAAATGCGCATGGCTCGGGAGCAACTGAACGCTCTGCGCCCTCAGGTGCTGCGCATGTATGGCGATTTCCGGCAGCAACGTGAGCCGGCACTGAGGTCGTTTGTGGGCCAGCTTGAAGCTTTTGCCGAGACCAACCGCAATTTCGCGTCGGTGCTGGACCGGTTCCGCCCGGTGCTGCCCAATTACTTTACTGGCGTGTCGGTGCCAAGGCCGGTGTTGGCGCCGATGCAGCCGGGCAGTCCGGCTTCAGCTCCCGTCACCAACTCCAAGCCTGCGATTGCGCCGTAACCGAATCGATTACGGCGCAGCGGGTTAACGGCTGATGGCTTGGACGTGGATTCAAATCCGCCCGCGAGAGAATGAGCTTTGGTGGCGTCGAATTGTCCCAGTGGACAAAGCGTCTGGCTTAGCACAAGCTTAGGCTCGATGTCTGGTAGGAGTATGACAGTTGCATCTCTTGGACCACGGCTGGAGGAGCTGGCGGGGCGTTGGCCTTGGCCGGCGACGTTGTTTCTGCGGGAGCGGGTGTTGGTGACCGAAGGACCGATTCACGCAGCGCAGCGGCAGGCATTTTTGGATCATTTGAATCGGGTCCGCCGGGCCCAAGGCCAGCCGCCGCTGAGCCCGGAACAGGAGCAAGAGCAGTTGGCTGAGTCGGTGGATTTGTTTTTGGATCGGGACCAGATCCTGATCCGGCCCGACCCGAGTCATATGCACTTGGCGTTCGAGGCGGACGAACTGCTGCAAAACCTGATGTCCAAACGCCGGATCAAGTTCCTGCATGCGGTCAATCCAGTGGTCCGCCAGGCCATCCGCCAACGGGGCGAGTATTGGCGCATCAGCCCCTTGCCGCGTTCGCGCGAGGAGATGCAGACGTTGATCCGCCAGTCCAAGGCCGCCATCCGTGAGCAGCCGATCTACTATTACAGCCGCGCCACAGGCACGCGGTATTTGACCCTGATGGAGTTTTGCCGGTTAGAGAGCCTCGATGCCGAGGCGTTGGCGCGGCAGTTGCACGAGATTGCTATCCACGCCGTCACACGCAATCGGTTGGGTAACCCTGAGGTGGATTTTTTTGCTGCGGACCCGTTGCGGTTCAGTGCGCGGGACTTTGCCGGGGTGCAGTTTTTGGCGCTGCCGGAGGACCAGCTCCGGGCCCGGTATCGCGAGTTGCGCGAGCGGTTCGCGCAGGCGGTGCCGCTGGATCTGCATGAAGACGACCCGAGCCACGAGGCTTGGTGTAACCGGATGGTCTCAGTCCTAGTCAACCAAGGCCAGGAAACCGTCACCGAGGAACTGCTGCGGGGTCTGAGTCCGGAGTTCTACATGCAGATCATCTGGATGCCTGGGGGGCGGTTTGAGGAAGGTGAGTTTTTGCCCGACTCGATTTTCGAGGAAGCGCGCGAGCACCCCGACGACGAGGAGCTTCAGCGACTGTGCGATCCGAAAATACGGGGTTTCATCTTCAATTTCATCCGTCAGTTTGGGGACCTGGAATATGTGAATGTAGGTCGGGTAGCCCATTCGCTTTCGGTCACGCGGCCCCAACAGCAAGGCCGGCGGGAGGTGTATATTGCTGAGATGAAACCGCGTGAGGCGCCCGGGCCGGTGGTGCGGGTGTTGCGCTTGCTCAAATGGGGCATCCGGGAACATCTGGACGAGGGCCGTAGCTTGCTGGAGGCCATGCTGCGCAACGAGGAGTATATCGACTACGTAGCCGACCGACGTTTGGGTTGTCGGCAGTTGGGGATGAACCTGCCGCCGCGCATCATTTTGCAGCGTGTGCCGGAGGTGTATAACGGCTCGAACCCGGAGGTCCGCGGCCACATCATTCACGCTGCCTATTCCGAACGGGATTACATCCCGGGGATCGCCACCGACAAATTGCCCAAGCGCAAGTATCTTCAACCCGGCTATGCGGTGCGCCTGGCTCGGCTGCTGGGGCGCGCGGCGGCTTCCAATCTCATCGTCGGCCGGTTCTATCAGGACAGCCAAAAGGTCATCTTCGACGATGGCGACGAAGTGATCATCGAGGATGAAGATGGTTTACCGAAGGATTTGGTGGTGGGGGACCACAGCGGCGCCTTTGGCGAATACACCCAACCGTTGGTCAACTTCGCCGCGGCCTACGCCGAGCCGGTGAATCGCCGCGTGCCGTTCCTGCCTAATCCCCACGAGTTTGCCGAGGCGTATCTGGCCGCCTTCCGGGAACAATTCGAGCGCATCCAGAACGATTACAAGAAACGCCGCCGCGCTTTCGACAACCTGTTTAGCTACTGTCCTGTGGATGAGGCCGGCAGTTTCGCCTACCGCTGGGCCCAAGTGCTGCGTCGACTCGCTACCACCAACGTGGATGAACTGGTCGCGGCTATCCGGCAACACATCCCAGTGCTGGCCAAGCCGGCTGCTGCCGATGCCTCCGCCAGCTCGCAGCCCTCATCGGGTTCCTAGAAGGCCGGCGCTACTTGCAAGCCGGCACGGCGGAATCACGACCAGCGGCGGCAATTTCGGAGCGAACAGACTGGGCTACTTTGTAACCATGCGATACCCAATTGTGAGCTATGGTTTGGGCGTTGGCCTCGGGCTTTGCCCTTGCCTTGCCCTGGGCCAAACCCCTTTCCCCATCAACAACCTCACCGACACCACGGTGTATTCCGACACGGTCACTTTCAGCGTGCCGGTCCAGGCCGGTTACGCCTACGGCCTGTGGCTGAACGGCCTGCCGGTCCCGGCGGGGACCAACCTGACCGTCAACCGACCTGACTACTACGAGTTGCACGCCTGGCGCACCAACCTGGCCGCGCCCTTCGAGGTGACCAACCGGTTGGTGCGCTTCATTGTCGCGGCTTCGGAGCGGGGCAGCACCGAGTGGGGCTTGCCGCCGCAGACGCCCTGGCCGCTCATCCCGTCCTGCTCGAACGAGTTCGTCGGCGCCCGGCTGCGGCTGATGGTGCCGCGGGAGTTTCCCACCGGGCACGAGATTCCGGTGGTGGCCTGGGTGGTGAACGAACAGGGCCACGCCGTGCGGGCCAACGGCTGGCTGGCCGCCCAGGGCCATCCGGCCATCCAGATCAAACGTGGCGTTGGCTCGGGCTTCCTGGCGGCAACGCACCCGGCTGGGCCGTTGGTTTACGCGCCGAGCCTGCCGGGCTTGTCCACCAACGTCACCATTCAGTTGCAAGCCAGCCCGAGCTGGACGCCAGTGGGCGGCCTGCTTGCCGGGGCCGTCGCTTGGCCGGAAAATGCGCGGATTCACGTGACCAATCACCTCCTGATCGGCGCCGGGGCCACCCTCACCATCGGCGCGGGCAGCATCGTGCGGCTGAATGCAGGCGTTAACATCACCAACGACGGTTCGATCATCATCGCCGGCACGGTGGACCGGCCGGTGGTGTTCATGCCCAACCAGCGCTCGCAGCCCTGGGGCGGCTTTTTCGTGCGGTCCAGCGCGGCGGTTGTCGATGCCACTGGCGCCATCTTCACTGGCAGCGGCGCAAACCCCACCGGTGGCGCTGGCCATCGCAGGGAGCAGTGCCTGTTCATGTGCACCAATTCGCCACGGGTGACGCTGACCGACTGCGCGGCCATCGCTCTGGCCGGCCAGCTTGGCCACGCCTACAACGGCGGCCGCTTCACCTTCACCCGGTTCCTGCTGCAGGGCTGCACCACCGGGGGCGAATACACCGGTGCCCAGTTCACCGTCACCGACAGCGCGTTCATTGATTGCTACGTGGCAGAGCCTTTTGACCGGTTCAACGACGGGGACGAAGACGCGCTTTACCTGGTGGACGCGCCGCTCGGCCCGCACACCTTCACCAACACCCTCTTTGGCTGGACCAAGGACGACGGGGTGGACTCCGGCGGCAGCGGGTACGGGCCGTTGCGCTACCAGACCTGCTGGTTCGAGGGCATTTATCACGAGGGCAATTCGCTCTCCGGCTACAAGGATACCCGCGCCTGGGACACGGTCTATCTGGACTGCGGCCAGGGCATCGAAGACGGCTACAACGCGCCCACCGGCCGGGTGGAACGTTGCCTGTTCGCCGCCTGCAAGGTCGGCGTGCGCCACGGCGACAACTACGAGAACATCGGCGCCTACGACGGCAACATCACCGTCACCAACTGCCTCTTCCTGCAGAACCACCACGACGTCTTCGGCTACAACTGGCGCAAGACCAACGGCGTGGTGGCCGGCTGGACCAATGCCGTCGGTCAGATGTTCGTGCAGAGCAACCTGCTCTTCGTGCCCGACACCAACTTCCCCCACAACCAGCTCTGGAACCCGGCAACCGACGCCGGACGGCTGGCGGCTTTCGGCGCGGTCGGGCACGTGGGTCTGGGCCTGGCGGTGTGGCCCGGGCGCACTTCGCTGGCGGATTTCGCGGACGGTGTTCCGGTTGGCTTGAGCATGTTTTGCACGAACGAGGTGACCGTGGACTACACGGTCGAAGCCAGTGACGGCCAGCGGCTGGGCGGCACGCTCCGGTTCGCGCCCGGGGAAACCCGGCAGTTCATCCCGCCGCCCCCGTCGTTTACCGGCGTGCTGCGGGTTGCCTTGAGCAATCCCCGCCACGCCGACCTGACCGGCCAGGCCGAGCTTTGGTTGCAAAACCTGCCGCCAGTGGTGTTCACCAACGTGGTCTTGGTCGCCTCCAACTCGCTGTGGCGTTACCTGGACGACGGCTCCGACCAGGGCACTGCCTGGCGCGCGCCGGACTTCGACGACCGGGGCTGGTCCAACGGCCTGGCGCAACTGGGCTTCGGCGACAGCCCGCGCGACGAGGCCACGCTCATCCGCCGCGTCGGCCCGGCCGGCACGACCAACATCACCTTCTACTTTCGCCAGGCGTTTACCGTGGCCGATCCCACCCTGTTCAGCACGCTGCGGCTCTGGCTGCTGCGCGACGATGCGGGCGTGGTTTACCTCAACGGCACCGAGCTGTTCCGCAGCCCGAACCTGCCCGCCGCGCCCACACCGATTCTCTACAATACCTTCGCCACCGCCACCGGCGAGAACACCGTGGATCAAGCCACAGTGCCGGCCACCGCTTTGGTGGCGGGCCGGAACGTGATCGCCGTGGAAATCCATCAGCAGTCACTGACCAGTTCGGACGTGAGCTTCGACTTCCAGTTGCAAGGCGTGGTCACGCCCCGGCCGAGGTTGCAATGGTGGCGCCGGGAGCGCGAGCTGGTGCTGTATTGGGCCGACCCGGCCTACAGCCTGTGGGAGGCGCCCGACCTGGCCGGCCCGTGGCAGCAGAAGGCCGGTTCCAGCCCGGCGGCGGTGCCGCTGGAAGGAACCCGCTTCTACCGGCTCCGGCGGTAAGGCCGATCCGTCTGAGCGATCCTACCCGAGCAGCTTCAATCAGGCTTAGGGCAGGGTGTGGGGCCGCTGCAATAAATTGCCCAAGCGTTGTCAGTCAGGGAGGAATCTGGCCGCGCCGGTCCAAGCATCCACGGTGATCCCGCCTGCGCCTCGTATCCGCGTCATCAAAGTGGGCCGAGGGCGATCCCACTCATCTCCGCCCTGCTGGTTGGTTCCGTACGGTGGCGCGCGCACGCAGGGCGCATGCGGAATCCAGGGTGAACCACAATGCACCCCGAGGTAAGCGGACCGGCAGAAGCGCGCGGGTGTAGTCCGTTGGCTGTCGCAAGGCCGTACCTCTGGTCCAAGCTCGGAAAGCTAACCAATCAGCCATCAACTGCGGACCTGGCTTGGAACGACCGTTTCGGCGGTTGTCTTGCAGGGCCGCAGGTCGGCTGGCACCGCTGCGTGGTGTTGAGGTTTGGGCGTTCAGTTTCCGGCGCCCAGGACTCCCGTAGCGCACGTGTCAGCGCCCAAGAACTCTGGTAGCGTGCGTATTCCTGAGGTTTACGGTTGCAACTCGGTCTCCTAGCATGGGGCGGATGCCCGGATGTCATATGGTCAGACGAGGTGGCGCGCAGGCCTATGCACGGCTAACGCCAGCTCAATCGGTGGACCGGCTTCAGCCATCGCACCGGCCCGCCCGGCTGAGCAGTTGCCTAGGCTGGTGTGCGGTGTGGGTCGGCGCGATCGTAGGCTGCGCGGTCAGTTTCGCCGCAGTGGCCGCGGAGCCCGGGTACGCGGCTGGCCTGCGGGCTGCGCAGCAAGCACTGGAGGCTGGCCGAGTCAATGAGGCGTTGCGCCTGCTGAAGGCCTACCGACCGGCTGGAAACAAACCTAACAATCCGCCATTCGAGTGGCGCCACCTCTGGTACCAAGCTCACCGACAGGCCGCCTCTAATTCTGCAAACCCAGCTCAACACCGGGACGTGCTGGCCAGCTTACCGCCCGATCCGGTGGCCTCGCGGCTGTTCATTTTGCCTTGGGAACGGAAGCTGGTCAGCACGGGGACTAACCTAATGGTGGCGCTGTTTAACTTGGACACGCTGGAGCTCGTCGAGGAAATCATCGCCACACGGCGGCCGTTGGATCTGCGGCCTGACGGTTATCGGCTACTGACTGACGGGGAGGGTGGCCTGCAAATATGGGACAGCCGCGCCCGCGCCTTGGCACCCATGTGGCTGGCGGCGCCTACGGGCGACTGGTCTGCAGCCGCGTTCCTGCCCACCGACTGGATTGCCGCTTTGCCCAGCCCAGCTGGAGCGATCTTGTTGATGGACGTGGCCACTGTCGGCCCTGACAAGCTCGTCGGCCAGTTCCAAGCGCACCCCAGGCCGATCGGTGCGCTGGCCTTTTCGCCTGACGGAACGTGGTTAGCTTCCGGTGGCGCTGATGGCTTGATCAAAGTGTGGCACTGGCAAAAGCAACGCGCCCTGGCCACCTTGCGCGGCCATCAAGGTCGTGTGACCGTGTTGCGTTTCTCACCCGATAGTAAACTGCTGGCCTCCGGTAGCGCCGATGGGACTGTGCGGTTGTGGNATGTGGCCCGGCAAGCAGCGCGGGCTACCCTCCAGGGTCATTCCGGGCCAATCCACGCTGTGGCCTTCACGCCCGATGGCTACACCTTGGCCACAGCCAGCGCTGAGCCGGTGGTGCGGCTGTGGACTGTCAGCGACGGTCAACTGGTGGCCGAACTGCAGTGCCCTGAAGCTGGTGCGCAAGGGGTAGCCGGCCTGGTGTTTGCGTCTGACGGGTCAGTCTTGGCAGCCCGCGCGGTAACGGGCTCGATCCGGCTTTGGCGCGCGCCCAAGCCCGAGACGATCGTGGCTGCCGACAAACCGTCAGGACGCGGCCAGTAAAGGCGGCGGCAAAGTGAGCTGAATCGGATTCAGTTGGAAGAGCTGGACCTGATTTGACCTCTGGATTTCATATGCACAGCGTCGAGCAAGGAGCGTCCAGATGGCAGCAGGTGCAGCCGTGGTGGCGCGCTCGGAGCGTAGCTGCAGCGGCACCGGATAGGGGACTTGCTTTGTGCAGCCGGGTCCGAGGCACTCTCAAGACTGCGGACATCTCGGTGGCTGTGGAGCACTTGACCCCATGCAGTTGGACAGGGCGGCTAGGGTCTGTAGCCCGCCCGATGCATATCCACCGACATGAACCATTCAGCACCCACCGTTGATAGCCCAGCGACGTTCCAGTTGCTGCGCAGCGGCGACGAGTATTTCGGTGCGTTACTGGCTGCCATCGAGGCGGCGCGCCGTTCGGTGCGGCTGGAAACGTATATTTTCGCGCCGAGCAGTGTCGGCGAACGGGTGCGCGAAGCCTTGGTCGCAGCCGCCCAGCGCGGTGCCGTCGTGCGTGTTTTGGTGGATGCACTGGGCTCNCGGGCGTTGTCCGAAGATTTTTGGGCGCCGCTGCACCAGGCGGGTGGGCAGTTCAAATGGTTCAACCCGTTGGCTCTGGGGCGCCTGGCCTATCGGGATCATCGCAAACTGTTGGTCTGCGACGAAGCCGTCGGGTTGATTGGCGGATTCAACATCGCCCCTGAATATGAAGGGGACGGCGTGAGTCGGGGTTGGCGCGACGTGGGCCTGAGGTTGACCGGGCCGCCGGCAGCCGAGTTGGCCCAGGAGTTTGATGTCCAATTTGCCCGCGCTGATTTCAAGCACAAGCGACTCCAGCGGCTTCGCCCGGCCCGGCACGCGCTGACCGGGGCGGACAATTGGAAACTGCTGCTCAGCGGGCCAGGTCGGCGCCATGGCGAGATCAAACGCACGTTGACTCAGGACCTGCGCGCTGCCCAATCGGTGCAGATTGTGGCGGCTTACTTTCTGCCCACATGGCGGCTTCGACGCCAACTGCTTGCGGTGGCGCGGCGGGGTGGCCGGGTGCAACTGATCTTGGCCGG
>JGI24721J26819_10003864_pt1 | contig 15845 bp, 22 predicted proteins | sample YelNatPaOPGAMG01_FD_26819 | JGI IMG/M metagenome (IMG submission 26819)
GACCCGTTCTTCAGCCAATCCTTTATATCGCCAATGGTTGATTGAGGGGGCAAAAGAAGATTTTGAGGATTGGGTAAAGAAAAGATATTAAAAAAACCCCTTAAAATCGTTGCTCTTTTAAGAGTTTTTGAGACTTTAAGTAAATTTATACCCAAAAACCAAAAAAGCCTCTAAAAACGGCTAAAAACAGCCAAAAACAACTATTTGGTTAAAAAATACGGAGAAAAAAATGGATACCATAGAAATTGAGCAAGAGGAATGGTACAAGGCCTTAGTTGAGGATTGTAAGGCGATAATCACTGAACGGGTTTATAATTCAAGGATGGAACTGATTGTCGGCTATGCAGAGGTTGGTCAAAGGATTTACAACGACCCCAATTACCAGAAGTATGGCAAAGGCAACCAAGAGTTCCTTAGAAGATTATTCACTAGGATAGGGTTAAGTATGTATACCGGATATAACTGCCTCAAGTTCTATGAGAAGTTTTTAAAGGACAAAGTTGTTTCAGATATATCTGAAACAATACTTGATGTGCTTCCAGAAGGGAAAAACATCTCTTGGACAAAACTGGTCACGAAATACCTGCCAGACCGGAAGCAAGAAGAATGCCAGCACGAGCCTTTGGTTATCTGTAAAAAGTGCAGAAAAACACTAGATGATTTTGAAGTTCGAAGAAAAACAGAAGAGTAGGAAGGTGTTTATGAGACTATATAAAAATTATGAATAACTAAAAGGTATTGACAAAAATTTTTGAATACTATATAATATAATTAAGAACATTAAAAAATAAAGAAAGCCTTATGGAATAGAATGTTGTGGTGCTCAATTCAAAAGGAGAGTCAGCCAAACAATTCTTTCTATAAAGGCTTTATCAATCTTCTGGGGTCTGGGAAGATATTTCCCGACCCCGGAGGATTTAAGAAAGGAGGTTAGATGTATCTAATCAAACTAAACCCCGAGATTATGGATGGTCTTTATCACCTCAGGGAACAAAGAAAAGCCAGTGGAGATAGGAAGGCAACAATTGCGGGAATAGTCAGAGAGGTTTTAGCCGATTATCTAAATTTTCAAAAAAGAGGGTCAAAATAAAATATTCATATTATTTAAACAACAGAAGGAGGCTAAAATGGCAGAAGAATACAAACAATATCTTTATGTAGATAAAAGCAATGGTAGGGACAAATGGACACTTGGAATTGCATCTTCAGACCTGTCAGAGGTTTTAAGAACAAAGAAAATTGATGAGAAAATGTTTAAAAGCGAGGTTAGGATTTATGAGTTTGACCGCCGGACAGGCAAGATTAAGGAATTATCAGTAGAGGAGGAATAGATGGAAGAGAAGTTGGAAGAAAAACTAAAGAAAGTTCCTAAACGCCGAGCTGGATTCTATTATCTGAAAGAGGTTAACAATGAGCCATTGGTTTCGGTTACGACAGTTCTGGGTGTTATCAGTGTTCCTGCTATGATTTACTGGGCGGCAAAGAGAATGTTCATAGTGCTTGCCGAGAACCCAGAGAAGCTTGCCAATATGGAATCAGCGATTGCCGATGCCATCTACAAGCCCAGAGACGAGGCCGGCGAGAAAGGCGGAAAGGCTCATGAGGTTATCGACCACGAAGAGAGGGGTATCATCTATGACAGAAAAACCCTTGCTCCAGGAGTGGTAAAGTGCTTAGAGGCAAGGGATAGATTCTTAGCCGACCATCCGCAACTAGAAACCGTTCTGTCAGAGGCGATAGGATTCAACAGAACCCTAAAATATGCCGGACAGGTTGATAGGATTATGAGAGACAAGAACACCGGAGAGTTATGGATGATTGACTGGAAGACTGGGAATATTTATCAAGAGGCAGGATTGCAGATGGTTGCCTATAAGAATTTTGAGATGATAGAAGATAGAAAACAGGGTAGTTTTATCAAGATGCCGGAAGTCAAAAGGCTGGTTGTTATTCAGTTAAAAAACGATGGAACATACACTACAATAGATTTTAGCAACGAGTCTCTGGATGTTTTTCTGGCCTGCAAGAAATTATGGGAATGGCAAAACAACTTAAACAATAAGTAGAAGTAGGAACAATGAAATTTAAAACAAAAGATGGCACAATTTTAGAGGGAGAACTAGTAGAAGAGTTAGAGCCTACTCCAAGTAAAAAGGTAGCAACGACTGGTTATGAGTTTATGGGGGATTGGGAAAACAAAGCAGAAGAAGTATTGATTACTGATAATCCAAAACAAAAGATATTTGTGAACAAGAAGTTTGCTTCTGGAAGCAAGTTTGGTGATTATTGTATTTTCATTAACTGCATTTTTGGTCCTGATTGTAAGTTTGGCTCTTGGTGTAAGTTTGATTCTTGTTATAAGTTTGGCTCTGGGTGTGAGTTTGGTTTTGGATGCAAGTTTGATTCTGAATGTAAATTTGGTAATGATTGTCAATTTAGTTCTTATTGTAGTTTTGGCTCTTGGTGTGAGTTTGGTTTTAGTTGTAGGTTCGGTCAACAATGCTTTTTTGGTGCTGGATGTGTATTTGACTCTTCCTGTAAGTTTGATTACGGTTGTTCATTTGGTTCCTCTTGTAATTTCGGTAATAGTTCTATTTTTGGAAATTTTTGTAGGTTTGGCTCAGATTATAAATTAGGTAGTGGATGTATAATAGGTCTACCCTACTGGGATGAAGATGGTAAACACAAAGAATAAGGAGAAACAATGAAATTCAAAACTAAAGACGGAACAATTTTAGAAGGTGAACCAGTAGTAGAGTTGACAATTTTGGATGGTGAACCAGTAGAAGAGTTGCAACCTACTCCAAGTGAAAAGGTAGCAACAGCTGATTATAAGTTGATGTGGAATTGGGAAGATGAAGCAGAGAAGGTTTTGATTACTGATAAACCAGAAAAGAAGGTATTCGTGAACAAGAAGTTTGCCTCCGGAAGCAGGTTTGGTAAAAACTGCATTTTCATTAATTGTATTTTTGGCTCTGATTGTGAGTTTGGTTTTAAGTGTGGGTTTAGTTCTAATTGTAAATTTGGTAGTGGATGTATATTTGGCGAAGCGTGTGATTTTGCTTCTTATTGTGAGTTTGGCGATAATTGTGAGTTTAACTCTTATTGCGAGTTTGGTTCTTATTGCCAGTTTGGTTCTGAGTGCAAGTTTAATTCTCATTGTGAGTTCAGTTCTGGATGTTGGTTTGGTAAAAATTGTAAAATAGCTAAACCTTACTGGGATGGAAAAGTAAACACGAAGAATAATTAAGGGGGAGAAAGGAGAAAAATGCCTTACATTGACGATTTAGCCTATGAACCTGAAGCCATCCCTAGCAACTTTATGAAGTTGCAGCCCGGAGAGAACAAGATAAGGATTGCCTCGCAGACATTCCATTTCAAAAAGCACGGCTTTAAGTCGGAGGGCAAGTATTCTTCCAAGATTTGCCAAGGAGAAAATTGCCCCTACTGCCAGCAAGGGAATGAGCCAAAGAACCGCTATGCCTGGATAGTGCTTGACAGAAAGGAGCAGAATCCAGAGAGAATGGTTAAGGTTTTAGAGGTGGGTTGGCAGATTTATGGACAATTACTTGCCTATGCCAAAGATGAGGATTATGGACCATTGACCGGGTATGACATCAAGATTAAGCGTACTGGCGAGGGACTTGAGACGGAATACAGCGTTGTCGCCTCTCCTAAGAAGTCAGAGATTACCGACGAGGAGAAGAAAGCAATAACAGAATCTAAGATTTACCTTGAAAAGTTGTTTGGCGGTGGTAGGTTCACGAAGGTTGAAGAACCAGATGAGTTATCAGTTGAAGAGGAGGTTCCATTCTAAAGAGTAAGAGGAAGGGAGGAGAGATGAAATTCTATAACATTCAACAGCTACAAAAGATGGGGAGTTTGCCATACCATTCCCGTTATGGAATCCTGAAGTTAATTCGGGAGGGATATCTTAAAGCGATAGTTAAGAAGGGAAAGGGGATTGGCACAACATATTTCATACCAGAGACCGCCATTTCGGAGTGCAATCGTTTGTTTTTTGCCGAATTATATCCAAAGAAAGAACCCAACAATGGCAAAGAGACAAAAAGCTCCTAAGATAGAATTGCTTATCTCGGTTGACGACAGCCACCCTTTAAACTATAGGAGTGCCGAGCTATTGGAGAGGTATGGTTTGGTTAAGAATGCGATTTTTTTCTTAGATACTGCAAGGTTGGATACTGGGCAGATGGATTACTTATTGGGTCGTGGGTTTGAGATAGGAAACCACACTGAGAACCATCGGATTCTTACTGAGATTTCCATCGACCAGGCCATAGATGAAATTCTTGCCCCAGAAAGAAAATTGTCTTTCAGGTGGTTCTGTTATCCGAGGGGTAGATACAATCAGGAGATTGTCAACATATTGAAATACTTGGGATATGAGAAGGCAAGAACAACGAGGGTATTCCAGATATGGATGCCGGAGAACCCATTGGAGAGCCATTCCACGGTTCATTGTTATCAAAGGAAAGAATATGACAAGACAGATTGGGAAGTGATGGCAAAGAATCTTTGGGATAAGGTCAGGCAAGGAGAAGGCAACTATTATCATATCTGGTGGCATTCTTGGGAGATAGAGAGAGAAATAGAAGGATGGGTGAAGTTAGAAAATGTGTTAAAGTATATTACAAGGAATCCAGAATGAAAACCGACGAGACATTTAAAACTGCTGATTTGAGCCTAGTCGCCTATCTAAGTTATTTGGGTTTTGGTTTTGAGACAGAGTTAGAAGAGATTAAGGGAAGCGGATTTATGGAGAAACGGGTTGTCTTCTGCTTTAACGGAAAAGAAGAGTGTATAAGGGTGATGAGGGAGTTTTATGCCAACAGAGCAGCAGTGGAACCCCAGAGGTATTACCATATCATCAGGACATTGAAGTCGCTTATCCGAGAGAAGTTGGGCTTATCTAAGGAGGCCAGATGAAGGTTTTAACCACAAAAGGATGTCAGCCGCTGGTTCCGGAAAATTGATAGTCGAGGCAAAAAGAAAGAAGAGGAAAAGATGAAGATTTTCATTCCGCAGGAATCAAAACAGACCCTTGGCGGTGGCTGGACGTGGATTAGGACATTCACAAAGTTCAGCAAAGACTGGGCAGTCATCACCCATAACCAGGAAGAGAAGCACGATTTATGCCTGATTGCCGGAGCAACTCAGACATCCAGGGAGACAATCATCAGGGAAAAAGAGAATAAGATACCTATTGTTCTCCGCATTGACAACATACCCCGCAATAGCCGCAATCGTAATACAGGGACTTCAAGGCTTTATGATTTCGCCCAGTGGGCAGACCTCGTGATTTATCAAAGTTCTTGGGCAAAGAAGTTCATTGAGCCGTTCATCAGGAAAACAGGGTTGGTGATTCTCAATGGTGCCGATGAGACGATTTTCAAGCCAGAAGGGAGGAAGATAACATCGCCAAATAGCCCCGTCTACCTTTACAGCCAGATAAACCGAGATGAGACAAAGCAATTTCACATCGCCTGGTATAATTACATTTTTATTCAGCGGCAGGAACCGAATGCCATTCTATGGTTGGTTGGAAATTTTAGTCCGGAGCATTTGCAGTATAACTTTGATTTTTTCCAGGGAGAGAACTGGAAATACTGGGGAGCCATAGACAATCCCGAGTTGCTGGCAGATATTTATCGTAGTGCCGACTACTTTCTTTATACATATTTTAACGATGCTTGCAGTCAGACCCTGATAGAGTTTTATCTATGTGGTGGCCAACCGATTTACTTGAGTCTTACAGGCGGGGCAGTGGAGATTAAGGAAAAATTTGAGATGTATGGCAGGGAATACCTAACAGCAACGAGGATGTGTAAAGAGTATAAAGAAGCATTGGAAGGGATTATAAGATGAAAGGAAAAATAAAATGAAGAATAATTGGGAAAACAAAGCAGAAGAAGTATTGATTACTGATAAACCAGTAGAAAAGGTGTTCGTGAATAAGAAGTTTGCCTCTGGAAGTAAGTTCGGTGATGATTGCATTTTTGTTAGATGTATTTTTGGTTCTGATTGTGAGTTTGGTTCTGATTGTGAGTTCAGTTCTGGCTGTTGGTTTGGTTCTGGGTGCGAGTTTGATTCTTGGTGTGAGTTTGGCTTTGAGTGTTTGTTTGGTTCTGGGTGTAAGTTTGGTTTGGGGTGTAAGTTTGTTTCTGGGTGTGAGTTTGATTCTCATTGTGAGTTTGGTTCTAGGTGTGAGTTTGGTTCTGGGTGCGAGTTCGGTAATGGATGTAAATTTGGTTCTGATTGTGAGTTTAATTTTGGGTGTCTGTGTGGTTCTGAATGTGAGTTTGGTCCTTATTGTGAGTTTGGTTCTAGGTGTGAGTTTGGTAAAAATTGTAAAATAGCTAAACCCCTGGGACGGAAAGGTAAACACGAATAGGAGGACAAAATTTCATCACTAACACGCTTACAATTAGAAAACTGGTTAAAAGAGATAGAGGTAGACTGCGAGAAGGTTCTTGATGTTGGGGCTGGCTCAAACCCCGCCAGAAAAAGAATTAAAAGATGTAGATGTGCGGTTTACCATACTCTTGACATAGAAGGCAATCCCGATTTCAAGTGGGACATCAACTACTACAAGAGGCCAGAGGAGTTATTTGGCTTTGACCCCTATCCGCAGTATGACGTCATTTTCTGCTTGGAAGTCTTTGAGTACTGCTGGAATCCCTATACTGCCTTCCAGAACATCACGAATTGGCTAAAGAAAGGCGGGACACTTTATTTGACTCTTCATTTTGTTTATCCGCTTCACAAACCAGAAGGCAATGACTGCTTGAGATACACCGACAACTGGATAAAGAAGATGGCCAGGCTTTTCAATTACCAGTACTTGGAGATAACCGAGAGAGTAGCAACAAAAGGAGAGTCATTATTGAGGCAGTTTTATACCTTGGAAGAGATGCATACGATGGGAAAAGAAGAGGTTATAGGTAGTTTATGTAAACTAGTAAAATAGGGTCGAAAAAAAAATAAATAAGAAAGGAGCTAAAATGAGAATTAAAGGGATCAAATGGTACTGGTGGCTAGTTATCATCTTTATCCCATTGATGGTTGGTATCGGTTGGGGAAGTGCAAGTAAAGAAAGGGTGGTTACTAAAGAAGTGCCTGTTGTAAAAGAAGTTCCTGTAACTAAAGAGGTGGTTAAAGAATGTGACTATACTAATTGGAAATCTCTGAAGAGCAAAGACGACGAGATTATCACCGTATCAGATAAGGGTTTTATCATTGTTTCAGAAATCTTTAATGCCATTTCCCAGTTTGATATGAATACCATAGAAAAGAAGACAGCCGAATTGGAAGGATTGAGCAATCAGATGTCGAAGTTGGCTCCGGAAAGACAGGCAATTCTGCAGAATCTTGGTTATTAAGGATACCAAAGGATACCAGAAAATACCAGAAAATTATGAGACTTGGCGGATTTCTAACATTGACCAACCCTATCTGGAGACAAGACCCATACCTTGAGTGCATTGGGCAGATGCTGGATTTCTATGATGAGGTGGTGATAGTTGACGGCGGACACGAGGACGGATATTTGGACACTATCCCGAAGGATAGGAAAATTAAGATAGTGGAAAGGAAATGGCCAAAAGAGTTTAGTTGGGAATTTATTGGTCAGCAGTTTCAACTGGGATATGACAGCTGTGATTCCCAATGGTGCATCAGGCAAGATTGCGACTACTTCATTCACCAGAATGATTTCAAAAGACTGAGAAAACAGCTAGAAGACCCAAACCTACAGAACTACCCCGTAGCAAAGTTTTACAAGTATCAATTTCTCCTTATTGACAGGTATATCATAAAGACAAGGATAGCTCTTGCTTTTAATAAAAAGAGATACCCAAACATCAGGTTGGATGCCGGAGGGGATTTATGCCAGCCTTCATTGAATGATAGAGAGATAGACGAGGACATAATGCCCAATCTGGGGATTCCCATCTATAATTATGATTTCTGTTTCAAGACAAGGGAAACAATAGACAAGGACTTTTCAAGATTTATGAAGGCTTGGCAGAGAAGGTTTGGTAGTAGCATCCCTGGTTTTGAGAATATGATGAAGGATAGGTTAAAACTAAGGGGCAAGCAGACGATTATCAAGTTAGAGGAACACCCAAAATACATTCAAGACAAGATAAAAAAGATGACGCCTGACCAGTTTGGTTATTCTTGCTTTGGTTGGGCGGAGAAAGCGAGTTATTTCAAATGAAAAAGCTTAATTTAGGATGCGGCAAGAATTGGCAAGACTACCTTGATTATGAGGGCTTGGATATTGTTGATTACGGACAAGAATGGAAAGGCGATGTTTTGAAATTGCTTCCTGGATTTGAGGATGGTTCATACGACGAGGTGATGGCAAACCATTTTCTAGAGCATTTTGACCAGGACCAATTGAGGACAATCTTCAGCGAGGTTCATAGGATTTTAAAGCCCAGGGGAAAGTTTGAGTTCATAGTTCCACACAAGATTAAGGATAAGGCTTGGGTGTTATCGCACAAGACTTTTTGGTGCGAGGAGACGGTTAAGTTCTTGGAGAAGTACGGAGAGGATTACGGCTTTGGGGAGTGGAAGATTGAGGAGTTGGTTGTGAATGGTAGGTTGGATATTTATGCCCGATTGGTTAGGGTTTGACAAATATCTAAAAGTTTAAGTAAAATTATTAAAGAAAACTATGAAAATACTCACAGTAGTTGACAAGGAGAAAAGTGCCATTCATCGACTTGCTCTTGGTGTTCAGAAATACAACCCTCATTTAAACATTGAGATATTGGCTGTTCATCCAAAAAGACCGGATAACAGTCAACTTTTAAAATATAAGGAGTTAGCAGAATGGGCGGATATCTTGGACTTCCAGTACTGGAAGACAGCTCTGATGTTGCTTGAGAGGTTTCCAGAGTTTAAGAGGAAGAAAAAGTTATTGACGCATCACAACCCTTATTCGATTTGGGAAAACGATTGGCAGGATTTTGATGGCCTGATTGTCGTGAATCAGGAACAGAAATCATTGTTGCCAAATGCCAAACTGATACCCCTGGCGATTGATTTGAACTTCTTCAAATGGAATCCCGATTACACAGAGGAAAAGACGGTAGGGATGGTTGTTGCAAGGATAGAAGGCAAGAAAGGGATTTTGCCTGTCGCCCAGGTTTGTAAAGAATTGGGGTATAAGATGATTCTGGTTGGCAGGGTTTCTGATTTAAACTATCTTAATGAAGTCTTGAGAACAGGTGTGGTGGACTTCAGGAATGATGTCTCAGAAGAGGAACTGAAGGACGCCTACAAGGAGATGGCCGTATATGTTTTTAACTCCGTGGATAATTTTGAGGCGGGTTCGCTTCCAGTACTTGAAGCAATGGCAACTGGGGTTCCTGTTCTTGCCAGAAGGATAGGCCATATTCCAGAACTTTATGACGGGATGAATATGGTGGTTAGGGAAGGCCAACCAGACGACTTGGATGATTTAAAAGAGAGCCTAAAAAACCTGATGGAAGACAAGGAAAAGAGAATAGAGCTACGAGAGAAGGGATGGAAGACTGTTATTACAAGAAGCGATGAGATAAGGGCAAGGGAATACTCAAAGATTTATCATAAGATATGGTCTAAAAGCACCCTTGTTTCTGTAATTGTTCCTACCTTTAACCGCAAAGATGTCCTTGCCAAAGCTTTAGATGGGTTGTTTAGGCAAGATTATCCTTCCTTTGAGATTGTTGTCGCCGATGATGGAAGCACCGACGGGACAAAAGAAATGGTTATGGAAAAAAGAAAAAAATCTTTCGTGCCAATCAAGTATGTAAACACCAACGACACCAATCAATACCATTTGGCCAAGGCAAGGAATATGGCCGCAATTGAGGCAGAAGGAGACATTCTTGTATTTATGGATGATAGGTTCTATCCAAATAAGAATATGATTTCCGAGTTTGTGAAAAGGCTTTATTCGGGATACTTCCTACACGGCAACAAAGGAAGCGGGAAACGCACCTTTGTCGAGAACTTCTCTTGCATTTACCGGCAAGAGTTCATCAATGCCGGGATGTTCTGCGAGAGGATTGAGCAGTACGGGGGACTGACCCAAGAGACCCAGAAACGCTTCCAGAGGCAAGGATTTAGGTTTTTATATGTGGATTCTGCTCAGGCTAGGCAGATAATTTCCTCTCATAGCAAATGGACCAGGAAGGAGGAGATAATGAGGTCGAAGATTATTTTACAAAAGATGGGAATGTGAGATGGAGAAGATTAGGATTTTCTCTTGTCCTTGGCATCTGGGTCATCAGTATGAGTTGCTCAAGTTGAATCCATACACGAACGGGCAGATTGAGTTCTATTACTGCTTGAATATGGCAAGGAAATGGTCAAACTCCGCCCGCCCGATGCCTAAACACTTAAAGTGGGTGACACACTATGAGCCAGGAAAGTATGACCTTGCTATCCTACATATTGACCAGCAATGCGTTGACCCAACAATAGGCAAGGGTTGGCTCTACAACGACCTGAACGAGGTCATCAAGGATATCCCTAAGATAGTTGTTTGCCACGGCACTCCTCTTTGGCCTGAGCAGTTTGATAAGAACATAATCATCAACGGCGGCAGTGTTTTCTTTAGGGGAGAGGTGGTTAAGATAAGAGGAATAAAGGAGCTTGTGGGGGATAATTTCTTTGTGGTCAATTCTTATACATCGGCAAAGGAATGGGGATGGGGATATCCGATAGTTCACGGAATGGACCCCAACGAGTGGTATGACTTGCCGAAAGAGCCGATGGTCACGACCATGATAAGTCCTGCTGGGCTGGACAAGTACTACAACCGAGACCTTTTGCGGGCGGTTAAAGAATTGCTTATACAGGACTATGGAATTACGCTTTACCAGATAACAGTAGACTTCCTTCCGAACGATTGGGAAGAGTACAAAAGATTTCTGGGACGAAGCCTGATTTACTTCAACCCCACCTATGATTCACCGATGCCCCGTTCACGGACAGAGGCGATGCTGTCTGGTTGTTGCGTGGTGACGACCAAGTATCACGAGGCAGACCAGTTCATTAAGAATGGAAAAAACGGCTTCATCGTGCCGGACAACCCCAGAGTCATTGCAGACTTAATCAATATGCTGATAACCCAGCACTACAGGGAAGCGGTGAAGATAGGGCAGGAAGGGAAGAAGACTGCCCAGAAGTATTTTCACACAGATAGGTATTTGGAGACTTGGTATCACTTAATTAAGATGATTCTTAATAAGAAAAAGCCTGCCATAAGAAAACCACCTTGGGAGGAGAAATGAGAGTCGGATTTGTGCTTTTTGAGAGATGGCATAACCGTAGGGATATCGCCAGCTCCAGGTATCGGGGACATTGGATAATTAAGTATTGGCCAGAGGCAGAGGTGTTCAAGCAGGGACAGAAATATGATGTGGTAATTTACCAGAAGGTCTACTGGCTGGAACACGTCCAACAGTTTGAAGGGATAAAGATTTTGGACATTTGCGACCCTGATTGGCTCGAAGGGCATATGGTCAAGGAGATGGTTGACCTGGTGGATGCAGTGACCTGCCCCACAGAAGCATTGGCAAGGTTTATGAGACAGCTGACAGACAAGCCGGTGGTAGTCATTCCGGACAGGCAAGACCTGGAATACTGCAAGGAAAAGAAAATACATAAAGGGAAGGCGAAGAGCTGTGCTTGGTTTGGCTACTCTCACAATTCTCATGTCCTGAAGCAGACAATCCCCTATCTTATGGAGCTTGACCTGAAGCTGACCATGATATCGGAGAAGCCAATAGTGTTATCCAGTTATGGAAATGAGGAGTTCAAAAAGTATGAGAATTGGAAGCTCTGGAAGCTGGATACGGTTGGAAGTGAAATTATCAAGCATGATATCGTCCTCTTGCCTAGTTCCATCAGATTAAAAGACCAGTATAAGTCAAACAACAAGATGACCTACGCTTGGGCTCTTGGGATGCCAGTGGCGACAAACTACGATGAGTTGAAGAGGTTTATGAATGAGGAAGAAAGGAAAAAGGAGGCAGAGAAGAGATTGAGGGAAGTAAAGGAGAAGTATGATGTTCGCCAGAGCGTGGTTCAGTTTAGGGAATTGATTGGGAGGTTGAAGAAATGAACTACAAAAAAAGACAAAAAGAATACCGACAACTCAAGAACCGCCTTGACGACCTTTGGGGAAAGATTATCCGTTCAAAAGGAAGGTGTGAGTGGTGTGGAGAGGTGAAGCCCTACCTCAATGCGGCACATATTTTTTCAAGGCGATTTCTTTCTACCCGTTGGGATATAAATAATGGGCTTGCATTGTGTCCTGCTTGTCATCGCAAAGCACACGATAGGCCACTAGACTTTGCCGATTTTGTTAAGGTGAAATTAGGAGCAGAGAGATATGATTCTTTGAGGCAAAAGGCAAATTCTATTAACAAACCAGGTTTAGCAGACTTGGAGAAGCTTTACTTAAACCTAAAAGAGACAGCAGAAAGAAAGGAGATAAAATGAAAAAAATTGCGGTTGTTGGTTATGGTTATGTTGGCAAGGCCTTCGTAGAGATGGTGAGAGACCATTACGAGGTCGCAGCGAGGGATACCAAGAAGTACTACAACATATTTAAGAACTCTTATACAGAGGTAGACCTGTCTTCCAAAGATGATTACTCAGCCTTAAACGATGCTGACTTAGGGGTGGTATGTGTCCCAACCCCTATGAAGGAAAACAAGGAATGCGATACATCAATCGTTGAAGAGGCAGTAAAGAATCTTAATACGCCTGTCATTTTGATTAAGTCAACCGTTGCTCCTGGAACCACCGACTACCTGAAAAAGAAGTATAAGAAAAGGATAGTGATGAGTCCGGAATACATAGGAGAAGGTCATTATTATATCAGTCCAGAGAAAGATTTTCATAATAATATGAAGAAATGCCCTTTCTTGATTCTTGGCGGGGATGATGAGGATTGCAACTATGTTTTAGATTTGCTTGTTCCTATTCTTGGACCAGAAAAGATGTATTATAAAGTTAAGCCTATTGAAGCAGAGTTAATCAAATATATGGAGAACACCTACTTCGGAGTTAAGATAACCTTCGCCCAAGAGATGTATGATATCTGCCAGAAGTTTGGAGCGGATTGGTACAGGGTTTGGAAAGGCTGGGCTTTGGACCCAAGAGTGGATGCGATGCATACTGCCGTGTTTCCGGAGAATCGTGGCTTCTCTGGGAAATGCCTTCCAAAGGACTTGAATGCCCTGGTCAGGGCAAGCGAGAAGACAGGATATGAGCCGATTATGCTTAAGGCGATGTTGGAGTCAAATAGAAAAATAAGGATAAAGAATGGCAAGAAGCCAGATTATTAGAAAGGAGACAAAATGGAAATTGTTAATGTAAAAACTTCAGAACTTAAGTTCGCCGAGTACAACCCAAGAGAAATAACCGAACACGACTATGAGGCACTGAAGAATGCTATCAGGGAGTTCGGGATTGTCGACCCGATTATTGTCAATAAGAGAGGGAACGAGATTGTTGGGGGACATATGCGGGTTAAAGCGGCACAAGAATTGGGGATTGAAGAGGTGCCGGTGGTGTATGTGGATTTGCCGGACGAGAAAGCAAAACTGCTCAACCTTGCCTTGAACAGGATACAGGGTAGGTGGGAGAGGGAGAAGTTGGAGAAGCTGCTTTACGAGTTGAGCCAGAAGGAGGTTGATTTGGAGTTGTCGGGGTTTGAGCCTTGGGAGCTGGATTTCTATAACCCTGGACCAACCAATGAAGAGTTTGAAAAGGAGCTGGAAGAATTAAAAGGTTATACACCAGCACCACCTTTAACGATTACTTTGGTTTTCAGAGAAGCCAATCTTTACTTTGAGTTTTTGAAAAGAGTTAGTAATGGGAAGCCTCGTTCAAATATAATTTCCGTTATATTCCGGGATATGAACGAATATGAGGAGTTTAAAGATTTGGTTTTGGTAGAAGAAGATAAGAAAAAGAAAATTTTAGGAGAGGATTTGCTTGCGATTTTGAAGAAGAGCGAAGAGAAATCTGCTACTAAATAGAAAGAGGTTAAAATGGAAAAATTTTACGGTTCACCTCGCTGGTCTTATGAATTTTTAGATTGTTCAATGCCAATGACATTTGACCAGTATAACCTGTGTTCTTACAGATGTCAGTATTGTTTTAGTTATTATCAAAGAGTCCAATTTAAAGATTATTTAAAAAAGAATATACGATGGGTTAATGTAGAAAAAGTAAAAAAGATATTTCTTGACCCAGATAGTTCTCAATTTGGTCCTTATATAAAAAAGAGGATACCTTTACAATGGGGCGGACTTTCTGAGCCATTTGATTTGGCGGAACCAAAACTTGGTATTGGGCTTCAACTTTTGAAGTTTTTTAGAGAGATTGATTACCCTGTTGCTTTTTCTACTAAATCAGTTTGGTGGCCTTGGCATCCTGAATACAGAAAGGTGATTAAAGGGGCAAAGAATTTTCATTTTAAGTTTACTATTATCACTTTAGATGAAGAGAAAGCCCGGAAGGTTGAACAGAGAGTACCTTCACCACAATTAAGGCTAAAAGCATTAGAGGAAGTAGCTAAGCTGGGAACAGCCGGTGTTAATTTAAGATTGCGGCCATTTATTATAGGAATTAGCACGCCAAGCTATTTAGATTTGATTAAAGAAGCGGCAAAAAGAGGTGCACAGGCAGTTTCTACTGAGTTTTTTTGTTTAGACAGAAGAATAGTGAAGCCTGGTAGAGCTCGATACAAAATTATGTCTGAAGCGTGCGGTTTTGATTTGTGGGAGTTTTATCGGCTAAATTCTCACACAACAGGTTATTTAAGGTTGGATTATGAAGTGATGAGGCCTTATATGGAGCAAATGGAGTCTCTTTGTAAAAAATTGGGGATTGGCTTTTTTGTTTCAGATGCTCATCATAAAGAAAGGTGTCCTTGGGGTTCTTGTTGTGGATTGCCAAAAGATAAATATTTTAGCAATTATGCTAAATGTCAGTTTACAGAAGCGATTGTGATTGCCAAGGAGAAGGGAGAGGTTAGATTTTCAGATATAGCAAAAAACGAGCATGAATTTTTGGAAAAAACATTGTATGTTGGAGCTGGAGGATTACATTCTGTTTATAGAGAAAAAAATTACTTTCTAACAATGCTGGATGTTATGAGGTCGGTTTGGAACAATCCAAAAGATGGACATTCTCCTTATAAATACTTTGAAGGGATGTTAATTCCAGATAGGTTAGATGAGAATGGCGATATTGTGTATAAGTTTAACAGGAAGAAGCATGAAGGAAAATGAAAAATATTGGATAAAAAAATTTCTTTTTCTAATACGTCCAAATGCTTATGATAAATTCACCTGTGATGAAGTAATTAAAAGAAATGTTTATTTTAGAGATTTTCCCATCAAAAGTAAAGAAAAATGGCTTGATATTGGAGCTCACATTGGAAGTTTTAGTATTCTTGTCAAATCTTTGGGATGTGATGTGATTGCCTATGAACCAAATAAAGAAAATTTTTTAATGGCTAAAGAAAATTTTAAATTGAATAACTATGATATTCCAATCTTTAATTTGGCAGTTGTTGGTAATAATGATAATAAGCGTTTGTTGTATTTAAATACTAATAGGAATATGGGTTCACACTCATTTTATATCAATAAAAGGCGGACAAAGAAAGAGTGGGTAAATTGTGTTAATATTAATTCTATTATTACAGACGAAATTGATGGGATGAAAATTGATACTGAGGGTTGTGAATACGAAATAATAAAAGCAATTAGAGATTTTAAAAATTTAAAAAAAATTGTTTTTGAATA